>ERZ1673738.92-NODE-92-length-172774-cov-28.461524_pt1 | contig 172774 bp, 150 predicted proteins | sample MGYA00580198_ERZ1673738 | MGnify/ENA primary metagenome ERZ1673738 (study PRJEB41218, sample SAMN15661784) | gut metagenome | host: Homo sapiens | place: Canada: London | collected 2015-08-20/2019-03-30 | study: EMG produced TPA metagenomics assembly of... | reverse complement strand
AGGTTGTAGTGGCTTAACAAGCATAGTAATCCCAGACAGTGTAACAAGTATAGGAGATTATGCATTTAGTTATTGTAGTGGCTTAACAAGCATAGTAATCCCATACAGTGTCACATGGATAAGAGATTATGCATTTAAAGGTTGTAGTGGCTTAACAAGCATAGTAATCCCAGACAGTGTAACAAGTATAGGATTTTCTGCATTTTATGGTTGTACAGGCTTAACAAGCATAGTAATCCCAGACAGTGTAAGAAGTATAGGAGCTTGGGCATTTGAAGGTTGCACTGGCTTAACAAGCATAGTAATCCCAGACAGTGTCACAAGTATAGGAAATTGTGCATTTAAAGGTTGTAGTGGCTTAACAAGTATATTGGTTGATGAAAATAACAAAATATATGATTCAAGAGATAATTGTAATGCAATCATAGAGACAGCAACAAATGCATTAATTGTAGGATGCATGAATACGAAAATCCCATACAGTGTCACAAGTATAGGAGATTATGCATTTTATGGTTGCACTGGCTTAACAAGCATAGTAATACCAAATAGTGTAACAAGTATAGGAGGTTGGGCATTTGAAGGTTGCACTGGCTTAACAAGCATAGTAATCCCAGACAGTGTCCCAAGTATAGAATATTATGCATTTAGTGGTTGTACAGGCTTAACAAGCATAGTAATACCAAATAGTGTAACAAGTATAAAATATAGGGCATTTGAAGGATGCGGTGATTTGACAATATATTGTGAAGCATTGTCAAAACCTACTGGTTGGGATTTTAATTGGAACTCTAGTAACTGTCATGTTGTATGGGGATATAAGAATAATTAGTAAGTAATGTAGTTAATAAAAAATAAAATTATAGGAGCAGAATAAAAAATGAATTTATATGATGAATATAAAAAACAGATGTAAGATATTATGATGAAGAAATTGGTGATTTTGAAGCGGATTTTGAAAGAACTAGAGATAGAATAAAAAAATATCATGAAACAGGTAGTAAAGAAGAATTAAATGACGGTTTTGATGATCTAAATAAAAAAAGACTAAATCATTCTATGTCACAGCATATTTAGGAATTTTAATTAATAAAAAACTTCCAATGCTAAATATGGAGATACGTGTTAATAATGTTCTTTTTGATTTTATTTATGTTTGGAAAATTATTTGTTTCTATCATGATTTGGGATATAATTTTGAAAGTAATAACAATTATATTTTTATAAGCAATAGTAAAAATCAAAAAAATGAAGTTAATGGTTATAGTTGTAGTAAAGCGTATGCAATAAGAAATAGCCAAATATGCTTTGATGCAAAATTTACTTTTCAATATAATAGATATTTTTCTAATAGTTTTCACCAAATGTTTATAACTTATAAAAATACTTCAAAGAAAAATCAATTGAGTAATTATGATTATGAAAGAATAAACAACGATTTCAGTATTATGGTAAGATATGATAATGGAAAAAAAGCAACAATGAAAAAGTCTAATTTTTATAAGAATACTATTGAAAAATATTATGGTTATCGAAAAAATGAAATGGGGGTATTTGATCATGGTATATTAGGTGGTTACATGCTTTTTGATAGGTTAGTAAAAAAATATATAAATAAGATGGCTAATGTGACTAATAAAACTGATTTTAGTGCTAATAAAAGACAATATTTAATAGAACAGATACCACTGTTTGCTTATATGGCTGATTGCATAGTATCGCACAATATCTTTTTCCCAAATTTTGGTGATGAAGATTTATATAAAGAATACGGTTTAGATGAATTGGTAAAGTATACTAAACCTGTAAAATTTAATTTTAATCCAGTGCTATTTTTATTGTATTTAGTAGATTCTATTGATCCTATTAAATATTTTGAACAGAATGGAAAATTAGACTATATAGATATTTTGAAATCAATTGATATAGTATTTCTTAATTCAAATACGTTTAAATTGTCAAGGGAATTTTTCTCTAGAATAGATATTACAACTTTTAATAACTATATTAAGAGAATTGAAGGCTTAAAAACGTGGCTAGGCATAGATGTATTCGCTGATTATGGTAAAAATAGTGTGAAAATAACTATATTGTAATCTACTAAATGTGTAAAAGTTGAAAGGAAATGGTTTTGCCATTTCCTTCTTTTAATGTTCTTTTAAATTAAGATAAAGTTTAGTTAATACCCTTTTTTCAATACGTGAAACATAACTCTACTAATGCCCATACTTTTGGCAATTTCTCTTTGTGTTTCTGCTTGAAAGCCATTTAAACCAAATCTTCTACAAATAATTTCATATTCTCTACCAGTAAGTTTATTTACTGCTTCTTGTATTAGTTTGTTTTGTTCATCTTCAACTATTCTTTCACTAATAGATGGAGATGGATCTTCAATAACATCACATAATTTTATTTCGTTACCATCTTTATCTTCACCTATTGGTGCATATAAAGAAATGGTATCTTTTCTTTTTTTATTATTTCTAATGTACATTAATATTTCATTTTCAATACATCTTGATGCGTAGGTGGCAAGTTTGTTTGTTGCGTCAAAATTAAAAGTATTTACAGCTTTGATTAAACCAAAAGCACCAATGGATAATAAATCATCTTTTTCAATGCCAGTATTTTCAAATTTCTTTACAATATGTGCAACTAAACGCAAGTTGTGTTCAACAAGAACGTTACGGGCTTCAATGTCATGGTTTTTCCATTTTTCAAGATAGAAAGCTTCATCTTCGGGACTTAAAACTTCGGGGAAATTTTGGGAATTAATGGCACCAAGAAGAGGTAATAAAAAAATAGACAATAATTCGATAAATAAACACTCCTTAAAACGAAATCATAGACAAAATGCTTAAAAATGAGTATAATATATAAGAAGGATGTGAAAACGTGAATCATCATATACCAACTTATTTAGCACAAAGCGTCTATGATATTGACTATAATAAATTATATGCGAATGGCAAAAGAGTTATTCTATTTGATTTAGATAATACACTTGCCCCATATGATGATGCGACGCCTACTGATAAACAATTAGAACTAAATAAAAAGTTAAAAGAAATAGGTTTTAGAATTTATATACTTTCAAATAATCATCAAAAAAGAACAAAACTATATACAACAACATTTCTAGTAGATGGTTATCTTGTTCTAGCAAGAAAACCTTTTGTATATAAAATAAGGCCTTTTTTGAAAAAAGAAAACATTGAAATAACAAATACTATTTTGATTGGTGATCAATTGTTAACTGATATAAAATGTGCAAATAAACTCGGTTTAGATTCAGTTTTAGTAAAATCAATATCTCGTAAATCTGAAAAGTGGTATACTAGAATTAATCGATTAAGAGAAAAAAGAGTAATTAATAATATTGCAAAAGTTGATAAAGAAAAAGCTATTGCAATTGCAAAAATAATAGGTGAAAGGAACGATTCTAATGAGTAGATGTATAGGGTGTGGTGCTAAAATTCAAACAACTAATCCTGAAAAAATAGGATATGTTCCTGAAATTGCTATTATAGAACGTGGTGAACAAGTATATTGTAAGAGATGTTATGACATTCGTCATCACAATGCATTATACACACCAGAATATGATACAAAGATGTATTATGATAAAATAAAGAATATTAAAGATGAAAATGCCTTAGTTATTCTTATGATTGATATAATGGATATCTTTGGTGGCTTTATCCCAAATTTAAGTGAATATATTGGTAATAATAAAGTATTAATAGTAGTTAATAAAATAGATGTTTTACCAAAAAGCGTAAACATTAAGAAATTTGAAGAACTAATCTCACTTATTTCAAAACGTAAAAAATTAAATGTTGTTGGTATTATGATGATTAGTGCTCGAAAACAAGATGATGTTGAAAAAGTAATTGCTAGAATATCGAAACTAAAATATGCCGCAAAGAAAAAATATAGCCATGAAAAAGAAGTACGCTTTGATAACTGTTATATAATTGGTTGTGCAAGTGTTGGTAAATCAACTTTTATGAATATGATAGGTAAAATAACTTTGAATTATCCTAGTGATGTTATTACTACTAGTAATCAATATCAAACAACCCAAGATTTCATAAAGTGGCCACTAGATCAGAAAAGTTATTTGATTGATACTCCAGGATTTATTAATCCTAGCCACTATGGTGCTTACATTGATAATAAATCATTACAAGTGTTGATTCCTAAAAAATACATTAAAGTAAGAACATATCAGCTTAATCCTGATCAAACTATCTTTATTGGTGGGCTTGCAAAAATTAAATTTGATGGTGAAAATAAAATAAATGTTAGTTTCTATATTTCAAATGAACTATATTTACATCGTACAAAAACGATTCAAGCGGATAAAATATTAGAAACTCAACAGTTTAAATTATTAGTTCCACCATATACTGAAGAAGAGGCTCTAAAACTAAATGAAAAAGCAGTTTACAATTATGAGATAACTGGCACAAGCGATATCTTTATAAGTGGGATTGGCTTTATTCATATAACTAGTGAAAAGTGTAATGTTGAGGTTCAAGTCCCTAAACCTATACTTGTAGAAAAAATTGATGGTTTTATGTAATATGACAGAAGAAAAAGCATTAATAGAAATTAAAGAAGCTTTTACGATAAATGGTGAATTGAATGAAAGATATTACCACACATTAGGGGTTATCGAAAAAGCATTAGAATTGAACGAAATACATAATTTGAAAATACCTAAAGAACAAGTGTTCTTATCAGCTGCTTTTCACGATGTTGCAAAGTTTTTAGATAAGAAAAGTATGTTAGAAATCTTAGATAAGTATTTTCATAATATTTATCAATCATTACTAGAATACCCATCAATATGGCATAGCTTCGTTGGTAAAATTGTCGCAAGAGAAAAATATGGAATTATTGATGATAGAATTTTAAATGCAATTTGTTATCACACTACTGGTAGACCTAATATGACTAATCTTGAAAAAATCATTTTCATTAGTGATTATGTTGAAGAAAAAACTCGCGTTGGTGAATGCTTTGAGGTAGCAAGAAAGGCTGCAAATAAGAATTTAAATGATGCAATTGTTGTAATAATCGAGCAAACCATAGCGTATTTAAAGAAAAATAATAAACCTGTTTATCAATTAACAGAAGAAACTTATCAATTTTATTTGAAAGAGGTTAAAAAAAGTGTATAATAAAGTGATAGAAATTTTAAATAAAGCGGTTGTTAAAGATATTAGAGTATATGAAATGAGTTCAATAACTCCTTTCTATGACTATAGTATTATAGCTAGCGTGAGTACTGCAAGGCAAGGAAATGCGGCTGTCAATTATCTGAAAAAAGATGCTGAAAAGGCTAGACTACGTGTTAGAAGCTTTTCTGGCAGTGGTGAAACTACTTGGTTTTTAATTGATTTAGATGATGTTGTTGTTCACATTTTTGTAGGTGATGAAAGAAGACGCTATAATTTAGATGGCATGTACGGAGATAATCCAATTTTAGTTGTAGAATAAAATGTCTAAACATAGTACTTTGTTCATATAATAATGAAGAAAGTGGTGATTAGATGAAGTTATCAGAGATATCGTCAAAAGATGTTATCAATGATGAAGACGGTGTCAAATTAGGTAAAATAGTTGACGCTGAAATTGATGTAGCTACGGGCAAAATTGTTAATGTTACAATTTACCGAGGTTTTAAATTTTTCAATGTGTTTGGAAGCAAAGACAATGTTCAAATACCTTGGAATAAAATAATAAAAATTGGCAATGATGTAGTCATTGTCGAGAATAATCAAAAGATTAAAGATAGTAATACATAAAAAATACGAAAGAGGTTAATTAATATGAAATATGTACCAAGTCTTGAAAAGTCATTTAGACCAATGATTGTTGAATTAAGAAAATTCAAAGAAAATGCTACTGTTCCTTTTGCAATTTGTGTAGAAAGACAAAATGGCTATCGTTATCGTTATGATATGAATGTATATCCTGGTGATAATGAAAACAACTACGAAATGATTGAAAGAGTAATTAAGAGTATTTTATGGGTTGTTGGCGGATATAAAATCTATTTAGGCGGAAATGAATACATCGTAAACAAAATGCAAGAAGTTTTCTCATTAAACGGAACTAGAGCATTTGATGTTGATTTCATGTCACGTGTTTATGATAAACCTTTTGAAGTTATCGCTTGTACATTAGAAACTGTTCCAGCAAGTGTTGAAGCTTCGCTTCCTGCTGGTGGTCACTTAAAAGGTTGCAGAATTGGCTTTGATGCGGGTGGATCTGACCGTAAAGTTAGTGCCGTTGTTGATGGCGAAGTTATTTTCTCAGAAGAAACTGTATGGTTCCCTAAGACTAATGCCGACCCTGAATATCATTATGCAGGTATCCTAGATAGTTTTAAACGTGCTGCTGCAAAAATGCCACGTGTAGATGCAATTGGTGTTTCAAGTGCTGGTATTTATATTGATAATGAAGTAAGAGTAGCATCATTATTTATTAAAGTGCCTCGTGATGAATTTGACGCAAAAGTCCGCGATATGTACATCCGTGCTGCTAAAGAAATTGGCGATGTCCCTCTAACTGTTGCTAACGATGGTGACGTTACAGCTTTAGCTGGTGCCTTAAGCTTAAAACATGGTAGAGTTTTAGGTATAGCTATGGGAACTAGTGAAGCAGTAGGTTATGTAAATAAAGATGGCAACTTAAATGGTTGGTTATCAGAACTTGCTTTCGTTCCAGTAGATTACAACAAAAAAGCAATGGTAGATGAATGGAGCGGCGACTACGGATGTGGTGTTAAATACTTCAGTCAAGATGGTGTTATCAAACTTGCAGGATTTGCCGGAATTGAATTAGATGAAAATGCTTCTCCAGCTGAAAAATTAAAAGTAGTTCAAGGCTTAATGAAAAATGGTGATCCAAGAGCTCGTGAAATTTACGAAAACATTGGTATATATTTAGGATATAGTATAGCTTACTATGCAGAATTCTACGACATTCAAAACTTATTACTATTAGGACGTGTTACTAGTGGCGATGGTGGCGATATCATTATTGCTAAAGCAACAGAAGTTCTACACACTGAATTCCCTGAATATAAAGACATCGTTATTATGATGCCAGATGAATGGACACGTCGTGTAGGTCAATCAATTGCTGCAGCAAGTCTTCCAGAAGTTAAATAATGCTTTCAGTTGAAACTTTTTGTGATTCTTCAATTAATGCTAATACTTATTTAATAACAAATAATAATCATGTTTTAATAATTGATCCTGCTAATAACTTTAAAACTTTACAAAGATTTATTGGTGATAAAATTGTCAATGGTGTAATATTAACTCATGGACATTATGATCATTTTAAAGCCTTAAAAGAGGTTCTTGATAATTATGATACTAAATGCTATCTACATAAAGAAGCAATAAAGAAATTAAGCGATGTAAATGCTAGTTTTGCTATTGCCTTTGGTGTTAATAAGTTACCAGATTATGATATGTCAAAGTTAGTTGCAATAAATGAAAATACAAATTTAACAATTGGTTCGTTTACATTAAAAATATGGTTTACACCAGGACATACCAATTGTTCAATAATTGTTTTTGTTGAAAACTTAATGTTTAGTGGCGATACGCTATTTAAAAATTCAATAGGAAGAACTGACCTTTTAACTGGTAGTGCAATGGCTATGAATAATTCTTTAGAAAGAATAAAGAAAATTAAGACTAACTATATTGTATATCCGGGACATGATGAACAAACTACTTTATTTGAAGAATTAAAATACAATAGATATTTAAGATAATAGAAAGGATGCAAAAGCATAAATGTTAGGCATCCTTTTTTATATACTTTATAAAATGTATAAAATAACAATTTTGGTAAAAAATATAAAAAAATAGCACTTAAGTGTTGACAGTGCTAAAAAAACGTGGTATAATATTAGCGGTTATAAAGAATGAGTGCTAAAAGGAGGACAATATGCTAAGTGAAAGACAAAAATTGGTATTGATTGCTATCGTTGAAGAGTACGTAAGAACAAACGAACCAGTAGGCTCACTTGCTCTGTCTAAAAGACCTGAATTAGGCTTTTCAACAGCAACTCTAAGAAATGATATGGCAAGCCTAGAAGAAATGGGATACCTAGAAAAAACTCATACATCGAGTGGTAGAATTCCGTCTCAAAAAGGTTATAAGCTATATGTTCAAGATATCATTATGCGAAAACAAAATGATCAACTTGAATTTCCATTAATTGATGAAATTTTTAATAGACCTAATATTACTAGAGAAGAAGCTATTACAGAAGCAATGGATTTAGTTACAGAGTTTACTAATTATGCAACAATTGCACTTGGTAAAACTGCGTCTAATTCAAGAATTAAAAAACTTGAATTCATTTCTTTAAATAATAACCAAGCTGTAATATTAATGGTAACTGATCAAGGCCATGTTGAAAGTAAAAGAATTCTTGTTCCAAAAGGAATAAGTGTTCGTGAAATTGAAAAAACAATTGCTATTTTGGATGATGTTTTACATAATTGTATTGTTAGTGATATTGGAAATTATTTATCAGAAATTGACAATACTGAAGTGTTAGATTACATTCAATATCATAGCGAATTAGTTGATGCAATAGTTAATGCTTTTGCGGAAATGGCTGTAGATAAGTATCATATCAGTGGTCAATATAACTTATTGTCAGAACCTGAATTCCAAGATGTCTCGAAAATGAAAGAGTTCTTGAATGCTCTTGAAAAGAAAGATATTTTAAGAATTGTAAATTCTGATAGTATGGGAATAAATATTAAAATAGGTCAAGAAAATGAACTAAAAGTAATGAAAAACTGTAGTGTAATTACCGTGCCTTATGAAACAAGTAGCGGTGGTGTTGGTGCATTAACGTTATTTGGACCAACAAGGATGGAATATGATAAAGTAATCCCACTATTAGAACACATTGCAAAAAATATGAAAAAAATAGTGTAGGAGGACGAAATGCAAGAAAATAATCGCTATCGCGAAGAAGAAAAAGAATTAGAAGAAAAAAATGAAGTTGAAAGCGAAAATCTTGAAAAAACAGAAGTTGAAGAAGATGAAGTTGAAACTGAAAAAGATGAAATAGATCAAGAATTAAAAAAAGATTCTAAACAAATTAAAAAATTGAAAAAGAGAAATAATCAACTAGAAACAGAAGTAAAAGAACTAACTGATCAAGTTGCATTTCTAAAAGATCAATTGTTACGAAATCAAGCAGAGTTAGAAAACTTTAAACGTCGTACGAATGAAGAAAGAATTCGTGAACGTAAATATGCAATGCAAGATTTCTTTTCAGAAATTATCAGTGTTATTGATACTTTCGATAGAGTTGTCAGCGCAAAAACTGATGATGAAAAACTTAAAAAATATTTAACAGGCTTTGTTATGATAAACAATAACATTAAGCAAATTATGGAAAACTATGGTGTTAAAAAGATTGATTGTTTAAATAAACCTTTTGATCCTGCATATCATCAAGCAATTGAAGTTGTTGAAGTTGAAGGTGTTGAACCTAACATCGTGGTAGAAGTAATTGCGGAAGGATATTTATACAAAGACCGAGTTTTAAGACCTAGCATGGTCAAAGTTAGTAAATAAATTATTTATATTTTAGGAGGAAATTAATTATGAGTAAAATTATTGGTATCGATTTAGGTACAACAAATTCATGCGTTGCCGTTATGGAAGGTGGCGAAGCAAAGGTTATTGTTAATGCAGAAGGTATGCGTACAACTCCATCAGTTGTTGCCTTCAAGAATGGTGAAATTGTAGTTGGTGAAAGTGCACGTAGACAAGCAGCAACTAACCTTGATACAGTATTCTCAATTAAGAGACATATGGGAACTGATTATAAAGTTCATATTAAATCAACAAATAAGGATTATACTCCTCAAGAAATTTCTGCAATGATTCTACAAAACTTAAAGGCTACTGCAGAAGCATATTTAGGCGAAAAAGTTACAGAAGCTGTTATTACAGTACCTGCTTACTTTAATGATGCTGAACGTCAAGCAACTAAGGATGCTGGTAAGATTGCTGGCTTAGATGTTAAACGTATTATCAACGAACCTACTGCCGCTGCACTTGCTTATGGTATTGATAAGAATGCTGGCAATAAAGAACAAAAGGTATTAGTATATGACCTTGGTGGTGGTACATTTGATGTATCTATTCTAGAACTTGCTGATGGTACATATGAAGTATTATCAACAGCTGGTAATAACCGTCTTGGTGGTGATGACTTTGATAATCGTGTAGTTGATTATATGGTTAAACAATTCAAGACTGAAAAGGGTATCGATTTAAGCACAAATAAGAGTGCAATGTTTAGATTAAAGTTAGAAGCTGAAAAAGCTAAGAAAGATTTAAGTGGTGTAACTACTACTGAAATCAACATTCCATTTATTGCAATGGATAACGAAGGTACTCCAGTACACTTTGAAATGAGTTTGACAAGATCTAAATTTGAAGAATTAATTCGTGACTTAGTAGATTCTACAACTAAATCAGTACGTCAAGCTTTAAAAGATGCTAACCTTTCTACATCTGATATTGACCAAGTATTATTAGTTGGTGGTTCAACTCGTATTCCTTGTGTACAAGAATTAGTAAGAAGAGAATTAGGCAAAGAACCAAATCGTAGTATCAACCCTGATGAAGTTGTTGCTATGGGTGCTGCTATTCAAGGTGGTGTTTTAGCCGGTGATGTTAAAGACGTATTATTACTTGATGTAACTCCACTTTCATTAGGTATTGAAACTTTAGGTGGTGTATCTACAGTATTAATCCCTCGTAATACAACTATCCCTACATCTAAATCACAAGTATTCTCAACTGCCGCTGATAACCAACCTGCTGTAGACATTCATGTTTTACAAGGTGAACGTTCAATGGCTGCTGATAACAAGACTCTTGGTCGTTTCCAATTAAGTGGTATTCCACTAGCTCCACGTGGTGTTCCTCAAATTGAAGTAAAATTCGATATTGATGCTAATGGTATCGTACATGTAAGTGCTAAAGATTTAGGTACTGGCAAAGTACAAACAATCACTATTAGTGGTGGTTCTGGATTATCTGATGAAGAAATAGATCGTATGGTTAAAGAAGCAGAAGAAAATGCTGCAACAGATAAAGCAAAGAAAGAAGAAGCTGATTTACGTAATGAATGCGAACAATTGATTTTTGCTGCAAAGAAATCTGTTGAAGATTTAGGTAATGATGTAACTGCTGATGAAAAAGAAGCTATTGAAAAAGCTACTAAAGAATTAAATGAAGCTTTAAGTGGTAATGACTTAGAATCAATTAAGGCTAAGAAAGAAGCTTTGGAAAAGGCTGCTCAAAGTGTTGCAGTTAAAGCATATCAAAAAGCTCAAGAACAACAAGCTGGTCAAAACAACCAAGGTCCTAAAGAAAACGAAGACGGAACTGTTGATGCTTCTTACGAAGAAAAGAAGTAAAATAAAAAACTAAAAAGAAAGGGGCCTACTTATGGCAACAAAAAGAGATTATTATGAAGTCCTTGGTGTATCTAAGGATGCAACACAGGAAGAAATAAAAAAGGCCTATCGTACTCTTGCTAAAAAATACCATCCAGATGTATCGACTGATCCAAATGCAACGGAAAAATTCGCTGAAATACAAGGAGCGTATGATTGCTTAAGTGACCCAGAAAAACGATCAAATTATGACCGCTTTGGTACTGAAGATATGAACGGATTTGCCGGAGGAGCTGGAGCTAGTGGAGCTGGCTTCGGTTTCGAAGACATATTCAGTAGCATCTTTGGTGGCGGAATGGGAGGTTCTTCTAGAACTAGAAGCAACAGCGCACGAAGAGGGCGTGACATTCAAACTGATATTACAATAACTTTTGAAGAAGCCGCATTCGGTGTCGAAAAAAATGTTACAGTTACTAAGATGGATACTTGTCCAAAGTGTGGTGGACGTGGTGCTAAATCTAGTGACGACATCGTAACATGTCCAAAGTGTGGTGGACGTGGTGTTGTTGTAACTCAGCAAAATACTTTCCTTGGTGCTATTAGATCAGAAACAACTTGTCCTGATTGTAATGGTACTGGTAAGAAAATTAAGAATCCTTGCCCTGATTGTAATGGTACTGGTAGAGTTAAAAGAACAAAGACTTTGAACGTAAAAGTTCCTGCTGGTATAGCAGATGATCAAACTATTCGTTTAAGTGGTGAAGGTGAAGCTGGTGTTAATGGCGGTCCTGCAGGTGATTTATTAATTCATGTAAATGTTAAGAAACACGAAATCTTCGAACGTGATGGAAATAATATTATCTTAGAATTACCAATTACATTTAGTCAAGCTGCCCTTGGTGCTAATATTGACATTAAGACTTTAGGAGGTACTGTTAGTTTAAAGATTCCAGCTGGTATCCAAACTGGTACTAAATTAAAGTTATCTGGTAAAGGTATTGATAACAAGATTAGCGGTAGAAAAGGTGATCAAATCGTTATTATAACGGTAGTAACTCCTACTAACCTTACATCAAAGCAAAAAGAATTATTCACTGAATTATCTGGTACTGATGAAACTAAGAACAACAGTTTCTTTGATAAAATAAAGAAATTCTTCAAACAAAAGTAGCAAATTGCTACTTTTTTTGCATTTATGGGGAATAAAAAAAATATTAATGGTATAATGTTGTAAAAAAAAGGAGAGAAAAATGAATAGAAGAAAGACAATATTATTGACTATTGCTTTAATGCTTTTTTTAACATTTACTGGTTGCAAAAAAAGTAATGATCCATCAAAAACAGAGTGTAAAAATCATTATTTTGTAGATGCAACATGCACAGAAGCTAAGAAATGCCCTAATTGTAATGCAACTGAAGGTGAACCGTTAGGTCATGATTATGCTGAAGCGACTTGTGTACTTCCTGCGACATGTAAAAGATGTGGAGCAACAAATGGTTCTGCATTAGGCCATCAATGGGTTGATGCAACTTATGAAAGTCCTAAAAAATGTTCAGTTTGTGGAATTACTGAAGGAACTACTTTAGAACCAACTGTAGTTGAAATAACTGGTAGTAGTACAATTTCACAAAGTAAAACAAGTTCTTATGAAATACAAATTCCCGCTGATATGGAATATGATATTGAAATAGATGATGAAACTATTGTAAGTTTAGTTAGTTGTACTGATAATGTATTTGTTTTAAAAGGTTTAAAAATTGGTAATGCCAAAATTACAATTATTGCAAAAGATAAATCAATTACTGGTACAATTAATGTAACAGTTACTGAAGAAATATATAAAATTGATTATACGAAAAAAGATAATGTGAATTATCCAACCGATTTACCAGTTGATTATAGAACTAGCGAATTACCATTAAGTTTACCAGAACCTACAAAGAAAGGTTTCGTATTCCTTGGCTGGGCTTTTACAGACGAATATAAGAATTCTTTTATTGATGAATATGATTTATCAAAATTATGGAAAGAAATTCCAACTGGAGTAAGCGGAGATATTACAATCGTTCCTATTTTTGGTTATCCTCGCCTTCAATTAGTAAATTTCGAGTCACCAGTTATTGATTTAAAAACAACACTTACATTAAATGTTAAAAAAATGTATCTACCTAGCTCTATAAGTGATAGTGATATTGTTTGGAGTTCAGTTGATGAAAATGTTCTAACAATTGATGAATTTGGGAAAATTACTCCTAAAAGTGTTGGCTATACATCAGTTAAGGCTACTTTGAAAGAAGATAATAGTTATTGTATTACGGTTGGTATAACAGTAGTGGATGATTTATCTATTATTGATGAAGCATTACAATTCATAATTGATGCTAATTGTAAAACCGTAATAGCCAAGGCAATCACTGTAACAGGATATCAATTCATTTATTCACATAAATTATTCGGTAGTGTATCGAATTTTGGTTTCTTCAAACATATAGTGGATGAATCGATTAAAACTCCTGAAGGAGCTAGTAATAGACCTGGTGATGTTTATCCTAAATACTATGTTACAGTTCATGATACTGCTTCATCAGCTGCTGATGCTGATGCTAAAAAGCATGCAGAGTATGTTCAAAATGGTGGCGGTGGAACTAGCTGGCATTATTCAGCTGGTGATACTGGTATCTATCATCAAATTCCAGATAATGAAAGAGCATATCATGCCGGCGACGGAAAAAGAGAGTATAAATTATTCGATACGGGTGTAGCCTTTGTTGAAGGTGGCAAAGGTAAAATAACAATATCTAGTGATGGTTACTATGAAATTGACGGACAAAAAACGATAATTTCGGTTCCTCGTAAACCTAGTGGTGAAATTCCAGTGACATCTGAAATCAACGATATTGGAATTAGATTAGTAGTTGAAAATGGTATGTACAAAATAGGCAATACTTGGTGGAGCACTGATTATCGAAAAATTGGTAATGGTGGTGGAAACTGTAATAGTATTGGTATCGAAACAATGGTAAATAAAGGTTCTGATATTTACAAGACATGGCAAAAAACTGCGAAGTTAGTTGCTCATTTATTGGTTGATAATAACCTATCAGTAGATGATGTAAAACCACATCATTTCTTCAGTGGAAAGAACTGCCCACAAACAATGAGAGATAACAAACTATGGGAAAATTTCATTAAGCTAGTTGAGTGCGAATATAAGTATTTAACTAAGTATTCTGACTGCACAATTACGTTTACATCTCTTGATAAAACCTATGTAAATAGTAGTGGAAGAGTAATAAAACAAGATAAAATAGACCGTTATGTAAGTTATGAAGTAACTGTTACAAAGGATGGCGTTTCAAAAACTATCGTGTTAACAAGCTTAATTCCAGGTATTTCTCGCACATATCGTGGTTAATTTGAGGCCCCTAAAGGGGTCTTTTTTTATATAAAAAATTAAAATCAAATAAAAAAATTGTTTAAATACGTAAAAATAAATGAAAACGCTTGCGTGTTTTAACTAAAAGTGTTATAATATAGAGGTAAATTCAAAAGAAAAGGAGAATAACATGTTAAACATTAGAAAAAGATTTTTCTTATTACTAACAATTGTTGGTGTTCTACTAGGCTTTACAGCGTGTGTTTCTTCAAAAGATACAGTTCGTGTGTCTTTCGATAAACCTGAATACACTGTAAAAGTTGGTCAAGTGCTTGACATAACACCAATAATCGAAAAGGGAAGTAATGTTGAAAAAGTAACAATTGAATACTCTTCAACTAATCCCGATGTTGCAACTTATGTTGATGGTAAATTAACCGGGTTGCAAGCAGGTGAAGCTGAAATCAGAATAGTATGTTCAGAAAAACCTGTTGCGTTTGACGTTGCTACAGTAAAAGTAGTTGAAAACGAAATTCCTGACGTGCAATTCGTTGAACCACAAAAGAGCATGATTAAAGGAACTACTCAAACATTACAATATAAGTTTGTTCCTGAATATGCTAGTGCAAATATGACTTTTGAATCTGCAAACCCTGATATTGCAACTGTTGATGAAAATGGTGTGATTTCAGCTGTTAAAGCAGGTAAAGCTACAATTATTGCACGTGCAATTGATGTAAATGATGCTACTCAACACAAAGATTATGTATTCACAATCGAAGTTATTGAAGCTGATTTTGCAATTAATTATGTATTAAACGATGGTGTTAATAATCCTGATAATCCTGCTGGTTATAACATTTTAACATTACCACTTGAAATATTAGCTCCAACAAAAGAAGCATACCGTTTCTTAGGTTGGTATGACAATGCTGAATTCAATGGTGATCCTATTACTGAAATAGCTGCTGGTACAACAGGTGATGTTACGTTATACGCTAAATGGGAATTAGTAATTTATAGCATTGTTTATGAATTAAATGGTGGTACAAATGCTGAAACTAATCCTGATACATATAACATCGAAAACTTACCATTAACATTAGCTGATCCTACTAAGGCTGGTTATACATTCTTAGGTTGGTACAATGGCGAAACTAAAGTTACTGAAGTTCCTGCTGGTACTACAGGTGAATTCAAAGTTGAAGCTAAATGGCAAATTAACGAATATACTATTTCTTACGATTTAGCAGAAGGTGCTTGGGAAGGTACTGCTGGTGTAGGTAGTTATACTATCGAATCAGAAGATATCGTTTTACCTAATCCTGTAAGAAATGGTTATAAATTCTTAGGTTGGTATAACGTTGATGAAAAAGTTGAAACTATTGCTAAAGGCTCAACTGGTAACCTTGAACTTGTTGCTAAATGGGAAATTGAAAAATATTCAATTAACTATGAATTAAATGGTGGTGCATTTGATAGCGTTGCAGAAATTACAAAAGATGCTAAACACACTTTCACAATTTCTGACTACTTAACATTCGCAGCTGCTACTGGTTACAAAAATGCCTTAGTTGATAAAGCTGGCGGTAGATGGTGGGCTTATGTAGTATTACAAAAGACTGCTGTTCCTGGATTATATAAAGTAGTTCAAATGGCAAATGGTTCTACTAAGATTACTGAACAATATGACATGTTAATTACATGGCACAGTGCATTAAAAGATACTGCTGCAAAAACTATCTTAAATGGTATGTTAAATAATAGTGGTGCATATGTTGGTAGTTACATTAAAGTTTCTAACGTTCCTGCAGAAAAAACTGCAGATTGCAACATTACAGCTGAAGTATTTGATAAAGACGCAATTGAAATCAAAGATAGTAGTGTTAAATCATACACAATTGAAGATGAAGTAACTCTTGCTACTCCAACAAAAGAAGGACAAGTATTCTTAGGTTGGTACAATGGTGAAAATAAAGTTGAAACTATCGCAAAAGGTTCAACTGGTGAAGTTACAGTTACTGCTAAATGGTATAATCCAAATGCTGAATTAACATTAAATTGTGAATTAAATGGTGGTACTCTTCCTGAAGGTGCAGTTATTAAATTCATCTCTAAAGATGGTTTAGCTACTCTTCCTACTCCAGAAAAAGTTGGTTATACATTTAAAGGTTGGTATGCTGATTCTGAATGTACACAACTTGTTACAAGCATCGAAGCTGGTTTATTAGAAAATCCTACAGTTTATGCTGCATGGCAAATCAACACTTATAAGATTACTTATGAAACTAATGGTGGTGAATTCCAAGTAGATAAGACAGTTCCTCTATATGATTCATTTGAAGATTTAGTTGCTGCATTCTTAAGCGATTATGCATCATTCTACAATATTAGTGGATTAACTGCTGCATCATTCTTCGGTAAAACAAATCAATATGGTCTTTATGGATTCTTCAAGAATGCTGAAATGAATGCTAAATGGGGCTGGTTAGCTGAATACATTTTAACTGTTGCTAAATCAACAAATTATGTTGGTAAAGCTAATTTAGTAATGGGTGCTGGTGCTGCAAATTACAACAAATATATGAGAAGTAATTTAGCTGCATTCTTACAAAAAGCTAAATTAACTAACGTTACTCCTGTTCCAATGAATTTTGTAAATGCTGATTGTGATGCTTTATGGGCTGCTTGTCCTACTAAAGAAATCAAAGTTGGTATCGCTGCAAAATATGAATACACAGTTGAAGAATTACCATTAGAACTTGCTACTCCAGTTAAAGGCGAAGCTAAGTTTATTGGTTGGTATTTAAATGCTGATTTAAAGAATGGTAAAGTTGAAAAATTAACAATTGAAAATCTTGGCGATGTTAAATTATATGCTAGATGGTCAGATTCTGAAATTGAATTCGATACATATGAAATTGAATATGAATTAAATGGTGGTACTCTTCCTGAAGATGCTCCTAAACAATATGTAGAAGAAGCTGGCGCAGTATTAAAAGATCCTACTCAAACTGGTTATACATTTAAAGGTTGGTTCTTAGATGCTGAATGTACTCAAAAAGTTACTGAAATTTCTAAAGAATCTAAAGGCAACGTTAAATTATATGCTGCATGGGAAGCAATCGAATACAAAGTAACTTTTGAAGTAGGTGAAGGAAAACTTCCTACTGAACAAGTTCCTGTTGGTAAATATGAAGACTATATTGACTTTGTAAAAGACTTTATCGTAGACTTTAATAAACATTCTAAGAAGACTGTTGCTGCAGACGGAAGTGATTTCTTCGCAAGAAGCTGGATGGCTGATGGCTCAAGCGCAGGTTATAACTTCTTAGTAAGTGATGAATATAAAGCTAAATGGGGCTGGGTGTTAACATTAATTAACCAAGTTCGTGTTGCTAATGGTAAAGCTGAATTAACATCTACTGATGGTCAAGCTGAAGCACGTGGTGAAATTCATAACTTATTAAATAGAACTGGCAATGGTAACAATGGCGGTAACGCAGCATTTGGTTGTGATTACACAAGTGCAGATGTTAACGAACAAGTATGGAAATACATTGAAAAAGTTCACTATGTAGATAAAGTTATTGACTTAGTATACACAGTTGAACAATTACCTATAACTCTTCCTAACCCAACTGCACCAGAAGGTAAGAAATTTGCTGGATGGTACTTAAATGCTGAATACACTGGTGAAGTAGTTAACATTATTGCTAAAGGTACTACTGGTGATATTAAACTTTATGCTAAATACGTTGACGAAGGCGTTGAAGTAAAAGGTAAGATTAATTATGAATTGTTTGGTGCTACACTTTCTGAAGGCGCTCCAACTGAATATGTACAAGGTACAGTATTAGAAATTACTGCAACTGCTACTAAAGCTGGTTATATCTTCAAAGGTTGGTATCTTGATGAAGCTATGACAATTGAAGTAAAAGAAATTAGTGCTTCAATGACTGGTGATATTACTCTTTATGCAAAACTAGAAGCAGACGTTTATGAAATTACATTTGTTGGTGCTACAGGCTTAGACAAACAAACTCTTGCTTATGGTACAACTCTTCCTGTTCCAAGTGCAACTGGTTGGAAGTTTGCTGGTTGGTATGAAAATCCAGAATGCACAGGTGAAGCTGTGACAACTGTTACAAAGAGCGTAACTTTATATGCTAAATGGGTTGAAGATTTCACAACATTCGATCATACTACAGTTGAAATTTCAGTAGAAGCAGATGGTACAGGTGATTATAAGACTCTTAAAGAAGCTTATGATAACGCTAGTGATTATACAGTAATCAGACTTGGTGCTGGTACATTCGATCTTGACTTCGTTATTGCTAAATCAGTAGAAATTATAGGTAAATCTAAAGGCGAAACAACTATTAAAGTTGCTGCTGACTATATTACTAAAGTAAATGCTGAAAATATTGTTATTAGTGATGTAACACTTAAGGGTGTTGGTGCAAACGTTGGTGGTATTTATTTCCAACCTGGTACTAAAGCTCATTACTTCACAATTAAGAATTCAGAAATTACAGATATGAATACTGTTTATAAATCAGTAAATGCTATGAGTAATAACGTTGTACTAACATTAGAAAACAACACAATTACTAAAGTTGGTCAATTCTTAATTTGGGCAACAACTGGTATTGATACAGTATATCTAGTTGATAATACAATTCTTGCTTCTAACTGTGGTACAATTACAAATGGCTATGCAGCATTACTTCGTATGAGAGATGGTAAGACTTACGTATATAATAACGTATTTACTGGTACTACTCCTTCAATCGATGGCTTATTTGAAGCTGGAACTGATAATATTGATTTTATTGAAGTTAAATATAATATTTTCAAGAATGTAACTAAGTTCATTCATATGAATGATGGAAAACCTGTTAACTTTGATGAAAACTTATATCTTGATGCAGAGGGTAACGTATTAACAGCTGTACCTAGCCAAGTAACTGGCAATGGTGTAACTGCCGATACTACAATTGCAACAAGTGAAGTTGATCGCGCTACAAGATATGCTAAAGTTACTAAGACTACAAATATTAGATTTATGCCTGGTCAAGGTGCAATCCAAGACAACTGGTCTGAATTCACTACACATAATGGTAAAGTAACAATGTTACCTTATGCACAATTAGATGATCATTACTTCTTAGGTTGGTGCACTGATGAAGCATGTGAAACTACTCCTATAATGGCTCTACAAGGTGAACAAGCAGGTACTGTTATCCTTTATGCTAAATTCCAACAAATTCCTGTTAATAAGATTAACTATGAATTAAATGGTGGTACACTTCCTGAAGGCGCTCCTCGCGAATGGAAAGAAGGTACATCAGTTAAACTAGTTAACCCTACTAAAGCAGAATCTACATTTGCTGGTTGGTACACTAATGCTGAATTCACAGGTGAAGCAATCACTGAAATCAGTGCTTCTCAAAAAGGCGATATTACATTATATGCTAGATGGGAAAATTGGACATTTAAGAATATTAATTATGAATTAAATGGTGGTACACTTCCTGAAGGTGCTGCTAATAAATATCCTCTTACTCAAGGATTAAAAGAACTTCCTACTCCAACTAAAGATGGTTTCAAATTCTTAGGTTGGTATGGTAATGCTGAATGCACAGGTGATGTAATCACTTCAATTTCAGCTGACGCAACAGAAGATGTAAATCTATGGGCATTATGGTTAGACTTATCTAAATCATATAATATTACTTACGTATTAAATGGTGGTAATAGTTTATATGCTGACCGTGCTGCTTTAGTCGCTGATTTATTAAATGACTTAAATACAACTTGTGGTAAATCTATTACTGCAAGCAAATTCACTTCAAGTTGCAGAAAACCTGAATTCACTAAGTTCATTACTGATGATACAATGTGGGCTAAGTGGAAATGGTTATTCCAATATTTAGCTGATACAGACAAACACGAAAAAGCTGCAGATGTTTATAAGGGTGTATTAGAAAATCGTACAGTATCTGATGACTTCTGGTTCTTAACTCGTGACTTTGCTGGATTTGTTAATAAGACAGTTGGTAACTTCTATTATAGTGTTAACGCAATTGACTTTACAACATTTGCTGCAGGTGATGGTTTCTGGAATTTAATCCAAACTGAAATTAACGATCCTAAAGCTGTAGAATTAATTACTCCAAATTATCCATACTATGAATTCGAAGGTTGGTATGACAATCCTGAATTCACTGGTGAAAGAGTATTAGTTCCTAGCAAAGATGGTAAATTATACGCTAAATGGTCTAAGAAGATGGCTACATTAACTTATTCAATTGGTGATGTTGACGCAACAGTAACTAACGAAACTGTTAAAGTACATGCAAGTGATTCATTCGTTCTTGAAACACCTACATATGATCCTAAATATTTAAGATTCAATGGTTGGTATAAAGAAGCTGAATGCATTAACCCTATTACTGAAATTTCTGAATATACAACTCAAGATATTACTGTATATGCTTCATGGACTGAAATTGATGGTTATACTATTAATTATGTATTAAATGGTGGTAGCTTAATTTATCAAGATCGTGATGCAGTTATCGCTGACTTTATTAAAGATTATAACGAAGCAATTGGTACATCATATGCAAGTGCTGCTGATATTCCAACAGGTAACTTTGCTGATATTAATTACCATACATTCTATACAAAAGTATTAAGTGATGGTACAGTTATTCGCGATAAATGGTTATGGCTTGCTCAATACTTATTACGCTTATCTCAAAGAGATTTAGCTGGTAATAACTGTAACGTTCTAGGCTTAAGTGCATTAGTTAACAATAAAGCATACTCTGGTGATGCAATTTATGGTATTTCTTATGCATTCCGTTCATTCTTAAAAGGAACTACATTAAGACCTGGTTCAAGTTATACTTCTGTTGATTACACAGTTTATGAAAATGCACATGGATTCTGGAATGATTTAAGTGCTGCAGAAAATGGTGAATACTTAAATAATAAAGGTACAGTTACATTACCTACTGCATACTTAGAAAACTACAAATTTGCTGGTTGGTTTACAAACGCTGAATGTACAGGTGAACCTGTAACTACAGTATCTGATACAGCTACTTTATATGCAAAATATGTAGAAGCTACTCCAGTTGAATCTGTAACAATTACTAATAAGATTACTGAAATTAAGAGATATGAAACATATCAATTACAATGGCAAGTATTACCTACAAATGCTAACATTCAAGCTGTTAAGTTTGAATCAAGCGATACTCGTGTTGCAACAGTAGATGTTAATGGTTTAGTAACAGCTGTTTCTGAAGGTGATGTTGAAATTAAAGTTATTTCACTTTCTCCTAGTGGAAAATCTGATTCACTTAAACTTAACGTTTATGCTCCAGATCATTTCAAGATTTCTTATGAAACTGTTTCATATGTTAAAGTTGGCGGTTCTATCAAATTAAATGCTTCATACATTAAACGTGATGGTAGCGCAACTGAATTAGAATGGTCAAGTGTAACTCCTGAAATTGCAACAGTTGATGAAAATGGTAAAGTAACTGCTGTAAAAGAAGGTCTTGCTACAATTAGAGTAAGTGCTAAAGGTAATGCTGATATTAAACAAGATTTCGTAGTAACAGTTCTTCCTGCTACATTAAGCAAAGAGTTACAAGAAGTTGTTGATGCTCATGAATCAAATGCATTTATTAGATGGGATTTAGGTATTGGTGCTGGTGGTCCTGCTTACTATCGTGACATTTATGGAAGCGTAAGTAAAGTATTATATAATGACGCATTAGTAATCGATACTAAGTATAAAGCAACTCAAGATGGTATTTCTACTAACCATGGTGCTGAAATGTCTGCAATAGACTTCATAACAGTTCACTACACTGGTAATATGTCACCTAAAGCAGATGCTAACGCAAATGCTGGTTACTTCGCAAATGGCGGCGGTGGTACTTCTATCCACTACGTAACTGGTAACGATGGCGTATTCTATTGCTTAGATGAAAAATATGGCGGTTACCATGCCGGTGACTCATCAATGGGTGAAAGAAAATGGATTAAGACTGGTATTAAAGCTACAAGTGATGATCCTGAAACTCCAGTTTGGGGTATTAGTTCTAATTCTAAGTTTACTTTAAACGGTCAAGAAACTATCGTAAATGTACCTGAAGGTACTACAGATGCAACTAAGAAAGTTACTGGTAATACATTCGTGTATAATGGTAAAGTTCAAAATTGCATTAACGATATGGGTCTTGCTTGGAAGATCGCTGATGGTGAATATTACATGTTAGATACATGGTGGTGTTATTCTCAAGTTTCTGCTGGTAGAATTTGTAACTATGGTGGAAATAGAAACTCAATCGGTATCGAATCAGCAGTTAACCCTGAATCTGATTTATGGTATACATGGCAAAGAACTGCACAATTAGTTGCTAACATTATGGTAAGACATAATCTTGATATTACAAGAGTTGTTGGTCACCATTTCTGGACTGCAAAAGATTGTCCTCAACCATTACTTGAAAATAATCTTGAAATTTGGGATATATTTATTGAAAGTGTTAAACATGAATATAAATTAATAACTGATTTCAAAGATACTAAGTTCGCATTCACTTGTGACTCAGATATCATTGGTAAGAATGGACGTGTTGCAACTCAACCATTATTCTCACAAATTGTAACTTATACTGTTGAAGTAAATGGTGAAAAGATCACTCTTGCTACAATGGTAGAAGGTCGTTATAATAAGAAATAATTGTTTAACGTAAAAAATATAAAGAGCAATCTAGCAATTAGATTGCTCTTTTCTTATCGACATTTACCTTGCAAATAATCAAGAAATTTGGTATAATATAAAAGAAAGTAGGGAAATGATATGCAACGTTATTTTGTAGAATCTAGTAATATAATAAATGGCTATGTTTATATCAATGGTGAAGATTATCATCATATTACTAAAGTAATGCGTATGAAAATAGATGATGAAATAATTGTATGTGATAATCAAGATTCATATCTATGTAAAATTATTGAAATAAACGCTGAATGCGTAACTTCACAAATATTTAAAAAACTAGATGAAAAGAAAGAACTGCCTGTTAATGTCACAATTGCACAAGGAGTAGTAAGAAGGGAAAAAGCTGAAGAAGTTATTGATAAAATAACACAGCTTGGCGCAAACAAATATTTAATGGTAAATATGGAACGTTGCAATGTAAAACTAAATGATGAAAAGTTAAATAAAAAAGTTGATAGAATGAATAAAATTGCTAAAGAAGCAAGTGAGCAATCCCATCGTACTAGAAAACTTGTAGTAGAAAACCCTATTGATTTTAAAAATTTATTAAAGTTTAAAAATGAATATGATTTATGCTTATATGCTTATGAAGTAATCGATAAAGATGAATCATTAAAAAATATTTTAAAACAAAAAAAATATCAGAATATATTGATTTTAGTTGGCCCAGAAGGTGGTATTTCGTTAAAAGAAGTTGAAATGCTAAATAGTGTTGGTTTCATACCTATTAGTTTAGGACCAAGAATATTAAGAACTGAAGTTGCCCCAACATATGTTATGGCCGCAATTTCTTATGAATTGGAGATATAGTATGAAATTTACAACAATAACACTTGGTTGCAAAGTAAATATTTATGAAACAGAAGCATTAATTGATTCGTTATGCGACAAGGGATGGCAATATATTAAGAATGGTGAATATGTCGATGTTTGTATTATTAATACTTGTACGGTTACCGCCACATCAGACCAAAAAAGCCGACAAATGATTAGACAAGCAAGACGAAATAATCCCAATGCAATCATCGTCGCAATGGGATGCTTTGTTCAAACACATACTACAGATGCAATGGAAATTGCCGACATCATTATTGGAACAAAAGATCGATTGAGGGTATTTGATTTAGTAAACTCATATTTAGAAACTAAAAAGCAAATTAATCATGTCTTTTCAATTGAAAACTATACAGAATATGATGAAATGAAACTTGATCGTTTAATGACTCATACAAGAGGATTTGTAAAAATTCAAGATGGTTGTGAAAACTTCTGTAGTTATTGCTTAATTCCTTATGCTAGGGGTAAAATAAAAAGCAGAAATGCTGATAGCATAATAAATGAAATTAATCAACTCGTAAAATTAGACACTAAAGAAATTATCTTGTCAGGTATTAATACTGGAACCTATGGGCAAGATACTCAAACAATTAATTTAGCAAAATTAATTGAGAGAATAATGCAAGAAACAAATATTTGGCGCTTGCGTTTATCTTCAATTGAATTAATGGAAATTACTGATGAACTATTAGATACTATTGAAAAATATCAAGATAGAGTTGCTATGCATTTACATATTCCTCTACAAGGTGGTTCAGATGAAGTATTAATTAGAATGCATCGTAAATATTTAACAGCTGATTATGAAAAAGAAATTAATAAAATACGTTCAAAATTTCCAAATATAGCAATTACTACCGATTGCTTGGCTGGATTTGTTGGCGAAACTGAAGAAAATTTCTTGCAAACAATCAACTTTATTAAAAAAATTGGATTTGCGGAAATGCATATTTTCCCTTATTCAAGAAGAAAAGGAACTCTTGCTGATAAAATGGAAGGTCACTTAGCTCCTCAATTAATCAAAGAACGAGCTAAAAAAATGATAGAAGTTGCTAAAGAAATGAAAATAGCATACGATAAGAAGTTTATAGGTCAAGAATTTGCCGTATTAATTGAACAAAAGAAAGATAACTATTGGGTAGGACATACAACAAACTACCTTGAAGTGTATTTACCAGATAACGGGAATAATTTAGAAAATAAAATAGTTTATTGCCAAATTAATGAACTAAAAAATAATTTACTTTACGCAAGTTTGAAAGGAGAAGAAAATGACATTTAAAGAATATCATTTTAAAAGCTATATTAATGAAGCATTAAATAGCATTAACTTTGTCAATCCCACTAAAGTACAAGAAATTGTTATACCTGAAGCAATCTCAGGAACAAGTTTAATGGTTGAAAGCGCAACAGGTTCAGGAAAAACCCATGCGTTCTTACTTCCTATATTAGAAAATCTTGATGAAGATAATAAGTCTGTTCAGGCCATCATTTTATCGCCTACTAGAGAATTAGCAATGCAACTATACAATGTTTGTGTTGAGCTTACAAAACATTCAAAAAAAGAAATAACAGTTGCAAGGGCGATTGGTGGTGTAGACCGCGAATCAGAAATCAAAAAGTATGAAAAAAGTCAACCACAGATTGTTATCGGTACAATAGGAAGAATAGTCGATTTAGCTATTAAAACTAATGTATTAAAAATTCATTTAGCTAATACTGTAGTTATCGATGAAGCAGATATGATCTTTGAAGAAAAAGAACTCATTGAAGTCGATAAAATTATGGGAAAAATTCAAGGTAAACCACAATTCTTAATCTTCAGTGCTACTATTCCTAAGGGTCTTAGACATTTTTTAAGAAAATATTTAGAAAATGTAAAGACAATAACAATAAAAGAAGATAATCTAACTACTAAAAATATTGAACATTACATGTTACAATGTAAAGCAAAAAATAAAGAAGATGTTCTTATTAATTTGTTGGAAATTATTAATCCTTTCTTAGCTTTAATATTTGTTAATAGCAAAGAAAAAGTTGATGAATTAGCAATGAAGCTTGCAGAAGCAGGCTACCGCGTTGGCAAACTTCATGGTGCATTGGAAGATAGAATAAGAAAACAAACTATTAAACGAATTGAAAATCTAGAATATCAATATGTTGTAGCTAGTGATATTGCCGCGAGAGGTATCGATATTCAAGGGGTAAGCCATGTTATCAACTTTGATTTACCTAATGATGTTGAATTTTACATTCACCGTACGGGAAGAACCGCAAGATATAATAAGACAGGTTATGCTTATTCGCTATATGCTTATCAAGATGATGAATATGTAAAGATGTTACAATCAAAAGGATTAAAACCAACATTCGTCAAAATCCAAAATGGCGAAATAGTCCCCGCAAAATTCTATCAAAAGAAAGAACCAAGTTTTGCTAAAAAAATTGAAGAAGAAGTTCATAACAAAACTAAAATGCCTAAAAAGGTAAAACCTGGTTATAAGAAAAAAAGATTAGAAGAAATTAATAAAAAAATTAAACAAGCCAAAAAAGAACATATTAATGAAATTTATCGCAAAAAGGCACAGAAGGAGCGTCGTACAAAATGAAAATAGGTTCACATGTATCAAACAATGGATTAAAAATGCTAGTTGGTAGTGTTGAAGAAGCGCTTTCTTATGGTGAAAATTGTTTTATGATATATTTAGGTGCACCACAAACAACTTACCGAAAAGATGTTGAACAACTTAATTATCAAAAAGCTTTAGAAATAGCCAAACAAAATGGTATAAATCCCGAAGATATTATCGTACATGCTCCATATATTGTAAATCTTGGCCAAAAAGATGATGAAAAATTTAATTTTGCAATTAGCTTCCTTGCCAAAGAATTAGCAATGGTGGGTAAAGTTGGTTTAAAATATATGGTATTACATCCAGGTGCTCATGTCGGAAATGGTGAAAATTTTGCATTAGATCGTATAGCCGATGGAATAAATGAAATACTTAGATTAACTAGTAATGATAATACCGTAATTGCTATAGAAACTATGGCTGGTAAAGGTACTGAGTGTGGAAAGACTTTTGAAGAAATTAAAAGAATAATTGATTTAGTTCATGACAAAACTAGAATCGGTGTTTGTCTTGATACTTGCCACATTTTTGATGCAGGATATGATATTGTAAATTCATACGAAGATGTAATTAATGAATTTGATTCTGTAATTGGCTTAGAATATTTAAAGGTTATACATTTAAATGATTCTAAGAATCAACTTGGTTCACATAAGGATCGTCATGAAAATATTGGTTTTGGCAATATTGGCTTTAATGCTTTACTTAAAGTGTTAAATGATAAACGCTTTGAACAAATTCCTAAAATTCTTGAAACTCCTTATGTCAGTGTATCAAAACTAGAAAGTTATCCACCATATAAAGAAGAAATTGAAATGTTGAAAAAACAAACTTTCAATGAAAATTTAAAAGAAGAAGTAATAAAAAATCACATGGATTAATTGTCCATGTGATTTTATAACATTGATTTAATTTCTTTTATTAATTCACTTATCAAATCATTTTCAGGGATTTTCCTAATTATTTCGCCTTTTTTAAATAGAAGTGCTTCACCATTTCCCCCCGCAATCCCAATGTCTGCATCTTTTGCTTCACCAGGACCGTTTACGGCACACCCCATTATGGCAACTTTAATTGGTTTATTTACAGTTTCTAGAAACTTTTCAATTTCATTTACGACGAGTTCCATATTGTAGTTAGTTCTACCACAGGTAGGACAGCTAATAAGCGTAGGTTTTTGATATAGGTTAAACATTGCTAAGATATTTTTCGCAACAGGTATTTCATTTAAGGGATCACCAGTTAAAGAAACACGAATTGTATTACCAATACCATCATTCAACAATGTTCCTAAAGTATAACTTGATCTAACGATACCAGAATTTATTGTTCCTGCTTCAGTTAAACCAACGTGAATGGGATAATCAAAATACTGATTTAATAATTGATTGGTTTTAATTGTTGTATTTATATCAGTCGCTTTAATGCTTAAAACTAAATTGTGATAATCATATGATTCGATTAATTCAACGTGTCGCTTCATACTTTCTAGTAAGGCTTCAGGTGTAACACCACCATATTTTTGATATAAATCTTTTTCTAAAGAACCAGAATTTATGCCAATTCTAATTGGCACATTTCGTTTTTTACATGCCTCAACAACGGCTTTTACATTTTCATGACTGCCAATGTTACCAGGATTAATTCTAATTTTATCAATTCCTTGATTGACTGCTTCAATTGCAAGTCGGTAATCAAAATGAATGTCGGCTACTAGTGGAATAGAAGTTCTTTCTTTAATTTTTGATATTGCTAGAGCATCATCAATATTTGAGATAGTTATTCTAACAATGTCTGCACCAATTTTAGCAAGTTCGTTGATTTGTCTTACGGTAGATTCGATATCGCGTGTTTTGGTATTTGTCATTGATTGAATTGCGATTGGATGGTTGCCACCAATAGTTACAGTACCTATTTTAATTTCTTTTTTTAAATTCATAAAACACCTCTTAAAAAAACTCTAAAATTACTTTTAGAGCTATTTTTTTACTACTTTAGAAGTTGCCTTCTTAGCGCTTGTTTTTTTAACTGTCTTTTTAGGCTTGGTTGCCTTTTCCTTAACAGGAGTAGTAGCAACAACTTCAACTTTTTTCTTTTTAATCTTTCTTTGTGGAGAGCGAATTCTACCACGTCTTAAAAAGTTATAAATGGTACTTCTAGATGCTTCAATACCATATTGTTCTTGGCATATACGTGCAAATTCGCTAAAGTTAGTTCCACGATATTCACGACGATATAATTTACAAACAAAAGTGCTTATTTCTGCATCATAAGTGTTGTAAGGCTTGTAGTTTTTGTTCTTGTGAACTACACCTTCACGACCTTCATTTAGAACTTGACGTTTCAAATTTCTAACTTGTCTAGTTGTAATGTCAAGCTTTTTGGCAGCCTCTGTGCCGTTTATTTCTCCAAGTAGTAGTTTTTTGATAACTCGAAGTTTACGCTTTTCACCTTTTGACATTTTATGCTTTGCTTTTTCTTCAAATAAAGCTTCAATTTCTTCAGGTGTCAAAATAATTTGATGATTTGATTCTTCAACTTTTTCAGAATTTTCAGCTTCATCAAGTTGAATTTCAGTATCTTTAAATTCTTGTTCTACCATAATAAACTTCCTTTCTTATAGATATTATAACATAGTTGAACATAAAATTCAAATTATATGATAGGAAATTATTAAAAAGTAATACAATAATATTTTATGCTTATATAATTAAATTTGCAAACTATCAATGAAAATAATAAATGTGTGTTATAATAATTACGAAAGAAGAGATAATATGAGCTTAAATATATTATATGAAGATAATCACATTATTGTTGTTGAAAAACCTAGTGGTATTTTATCACAAGCTGATCACACTAATGATATCGATATGCTAACTTTGATTAAGCGTTATATTAAAGAAAGATATCAAAAACCAGGTAATGTTTATCTTGGATTAGTTCATCGACTTGATCGAATGACTTCTGGTGTAATGGTATTTGCCAAAACATCAAAGGCTGCAAGTAGACTTAATGAACAAATTTTAAAGCATGAATTTGTTAAAAAATACTATGCGGTTGTTAAAGGAATAGTTCCTAAAACTGGTAATTTAAAAAATTATCTATATAAAGATGAACAAGAAGTAAAATCATATGTGGTTAATGAAAAAAATGGAAAATTGGCAGAACTATCATATCAAAGAATAAATGAAGTTAATGGGAATTCATTAGTAGATGTTAGCCTTAAAACTGGTAGACATCATCAAATAAGAGTCCAATTTGCATATGCCGGATATCCTCTTGTTGGTGATAGTTTGTATGGTAATGATAAAAATAAAAAATTAATGTTACATTCATATTTGATTGGTTTTTATCATCCAACCACTAAAGAATGGTTAGAATTTAGATTAATACCAAGTAATGATGAATGGAAGTTGTATTTTAAAGGTTCTACCTTGCAAAATAATTAATATTGTAGTATAATAAATATATAAATAATATAAACAAATAATGTATAAAAAGAGGTAAATGATCATGAAAAACGAATTTGACCAAAATCGCAAAATATTTACATCGGAATCTGTAACTGAAGGCCATCCTGATAAAGTTTGTGATCAAATAGGCGATGCTATTCTTGACGATATACTTGCACAAGATCCTAATGCAAGAGTGGCATGCGAGGTTTGTGCTACTACGGGATTAGTTTTAGTAATGGGTGAAATAACTACAACCGGTTACTGTGATGTTCAAAAAATAGTAAGAAAGACAGTTGAAGAAATTGGCTACAATCGTGGTAAATTTGGATTTGACGCTGAAAACTTAGCAGTACTAGTTTCACTTAATGAACAATCACCGGATATTGCTTTAGGTGTTGATGCTGATGGAGCAGGTGACCAAGGTATGATGTTTGGTTATGCATGTAGAGAAACTGAAGAATATATGCCATTACCAATTACCCTTGCTCACAAACTTGCAAGAAGACTTGCGGCTATCAGAAAAGATGGTTCACATAAAGAACTTCGTCCTGACGGAAAAACTCAAGTATCAGTTGAGTATGATGAAAATGGCAAACCTTTAAGAATTGATACAATTGTAGTTTCAACTCAACATGATGAAGAAGTTAGTCAAGAATATTTAAGAGAAATGATTATAAAAGATGTCATTACACCAATTATACCAAAAGAATTAATGGATGAAAATACTAAAATATTTGTTAACCCTACAGGTCGTTTTGTTGTTGGGGGACCAAAAGGTGACTCAGGCTTAACTGGTAGAAAGATTATCGTTGATACTTATGGTGGTTATGCTCCCCATGGTGGTGGTTCATTCAGTGGTAAAGATCCTACAAAGGTTGACCGTAGTGCAAGCTATATGGCAAGATATGTGGCTAAAAATATGGTTGCCGCAGGATTTGCCGATAGAATGCAAATTCAACTTTCTTATGCAATCGGAGTAGCTAAACCTATTTCAATTTGTATTGATACATTTAATACTTCTAAATATACTGAAAAAGAACTAATAGATATCGTAAATGCTAATTTTGACTTAACACCAAAAGGAATCATTAGTACTCTTGATTTAAGACGACCAATATATCGTCAAACTGCAACATATGGTCATTTTGGAAGAAATGACTTAGATTTACCTTGGGAAAAATTAGACAAGGTTGAAACATTAAAAAATATTTAAAATAAATAATAAAAAGGAGAATAGTATGAAAATTTGTATTATTGGTGCTGGTAGTACTTATACACCAGAATTAATAGAAGGTGTAATTAATAAAAGAGATTCACTTCCTGTTACTGCAATTGATTTTATGGATATTGATGAAAGAAAACTTAACATTGTTGGTGGATTATGCCAAAGAATGATTAAGGCAGCAGGACTTCCTTGTGAAACAAGATTAATCCTAAATGACTATGAAACTGCTTTAAGAGATTCTGATTTCGTTCTTGCGCAAATAAGAGTTGGAAAACTTCCCGCAAGAGTAAAAGATGAAAAGATTCCTCTAAAGTATAACTTAATTGGTCAAGAAACATGTGGTATTGGTGGTATGTTTAAAGGATTAAGAACAATACCAGTAATGATGAATATTGTAAAGATGATGGAAAAGTATTGTCCTAATGCTTGGTTAATTAACTTCTCTAACCCTTCAGGAATGATTGCGGAAGCATTATTAAATTATACTAATGTTAAAATGATGGGACTTTGTAACGTTCCTATTAACACAATTGATAGTATAAAAAAAGGCATGAATTTACCAAATGCTAAAATCGAATATATGGGTTTAAATCACTTTGCATATATTACAAAAATTGAACAAGATGGTAAAGATTATTTACAAGAAGCTATCGAAAGTGGATTCAATAGCGCAACAATGAAAAATATTCCAACAAGTGGTTTCACTAAAGAACAAATTGAAGTAATTGGTGCTATCCCAACTTGCTATTTAGAGTACTATTATTTTAAAAATAGTAAGTTAGAAAAGTTAAAAAATTCACCTAAAACACGTGGTGAAGTATGTATGGAAATTGAAGAAGAGTTATTAAAGATATATCAAGATAACGAATTACATGTAAAACCTGCTCAACTTTCTAAACGTGGAGGCGCAAGATACTCAGAAGTAGCTATTAACTTAGTAGATTCAATTTGGAATGATAAACAAGATGTTCAAGTTGTTAATGTATTAAATAAGGGTGCTATTCCTTTCTTAAGAGATAATGACGCTGTAGAAATCTGTGCTGTTATCGGTAAAGATGGTGCTAAACCATTACCACTTGAAGGTAAAGTAAACGATCATATAAAAGAATATATTCAACAAGTTAAAGCATATGAAAAACATGCTGTAAAGGCCGCAATAAATGGCGATAAGAAAGAAGCAATGCGTGCTCTTATGTCTAACCCATTAGTTGCTGATTTACAAACTGCATCAGATTGCTTTGATGAATTACTAGAAGCTCATAAAGAATATTTACCTCAATTTTTCAAGGAAAATAAGTAATGAAAAAATATGTAATTGGCGTAGATGGTGGAAATACCAAAACCGATTATTTATTGTTTGATATTGAAGGCAACTTTATAGATGGCTTAAGAAGTGGCACTTGTAGTCACGAATCTCCAAAAATTGGCGGATTTGAGGGTGCACACTTAGTAATGAAAGAAAATATCGAGTTGCTATTAAAACAAAATAATCTTTCAATAAAAGATATTGCTTCAGGTGCTTTTGGACTTGCAGGTGTAGATTCACCTTTCCAAAAAGAAGCCTTAGAAAATGTGGTTAAAAGAATAGGCTTTAAAAACTTTGTAGTTGTAAACGATGGTTTTTTAGGGATTAAAGCTGCATCACCTACTGGAACTGGTGTTTGTTCAATAAATGGAACTGGTACAGTTAATGTAGGTATTGATGAAGATGGTAACTGGATGCAAGTTGGTGGCATAGGTTATGTTGCGGGCGACGAAGGTGGTGGCTCATACCTGGCTAGAGCCGCAGTTAGACTTGCCTTTGATGAATGTTTCAGATTTGGACCTAGCACAAACATAACAAGAAGCGTTTTTGAAATGTATGAAATAGACGATAAAAAAGATTTCAGTAACGCAATTGTTGGCAAAAAAATTGATTCAACCTATTTAATAAAAGCCTTATTTGAACATGCAAATAATGGTGATCTCCCCGCAATCTCAGTTCTTGAAACTAGTGGTGAACACATGGCAAGATCAATTGCAGGAGTAATTAAAGAGTTAAATATTAAGGAACCAATAAATGTAATACTTGCTGGAAGTGTTTGGGCAAAGGCTACAAATTTTGCTATGTTAAACAAATTTAAAAAAGTTGTTTGTGAATTATCAAATAAAAAATGCAACTTTATTGTTCTAAAAGAACCACCTGTTCTAGGTGCTATCCTATGGGCTCTTGAACTTGCAAATGGTGAATTACCAGACAAAGAACTTAAAGCAAAAGTATTAGAAAATATCATAAATTATCAAAATAGTATTAATTAAGTAATTTAGGCCATAACACAATTTATGGCCTTTTTAAATATCACTTATTATGATAATATACATTAATAAAGTTGAAATAAAGTAAAATATTTGGTATAATATACTAGATAAAATACGGAGTGTAAAAAAAATATGTTAAAAAAATTAGTAAATGATATTAAAAAAGGGCTTTATAATGCGGTTAATGAACTTGGTTATGTTGATGAAAGTGTTATAAAAATTCCTGAAGATATTATATTAGATAGTACAAAAGATAAAGAACATGGAGATTATGCTACAAATACTGCTATGCGTCTGGCAAAAGTGGCTAAAAAAAAGCCTCTTGATATTGCAAGCGAAATTGTTAGCAAATTTGATGCTAGTGCATATCATATTTCTAAAGTAGAAATTGCAGGTCCTGGTTTCATTAATTTAACAATTGATAAACATTATTTATTAGAAATTGTACTTAAAGTGAATAAAGAAAAAGAAGAGTACGGAAAATTAAATGTTGGTAATGCTCAAAAGATTTGTTTAGAGTTTGTTTCCGCAAACCCAACTGGCTACTTACATGTTGGTCATGGTAGAGGTGCCGCATATGGTGATTCACTTGCTAAAATAATGACTAAAGCTGGTTATATCGTTCATAAAGAACACTATGTTAACGATGCGGGAAATCAAATTACTAATATGGCATATAGTGTATATGAAAGATATAAAGAATTATTTGGGCTTCCTATTGAAATGAAAGATGATTATTATCATGGCAAAGAAATCATTAAAGTTGCAAGTGATATAAAAGATGAATATGGTGATAAATTCTTAAATAATTTTGATCTAGAATTCTTTAAAAATTATGGAACTGAAAAGTTACTAAATAATTTAAAATCAGATTTAAAGCGCTTTAATGTAGAATTTGATACTTGGTTTAGTGAAAAGAGTTTATATAAGACAGGTGCTGTAGAAAAAGTCTTAACCCTTCTTAAAGAAAAAAATTATACTTATGAAAAAGAAGGAGCTTTATGGCTTAAAACTACCTTATATACTGATGAAAAAGACCGTGTAATCATCAAGAGTGATGGTAGTTATACCTATTTACTTCCTGACATTGCTTACCATGCCAATAAATTATCTCGTGGATATGATCATTTAATCGATGTTCTTGGTGCTGATCATCATGGCTATATTGATAGATTAAAAGCGGCAGTATCAATGGTTGGTGGAAATTCAAACCTCATTGATGTCGAAATCTTACAAATGGTTCGTGTTTTAGAAAATGGTGAAGAAGTTAAGATGAGTAAGCGTAGTGGTAAAGCTATTACATTGAGTGATTTACTTGATGAAGTTGGTTCTGACGCATTAAGATATTTCTATGTTGCAAAATCATTAAGTACTCATATGGATTTAGATTTAGATTTAATGAAACAAAAATCTAATGAAAACCCTGTTTTCTATGCTCAATATGCTCATGCTCGTATCTCTAGTATTCTAAACAATGCGAATGAAGCTGGAATAAAATTTGAACCAGTTAAGAAATTTAGTAAAATTGACCCAGAAACAGTAAATGATATTTGTTTAACATTATTGCAATATCCAAGTGTAATTGAAGAGGCTGCACAAAAACGTTTAGTTCATAAACTAACTCATTATATCGATGAACTTGCATATCAATTACATAGTTACTATAATGATCAAAAAGTAATTACAGATGATACTGAATTAGTTATGGAAAAACTTACTGTTTTAAACGCTGTAAAGATTGTGTTAAAAGATGCCCTTTCTTTAATTGGTGTAAGTGCACCTGAAAAAATGTAATAAACTGTATTTAAATGTAATCGTAAACCCTAAGCAGGCGAACCTATAAAGTTTGCCTGCTTTTTTTGAAAGTATATTAAACAAATTTAACCCACTACTAAAAATATACTACCAATAAAATTTATGTTATATAGTGATTTTTGGCTATCATCCGCATTGTTTAAATCGTTGTAATTCTAAAGGCAAAATAAATGTGAATTAAGAAAATAATGGAAATAGTTAATTCAAAAATATTATTTGCTTCTGTTTTATATACTGAATTATTAGCATTAATAAATTTCTTTTCATCGTTATCCGCAATTATATTTAAAACACTGATTGTAATAAATACAATCCAAATAAAGTTTTCAAAATTTAGTCTTAAAATGTCATTACTATCTTTATTCATAATATGCCCTTCTATATATTATATAAATATCTTTTTTACTAAATATGCCACTAATCATCTTAAGTGTAATATTTGCACCATGCCATATAATTATAAGTTGCAAAAATTGTGAATAAAATAAAAAACACATTAGAAAAGTATAAAAACTACTTCATTCTAATGTGTTTTTAGTTTATCTTTATGCTAGTAATGTTTGTGTGTGTATGACAAAATCATATTTTTCGAGAGTGTGTCGGACGGAAAGCATCATCTGATTCGTATATTTTTAACTATCTAGACAAACATGAATTTATCAATCTAACGCAACAAGGTTAGACTTTTCATAACGATTGTGTCCTTGCAAACTCTTTTTATATTTCCAACATATAATAGCTTCATCCAAACTTCTTCCTTGATTATCTTCGAAGAAATCTCGTATGTATGTATTATACTCAAATTGTTTATCTATCGTTGTTTTACCCTTTTTCTTTTCTTCCAAAATCTGATAATATGCATTAATTGCATTACCATAAGTTTTTCCGGCATTGCTCTTTAACCATTTTTGGAATAAAACATTAAAAGAAAAACTTTTACTTATTTTTTCTTTAAAAAAAGATCTATGCTTTTCAGAACATACTACATTTGATTCAATTAGTGTATTCTCTGTAATGACTCCAACATCTTTCGTAGTTTTTCTTTTTGTAGAAGTTTCTAACACCTTTCCCGTATCAAGAAAACAGGCAATTCTATCAATAAGTTCAATCTTTCCACCCGAAACAGGCAGATTGTTTTTTCTGCAAAAATCAACAAGCTCTTTTTCAAATAGTAAAAAGTTCTAAAAGTTTCGCCATCTAATTTCTCATTCAAATCCGGTCTTTCACTCATTTGCATTCTCGCCGTCAACTTTTGATTTGTCTTTTCTTTAATTATAGCATATTATGTAGCATTTTTATATGGCGCCCCTAAAAGGAATCGAACCTTTATCACAAGAATCGGAATCTTGTATTTTATCCATTAAACTATAGGGACATCTAGGTAATTATAGCATTTTTGACTGGGAAATAGTAAAAAATAGCAATATAAAAAACGATAACCAATAACTTGCTAAAAAAGTTAAAATGTGGTATAATATAGAAAAAAATAGAAGTAGGTGAGAATATGTCAGTTGCAGAACAATTAGCAATTATTAAAGAAAATTTAAAGGACTATCCCAATGTCCGTCTTATTGCCGCAACCAAATATTTTGACATTGCTAAAACACGAGAAATAGTTGAAGCAGGAGTTACTAATATAGGGGAAAATCGTAAAGATGTCTTTCTAGAAAAATATGAAGCATTAAAAGATTTACCAATTACTTGGCATTTTTTTGGAACTATAAAAATTCCACCAAAGCTTTCACCAAGCTTTATTGATAGTATTGATTATTTACATTCGCTTGATTCAATTGATTTAGCCAATGCAATTAATAAAACTAGAAAAAAAGCTGAACCACTAAATTGCTTTGTTCAAGTAAACTTATCTGGAAATGCTAATAAGACAGGGCTTACAGAAACGAAGATTATTCCATTTATTAAAAATCTTGCAAAATATAATAAGATAAAAATAGTTGGATTAATGACTGTTGTATATAGTTTTGATGATGATGTACTTATGGGTTATTTCAATACTATGAAAGAACTACAAAAAGAAGTACAGGCCCTAAATTTAAGTTATGCACCTTGTACCGAATTATCAATGGGAATGAGTAATGATTATAAACTTGCCATTAAGTCAGGTGCTACAATGATTAGAATAGGAACCCTATTTTCAAAATAAGAGGAGTAAATATGTTCGGAAAAAAGAAAAATGAAGAAAGAAAATTAGGTACTGCCTTTGATCGTTTATTAAACTATACTTTCAAAGAAGATGAAGATATGGATACCCAATTATTAGATCTAGCAGACATTGTTATAGCTAATCGTCCATTACTTGCAAACTTTGAACAAATAAAAAGCATTGGTGAAGTAAATCATGCGGTATCATTTTTATCAGGCGTTGTTTATGCCCTTAATGGTGAAGTGTATTGCCTTGGTGATGAAACTAGATTATTTGCAACGGGAAAAGCCTTTGAGGATGGTTCACTTCAACGTTACGTAAAGGATTTCGCAGTAAATAGATAATGTTAACAAGATTAGGCGATTACTATCGTGAAGCACTAGATGGACAAATTGTGCTTACAAAATTTTTAGATTTAGAAGAAATAAAAGAGATAAATTCGTTAAACAAAGATGGTTTAAAAGTATATCTTTATGGTGGCTATGAAGAAGCTGAAAGGGTTAGGGCAATTGTTCAGTTAGCTTATTATGAAGCACCACTACCCGCTGATTTCAAAATAGCAATTTATAAAACAGAATATAATGCAAACTATCAAACTATTGGTCATCGTAATGTGTTAGGTTCAATAATGAGTTTAGGAATTGAACGCAATACTTTTGGGGATATTTATATAAATAATCAAGTTATTTATCTATTTTTAACGGAAGAAATCTCAGGGTATATGATTCAAAATATGCCGATGATTATGCATCAAAGATTGGAATTTAGAAAAGTAGACGATATTTATGATGATGAAAAAAATCAAGAAGTAACTAAAGAAATTCAAGTTCCAAGTTTAAGACTTGATGTTATAATTGCCAAATGCCTGAATATTAGTCGCGCAAAAGCGGCTGAAATAATTGAGGCAGGTAATGTTTCAATCAATCATTTGATATGTAAAAATATTAGTTATCAATGTCAATTGAAGCAGATAATAAGTATAAGAAAATTTGGTAGAATTACCATTTTAGAAAATTTAAGAACAACAAGAAAAGATCGAATTGTTTTACTTGTTGGAGTGTATCATTAGGAGGAAAACATGAAAGAGTATAAAGATACGTTATTAATGCCAAAAACCGATTTCCCAATGAGAGGTAACTTGGGTGTTAATGAATTAACTATTCAACAAAAATGGGATGACAACAAAATTTATGAGAAAGTATTAAAGAAAAACGAAGGACATGAAACATTCTTCTTACATGATGGTCCTCCATATGCCAATGGTAGTATCCATGTTGGACATGCAATGAATAAAACGTTAAAAGATTTCCTTATCAGATATAAGACAATGAATGGCTTTTATTCACCATACTTACCAGGTTGGGATACTCATGGATTACCAATAGAAACCGCTCTTTCAAAAAATAAAAAAATTAATCGCAAAGAAATGTCAATTAGTGCATTTAGAGATTTATGCGAAAAATATGCTTTAGAACAAGTAGAAATTCAAAAGAAAGGCTTTAGACGTCTTGGTATCTTAGGTGAATGGGATGATCCATATATCACTTTAAACCATACATATGAAGCAGAACAAATCCGTTGCTTTGGAGTAATGGCTGCTCGTAATTTAATCTTTAAAGGATTAAAACCTGTTTATTGGTCACCATCTTCTGAAACAGCACTTGCGGAAGCAGAAATTGAATATAAAGATGTAAAGAGTAGTTCAATTTATGTTGCATTCAAAGTAGTAGATGGCAAAAATGTTTTATCTAATGGTTGTGAATTAGTTATTTGGACAACTACTCCATGGACTATGCCTGCTAACCTTGCAATTTGTGTAGGACCAGATATTGAGTATTCAGTAGTTGAAACAAATGGTAGATTCTTAATTGTTGCAACAGAATTAATTAATAGTGTATTTGAAGCTATTGGTTATACTGATTACCACATTGTTAAACGAATGATGGGTAAAGAATTAGAAGGTATAACTTATAAACATCCATTATATGATAGAATATCACCAGTTATTTTAGGTGATCACGTTACGCTTGATGCTGGTACAGGACTAGTACATACTGCTCCTGGTCATGGTGAAGATGACTTTGTTGTAGGTAAAAAATATGGTCTAGAAATTCTTTGCCCGGTTGATAGTAGAGGATATTTAACAAAAGAAGCTGGTGAATTTGCGGGATTATTCTATGAAGATGCTAACCAAGCAATCTTAAAACGTTTGGATGAAGAAAATGCTTTATTAAAAGAAATTGAGATAATCCATAGTTATCCACATGATTGGCGTACTAAGAAGCCTATTATCTTTAGAGCAACAGCTCAATGGTTTGCTTCAATTGAACATTTCCGTAATGATATTTTAGAAGCAATCAAACAAGTTAAATGGGTACCAAGTTGGGGCGAAGTTAGAATTTCTAATATGATTAAAGATCGCGCTGATTGGTGTATTTCACGTCAAAGAGTTTGGGGTGTTCCAATTCCAATTTTCTATGGTGAAGATGGTACTGCCATTATTGATCAAGATGTTATTAATCATGTTGCGGATTTATTTGAAAAATATGGTTCTAACATTTGGTTTGAAAAAGATGCTAAAGAATTATTACCTGAAGGGTTCACACATCCAAGTAGCCCTAATGGTAAATTTACTAAAGAAACTGACATTATGGATGTTTGGTTTGATTCTGGTACAAGTCATCATGCGGCATTAAAACAACGCTATGGTGTAAGTCAAGCAGATGTATACTTAGAAGGATCTGACCAATATCGTGGTTGGTTCAACTCAAGTTTAACAACTAGTGTAGCACTTACGGGTAAAGCTCCATATAAGACAGTTATTAGCCATGGATTTACTTTAGATGGTCAAGGTCGTAAAATGAGTAAATCATTAGGCAATACAATCGATCCAGTTGCTTGTTGTAACGAATTTGGTGCTGATATTTTCAGATTATGGGTTGCAAGTGTTGAATATCAAGCTGACTTTAGAATGAGTAAAGAATTACTAAAACAAGTAAGTGAATCATATCGTAAGATTCGTAACACATTCAGATTCTTGTTAGGTAACTTAGCTGATTTTGATCCTGAAGTTAATACCGTTCAATATGAAAAAATGTTTGAAGTAGATCAATTTATGATGTGCAAACTAAATGAATTGGTAAAAGAAGTTCATGAATCTTATAATAAATACGAATTTGATGAAGTATATCGTAATGTTTTAAATTTCATAACTAATGAGCTTTCGGCTTTCTATTTAGACTTTACTAAAGATATTCTCTATATTGAAGCTGAAGATTCTTTAGAAAGAAGAAGCATTCAAACTGTTTTATACAACACTTTATATTCATTAATTACATTACTAACACCAATTATCCCACATACTACTGAAGAAGTATACCAATACTTACCTGGTAAAAAATTAGAAAGTGTTTATCTATGTGATATGGTAAAATCAACATACTATATTAACTCTGATGAATTAATGGATAAATACGAAAAACTATTAAAAGTTAGAGATGATGTTTTAAAAGCATTAGAAGTTGCTCGTAACGAAAAAATCATTGGTAAGAGTTTAAATGCTAAAGTAACTTTTGTTCCAAATGATGAAGTTACAAAATTATTAGCAAGTATTAAGGCTGACTTAAAACAAATCTTCATTGTATCAGAATTTAACGTAGTAACTGAAGATATTGATGCTACAACATATGATTCTGGTAAAATAAAAGTTGAAGCTGCGGTAGGTGAAACTTGTAGTAGATGTTGGCAAATTGTTCCATCATTAAATCCTGATGAACTTTGCCCAAGATGTGCTAAAATATTAAAGCACTAATAATTAAAATTAAAGAGGAGATTGTAATATGGTCATATATTTTTTTAAGGAAAGAAGCAAAGAATTAATAGATTTTTATGATTTAGTAGATGGTTATTTTGACAAATGTGAGAATACCTCTATCACATCAAATGATAACGAATTAATAATTAACTTTGATATTCCCAACTTTGCATGTTCATATCGATATTTAGTTACTAAACGTTCACGTGTAACTAGCATGTATCGTTTAAATCCAAACTATATGAACACTTTTATGCTTTGTGAAATACCAGAAGCAATTCCTCAATTTTTAATTCGTTATATATTAAGACAAGTTGAAGAATTATGTACAAAATTTGGCTTTGCAATTTATCATGATATGTTTGATAACATTCACGAATTCAATATGTTTGAAATGATTGCATTACTAACTAAGGAACGTAAAAATTATTTACAAGAACATCCTGAAGTAGTAATGTATCCGATTGATCAAGATATGTTGAATGAGATTTGTACATATCAAGCATCACTTAGTGAATTGCCAAAGATTGTCAAAGGTGATGTAGTTGCTTCACCATACATAGTATTAAAAGATTCATCAAACCATATTTACTTTAGTGTAAATTGGCAAGTAGGATTACCAACTACTTTTCCACCTCATCTAGATTTTGTTCACGTTGAAGAAGAAGTTAATTTGGTAAGTTTAGTTCCAGCCAATATCTTTTATAAGTATGTTGACCACTATATGTACGAGATAAAAGATGGATCTATTGATATTAGAATTAAATATTTAAATGAAAAGGGTAGTAATAAGGCCCGTAAGTTAATTAGAAAGATGCGAAAATATGTTGTTTCAGCATATGATTATGAAGAAATAAAATTAACAAATTTAATTGAAAAATAGGAGAATAATATGCAAGTTAATAAATTTATTGATCATACATTGTTAAAAGCTTTTGCGACAAGTGCAGATATTAAAAAACTTTGTGATGAAGCAATTAAATATGATTTTAAGAGCGTTTGTGTTAATCCGGCTAATGTTCAACAAGCAGCTAACTTATTAAAAGGAAGCGATGTTTTAGTTTGTACAGTAATTGGATTTCCACTAGGAGCTAACACTATTGAAACTAAGGCATTAGAAACAATTGATGCTATTAAAAATGGTGCTGATGAAATTGATATGGTTATCAACATTGGCAAAGTAAAAGAACATGATTATGATTATATTGAAAATGAAATAAAACGAGTTGTTGCGGCGAGCGTTGGTAAAACAACTAAGGTTATTATTGAAACTTGTTATTTAACTGATGAAGAAAAAGTAAATTGCTGCCTTGCTGCAAAACGTGCACATGCAACATTTGTTAAAACTTCAACTGGCTTTGGTACTGGTGGTGCTACAGCTGAAGATATTAAATTAATGCGTGAGACCGTTGGCCCTGAAATGGGTGTTAAAGCAAGTGGTGGTATCCGCAATCTTGAAGATTTAGAAAAAATGGTTGAATTTGGTGCAACACGAATTGGTACATCTGCTGGTGTTGCAATTATGGAAAATTCATCATCTAAAAGTGAATACTAGGAGGAAAAACAAAATGAAAGCTACTCCCCATATTGAAGTAACTGAAGAAGGCAAAATTGCCAAAACCGTATTAATGCCAGGTGATCCTTTACGTGCTGAATATATTGCTAAAACATATTTAGAAAATGTTGAACAATTTAATCATGTAAGGGGTATGAATGGTTATACTGGAACATATAAAGGACGTAAGATTTCTGTAATGGGTTCAGGAATGGGAATGCCTAGCATCGGTATTTACTCTTATGAATTATTCAAATTCTACAATGTAGAAAATATAATTAGAATTGGTTCTGCGGGTGCGTATGATCCTAACTTAGATTTATTTGATGTAGTCATTGCTAAAGAAGCTTACAGTGAATCAAGTTATGCCTTAACTCAAGCAGGTGAAACTAGAAACGTGTTAAGTGGTAGTGAAGAACTTGCTAAGAAGTTATTAAACATTGCTAAAGAAAAAGGTATTAAAACTCATTATGAAAGAATTCATTCATCAGATGTTTTCTATCGTGAAGGACCTTCTATAGTAGAAAAAATGTATGAAGAAAACAAGTGTGTTTGTGTTGAAATGGAATCTTTTGCTTTATTCCATAATGCAAATGTACTAAACAAAAAAGCCGCATGTTTACTTACAATTTCTGACTCATTAGTTAAACATACCGAAACTACTTCACTTGAACGTCAAACCGCATTCAATGAAATGATCCAAATTGCACTTGAACTTGCAGAATAATATTTACCACTTGTTTTACAGTTTGTTGTAAACAAGTGGTTTATTTATATAATAAAAATTAATATTAAGGACATAATAAAATTATAATGGAGGTGTATGAATGGAAATCAATAAATTACGCATAAATAATTTTGATTTATACCATATTCCTAATAATAAATTTAAATCTTTCACAATTGGTGTTTATTTTTTTAACCCTTTAGAAGAAAAAGAATTAAGTAGAAAGTCATTACTATCAAATTATCTTACTAAATATAATGAAAAATACCCAACCGAAAAGGCTTTAACAACTTACTTAAGAAGTCTATATGGAATGGATTTATATTGTAGTTATGGTAGAAATGGTCTTGTTACAACGATGAACTTTATCATAAGATCAGTAAATGATAAATATTTATCTACTGATGAAGAGTTATTAAAAAAAGCTGTTGATGTATTAGACTTAACTATAAATAAACCCTATTTTGATGATAAATTAATAGATTTTGAAAAGAAGTTATTAATTGAAGATATTAACCGATTATATGATAATAAAAGTCAGTATGCAACAAGACGATTTTTAGATATTATGTTAAAAGATGAAAAATGCCGGTTTTCTTCAATTGGTACAGTTGAAGACGCTAAAGCAATTACTAAAGAAAGCTTAACTGAAACGTATAACAATATGTTAAATTCAAAACATATCGTATATGTCATAGGTGATATTTCTGAAGAAAAAATAAAAGATGCATTTAGCAATTTTCATTTGAAAGATGAAATAAGTGAAAAGCTTGATTTCATCGATTATGAAACTAAAAAAATTGAAAAAGTAACGGAAGTTGTTGAAGAACAAAAAATACGTCAGTCAATAGTTTTAATGGGGTATCGAAGTGAAATAAGACTTAACGATGATTTATATAATGGTATGTTTATGCTATCTAGTATGCTTGGAGGTTATTTCCACTCAACCTTATTTCAAGAAATCCGTGAAAAAAGAAGCTTAGCGTATTCTGTTAGTTGCGACTATAACCCAAGAAAAGGTAACTTTGCCATATTTGCGGGGATAAGTGCAAGTAAATACGATGAATTCAAATCAGTAGTAAATCAAATAATTGAAGATTACCAAAACGGTAACATTGATGACAATGTTTTTGAGTTAACTAAAAAATCAATCATTAGTGGAATTTATAAATCTGCTGATCAACAAACTTATGGGATTGGTTTTGTCTTAAATGAAATATCAGGAATTGAAAATCATACGATTGAAGAAAAAGTTAATAGAGTATTAAGTATTACAAAAGAAGAAGTAATTGATGCCGCAAAATGTCTTGTTTTGGACACCATTTATTTTCTTAAGGGGACGCTATGATAGAATATAAAAATGATAAAATTCAAGAAAAATATTACGTAGAAGTATTAGAAAATGGATTAACAGTATATTTATATCCCAAAAAAGACTTTTACAAGACTTATGCCATTTTTTCAACTAAATATGGCTCACAAGATATCGAGTTTACCCCAATAGATTTAGAAAATAGTATAAATACGCCTGAAGGTATTGCTCATTTTTTAGAACATAAATTATTTGAAAATGAAGATGGAACTGACGCATCAACGCTATTTGCCAAAACAGGTGCTGATGTAAATGCCTTTACAACTGCTAATCAAACAGCGTATCTTTTTTCCGCAACTAATTCAATTAATGATAATATTGAATTATTGTTAGATTTTGTTCAAGAACCATGTTTTAAAAAAGCAAGTATCGATAAAGAAAGAGGAATTATTGAACAAGAGTTATTAATGTATCTTGATCAACCTCAAAGCGTACTATATTTTGGTCTTCTCAAAAGCTTATATAAGAAGAATAATGTTCGAAATGAAATTGGTGGTAGCGTAGAATCAATTAAACAAATTAATGAGGAATTACTCTACCAGTGCTATCATACTTTTTATCACCCCAAAAATATGGTTTTCTGTGTTGTTGGTAACTTTGACAAAGATGAATTAATTGAATTAATTAAAAGCAATCAAAGCCGTAAAACATTTGGTGAATTTAAACCTATAACTAGAAAATATTATTTAGAAGATGGAGAAGTTAACGAAAAACATCAATTTACTGAAATGGATGTTAGCATTCCTAAAGTAACAGTAGGTGTGAAAATCCCTTATGAAAAATTAACACCATATGAAATACTAAAAAAGACAATTGCTATTGAAATATTAACGGATTTATACTTTGATGAATCAGCTGATGTGTATGAAAAATTGATGAACTCGCGAGTTATTAACAATAGTTTTGAATATGATGTTTATTTTGAAGAAACCTATCGTCATATCATCTTTAATCTAGATACAAAAAATCCTGAAAAGTTTGTCGAATCAATTACTAAAATAGTAAACAAAATATCAAAACAAGATATAGATGTAGAACAATTTGAAATAATGAAAAAACTATATCAAGCTAGAAATATCAAAAGATTTAATTCGTTAGAGTATATTGCTAACTTGATGGTCGAATTTCATCAAAATGATTTAGCTTTTTTTGATTTATTAAAATCTGTTGATGAATTAACAATTGACGATGTACTTGAGGCAAGAAAATACTTTAGTACTAACGCAATGTCTTCATTTACAATATATCCATCAAAGAAATAGGTAAAATTAATTGCAAGTAGTTTATATAAACTACTTGCATTTTTAGTTCAGATTTAGTTTTAGCTTAAGTTCAACATTACAATTTTTAAAATAATTATAATTGTAACCAAAATAGTAATTTATGTTAAAAACATCAACGGGTTGATTATACATAAAATTTACTAATTCATTTATTTCTCTTAACACCAAATCATTGATTTTAGCAAAGTTTTCTTTATCAGATAATGAATCATTCTTTTTGGTTAAGGTTCCTTTAATTGTAAAAGTAATAATAATAGTCTGTTTATATTTTTTAAGTTTATATTTTCCTTTCTTTATATATAAGTCATATTCACCTAAATTGTACGTTGTATTGTTTAGAAGTGTTAACCAGTGTAGGGGTTTAAATTCATTGGCAAAGATGGTTAATAAAGTATTATCTTTATTATAAAAAGTATAGCCATCTAAGAATAATGAGTAATATTCTTCATCTTGTCTAGAAAAGATTTTCTTAACACAAGAAATATGTGGCATAAGCAGTGTATAATTATTTATGGTAATAGCTTTTGCAAAATCCATAAAAGTTATTAATTTATAAGATTTTATCAAATCAGGATTGATTAATAAAGTATGGTAAGCTGAAATCTCTGAGAAGTTTTCAATATTAAAAATATCTTCTGGTTTACTATCAGTTGCAAAAAGATAGAAACTAGGATATAAATTTAAGTCATCTTTAATGAATTGATAAAAATCAAATAAATATTGATTATTTAAAAACTTATTGGTGAGAATTACTGTTCGTAAATGATTGTAGTGAATATAAATATTAGATATTTGATTAAGTTTTCGGAAAGCTTCAGTTAGAGTTGGTGCAGTGATTTTCGCAACATAGGCAAGGTTATCAACATTATTTGAAGATATTTCAGCTTGTGCAAGGTTAAAATTATTAAGTACATAGAAATAGCAATCATATTGATTATTATCTTCATTAATGTCTAAACAAATACTATTAATATAAATAACTTTTGTTACATCAATGTAATCATTTCTTTTAGTAATAATCGGAATAAACGAAGTTAAGGTTATTAAAATTAACAAAATTTTTTTCATAGTTTAGTCACCTGATTTAAATCTTTTCTAGGTAGAAAATAGTTCTTTAATTCTTTTATATCAAATGGTATAAAGGGGTATAGATAAAATGTACCATTATTTTTTTGTTTAAATAAATAAAATATTACGATTATGCTAGCAAGAATAAACCCAATTAATCCCATCGTAAAAGAAAGAATTAAAATGAAAAATCTAAAAATATTTATTGAAGTAATTAAATAGTTGTTTGTTGTTACTGCGAATACCGCAATATATGATATTGAGGTAAGAAACAGAATTATTGCTCCAATTGTTCCCGATTGAATGGCATTTTGGCCGATAAATAAACCACCTAAGATAATGATAATATTTTGAATGTAATTATTAGTTGACCTACTAGTTGAAAAACGGTAGAATTCAAATAATAAGTAAACAATAATAACCTCAACAAAAGTAGGCCAATTGGTACCTTTTTCCGTAGTTTGGATATTAGCAAGCAGGGATATTGATAAGGTGCCACGATGGAAACTAATAATGGCGATAAAAAGTCCCATAAAGAAAACTGATATCAAAAAGAAAATAGTTATAAAGATATGATTGAATAAAGAATAATATTTAGGAGTATTAACATATGACTTAGAAGTAGTAAAAGTTGAAAGAGTTGTGGGGAGAATTAAAGCAATTGGAGAATTATCTAACATGATGACAATTCTACCTCTTAGTAGGGCAGTAGTAATAATTTCTGGTGAACTTGTATTAAACACTTGTGGTAACAATGAATCAATTTGATACAAGCAATACAAGTCATTAATAGAAGTAATGGCATCTTGTTTAATTGAAGATAAACCATCCAAAACTTTAGAAAGCGAAAAACGGTCATAAAATTTATTAATAAAAAGTACAGCACATTCAGTTTTATTTAATAAACCTAATTGATATTTTCTTACCTGTAAGGCATTTGTTTTTAATCTTCTTTTAATAAGTGTTAGGTTATCACTTAGATCCTCAATTAGGGCATCTCTACTTGCCATAGGGTCTTCGGGATCAAGAATACTTTCGGAAATACTTCGTTTAGGCTTTTCCGCAAACTCAAATTGATAGTAATAACCATCATTAAAGAAAATAAGTACTTTACCAGAATATAATAGGAAATCTAAATTCTTTTCTGAAATATCGGTTATAGGATTACATATCCCAAGAAATTGTTTTGATAATTCTTTGTAATTGGTAGAATTAATGCTTGGTTTAATTTCAAAATTAAACTTTTTAATATCTACAAGTTGCGACATATACACTATATTAAAGGTAACACCATTAATGGTAGTTTCATTAACAACTACATCGTCTTGTAATTTACATATTTTAAAGAAATCATTAATTATTTGTTGCATGTTTTTTTCTCCTTGCAAATTTAAATAAGATAAAGAATAAAGTAAGTATTATGGTCGTTATCATTAAAATAAGAGAAGCAACTTCTTTAGTCATATTTAATTTATAGTTAAATATTACACCAATTGCTAAAACAGTTGGGAAAATCAAGGTAATTATTGAGTTACGTTTACCTTTAAAGATAATTCTTGCAATTTCACATTGCGTTGAAAAGTGAAATATAATGAATGCGGTAGTACAAATTAAATAAAGAATGTCAAGGTGTTCTAGATAATGATTATTGCGATAGGCAAAATATTTGATTAAGTAAGGGTATTTTGAATTCTCAAAATATTTGGGAGTAAAGAAGAGATAACATTCGAAAATAAGTCCAGTTGAAAATACAATAGTTCCAACAATCATTAAGATAAGACTGAACTTGTTTATTTTCTTAGTAGGAATGAATAAAAATAATAACAATTCATCTAAAAATAAAAAAGGAAAACATAAAAGATTATATAAATTATTAAGTTTTAAAGGCGTATGTTTTAATAAAGTAAAATCATGAGTAGTATTACTTGTCAAAGTTAAAGTATATAGTACCAATACTACAAGTAACATAACAAAACCAATGCGAACAATATTTGCAAGACCATAAGTAGACATAAATAGGCAAGTTAAGATTATGAGAATTAATAAAATAAAATGTGATGTTTCTTGGTAGTAATAATCACTAACGATTCCAATATAAGCTGATAAACTAAATAAGCCACTCAACAACAAATATATTAATAAGATAATTCTTAAATAATTGTGATCTAAGATTGTTTTAATACAGTTTGCTTCTCTAGGAATAAATGTAACAAATATTAAAACAAAAGGAAGTATTAATAGAAACACTAAATAACCACAAGTTGGAAAATTCTTTATTGCCATGTTTGCGGCAAAAAGGGATACGCCACCTACGGTTATAATTACACTATATACGTAAAGTTGAATTCTTGATAATTTCATTATGTCACCCCATAATATAGTTTTAACAAAATAACCAAATAAATACAAAAACTTGCTATTTTTAATATTTTGTCAAATAACTTATAAAAGTATGCAAAGTAATTAATATAAAATGGATAAAAAAATAATTATTTTCAAAATACTGAAAATAACTAATGTTTTTGCTAGATAGGTAATTTTGAATAAATATTTATCCGTGCTATAATGGTTGTACTATATTTGGGGAGGTATAGAATGTTAAATCAAGTTACTTTAATTGGGAGAGTTGTCGAAACGCCAGTAGTGAAAAAGTTAGAATCAGACAATAAAGCTACAACATTGGTGCTTGCGGTGACAAGGGCATTTAAAAATATGAATGGCAACTATGATACTGATTTCATTAGAATATCATTGTGGAATGGTATCGCCGAAAATGCAGCCGAATATTTAAGAAAGGGGGATATTGTAGGTATTAAGGGAAGAATTTCAGTAAGAGATACGGAAGTAAATTTTACCACTAAAGATGATATTCTTCACAAAAAATTATCGATTTTGGAAGTAATCGGTGAAAGAGTTTGTTTCATTCATGCAAATAGGAAAAAAGGAACCGAGGTAGTAGAGGAAGAATTATGAAATAAAGCCATGACTTTTGGTCATGGCTTTATAATTTACTCTTCGCGTTCATTAATAACGTTAATAATTTTTTGAGACATTATTTTAATTAATGGCACAAATGTTGCAATAATTGTAATGATTAATACAAATAATCCTAAATATAATGGACTACGATAAGTCATTGTATATAGTGAAAGTTTTACTTTTTCTAAAGGGTCAGTAATGTTGGATCCATAGTTATCAATGGCTAGCTTAGCTAGTGGAATTGATGCACCATAGGCAAGTAAATTAACAAAGAACATTTGAATAACAAATATTAGCGAAACTTTGAAACCACTTAAGCCAATAGAACGCATTATACCAATTTCCTTTTTAGAATCAACAATTTCAATAGTAAATACGGTCCACATTATACCAATTGTAAGAATAGTAAACACTATTAGACCACCTTTTGATAAAAACTCTACTAGGGGATCAATATTGTAACTTTCAATTTCATCTTTATATTGGAATATATCAATAATATAATGATATTTTGAATTATATAAACTATTGAATTGTTTTAATACTGTCTCAGGATTATTAGATAATTCAACTAAGATATTTTCTTCTAATTTTAAGTTAGAAATAACTTGTGTTGCGGCAATGAATTCATTACAGCCTTTTATTGATAAGTAGAAATTATCAGAAGTAGTTACCCCCGCAATGCGATATTTTTTAATAATGCTAACTGGAGTTTCTACACCATTAATGTTAATGCTAGTAAATTCATTTTTAACATATGCATAAGAATTAAGAATTTGTTGTTGAAGCATCTTTTTTTCTTCTTCAGCACGCCACCATAATTCATTATCAGTGGTTAATAAGTAATACTGCCAATCGTCTAAATCAATTATCTCTCTTAATTTAGCAAGAGGAATGATTATTTCATCTGAACCAATTGGAGCACTACCAAATCTTAAATTTTCATTTTGGTAAAGAACTATTTCACGATCATCAAGTAGTTTGCCACGTACATATACGGTGTAATCGTTACTTGTGAAGTTTGAAGCATCTTTATCGTTTGCATAATCAGCATTAGTTCTTGGATTCTTAATTAATTCTACAGTATAAATGTAATTTTGATAACCTTCTTGATTTAAAAGGTAATTGTTAGAATTAGTTACACCTACAACATTGTAACTTTTATTAATTATGACATTATAACTATCGTTTGTTAAATTTGAGGAACCATAAGATAATTTTAAAGTAAATGGTTTAGTTAATATTTTATTAATTAATTCATCTCTTTGTTCAGAAGTATTGGTAGTGTCAGCGAGCATTTCAATTTGTGAATCACTAAAGTTGTAAATGTTCTTTAAGTCACAAAGAGGTACCATTATTTCATTTTCATTATTTGGAGCTTTACCAAAATAGATTTCTTCAGTTGAATAATTTTTAACAAATTGTTCGTCTAAAGTGAAGAAGTCTTCAGTATCAATTTTACCAGCACGTAAATCAATTCCTTCGCAACATACGATATCATAATATTTATCCCCAATAATTATTGAATTCATTAATAAGTAGTCATAAGCAAAGCTTTTAAAACTACTATCATACTCGGAAATTTGATATTCACTACTATATAAGATTTGATTTGTTAGCTTTATCCAATTGCTATATTCAGTTTGGACAATTCCCACAATCTTTAAATCAGTTTCAAGACCAAAGTCATACCAACGATTTAAGATATCGTATACTTGAGCGTTTTTATCAATAAGACCAAAATGTTTAAAAGATTCAAATAAGAAATCAGTTATTAATATTTCTGGTTCATTAGGATTAGGAAGTCTACCGGCATATATTCGATATGTATTAGTAGGATCATACAAAATTACGGTGTTAATTTTACCGGTATAAAGGAAATTAGCTTTTTCAAGTTGATACTTTGTTACATATCTTACTGAGATTGATTGATATTTGTGAATAGTTAAATCACTTGCATATTTTTTAATGTTTTCATAAGCATTGTCGTCTAATTTACCTTTTTGATATTTGTCATAAAAATCTTTATTAGAATTGTTCTGTGAATCATTATATTGATAGATATTAGTATAATGAACGTTATTATTAACGGTAGTGTAGACATTCTGATAAAGTTTGTCACCATTTAGTTCAATGGCAAAAGATAAAAAGGCGAGACTTATGGTACAAATTACGAACATTAAGATGTAACTAAATTTTTTGTGCCACATATTTTTGAATGCAAGTTTTGTAATAGTTGCAAGTGGTACTTTAGCTCTTTTTAGTACAAGTTTATTATTTGTTGTAACTTCTTTGTTGGTATTAGGTTCAACTACTTGTTCATTTTGACTAGAAACATCTAGGTCAACATTTGCGGTATCAAAGCGAAGTATTTCATCTGAATACTTTAATGCAGATTCTTCGTCGTGAGTCACGATTATAATTAAGCGGTCTTTTGATAATTTTTTAAATAATTCAAAGATTTTTTTGCTAGTTTCACTATCAAGGTTTCCAGTAGGTTCATCCGCAATAATCATTTTAGGATCTTTTACTAAGGCTCTAGCAATAGCAATACGTTGCTTTTGGCCACCAGATAGTTGGCTTACTTTTCTTTTTTCAAGTCCAGTAAGTTCTACAGCATCAATTATGTCTTTTACTTTTTGTTTTGCAACTTTACGTTTGCAACCTTGAATTGATAAAGAAAGTTTAATGTTTTCTACTAAAGTTAAATCTTTTAAAATATTGTATTCCTGAAATACGAAGCCTAAATAACTATTTAGATAATTATTTCTTTCACTACTTGAAAAAGAAGAGAATGCTCGGTCTTCAATGTAAATTTCACCACTATCGGGTTTGTCTAGTCCACCAAGTAAATTTAATAGTGTAGATTTACCAGAACCACTTGGTCCAAGAATAAATACTAAACCAGTATCAGGGAATGTATAATTTAAATTACGGATTACATGAATTCTTTCATTACCTGAAGTATAGAACTTGTTTATGTTTTCTAATCTAATCATACATCCTCCTATGAAATTTTAATTACGTCGATTGGTTTTTTACGACTTAGGCTAATTAATGGAATTGCAATTGTAATTAATGGGGCTACAAAAGCAATAGCAAGTGAGATTAAATAACCCATCTTTGTTAGTTTGAAAATTGTGAAATCAATTGGTTTTATTGAAATATTATATGATTTCATAATTAAATTTGCAGCAGTAGCACTTAGGTTATGGTCTAATACCTTTAAGAAAATATTAGCACCTATTGACGCAAGTATGAATGCACTAGCACTAACGAGAAGAACCTGGAATAAGTAGATAAAAGATATTTTAAAGCCATTCATACCAAGTGACATGTAAATGCCAATATCTTTTCGGCTGTTCTTTATCGTAATAACAACATAGTTGAAAATCATTAAAATACTAAATAAACATAAAGCAAAGAATATGCCTAAGAATAAAATTAAATTGCTATCAATAAAATCATTAACAACTTGTAATTTAACATAAGAAATATTGTCAATTACTAAATCGTGTGAAGTTAAGTCGCTATATAATGTAGCATTTTTATTTAAATCATCGCTAACTTTTAGAATTAAATAACCACCCATTGAATCGTTAGCATAATCAGAATAGGAAGTTTTTAAATAGTTGTAATACATTTGGTCTTCATTTTTATTGCAAAAATAGATTGTTGCTTCATCATTATTGTCGATGACACCTACTATTTTAACATTGAAAGAAGTAGTGATGCGCTTATAGCCATAAAAAGAAAATACTGCTGTGGCACCAGTTGTAGGATTAATTAGCTCGTTATCTCCATATTCATTAGGATTAGCGGGATTAGCTGGGAAAGTATCTTCTAGAGCTGCTTTTATGTATAAATCATAAAATTTCTTAGATACCATTATTGGTTCTAGTTCGCCTTCTTTAGGTTTCTTAGGACCTTCTCTATCACCTGCTATTATGTATGGCTTCATTAAATCGGTAAACATTGAGACTTTTACATTACTTATTAAGCTAGTTTTATCAAAAGCTTTAAAGATAAAGTCATCAGAAGTATATTCAATGTTAGAAGTAGAAACAAATTGATTTTCATCGTTGTCACTAACAAAATCCGAAATTAGCATAAATAAAGCACCATAGAAAGCTTTGTTATCGTAATAACTTGCTTGATAATTAGCATCATATAAATAAAAGTATTCATATTCTTCATCATAGACAGATTCTTTTTTGGCAAATTTATTATAATCGGTAAATATTATTCCTTTAATATAGATTTTTTCATTCATACCGGGGAACATAAAGTATTTTCCTGCAAAATAATCTTCATAATTACCATAGAAATCTTCATAGAAATAATTATGAGCAATTAGTGAATCAGCCATTATGTCAGTAATATAACATGTTAGATTTATTTCAACGTCGTTACCATCATCATCTTTTAAATTTCTAAGATTGAAAGTAAGTGGTTCTTTAGTTGATACTTTGTCAATAGTTTTTAGATCTTTTAAAGTTATAATATTAGTGAATTCTGATAAGTAGAATAATTTATCTTTTTCATCGGTTAAATCAATTGGATTATTTTCATAATCGGTTTCGCGAATATCAACCCCAAGTGGTATGCTATTTAGGATTGTGTAGGTATCTTCACCATAAGCTTCGATTAACTTTTTGTTTGTTCTTGCGTCAATATCGAAGAAACCGGTGCTTATTGTTTGATTATAAAGGGTTTCTTTATGACTTATTTTAATAAAATCATTATGATATTTTGATTGGAATGCAGTATATTGGTCGGCTGCATTAGAAAAATACAAATTAATTGAGCTTTCCGCAAATATTAAAGATATTGTAAAGAAGATGGCAATCATTAAAAAGCGGAACAGATGTAGTTTAATATTCTTAAAAGATAAGAACATTGAAGTAGTTAGTTTTGGTTGAATAGGTTTAATAAAATTAGTATCGACTAAAGTATTGTTATTTGTTTCTTCAGTTACATCTTCATTAATTTTTCGTTCAGAAATTATTTGTCCATCTTTTAAAGTAATTTCAAAGTCGCCATATTTATCAGCAAGTGTTGTATCATGAGTAACCATTATAACAAGTTTATTAACGGATATTTCTTTTAATATCCCCATTATAATGTCACGATTCTTTTTATCAAGGTTACCAGTAGGTTCATCCGCGATGATAACTTCGGGATTTTTGATGATAGCTCTGGCAATAGCAACTCTTTGGCGTTCACCACCTGAAAGTTGATTCATTTTACGATGTTCTTTGCCTTTTAAGCCAACTTTTTCAATAACTTCTAATATTTCATTTTCATTTTTGTGAACGTTGATGTTCTTTAATCGCAAACTTAAGGCAATATTATCCAAAACACTTAGATTTTTAATTACATTAAATTCTTGAAAGATAAAACCAATGTAAGAGTTGCGATAAGCATTGAAATCACTACGTTTAAAGATATTAGTATTTAAATTATTAATTATTAAATCACCTGAGTCATAAGAGTCAATACCACCAATTATATTTAATAAAGTTGATTTTCCAGAACCACTCTTACCAGTTATGAAGTAGAACCCTTTTTCAGGAAAGGTGAGATTGATATCTTTTAAGGCGTGAAATTTTTGACTTCCTGAATTGTAATATTTGTTTAAATTTTTAATTTCTATCATAACATGCTCCTAGAAAATTATATCGTCGTAAAATGGTGGTAAATAAAAAGATATTGATGGCACATTATTTTTAAGAGTTAACATTACGAGGCCACAAGTATCTTTATAACCAACAGAAGATTGAACTTTTGCAATGTAATAATCATTTATATATTTAGTTTGCTTGAACAAAGATTGGCCATAGAATGATTTCATATGGTCTACAATATAAGTCTTTTCATATTTATCAGTCATAAAATCATTTTGGAATGTTTCAATCCATGGATCATTTTCAGAAATATTAACTAAGATATTACGGTAAGTATCAATTGCTTCATTATTTACTGATATATAGTAGTTACGATATTCTAAAGCTTTATAAGAAAGAATGTAATAATCACCAAAAGTGAAAATATCTTCATAGAATCTACTTGTACCACTACCGAAGTTGTTGATAAGCCCTGAGGCGATTCGGCAAACTTCATTACCATTAGTAGATACTATATGATAATTATTAAAGTAATTAGTAGAGTTTCTAAGATAATACATCTTAGCAACTACTGCAACATTATTTTTAAATGAATTTGCTTGAACAAAAGTAGCAATACTAGTTGTGGGATTACCAGAACTTTCATTAATAGAAGTAGTGGTTAAATATTCACCAGTAGTTGAAATATAGTGATATACAGTACAGTTAATAGTTTTAGTTCTACCAGTAAGCTTGCCATCAATAGTATTGAATTCTTCTGCCACATAACTTCCGGTTTCACCAACTACCGCATATCCATCATAGAAATCATTAGCATATTCCCAGTCTAAGTTATATAAACGTTTACCATTACTATCAATATGACTATAACGGAATTCACCATTTAAGTTTCTAAAGCCGATTACCGCGTATCCATTATGGAATTGTCCACAGTATTCATAATTTAAACCATGAGATGATTCGTCTTGATCAAATAAATAAGAAAAAGAATTAGTTTCTTCATCGTATTTTAGATAACCTTGTTCTTTATCATTACCAATAACTAGTAGGTTATCAGAAAAGTATCCAATTGATGTAATGCCATCAGGAAATTCATATAGAATTTCATTATTGTAATTAATAATGTAAGTTTTATTTTGCTTTTTTACAACTGCCATATTCATTGAAAATGGGTAAGCTTCATTGAATTGGGGTTCAATTAAAACTTTTCCGGTATTGGTGATATAGCCAAATAGTCCATTTTTCTTAACTATTAAGTAATCATCAAAATAAGGAACGATTGAGTCATAAGCTTCTAAACTTAAAGTTTCTTGTTTATCGTTTATTATATAAGGAATACTATCTTTGTATACAATAGCTATCGGATTTTCTATTGTTAATTCCTTTTTTTTACAACTTGTAAAAAAACAACAAACTAAAAGTAATATTATTAATATTAAAGGTTTTATTATTGTTAGTTTTTTCATCGAAATCACCTCATTCTATTTATTATATCAAAAAAAGCCTATATCTTCAATGTAAAGGCTTACCAAAAGGGAGAAAATATTGAGGTCTTTTTTACGAAAATAGGGGATAAATTAGTAATGTGATAAATAAATGAAAAAGCATGTCAATAAATGAATACGTTTTCAAAAAAATTATTCATTTATTTGAAATTATCGTTAAGATATTATATAATATAAATGTAAGCGTTTTTATAGTTGAATAGCAAGAGGAGGAGTACTATGAAAGAATATTTAACTAATCAAATTAGAAATGTCGCTTTACTTGGTCACTTAGGAAGTGGGAAAACAAGTTTAAGCGAGTCAATGTTATACCTAAGTAAGGCAATAAACAAAAAGGGTGAAGTAGAACGCAAAAATACTGTATCAGATTATTCTGTTGAGGAGCAAAATCGTTTAACATCACTTTCAACATCAGTAATCCCAGTTGAATGGAATAATTTTAAAATCAACTTCCTTGATACTCCAGGATCAGAAGAATTTTCAGGAGAAATTGCTCAAGATTTAGCAGTAGTTAAAGGGGCTGTTGTCCTTATTGATGCACAAAAGGGAATTGAAGTAGGTAGTGAAAGAGTTTGGGATGAATTAAGATTAAGACATACCCCAACAATTATTTTCGTTAACAAAGCTGATAAAGAAAACGTAAAATTAGATAAAATTATTGAAAATATTAGAAATGGTTTTGGTTCAAAAGCTGTTCCATTTGTAATTCCAATTGGTTCAGGAACTGACTACCAAGGTTATATCGACATCTTATCAAAGAAAGCATACATTGGTCAAGATGAAAAAGAATCGCCAATTCCAGCTGAATTTGAAGCAAAAGTAGAAGAATTATATGCGGAATTCACTGAAATTGTTGCGCAAGAAGATGAAGTATTATTAGAAAAATATTTTGGTGGTGAAACTCTTACTGAAGAAGAAATCACTAAGGGATTAAGAAGTGCATTATTAAATTGTGATATTTTCCCAATCCTTGTTGGCTGTGCAACTAAAGATATGGGTGTAAAAGGCTTATTAGAAAAGATTTGCAATTACTTACCATCACCTCAAGATTTAAGACCTAATCGTGGATTTAATCCAAAAAATAATGAAAAACTAGAAAGAAAATCTTTAGATACTGAACCTTTCTCAGCATACGTATTTAAAACATTAGTGGACCCTTTCCTAGGTACTATTAATTTCATCAAAGTATGTTCAGGAACAACTAAAGGTCTTACTGAAGTTTATATTCCAAATACTGATCAAGTAGCAAAAATTGGTGTAATTTCTTGCATTATGGGTAAAACTCAAATAAATATTGATGTTTTACATGCCGGTGACATTGGTGTTTTAACTAAATCTGGCGATATTCAAACAGGTTATACTCTTTGTGATAAGAAAGATGTTATAATGTATCCACCAGTCGAAATGCCTACACCAGTAATCTATGTAGCAATTCATGCTAAAACAAAACAAGATGAAGATAAGATTTCTTCTGCATTACAAAAATTAAACTTAGAAGATCCGACATTTGAAGTAAAACGTAACCCTGAAACTGCTCAATTATTAGTTGGTGGTCAAGGTATGACTCATATTGGTTATATCTTAGAAAAGATGAAAAATATGTTTAAAGTAGATGTAGATACTGCTGACCAAAAAATCGTTTATCGTGAAACTATCCGTAAAATCGGTTCTGCCCAAGGTCGTCATAAAAAACAATCTGGTGGAGCAGGTCAATTTGGTGATGTATGGATTCGTTTTGAACCATTAGCAGACAAAGACTTTGAATTTGCTTCAGAAGTAGTTGGTGGAGCGGTTCCTAAAAACTTCTTCCCAGCGGTTGAAAAGGGTTTAATCGATACTTTAGAACATGGTCCTATTGCGGGATTCCCAGTTATTGGTGTAAAAGCCGTTTTATATGATGGATCATACCACCCAGTTGATTCAAATGAAATTTCATTTAAGATTGCGGCAGCACTTGCCTTTAAAGAAGCCTGTAAGACAATTAAACCAACAATTCTTGAACCTATTATGGAAGTTGTAATAACTGTAAAAGATGAATATGTTGGTGACATTATGGGTGATATTCCACAAAGAAGAGGTTCTGTAATTGGTATGGAACCAGTAGGTAATGGTAAAACTGCAATTACTGCTCAAATACCAGAAGCTGAAATTATCAATTATTCAATTGACTTAAAGGCAATGACTCAAGGTAGTGGTAAATTTACACGTAAGTTTATCAGATACGATGATGTACCTAATCAATTAGTTGATAAAATTGTTGCGGAATACAAAAAAACAAATTAGTAAGCAAAAAGAGTGATTTTTGAATCACTCTTTTTCGTTGCTATTTAGATATTCTATTTAAGGCAAGGGTAATGCCTAAGATGGTTTTTCCATCAACAGTGTATTCCTTATTATATAAGCTTTTAATTTCTGCCATAGGAATTCTAATTAACTCAATAAATTCATCTTCATCTTTAGGCAAAGAACTTTTAATTAAATTTGTTGCTAAATAGATATAAGTAACTTCATTACAAAAGCCAGGAGATGGATAAAAACTACAAAGTAATTCTAAATTACTACAATCATATCCAATTTCTTCTTGGAGTTCACGTCGTGCAGCACTTTTAGGATTTTCACCATTTTCAACTAAACCGGCAGGTATTTCGATAAGTTCATCACCAATACCACTACGGAATTGCTTTACAAATATGAAATTGTTTTTATCATCTATCGCAACAATTGAAACACCAGGTTTGTGCGAGACAACTTCGCGTTTTGCAATCTGGCCATTTGGTAGTTCAACCTCATTAATATCTAGCTTTACAATACGACCATCATAGATGTTTTTGCTAGTTATTATTTTCTCGATATTCATTTACTTTCTCCAAGAAGTAGTCAAAGATTATTTCTGATTCTTTGGTATAATATCTTTCAGGATGCCATTGAACTGCTACAATTGGTAATGTCTTATGTTCGATTGCTTCAATTACATCAGCGTTTTTATAAGTAGCAATAAATCCCTCAGGAACTGTTTTAACAGCTTGATGATGAAAGGTGTTTACTAGGAATTTTTCGGGTAGTAATTTAGAAAGATTTCCTACAGCAATTCGTTCAACGTAATGTTTTTTATCAGCTGCTGGATGTTCTAATTTATCCGTTTCAATGTCTTGAGTTAATTTTCCACCTAGGAATGCCGCAATACATTGGATGCCTCTACATATTCCTAAAACTGGTAGTTTATTAATTATTGCATATTCAATAATTTCTTTATCAATTAAATCAGTTTCTTCATCAATACCTTTTGACAAACCTAAATCATTTGTTTCACCATAGTATTTAGGATCAATATCATCGCCACCTATTTCGAGAATTCCGTCGCACATTTTTAAAGAATTTAATAAATTTGGTCCAGGAACAAGAATTAGGGGAATCGCGTTTCTGTTTACAATTTGGTCAATATAATCAGTATTAACTTGCAAAAAATGTCGATTAGTTTCTTTGTAAAAAGCATAGCGTGGGCTTATGCCGATTATTGGTTGTTTCATAATTTCACCTCAAATAGATTTTATCATTTTCAAAGAAAAAAAACCAAAAATAAGATAAAAAATTTATGTTATTCACTTTTAATAAATATTTAAAAATGATATAATAGATAAAGAACATCGTATAAATATTTTTGAAAGGAGCAATGAAATGAGCAAAAAGCTAAGTGAAGGTAATGCCTCTTCAAAGAAAACGGAAAAGAAAAAGAAAAAAACAGTTTATGGTACGTATAGAGAAGATCGTAAAACTCCCAAATATGTAAGTAGTGAAAATTATAAAGATGGACTTACTGATGAAGAAGTTAATGAAAGAATTGAAAATTTACAAGTAAATATTGATGGAAGGGTAGAAAGTAAATTTACTAAAAATTTCAAATTAGTTTTTAAAGTAATAACTAAAAACACTTTTACTTTTTTTAATATTTTGTATATTATTGTTTCAATATTATTGTTAATTGCAAATGCCTGGAATAAACAAGCAGGGGTAAATGATAGTGTAAAACAATTGTTAAATTTAGGTAGTGATAAAACCTTTGAATTTGGTTTAGCAACCTTCTCATTCGTAATAATTGTTAGTATTAACCTTGTTATTGGGATAATTCAAGAAACTAAGTCAAAAATTGCAATTAATAAATTAAAACTATTGACTAATCCTAAGGTAACATTAGTTCGAAATGGTGAAAAAGTTGTAATGAAAGAAACCGATGTAGTTTTAGACGATATCGTTTATTTAACTCCTGGTATTCAAATTGTTGCGGACATGGTACTACTAGAAGGTGAAGTTGAAGTTAATGAATCACAACTTACTGGTGAATCAGTACCAATTAAGAAAAAAGTTAATGATGTAATTTATTCAGGAAGTTTTATGGTTTCTGGTACATCATATGCAAAAGTAATCCATGTTGCAAAAATGAATGAAATTAATAAATTAACATCACAAGCTAAGAAATATACTGAGCCCAACTCACAAATACTTTCAGGCCTAAGAAAATTACTAGTTGTTATGGGCTTTATTATTGTCATAACATCGGTTGCAATGTATGCGTGGTCATGGAACTGGAAAGGCTTTAGGGATTTGTTGTATGGTGGTGATTTATCTAATCCTGATTTGATTATTCCGCTTAAAGCTAATTATATTGTGGCGATTAAACCAATTACTGCCGCAATCATTGGTATGATACCTGCGGGATTATATTTATTAACATCAGTTGCTTTATCGGTTGGGGTATTTAGATTGTCAAAACATAATACCTTAGTTCAAGATAATTATTGTATTGAAATGCTAGCCAGAGTTAATGTATTATGTTTAGATAAAACAGGTACTATCACAAATGGTAAGATGACAGTTATTAAACACGAAATCATTAATGAACCTGACAAAACTAATATTGAAGATGTCATAAGTTCAATGAATGCGGCATTACAAGAAACTAATGCAACAGCTCAAGCCCTTGCCAATTACTATGGGATAAAATCAGTTTTAACACCTACAATGGTTGTTCCTTTCTCATCTGATCGTAAATATAGTGCGGTTTCTTTTGGTGAAACAAATACATACATTATTGGTGCACCTGAATTTGTTTTAAAGAGTGGATTTGAAAAATATGCTGATAAAATTTCTGATTATGCCAATAAAGGATTGCGTGTGCTTTGTTTAGCACATTCAAATTTAGCTGTAAAAGATGGGAAAGTACAACGTGTACCTAAGTTAATTGCCCTGATACTTATTGAAGACCAAATTCGTGAAGAAGCCAAAGATACAATTGAGTATTTTAAAGAAAGTGGCGTAGAAGTAAAAGTAATATCTGGTGATAACCCAGTAACAGTATCAGAAGTAGCACGTAGAGTTGGAATTGAAAATGCCAGCAAATGTGTTAGTCTAGATGGTATGAGTGAAGATGAAGTAATTGAAGCAGCTAGTAAATTTACAGTCTTTGGAAGAGTTAAACCAGAACAAAAGAAATTACTAGTACAAGCCCTTAAGAAACAAGGAAAAACAGTAGCGATGACTGGTGATGGTGTTAATGATATACCTGCATTAAAAGAAGCAGATTGTAGTATCGCAATGGCATCAGGCAATGACTCAGTAAAAGGGGTTGCTCAATTAGTATTAGTTGATTCTAATTTTGCCTCAATGCCAAAAGTAGTTGCGGAAGGAAGAAGAGTAATTAACAACGTTCAACAAACCGCAATGTTATATTTAGTAAAAACCCTATTTATGACTTTCCTTGCAATCTTAACTGCCAGTGGATTCTTCTATTTGTTAGGCCAAAAAGATGCAGATATTCCACTTTATCAAAGATTTTTAAGAAATGCTACATTCCCTTTTAGTGGATCTAATCAATTACTAATATTAGAAATGTTTGCAATCGGTATACCATCAATGTTCTTGGCATTACAAGCAAATAATACGCCAGTTAAAGGTAATTTTATGCGAAATGCTTTAAAGAGTGCTATTCCTGGTGCAGCTGGTATCGTTGGTGCAATCGTATTTACTTATTGGTTCTCAAGAGAATATGGCTTTGAAGTTCCAGAAGTAAAGACAGTAGTTGCAATGACTGCTACACTTACTTTACTAGTCGTTATGTGTAGAGCATGTTTACCTTTTAACAAGAAAAAAGTGGTTTTGTGTATTCTTATGTGGGTTGTTTCAATCGCATGTATTCTAACATCAATGAAAGGTAAAACAATTGGAATTCCTAAAACTAAAATCAAATTTGATTTTGAATATGAAAGTCTAAAATGGGATACCGTTAGAATCGTTGATAAAGCTACTGGTGAAGTAAATCCAGTTAATGTAAATATAACGGAACAAGGTTATATATTGTTGGATGGTGAAACAATTTTAGTCGATGGAAAAGAATATAAAATTGAAAGAGCTTCTAATGCTACCGCAACTTGGCTTGCCTTCAGTATGGTTGTTGTTTCAATAACTTTGATGTTAGGAGTAGAACTTTTAATTAAAAATATTGAATTAAAACAAGAAAGAATGAAACATAAAGAATTTGAGAAAATAAAAGAAAAGAAAAAGAATCCTCAAGTTTTAAAAATTAAATATTAAACAATAGTGGTATCTAAAAAGGTACCACTTTTTGTTTGCCAAAATGATAGCCTTTGTTTTGATACAAATGAAAAAGTTTATTTGCCTACACTAAAGTAGAAATGATGAATAAAATAAAGTGTACCATTGAAGAGGTGAAAATGTGAAAAAATTAGAAATGAAGAATGTAAGTAAGACATTTTATACTGAAATAGGAGCACTTGATGTATTAGAAGATATAACCTTTAATTTAAATGAAGGAGAAATAATTGCAATTGTTGGACCGAGTGGTTCTGGTAAATCAACACTACTAAACATAATATCTAAATTGATTGAACCAACTGAGGGGGAAATCTATGTTGATGGTGAAATAGGCTACATGTTTCAACGCGATCATTTATTTAATTGGCGGACAGTTTGGAAAAATATAATGCTAGGATTGGAAATAAAAAAAGAAAAAAATCAGGAAAATATCGATAAGACAAAAGAGTTATTAACTAAATATGGATTAATAGATTTTATAAATAGTTACCCTCAAGAACTATCAGGTGGGATGAGACAACGCATAGCTTTAATTAGAACACTAGCTACTAATCCTCAAGTGTTGTTACTAGATGAACCATTTTCAGCATTAGATTATCAAACTAGAATAAATGTCAGTGAAGATATTTTTAAAATGATAAAAGATTCTAATGTTTCTGCAATACTAGTTACTCATGACATTTCAGAAGCAATTGCTATGGCAGATCGAGTAATAGTATTATCACATCGACCAGCAAAGTTGAAAAAAATAATTGACATTAAAACTGATTCACCTGATGATACGCCATTTAATAAAAGGCTATCTAGTGAATTTAGAAAGTATTTTGATGAAATATGGGGGCTTTTAAATGAATAATCCATTTCTAAAACGACGAAGAAAAGAAGCAATCAAAGTATTAATTGCCCAAATAGTTATTTTAGTTTTATTTGTAGGGTTATGGGAATTACTATCTTCACTTGAAATAATTGATGCCTTCTTATTTAGTAAACCTAGTAGAATTGTGAAATTATTAAAAACTTATATTGTTACGAAAACAATATATAAACATATTGGCATATCATTACTTGAAACATTATTGGGATTAGTTATTGGAACCCTAGCGGGTTTACTTATCGCAATTATTCTTTGGTGGAATAAAATAATAGCTAAAATAATGGAACCATTTTTAGTAGTATTAAATGCTTTGCCTAAAACAGCTCTTGCGCCAATCATTATAATTTGGATGGGAACCGGCATAAAGGGAATCACTGCGGTGGCGGTTTCAATATCATTAGTGTTAACAATTATTTCAGCATACAATTATTTTATTCAAGTAGAAGAAGAAAAAATAAAAATGCTACAAAGTTTTAATGCAACTAAATTACAAATATTATTTAAATTAGTTATTCCTGCTAATCTAGCCAATATAATAAGTTTAATTAAAATAAATATTGGCATGAGTTGGGTAGGCGTTATTGTTGGTGAATTCATTGTTTCAAGGTATGGAATTGGCTATTTAATAATGTATGGTTCACAAGTGTTTAATATGGATTTAGTTATGATGGGTGTCATTGTCTTAGCTATAATTTCATTTGTGATGTATGAAGTAGTCAATATAATTGAAAAAAATATAAAAAGAAAGAGGAATTAATTTGAAAAAAATATTTTGTGCGTTAGCAATTTTATTGGTAGGTTTTACAACTACTAGTTGTCGAAAAACCAAATATAAGAAGATAAAACTTGTTGAGGTAGCTCGTTCGATATTCTACGCTCCTCAATATGCCGCAATAACCAAAGGTTATTTTAAAGAAGAAGGTCTTGAAATTGATTTAATTAATGCTAATGGAGCGGATAAAGTTACCGCCGCATTATTATCAAATGATGCGCAAATTGGTTTGCAAGGTCCCGAACCTACCATTTATTTATATAAAAATAATAAAAGTAATTATCTGATTAATTTTGCTCAATTAACGAGAACCGATGGAAGTTTTATTTTTGGAAGAATTCCTATTGAAAACTTTACTTTAGCAGACTTAAAAGGTAAAAGCATCTTAGGTGGTAGAAAAGGTGGCGTACCAGAAATGACTCTTGAGTATGTCTTAAAACAAGCAGGATTAAACGTTGGACAAGATGATGATACCAAAGATGTAAATGTTCGTACTGATGTTGCTTTTGCGGCATTAACGGGATCATTCTTAGAAGGAGAAGGCGATTTCGTAAGTTTATTTGAACCAACAGCTACAACTTTAATCAATCAAAAGAAAGCCTATCTTTTAGCCGCAACAGCTGAATATGCAGGAGAAATTACTTATACAGCATACTCAACTACTTTGGATTACTATAACAACAATAAAGAGGTTCTTGAAAAATTCACAAGAGCTTTATATAAAGGGCAAAAGTTTGTTGAAAATGCTACCGATAAAGAAATTGCGGAAACTGTACAACCATTCTTTACTGATATAAACCTAGATGTCTTAATTGAAGTAGTTAATAGGTATCGTTCAATAAATGCATGGTGTAAGACCCCGATGTTTTCAAAAGAAGGCTTTAATCGTTTACAAGATATTATGATTGAAGCAAAAGAGTTAGATAGTAAAGTCGAATTTAACGATCTAGTAAGACTTGATATTGCGGAAAAAGTCATAAAAGACGAAAAATAAAAGAATAGTATACTTTTTTTCTTGTAATTCTAAAAAAAATGTGATATAATAAACTGAAAATATAGGACTAATGGTTTGGTGTATGGGAAAAGAATATATTCTAACAATTGATCAAGGTACAACAAGTACAAGGGCAATAATATTTGATAATAAAGCTAATGTTATTGCGGAAAATCAAATTGAGTTTTCTCAAATATGTCCCCATAATGGTTGGGTTGAACACAATCCCGAAGAAATATGGGAATTAACTTATCAAACAATTAAAAACGTTATTTATACAAGCAACCTAGATTTAAATAAACTCAAAGCTATTGGAATTACTAATCAACGAGAAACAACAGTGATATGGGACAAAACTACTGGAAAGCCAGTCTATAATGCGATAGTATGGCAATCACGACAATCCCAATCTATTTGTGAAGATTTAATTAATCGTGGACTTAGCGATATCTTTAGGAAAAAAACGGGTTTGATTATTAATCCGTATTTTTCTGCTAGTAAGATTAAATGGATATTTGATAACGTTGATAATGTTAAAGAAAAAGCTGAAGAAGGAAAATTGTTGTTTGGAACCATAGATACCTATTTATTATGGAAACTTACAAATGGCAAGGTTCATGCTACCGATTACAGTAATGCTTCTAGAACTTTGATCTATAATATTAATGAGTTAAAATGGGATGATGAATTATTAGGATATTTTGGTATTCCTAAAAACATTTTACCTGAAGTATTACCAAGTAGCCATATATTTGGTTATGCGACTGGTTTAACTAGTATCGATAAAAGATTTAGCCAAATACCGATTGCTTCAATCGTAGGGGACCAACAAGCATCATTATTTGGACAATGTTGTTTTGAACCAGGAGATTGTAAAAGTACTTATGGGACTGGTTGTTTTATCTTAATGAATACTGGTGAAAAACCAATAACTTCCAATTATGGATTACTTACAACTATTGCTTGGGGCTTAAATGGTAAAATAGAATATGCATTAGAAGGTTCGGTTTTTGTTGCAGGGTCAGCAATTCAGTGGTTGCGTGATCAACTAGAATTTTTCGAAAAATCTTCTGATTGTGAAAAATCAGTAAAAAGTAACAATCCAAGTAATGGTGTTTATATAGTTCCGGCTTTTGTTGGTCTTGGAACCCCTTATTGGGATAACGATGCAAGAGGTGCAATTTTTGGAATCACTAGAGCAACTACTAAAGATAATATTGTTGCCGCAACCATTGAATCAATCGCTTATCAAGCTCGTGATGTGATGGATGCCATGAAAAAAGAATCACAAAATGAAATTCAATATTTAGGTGTTGATGGTGGAGCCAGTGTAAATGATTATATGATGCAATTCCAAGCCGATTTATTAAATGCTAAATTAATTAGACCTACTTGTTTTGAAACAACAGCTTTAGGTGCAACATATTTTGCGGGACTCGCAACAGGAGTATTTAAATCAAAAGATGAAATAAAAAAATTACATCAAGTTGAACAAATATTTATGAGCCGCATTGATGATGAAATGCGAGACAAATTAATCAAAGGTTGGAAAAAAGCAGTTGATGCTACTTTAAAATTCAAATAAAAAACAAAAAAATAATATATTATAATGGAGGAAAATTATGGGACTTTTTAGACAATTATTAAAGGTAATAGAATGGAAGGATGATTCAACCGATCAGATAGTATATCGTTATCCGATGACTGATCGTGATGAAATCATGAATGGATGTCAATTAGTAGTACGTCCATCTCAAGTTGCTATTTTAGTAGCAAGCGGTCAAGTTGCCGATGTTTATGGTGAAGGTTTACACAAACTAACAACTAACAATATGCCAATTCTTACAAAATTATTAAGTTGGAAGTATGGATTTGACTCACCATTTAAAGCTGAAGTTTACTATGTAAATGTTAAACAATTCATTAACTTAAAATGGGGAACTTCTAGTAAAGTTAGCTTAAGAGATACTGACTTTGGTATCGTACGTTTAGGCGCAAGAGGTACATATAGTTTCAGAGTTAAAGATGCTGCTCAATTTATGCGTGAAGTATTTGGTACAAATCGTGACTATGGTACTGAAAGCTTAAAAGAATATTTCAAGAGTATGATTGTTACAAGTTTCTCTGATGCATTAGGTGAATCAAAGATTCCTGCTCTTGACATTCCATCAAAATATCGTGAATTAAGCGATATCGTTAAAAATGAAGCACAAAAAGACTTTAATGCTTTAGGTGTTGAAATTGTTAGCTTATTTGTAGAAAACGTTTCTTTACCAGAAGAAGTAGAAAAAGCTATCGACCAAAGATCATCTCTTGGTGCTATGAGTGGTAAATTAAATGAATTTACTCAATATCAAACTGCCCAAGCTATTAGAGATGCCGCAAACAACCCTAATGGTGGAGCTGGAATCGCTGGTATGGGTGTTGGCTTTGGTGCTGGCATGGCAATGAGTCAAGCAATGAATCAATCAGCTTATCAACAACCTCAACAACAAGCTGGTTCTCCAATGACAACTTGTGCAAGTTGTGGACAACCAATGAATGCAGGTGCAAAATTCTGCCCTAATTGTGGAAAACCTGCTGCTCAAACAAAATTCTGTCAAAACTGTGGAGCCCAAGTAAGTGCAGGTGCAAAATTCTGCCCTAATTGTGGTAAACAAATATAATTATCAATATTAAATAATAATAGGATTTTATATGAATAATAGTAATTTAAAAACCGCAGACGATTTTAAATGTCCTGGTTGCGGGGCCCCAATTTCCTATGATCCCGCAACCGGCGGACTTCATTGTGAATATTGTGGCTATGAGGAAAATATAAACAAAGAAACAAGCGATATCGAAAACGATTTTGTTGAAGGACAAAATGAAGATAACAATTGGACAGCGGAAACAAAGATAATTCACTGTGATAACTGTGGTGCTGATAATGTACTTAATGCGGGTGAAATGTCTGTAACTTGCCCATTCTGTGGTTCAAATCACACAATTATGACTAATCAAGTTACAGGAATTAAACCACATCGTATTATTCCTTTTCAAATTCCTAGTCAAAATGTTAAAAATGCTTATCGTAAGTGGCTTCGTAAAAAAATATTTGTTCCTCGTAAGGTAAAAAAACAAATTCCTAATATTAAACTTAATGGCGTTTATTTACCAATATGGACATTTGATAGTAATGCTAGTAGTTCTTATGACGGAAAACTTGGTAAATATTATACAAGAACCGTTGGTAGCGGTAAAAATCGACGTACTGTTACAGAAATTAGATACTTTTGTATTTCAGGTAATAAAAGTTTATTCTTCGATGACTTTTTTGTAAATGCCGGAACCAAAATTTCTCAACAAGAAATGAATGCTATTGCACCATTTGATACAAATAATTCATTTGTATATGAAAAGGAATTTATGGCAGGTTTTAGTTCTGAACATTACTCAGTTAGACTTAATGATGGTTGGAACATTGCAAAAGGTAACATGGATGAATCTATGAAACGCGCAATTCTAAATGATTATCACTACGATGTTGTAGCATATTTAAACGTTACTACAAACTATACTGATATCAAATACAAATATGTTTTAATACCAGTATGGATTGGCGTTTATACATACAAGAATAAAACTTATCGTTTTATTGCAAATGGTGTTACAGGTAGATTTACTGGTAAAGCTCCTGTATCTGTATTAAAGGTACTATTATTTGTTGCAATAATTCTAGCAATAGTGATTTTACTTTTTGTATTGACACAGTCTGCAGATGCATAAGATAGGATTTATTAATCCTATCTTTTTTCTTGATAATTATAAAAAAATAATCTAGTAAATTATATAAAGGAAAAAGACAATGGATAAAAAAGCGATTGAATTGATAAAAGAAGCCCTAATTGAAGATTGTGTAGATAACGACATAACTACCCTTAATTTAGTTAGTAAAGATAAAATGTTAACCGGAAGCTTTATTGTTAAAGCAACGGGAGTAGTATCGGGAATCGATGTTGCAAAAGAAGTATTTAAACAAATTAATCCCCGTATAAAAATGGAAATTTTAAAAGCCAATGGTACTTTTGTTAACCGTGGTGATGTTATTGCAACAATTGAAGGCCCAATGCGTGACATACTAAGAGGCGAAAGAGTTGCGCTTAACTTCTTACAACGGATGAGTGGTATTGCCGCAACAACCGCTAAATTTGTTCAAGAACTTGCGGGGACAAATTGTAAAATTTTAGATACTCGTAAAACTGCTCCCTTATTAAGAGTCTTTGAAAGACAAGCTGTTAGAGATGGTGGCGGTGAAAATCATCGTTTCAACTTATCTGATCGTGTTCTAATCAAAGATAATCATATTGCCGCAAGCGGTTCAATTAAAGATGCTGTCAGCATTCTTAGAAAAGCCGTTGGTAGGGGAATGATTATTGAAGTAGAAGTAGAAACTTTAGATGAATTTATGGAAGCATTAAATACATCGGCCGATGTAATTATGCTAGATAATATGAGTAATGAAGTTATGAAAAAGTGTGTTGAACTAAATGAAGGTAAGAAAAAACTTGAAGCAAGTGGAAATATGGAACTAAAAAAGGTTCGCAGTGTTGCCCTTTTAGGAGTAGATTATATTTCCGTAGGTAGTTTAACGCATTCTTACAAAGCGCTTGACATTAGTTTAAAGTTTCGTAAAAGTAATTTTAGGTAAATAGTAACAATATATGGCTATTCTTATAGTCATATATTGTTACTAATTGTTAATAAATTGAAAAAATAATATATATTTGGTATAATATCTTTGTTGCCGTCATAGCTCAGTAGGTAGAGCAGCTAACTCGTAATTAGCAGGTCACAAGTTCAATTCTTGTTGTCGGCACCATTAAAAAAGATTATATGCCCACCTAAGGTGAGCATTTTTATATAAGGCGGTGTTAAAAAATGGATTGGTTGGTATTTGCCTTATTAGGAGCCTTTTTAACAACAATGGCAGCAATTCTTATAAAATCAGGTGTAAAATACATTAATACTAATTTTCTACTAGCTTATCGAACTTTGATTATCATCGTATTTTCGGTTGTGGCTTGTTCAATAACTGGAAATATTGATGATATTGACAAAATAGATCAAGTAGGTTTGCTTTATTTAGGCCTTTCAGGTGTTGCGACAGGCGCATCTTGGCTATGTTATTACAAAGCATTACAACTAAGCACTTTTAATAAAGTAGCACCATTTGACAAATCTAGCTTTGTTTTGACTAACCTATTATTCTTGATTTTCTTCTTTGATGTTACAACTAAAGGTGGAGATCCAATTACTATAACAATGCTAATTTTATCAACAATTTTGATGTTAGTAGGAACCATCTTTATGGCAGGTAAAGAAAAGATTAATGGTTCAACTGATAAAAAATGGTTAGTATACGCCATCTTAAGTGCAGTATTTGCTTCGATAGTATCTATACTCGTAAAAGCAGGACTAAAGACGGTTCCAAGTGATTTAGGAGTTTTTGTAAGAGCAATTGTCATATTTGTGATTATGGTATTATTAGTATTTTTCAGAAAAGACTATCAAAACATTAAGCAAACACCTCCTAAAACCTGGATTTTTCTAACTCTTTCTGCTCTAGCAACTAGTGGGGCCTGGTTATGTGTAGATGAAGCATTAGGAAATGAATATGCCAACCCAGTGGTTGTTACTTCCATTGGTATGTTATCAATCTTACTATCAATGGTACTATTGAAAGAAAAATTTACTAAGAAGTCACTACTAGGAGTATTATTACTAACTATTGGTATAGTTGCCATCATAATATTTGGAATATAAAATAAAGGGAGATAACAATGATACAACTTGGAAATAACTGGGATAACATTTTAAAAGATGAATTTCAAAAAGAATATTATTTAAATTTACGTAAATTTTTAAAAGAAGAATATAAAAACTACCATATATTTCCATCAATGTATGATATTTTTAATGCATTAAAGTATACCGATTACAACGATGTAAAAGTAGTAATTATTGGTCAAGACCCTTATCACGAAATCGGTCAAGCTCATGGATTATGTTTTTCTGTTCAAGATGGGGTAGCATTTCCCCCATCATTACAAAATATTTTTAAAGAACTAAATGCTGATTTAGGTATTCCAATGCCTAAAAGTGGCAACCTAACTAAATGGGCAAAACAAGGTGTACTTTTATTAAACACCGTTTTAACTGTTAGGGAGCACTATGCAAATAGTCATAAAAATAAAGGTTGGGAGACATTTACCAACGCCGTAATCGAAAAACTAAATGAAAGGGAAGACCCAATAATCTTTTTATTATGGGGAAATGACGCAAAAAGAAAAAAAGAGTTAATAACCAATAAACAACATATTGTTTTAACGGCTGCACATCCAAGTCCTCTTTCGGCTTATAATGGCTTTTTTGGATGTCACCATTTTTCAAAAACTAATCAACTACTAATCAATATGGGAAAAGAGCCGATTGATTGGTCACTATAATATAGAAAGTAGAATAAAAGCAATGGAAGAAAATATTATCGTAAAACTATTAAATGATAAAGATTTGGGAACCAGTAGACTATTAACACGTGAAGAAGAACAAGAAATATTTTCACTATATGCCAAAGATAAAAGTTTACGTGAAGATGTTCAAACTATAATGATAAATGCTAATCAAAAACTTGTTTATAGTATTGCTAGAAAATATCGCCCCTTTATGAATGCTTCATATGATGATATTGTTCAACTTGGTAGAATTGGTTTATCCAAAGCAGTCGATAAATATGATTTATCAAAAAATACTAAATTTGCAACTTACGCAACTTATTGGATTAAACAAAGCATTGATAAAGGATTACAATCAATTAATGCGGACATAAATGAACCAATTAAAGTAGCTAATTTACGTAACCATTTCTATAGTACTGAAGAAGAAATGGAAGCAAGTTTGAAAAGAAAAGTAACTTTTAATGAAGTAGCAAATAAAATGGAAATGAATCCTACAGAACTTAAACTTCTTTTTGATTTATCTAATGTGGCATCACTTGATGAAACTGTCGATGATGACCGTGAAATATCAGCTATTGAAAAAATAAAAGATAGTAATAGTACTCCTCAAGAGTTTGTTCTTGAAGATGAAAAACGCCATCTAATAAATGACGCAATGGAAAGACTGTCACCTAGAGAACAAGAAATTATCAAATATCGCTATAATTCCGAAGATGGTGTTTTACATAGTTTTGCGGAAGTAGCCGAAAAACTAGGAATATCACGTCAACGTGTTCAAAAAATTGAACAAAAAGCTATTAAAGAAATGAAAGAATATATTAAAAATTGTGAAAAATAGAAAGGGATTGTAATGCAACCATTAGGATTAACCATTAAAGATAATGAAGCATATTTGAATGGTCATAAAATAACTGACTTAGCTAAAGAATACAAAACACCATTATATGTTATGGATGAAACAACTATTAAAAATGCAATAACGACCTATCAAGAAAATATGAAAAGTGATAAATATCGTTTTGACTTGGTATATGCTTCAAAAGCTTTTCTAACTCTTGAATTTGTCAAATATATTGATGCTTTACAACTTCATATTGATGCGGTGAGCTTAGGTGATTTGTACGTAATTCAAAAAAGTGGTATGTCACTAAATAAAGTTGTTTTTCATGGCAATAATAAATCTAATGAAGAAATTGAATTTGCAATTAAAAATAACATTGGTTATTTAGTTATTGATAATATGAATGAATTAGAAAAAGTTATAACTATCTCAAATAAATTACAAAAAGCAGTAACTTGTCTAATAAGAGTTAATCCTGGTATTGATGCACATACTCATAAATATATTCAAACCGCCTTGTTTACTTCTAAGTTTGGTGAAAGCATTTATGATAAACCAAGAATTGATGAAATGTTAAAGCTAGTTAAAAGTAGTAAATATGTAAATCTATGTGGCTTTCATGCCCATATTGGATCGCAAATCCATGAAACTGCTGCCTTCCAACTAGAAGTAGAGAAAATGATTGACTTTCAAAATGAAATAAACCAAGAAAATAAATTACATTTACAAACTTTAAATCTTGGTGGCGGGTTTGGTATTAAATATGAAAAAGATGAAAGAAATCTTTCAATTGAGGAAATGTCGTCATCATTAAAAAAATATATTGAGGAAAAACTAGTTGATTCTAATAGTGAAATTAACCACATTATGATTGAACCAGGTAGATCAATTGTTGGAAGAGCGGGAATAACCTTATATACTTGTTCTTATATTAAACAAACTTTTGGCAAGAAGAATTATGTATTTATCGATGGTGGTATGACTGATAATATAAGACCTGCCCTATATGGTGCAACTTATGAATGTGATATTGCTAATAAGATGAATGCGCCTAAAGAAGTGTTAGTAGATGTTGCGGGAAAATGTTGTGAATCGGGTGATATCATAAGAAAAGATGTTTTAATTCCTAATGTTGAATCTGGTGATATAATGCTAGTGTACGCAACAGGTGCCTATAATTATTCAATGTTTTCCAATTATAACAACATGCTAAAACCGGCGGTTATTCTGGTTGGTAGTAATGTAAAAGTAATTAGTAGAAGAGAAACTCTTGAAGATTTATGTAAATTATTTTAAAATATCATACAAAAAATTGACATAAATCATTATATTTGGTATAATATTAATGTAAATAATAAAACACATTGCGCGGAGGACGTATTATGACAAAAGCAGAAGCATTAAAAATATGGCTACATGAATTTGGTGATGTTGAATATGCTCATGATTTTACAGGACGAAAAATTAAAAGAGATGACTATGAAGTAGAAAACCAAGTTGGTTGGGTAGTAAGTCATGTCTTTCCTACAGAATTAGGTGGTCCTAATAATGAAGGTAACATTATTATTTTAAACCATAATACTGCATATGAAAAAGCTAACAACTATCCTGAATTTGAAGTAGTTGGTGTTAGATATTTAATTTGTCATGATGAAAGAGACGACTTCTATTACATTGAAAAAATAATTGAAGATTAATGATAAAAAAATAAAAAGCAATATACTTCAATATATTGCTTTTTATTCAAATATATAAACGATTAATAGAGGAGAAGAAAAAGATTTTAACCAAGTTAAACACTGTGGTTTAAACCTTACAAAAATAGTATTAACGATAATTTATCTTTTATACATAATTTGAGGAAAAAATATGAGAATAATTGCAGGAAAATATAGAAGCAGAAAATTAATTACATTAGAAGGTCTTGCAACAAGACCAACTTTAGATCAAACTAAAGAAGCAATATTTAGTAGTCTTGGTGGTTATATAAACGATTTTGTAATTCTAGATGTATTTGGTGGTAGTGGTGCTCTTTCACTAGAATCAATTAGTAGAGGTGCCAAGGAAGCTTATATAATAGATTCTAATCCTGATGCTATAAAAATCATCAAAAAGAATGCCGAGAACTTAGGTGTAGGCCAAGAATTACACGTATATCTTGGCGATTACAAAAAGATTTTAGAGCGTTTAAATAACAAAAAATTTGATATTGTTTTTTTAGATCCCCCCTTTAGAATGAAGGTCATTGATGAATTATGCCAATACTTAATTGAAAATGATATGATAAGTGATGGTGGATATATTGTTGCAGAATATCCTAAAGAAGATATTGTTGAACAAGATTATGAAGGATATCGAATTAAAATGTGTAAAAGATATGCAAGTAGTGAAATATTAATATTAGAAAAGGATGATGAAACATGCGAATAGGTCTATATCCTGGAACTTTTGATCCAATTACTAATGGTCACCTAGATATAATAAAAAGAGGTTCAACTTTATTTGATAAACTTTATATCTTGGTTGCTAATAATATCAACAAAAAAACAATGTTTACTGTTGAAGAAAGAATGAATATGATAAAAGAAGCTACTAAAGATATTGATAATATTGAAGTAGTTACTAGTGATTTATTAACAGTAGAATATGCAAAATCAATAAATGCTGTGGCAATGGTTAGAGGACTAAGAATGGTCAGTGATTTTGAATATGAATTACAAATGGCAACTTTAAATAGATGTATTGATCACAATGTTGAAACAATCTTTATTATGAGTTCACATCAATATTCTTTTTTATCTTCAAGTAGTGTTAAAGAAATCGCTAGATTTGATGGTGATATTTCTTCATTTGTTCCTAAAAATGTTGAAATTGCCCTAAAAAACAAACTAAAATAAGGCGTTTGCCTTATTTTTTTGGTATAAGAAGAATTTGGTTAGGATATAACATATCATTACTTAAAGTATTGTAACTTTTTAGTTCAGCTACTGATAGATTATATTTCTTGGCAATATTATACAAAGAATCGCCTGATTTAACTTTGTAATAGTTATAACTTGGTGGAGTATAATTAACGTTTTCATAGTTTGCAATTGCTTTTACAACTGCTTCAGCTAAGTTTGGCCAATCATTTAACAACCTTTTTGTATCATTATCATTATTGGCAAAGCCATATTCAATAATCATTGATGTTGTAGGTTTAGTATTTCGCAAAATAAAGTAGAAGTCATTACCTGATTTCCCAATACGTTGATAAACGTTTCTGATTGGTAAGCCTTCAGCTTTTAAATTGTTTGCTATACTATTAGGGAGGGTATTTTTACTTTTTACTGAGTAGATTACTTCGCCGCCACCTGATCCTGCATTATTGACATGATTTGATATTAGAATATCGCCAGTGCTTGCACCAAGTTGATCAATTCGGTTAAGCCTATCATTAGGAGTTAGGGTTTCATCATCTAATCTAGTTCTTTTTGAGGGAATTCCTAATTCATCAAACCTACGTTTTTGATAATCACTAATTTTTTTTGTCATATCTTTTTCTTTAAAATAGGAATTGCTGCCACCACCGGGATCCCAACCACCATGGCCAGCATCTATTATTACCATAAATATCACCATGATATATTATGACTCTTAGTAACAAAATATGCACATTTACAAGCTAAATTACTTTACAAAATATCTGAAATAGTGTATAATACTAATGCTATTAAAAAGATTGTCTGTTATGTCCCAGTAGCTCAGTTGGATAGAGCAACGGCCTTCTAAGCCGTGTGTCGCACGTTCGAATCGTGTCTGGGACGCCATTATATAAATATTAAGCCTATTTTTAAAAAATGGGCTTTTTTCTTTTTTACGCGTTTTAAATTCAAAGACTAGGAGGAAATAAAAAATGAATGAATTAAAACAAACGAAATTAGAATTAAAATATGTTAAACGAGAGGGCGTTTCGAGCAAGACTGGTAAACCATATTGTTTTTATGAACTCTACACCATTGTTAATGGTATTCCTATTAAGGTTTTACCTTTAGTTGGCGACGATACTGGCAAAACTTTAATTAAAAATTATTTAGACAATTTAAATTAGAAAGGAGTAGACAATGGCTGAACTTATAAATCAAATCTTTACTGGTTTTACTGATGCTATAAAAGGTATTGCCGGTGGTTTAAAAAACGCATTTGAACAAATCATTTATGTTGACCCTTTGGCAACTGAAAAAGTTTTAAGTGATTTTGCTAAATTCGCATTCATTATGATGGGATTATCGCTAGCATTCAGTATCGTTTTCCTAATTGTGCGTAAAATTAGGGGGTAATATGATAAAGAAAATTTTAAAAAGGCTTACGTTTGTGAGCCTTTCATTACTATTTATATGTGCTTTTATTTTTAATAATTTACCTAAACAAAAGGCTTTTTCGGTAGGTAATGTCAGTTGTACACAAACAGAATTAGAAAATTATTATAATGATATTTATACACCTTGGTACGTTAATAAAACCAATGAACAACCTTTAAGCCTTTATTAAATGTTAGACGCAACAAGTGGCGCACATATGGACTACACAAACGAACAAGTTATAAATGAGGTAATGCGACAATTAATGTTTGACGTTAACTATGATATGACACCTTTATTAGAGGGAAGATATAATATTGGTTATAACATGGGATTTAGCGACGGCGAAGATAGTGGCTATGACATAGGTTATAGCGTAGGCGAAGAAAACGGAATTAAAAAAGGCAAGACTATTGGCTATAAGGAATATGAGGACGAAAAGGGCGCAAGTTTTAAACTTAAGGATTTACTTTTTGGTATTATTGACGCTCCTTTCAATATTATAAAATCGGCCTTAAATTTCGAGATATTCGGTATTAATTTATCAAGTGTTATTTTATTCCTTATTTCAACGTCATTAGTTTTTTTTGTAATTAGATTTTTTATGAAAGGAAATTAGTGTTATGAAAATTAAAATCAAGCATTTTGCAAAGTGGTTTATTTATTTGTTTCCATTCATTTTATTATTTATTCATTTAACTAAAAATAATTTTAGTATAGATACTACAACACAGTTTTATGGTTTTTTAAATGAGACGTTTAAAAACAACTATATTTCAAAAAGTTTAAAATATATAGTAGAAGTATTTGTCCCTTTTAGTGATTTAGAAAATCCTTTAGAAATTGCTTTAATATCGTGTTTTACGTGGCTAATACAAATTGCTATTTTTTGGTTTTGTATTAATATTGCCGATAGGTTCTTTAAACAACTTACTAAAGCGGAGGAAGAATAATGAAAAAATTAATGGTTATTCTTTCAGTATTTATTATTTGCGTATGCATTTTAAACTACAATAACAAAGACGCAAAATTTAGTTTTGAAAATTATATCATAGAATTAAGCGAAAATATTTCATATCTTCCAAAACCCCCTGATGTATCTTCTTTTAAATCATTTACACAATATGTAGAAGACATTGACGATAAAAAATGCGCAAGGACTTTTTTTAATTGGTTCGCTTACACATTTAGTATTTTATGGGATTTTATATGTTATCCGTTTAAGGTTTTATTTTGGTTAGTATACACTATTGGTGTATTTTTCAAAAATTTAATTGTATGGGGGTAAAAATATGTTAGTTATAATTATTATTATTGCTATTATTGTACTATTATTAATTTTTAATTATCGACAAAAACACGACACTATTGTTGCATATACCGGTGGTTTAGGTAGTGGTAAAAGTCTTTTATCAGTTCAAACTAGTATTAAATTACTTAAAAAAAATCGTATTAAAGTATGGTTTTATAACAACATTAAAAGATATGTTTATCATTTTTTCCATAAAAAAGAAAAATTACAACCTAAAAAAGAAAAGCCAATGTTGTACACTAGTATACCAATTTGTTATCGTTGCTTTTTATGGAATAAAAAAGAATGGAGCATTAAATTAGAAGAAGAACATTTACTGTTAATAAAAAAACTTATTCCCATGTCGGTAGTTTTTATCGATGAAATAGGTAGTTTTGCAAATCAATTTCAATACAAAAACCCTAATATTTTAGACAATTTTAACGAATTTATACGTCTATTTAGACATTATACATTAGGTGGTTATTTAGTTGTTAATGACCAATGTAGCGAAAATATCGTTCTTGAGGTTCGTAGACGTATTAATCAAGTCTATAACTTAATGAGTTTTAGACATTTCTTGTTTGTTTATTGGGTTAGAGTTCGCAATATTTCGATAAGTGAAGAAATAAAAACGATTGAAGAAAACAACAAAGAAAATAATATGAGTATATTAATAGGTTTTATGCCATCAAAAAAAACATATGATACATATTGTTATTCAGGGCGCTATAATTCAGTACCTAGCGAAAGCGAATCACATTATTGTAAACTAAAGAAAAACGAATTACTTACAGTCTCAACAGTAAAGAGAGACAAAAAAACCCCTAAAAAGTAGCCCATCTTTCCCTTACATTTATTGCCGTTGTCGTCTCTTAGGCGACTAGGCAATAGCCCCCCTCGGAAAGCTATCGAGGGGGAGTGGGGGGGAGTGTTGTGGCCATAAAGCCGGCCAGAGGCGAATAAGGTAAAAAACGCAAACAAACAATTACAAGTCCGCAACTATCGGTTGTCTTAATATAAGGCGTTGGCTGGTGGTCGGTGGGTGGGGTAGCCCACCCACAAAAAAAGCGCAATGTAAGTATTACCATTGCGCGTGTGTTCCACGTTCCATTTAAGGAGACTATATGAAAACAAGAGATTATATGATTACCTACAATCTTGAAAAAGATAGTATTTCAAATTTTAAAGAAAACATTTTGCCACAACTCAACAATTGCCAATATATAGTTGGTGGAGAGGAAAACGGCGAAGAAAACGGCTATTTACATTGCCATATTTTCATCCATTTTAAAAATCCCATTTCTTTTGATAGTTTGCAAAAGAAATTTAAGATACATCATATTGAAACAAGAAAAGGTAGTATTAAAGATTGCATTAACTATTGTATTAAAACTGAAAGTAAAGTTGATATTAATAATTTAATTATTGAAAACACTATTCAGGATAGTTTATTTCAAGACAAGGAAAATGTATATGATATGATAATTGAAGATATTATATGCGGTAGTACATTCCGTCAAATATTGATTAAATATCCGAAAATTGCACTTTATAACTACTCAAATTTAAAAAATATATACAATGATTTACAAGAAGAGGTCGCTAAAAAACAAATTATGTACAATGCAATTGAATTTTTTGGCGACAAATTAGTAAAGGAAGAGGAAGAAAATGAATAATAAAAAAAACTATTTAAACATTAAACAAATGAAAGAAAGATATTTATTTTATGTAATGGTAAATACAAGCGAAGAAAATTATCGTTTTGTAAACTCTCATTTAAATATAATAGTTTCATATTTTGAAAAAAAGTTGGTAAATTATGAAAACTTATGCGATTTTGTCTTATATCAACGTAATAAAAATATTTCAAATTCCACAATTAACAAACGTATTAGGTGTTTAAAACAAATGTATAAATTTAATAGAATAGAAAATATAGACCTATTTGAATTTAAAAAATTAAAAGAAACTACTAAAACATTTGATTGCCTTAATAAAATTCAGTTAAGAGAATTAAATAATTATATAGAAAATTCTAAAATGTCATTACAAAATAAATTAATACTTTTGCTATTATTGGAAAGCGGTTGTAGATTAAATGAATTAATCAATATAAAAATTAAAAATATAAATACTGATTACAACTTCATTTTATTAGAAAGAACTAAAACTTCTAAAGAAAGGTATATACTATTTACTGAAAAAACAAAAGTAAAATATTTACTGCCATATTTGATTTGTTGTAAAAAAAGCCAGGGACTACTTTTTAATGTAAAAAAAGATGCTATTCGTTCATTATTTGAAAGGACAAGGCAAAAATTAAATTTTTATAAATTCCATCCTCATATGTTAAGGCATACCTATGCAACTATTTTAATAAACAATAACACCGATTTAGAATTTATTAGAATTACACTTGGCCATACTAATTTGAATACGACACAAAGATATTTGCATTATGACTTTGAAAAAATGCATAATTTATATAAAATGCAATATCATTTGTAATAGCAAAAAGATGATCCAAAAATGATTTATCATTTTGGACCATCTTTTTTGCGTTTGTGAGCGTTCGAATTTCAAAAAGGTTAATAAATATCAATTCAACTTATTTCATTTGACTTAAGATAGCATAAATGGTATAATATTTAAAAAGGAAAGGGGAATATATGAGTAAAAAGAATATTTTATTTTTAGTTGCAAATGCTTTAGGTGGTGCTTTTTTTATTTACTTTGTATTAAGATTGAATAGTGTTATTAAAAAATCAATTTTTGTACGAGATTTTTATTGCTTAAGCGACGGTGATTACGTAGTCTATATATTAATATTATGTTGCGTCATTTTACTTGCAAATATATTTATCGTTTTGCTTGTAAAAGATAAAGAATTTTAGTATAATGGTAGTGTAAATTAGAAATAAGCATTTAATATTTATTTTGGTTCCTAGACAAAAAAGAACGACGGTCTTCTAAGCCGTGTGTCGCACGTTCGAATCGTGTCTGGGACGCCATTTTAATAGCATGAATTTAGTTCGTATAAAAATACGAACTTTTTCTTTTTTTATATCAATATAGCAAAATATTGATTAAAATAGGGCAAAAATTGCTTCTACAAGCGATTGAAAAAGAAATTTGTCAATAAAGTATCAGTCAACTTATTAAATTTGACATAACTTGATATAAATGCTATAATTAACAAAAAAGAAAGAGGGGACCTTATGAGTAAAAGAAATATCTTATTTTTAGTAGCAAATATTTTAGGTGGCACATTTTTTATTTACTTTATATTAAGATTGAATAGTATTATTAAAAAATCAATCTTTGTACGTGATTTTTATTGTTTAAGTGATGGAGATTATGTAATCTATATATTAATATTATGTTGTGTTATTTTACTTGCGAATATTTTTATCTGTTTGATTACCAAAGATGAAAATAATTAAAATAGGGATTTAATATGAAAAGCAAAAAACATCAAAAATTATATGATCATTACAAAGAAGTATTTGGTCAAGAACCAATCTTCAGTTTACAACTTAAAAAGAATGTATTACCTAACGATATGAAACCCATTACAACTTTTGTTTTTAAACCAACTGAGGAAATGCCTTTTTGGAAGTTATGTACAATAGGTGCGAGTGATTACTTAATGCCCGAACGTGATATTGGTTGGGGTAGAAAAGCTAATCGCCGTAATGAATATGTAATGTTTATTTCTAAAGAAGTAGAAATTAGTGAGTCTACTACGGAATGGCTTTCCTTAAACTCACTACTTTGGGCTACTGCTGAATATGCTTTTAATGAAAAAGATAACTTAACCGTTTCTGATTCAATAGATATGGGGATTGATGGTAAGTATTGTGGAACAGTCTTATTACTACCAGAGATTTTAAAAACACCGAAAATTGTAAAGTGTTATATTTCCGAACATAAATACATAAGCATTTTTCAAGTAATGCCAATAACAAAAGAACAACTTTCACAAAAACTTCGTAAAAAAGCAAATGGTGTATACTGGCTTATGGAAGAATTTTATACACATGATGATGATTATAAACTTATTTCATCAAAGCCATTTACAACTCTTTAGATTAGAAATATTTTTGAATTTAATGTTATATGAAAATAATTCGTTAAAAGTCGAACTATTTTCTTTTTTTATATTATTATATAGGAAAGAATTAATTGTAAAAATTATTTAAAAAAGCCTATATTTTTGATTTACAAAATTTGTTAGGCAAAAATAACTTATTTAACTTGCAAAAAACGATTAATTTTGATATAATAAACAAGAGCGATTTGTAAATATAAATATTTTTACAATCATAATTTAAATTGGAGGTAAATATGGCTCATTTAAGTGCAGCTGCTGTAAAGCAAATTGAAGAAATTATTGCAAGATACACAAACGAAAATACACCACTTATGATGATTTTAAGTGATGTGCAACGTGAGTATGGTTACATCCCACTAGATGTACAAGAATTAATTTCTGAAAAAACAGGTATTCCTGTTGCGGAAATCTATGGTGTAGTAACATTCTACTCATTCTTTTCATTAAACCCTAAAGGAAAATACGTCATTGGTGTTTGTTTAGGTACTGCTTGTTATGTTAAAGGTTCACAACAAGTAATCGACAAATTTGGTGAATTACTAAATATCAAACCAGGAGAAACAACAGACGATGGCTTATTTACACTTGATGCATTACGTTGCATAGGTGCTTGCGGTATTGCTCCTGCCATTTCAATTAATGGTAAAGTATATCCAAAAGTTGCCGTAAACCAAGTAGCAAGTATTATTGAAGAATATCGTCAACTAGGAGGTGCAGAATAATGATTAGAAGTGAAAAAGAATTAACTACTAAAATTGCTGATTGCACAACTAGTTTTGATGCAAAATTTGCTGGCACAAATGGCAAACGTGCAATTGTTATTTGTGGTGGAACAGGTTGTTTATCAAGTAACTCAGCAAGTATTCTTGCAAAATTCGAAGAAGCTATTATGGCTCATGATTTAAGTGACAAAGTTACTGTTAACAAAGTAGGTTGCTTTGGCTTTTGTTCACAAGGTCCTTTCGTAAAAATTTTCCCTGAAGACACTCTATATCATGGTGTTAAGGTTGAAGATGTAGAAGAAATTGTTAATACTGATTTAATAAATCATCAAATTGTGGAAAGACTACTATATGTAGATCCTATGACAAAAGAAAAAATTCAAAAACAAGATGAAATTAACTTCTACAAAAAACAAAAACGTGTTGCTTTACATGGATGTGGTTTAATTAATCCTGAAAATCTTGATGAAGCATTAGGCTATGGAGCATATAAAGGTTTACAAAGAGCCTTACATATGACTCAACAAGAAGTAGTAGACGAAGTATTAAAATCAGGACTTCGTGGCCGTGGCGGAGGAGGTTTCCCTACTGGTCGTAAATGGCAATTTGCTTTAAACCAAAATAATCCTGAAAAATATGTAGTATGTAATGGTGATGAAGGTGACCCAGGTGCTTTCATGGACCGTTCAATCTTAGAAGGTAATCCACTTGCCGTAATTGAAGGTATGGTTATAGCTGGTTATGCAATCGGTGCTCAAAATGGTTACTTCTATGTACGTGCTGAATATCCAATTGCTGTTGAAAGATTACAAATTGCAATCAACAAAGCAAGAAAAATGGGATTATTAGGTAAAAATATTTTAGGAACTGATTTCTCATTTGACGTTCACATCCGTCTTGGTGCTGGTGCGTTCGTTTGTGGTGAAGAAACTGCCTTATTAAATTCAATTGAAGGTAAACGTGGTATGCCTCGTCCAAGACCTCCATTCCCAGCTGTTAAGGGTTTATGGGGAAAACCAACAATTGTTAATAACGTTGAAACTTTAGCTTGCGTTCCTTATATCTTAAGAGAAGGTGCTGAAAAATTCGCAGAAGTAGGTACTGAAAAATCTAAAGGTACAAAAGTATTCGCATTAGGTGGTAAAGTAAATAACGTAGGTCTAGTTGAAGTTCCTATGGGTACTACTCTTCGTGAATTAATTTATGATATCGGTGGTGGTATTCCTAATGGTAAAAAATTCAAAGCTATTCAAACTGGTGGTCCATCAGGTGGATGCTTAACTGAAAAAGATTTAGATGCTCCAATTGATTACGATAACTTAGTAGCAAAAGGTTCAATGATGGGTTCTGGTGGTGCCATCGTTATGGATGAAGACAACTGTATGGTTGACGTTGCAAAATTCTATATGGAATTCATTTGTGATGAATCATGTGGTAAATGTTCTCCATGCCGTATTGGTACAAAACGTATGTTAGAAATCTTAAATAAGATTACTGCTGGTAAAGGAACATTAGAAGATTTAGATGAATTAGAAGAACTTGCAACAACAGTTACTCAAAATTCATTATGTGCATTAGGACAAACTGCAGCAAACCCAATTGTTTCAACAATGAAACAATTTAGAGAAGAATATATTGCCCATGTAGTTGACAAGAAATGTCCTGCTCATGTATGTAAGAACTTAATGCAATATTACATTATGCCTGAAGCTTGTAAGAAGTGTTCTAAGTGTGCAAGAAATTGCCCAGTAAATGCTATCTCAGGTGTACCTGGTAAAGAACCTTATGTAATTGATCAATCTAAATGTATTAAATGTGGCTTATGTATGTCTACATGTCCATTTAAAGCAATTATTAAGAAATAGGAGACCGATATTATGGCAAAAATTAATATAAAAATCGAAGGCCAATCTTATCAAGTTGAAGAAGGCTTAACAATTTTAGAAGCAGCTAAAGAATGTGGATATGAAATTCCATCTTTATGTGCTTATAATCATGGTGAATGTAGTTTAGCTTCTTGTCGTGTTTGCTTAGTTGAAGCAACAGGTGCTAGAGGTTTAGTTGCATCTTGCGTATATCCTATTTCTGAAGGTATGGAAATTACTATTTCTTCACCTAAAGCTACTGCTGCAAGACGTGCTAGTGTTGAATTAATTCTTTCTAACCACTCAATGAATTGTCAACAATGTGAAAAAAATGGTCATTGTGAATTGTTATACGTAGCTCAAGTTGTTGGTGCTCGTGAAAATAAATTTGTTGGTTCAAAAACTCCAATTACAGTTGATGAAATTTCTCCATCTATTATTCGTGACACTTCAAAATGTATCTTATGTGGACGTTGCGTTAGTCGTTGTGTTGCTGCACACGGAACTGGTATTTTAGGTTTTGAAAAACGTGGTTTCTCAACAATCGTATCTCCTGCTGAAAATCGTAGTTTTGCAACAAGCCCATGTATCTTATGTGGACAATGCGTAAATGTTTGTCCTACTGGCGCATTAATGGAAAAGAGTGAAATCGATAAAGTAGACGAAGCAAGAAGAGCTGGTAAATACTTAGTTGTTCAAACTGCTCCTGCCATTCGTGCAACTCTTGGCGAAGAATTTGGCTATAAAATTGGTACTCCAGTAACTGGTCAAATGGTAGCTGCTTTAAGAAGACTTGGCTTCAATAAAGTATATGATACTAACTTTGGTGCTGACTTAACAATAATGGAAGAAGCTAATGAATTACTTGCAAGAATTAAAGATGGTGGTGTATTACCAATGATTACATCTTGTTCTCCAGGTTGGATTAATTATGCTGAATACTATTATGGAGATCAATTAGATTATCTATCAAGTTGTAAATCACCTCACCAAATGCAAGGTGCTATTATTAAATCATACTTTGCAGAAAAGAATGGTTTAAAACCAGAAGACATTTTCGTAGTTTCAATCATGCCTTGTACCGCAAAGAAATTTGAAAAAGAACGTCCTCAATTACAAAAGAATGGCATTAAAGATGTTGATGCAGTATTAACTACTCGTGAACTTGCTAAATTAATCAAACGTAGTGGTATAAATTTTGCTAAATTACCAAACGAAGAATTTGACCAAGATTTAATGGGTGAATATACTGGTGCTGGTGTAATATTTGGTGCTACTGGCGGTGTTATGGAAGCGGCTTTAAGAACAGCTTATCATGAATTAACTGGTAAAGAATATGAAGCAGTAGAATTCACTGCTGTTCGTGGTATGCAAGGATTAAAAGAAGCTACTTTAAATATTGCTGGATCAGAAATTAAAGTTGCTGTTGCTTCAGGTATGCGTAATGCCAAAGTATTAATGGATGAAATTCGTAGTGGTAAGAGCCCATATACATTTATTGAAATTATGGGTTGCCCAGGTGGATGCGTTAACGGTGGTGGACAACCATATGTTAAACCATGCTTCTTACCTAATGAAGATAACAATATCTTAGACACATACAAAGAAAAACGTGCTCAAGCATTATATTCTGAAGATGAACGTCAAAAGGTACGTCAATCTCATAACAATAAACAAGTACAAAAATTATATAGTGATTTCCTAGGAAAACCTAATTCTCATAAAGCTCATGAATTATTACATACAACTTATGTAGCTAGAGAAAGATTTCCAAAAAATAAATAACTAAATAAAATTGAATTAAAATAGCGGCATTAGCAATTAATGTCGCTTTTTTGCAATACTAAAAATTACATTGACATAATAAAATATCTTGAATAACATAAGGGGAGATATTAATATGTTGATGATTGTTACAAAACTTTTAGGTGGACTTGGTACTTTTTTATTAGCTTTTAAACTATTAACCGAAAATATTGAAAAAATAGCTAGTGATAAATTAACAAAATTATTAAAGAAGACAACTAAAAATAGAATATTAGGTGTAATTGTTGGTACTATAATTACTGCTTTACTACAAAGTTCTACCGCAACAACGGTTATGGTGGTTAGTTTTGTAAATGCAGGGGTACTTGATTTATTTCAAGCAACTTCAATAATAATGGGGGCTAACATTGGTACAACCATAACTGCTCATATTGTGGCTTTAGATAGCGTTGATATTGGTAACTATTTAGCTGCTTTTGTTGGGGTTGGAATGATTTTAAATATGCTATTTGAAAAGCCCAAAATAAAGAATTTAGGAATGGCTTTAGTAGGATTTGGCTTAATCTTTATTGCTTTATATCTGATGAAAGATGCGATGGTAAGTTTACAAGATGATTATCGCTTTGTTGAACTTTTAACCAAAATTAACAATCCTTTCATCCTATTAGTGCTTGGCGCATCAATCACAATTGCTTTACAAAGTTCAGCCGCTGTTACCACCATTTTAATTTCAATGATTGCATCAGGCATTACTATTGGTAATGGAGTATTACCTAATGCACCTCTATTTGTTATCTTAGGTAGTAACATTGGTACTTGTCTAACCGCCATTGTATCATCAGCATCCGCTTCTGTTAATGCCAAAAGAGCCGGTCTTATTCATTTATTATTCAATGTCTTTGGTAGTGTAATTTTTATGATTATTCTACTGATTTGGAAAAACTTTATCAACGACACACTTGGTAGAATGGTAAGTGATCCATCTAGCCAAATTGCAATTTTCCATACTTTATTTAATGTAATATCAACTTTAATTTTCTTACCATTTATCAGTCAATTTGTAAAGATTTCGACAATTTTAGTAAAAGATAAAGTAAATACTAAATAAATTAAAAATGAACCATAAATAAATAATAGATAACAAAGATTCCTACTATTAACAAGTAGGAACCTTTGCATTTTAGTACAATTATGGTATAATATTACTGGAGGTAGACGATGATAGAAATAAGATATGCCTTTATTGATAAAGTAGATAAACTTGATATTAACGTATTACCTACAGAAGTTATTGATCATATAAATAGTATAAAAAATGAATCAAGAAGAAATCAATCGCTTGCTTGTTGGTCTTTATTAAATAAACTTGTATATAGTTACTATAATAAAAACCTATGTGATGTACCATTTAGATATCAAGAAAATGGTAAACCGCTATTTGATGATTTTTTTGTTTCCCTTGCACATAGCCATAACATTGTTTGTTGTGCTCTAGCCTGCGAAGAAGTGGGAATTGATGTTGAAAGGGTGCGCATACTTGAGCATTTTGAGAACTTAGTTGATAAAATGTGTTATAATAAGGGTAAAATAAGTGTAAAAGAGTTTATTTCTTATTTTGTAAAAAAAGAAGCCAAAATAAAAAAAAGTGGTCAAAGATTAGGATTACAACACAACAATCTTGATTTAGACACTGATGATGTTGGCATAAAAGAAATTGTGAATAATAACTTTGAATACTATGAACTTGCTTATTACCCTAATAAAGAAGTAAATATAGAAGAAATGGAGATATAATAATGAAAAATATTAAAAGATTATTTGTTGTAATATCAATAGTACTATTAGCTTTCATTGGAACTAGTTGTGAAGAAAATTGTAGTTTTACCCCTAATCCAGGTGACTATGATCCTTCAACTTTTGATGACTTTGCCGATAATGTTTTTAAAATGTTAGTTGGTAATGATGAATTAACTTTGAATTATTACTTTGAAAATCCTGAAAATTTTGGGTTATCTCATAATGAACCAAGTTTACCTACACCTAGTGTTACAAGTGGATACAGTGTATTACTTATCAATTATATATTAGGGAAAGTAAATGGCTATAAATATGAAGATCTAAATGATGATCAAAAAATGACGTATAACCTAATTATGAACATCATTGATAGCGTAAATAGTAAAACATCAGAGATGAGTTATCTTAGTAATAATTACCTAGGTTCTTACCTTGGTTATCAAGCTCAATTACCACTTTTATTATCAGAATATAAATTTAGAACTAAATTAGATGTTGATAATTATTTAAAATATTTAGATTTAGTACCTGAAACATTTCAAAAATACCTTGATTTTGAAGTTGAAAAGGCAGATCACGGTTATGGCATGAGTGATTTCGTTATTGATAAAGTCGTTCACCAATGTGAAGAGTTCATCAATGCAGCCGGAACTGGTAACCACTTTATGATTACAACCGTAAATAAAAAAATTGATGAATGTGATTTCTTAACTGATGAAGAAAAAGAAGCATATAAGAATGCTAATATCGAAAAAGTTAATGGCCCATTAATTAGCGGTTATAAACTTGTTCAAGATGAGTTACCAAAATTAAAAGGTAGATCAACTAATGATATGGGACTTGCTTATTACTATGATTCAAAAGGTAACCCAATTGGTAAAACTTATTATGAATTAGATTTCCAAGAAACTGTTGGTTATAAAATTAGTTTAGTAGACGCTGAAAAATATGTTGATGATTTATTAAAGTATTATGAACAAGAATTAGTTAAATATCGTAACCTCTATTTAACTAATGAAGAATTTAAAGCTAATTGTGATAGTTATCAATTAATGGATAAAACTCCGGAAGAACAACTTGCTTACTATCAAACAGTTATTGGTAAATATTTCCCTAGCCTTAATTATCAACCAGAAATTGTAGTCAAATTTATTGATAAGGCAATGGAAGAACACTTTAGTCCAGCAGCTTATATGACAAGTGCCATTGATAACTTAGAAAAAGAATACATTTATCTAAATGGCTCAAGTGTTTTAACCGATGGTGTTTATAAATATAATTATTTATATACAACTTTAGCTCATGAAGGGTTACCTGGCCATTTATATCAAAATGTGTATTTTAAGAGTACCGATGCTAATCCACTGCGAAAAGTTTTAAAATCTTCAGGCTATAGTGAAGGTTGGGCAACTTATGCGGAGATATTCAGTTATGAATTCTTAAGAGGCGAATATATGGATGAATTCATTGACTACTTAATATTCCAAGATGAATATACAGGCGCAATGTATTGTAGATTAGATATGGGAATTAACTATGATGGTTGGACGCTTGAAGAAGCAGGAGCTTTCATTAAAAAGTACGTTCCTCAAGTAACAGATGAAGCAATTAAAGCAACTTATGAACAATTAATTGAAGTGCCTAATAATATGCAAACATACTTCTTTACTTACTTCAAAATAAAAGATTTAAGAACTTATGTAATGAATCTAACTTCTAGCACAAGAGAAAACTTTGACTACATTACATTCCATAAATATATTCTTGATTGTGGTCCTGCTCCACTAAGATTTGTCGAAGAATATGTAAAATCAAAATATGAATAAAATACTAATGACTTGCTAAAATAATAAAAATTTAGTATAATAATCAAGTAAAAAATATTATTAATAATTTTAAGGAGTATTAAAATGAACGCAAATTTAGAACGTTTAAGTGAAAATTCTGTAAAACTTACAGTAGAAGTAAGTGCTGAAGAATTTGATAAAGCTTTAGACTTAGCTTTTGAAAAAGTTGTAAAAGAAGTAAAGGCTGATGGTTTTAGACCTGGTAAAATGCCTAAAAATATCTTTATCCAAAGATTTGGTTGGACATCATTATATAATGAAGCAATTCAATATGCTTTTGAAGAAACATATCCTCTAGCATTACAACAAACTAAAGTATATCCAACTGCTGAACCAAAAGTAGACCTTGATTTTGCTAGTTTAGAAAAAGGTAAGAGTTTCACTTACACTGCTGAAGTTGATGTATGGCCAGAAGTTCATCTTGGCGAATACAAAGGCTTAAAAGTAAAACCTTTATCAACTAGAGTAACTAAAAAAGACGTTGAAGCTGAAATCAAACATATGCTTGAAAGTAAAGTTGAAAATGTTATTAAAGATGGACCAGCTGAAAATGGTGACACAGTCGTAATCGATTTTGAAGGATTCGTTGATGGTGTTCCATTTGAAGGTGGAAAAGCTGAAAATTATCAATTAGAACTTGGTTCAAAAGCCTTTATCCCTGGTTTTGAAGATCAACTAATTGGTGCTAAATCAGAACAAGACGTTGAAGTAAATGTTACTTTCCCTAAAGACTATCATGCAAGTCTTGCCGGAAAAGCCGCATTATTTAAAGTAAAAGTACATGAAGTAAAAGGTAAAGAATATCCTGAACTTACTGATGAATTAGTAAAAGAATTAGAAATTGAAAATGTTAATACAGTAGAAGAATATCAAAACTATGTAAAAGAAGATTTAAAGAAACGCAAGAGCGTTGCGGCTGAAAATCATCTTGTTACAGGATTAGTTGATGCAGTTTGCAAAAACTCATATGCTGATTTCCCTGAATCACTAATCAAATCTGAAGTTGAACATCAAGTAAATAATGTTGAAATGCAAGCAAAACAATATGGTATGCCTGTTGAAATGTTACTTCAATACAGTGGGGTTGCATCAATGGATGAATTCAAGAAATCTGCTGAAGAACATATTCGTAAATCATTCTTAGAAGAATTAGTACTTGAAAAGATTATGGAACTTGAAAACATCGAAGCAAGTCAAGAAGAAATCGAAAAAGAATATCAAACTCTTGCTAATGTTTCTGAAAAAGACGATGAAAAAGCTAAAAACGATAAAATTAACGCTGTAAAGAAACAATACAAAGTTGGTCAAGTTGCATATAAAGTTAAAGCTGATAAAGTTATTGAAATCTTAAAAAAGAATGCAGTAACAAAAGAAGCTAAAGAAGAAACTAAATAATTTGTCGATTTTTCAAATTTAATATTAAACATAAAAAAGTAAAATCGCTCCATAATAATTATGGAGCGTGATTACTATATATGGGAAAAACTAAATATTGTTCGTTTTGTAACAGTGAAATAAACATTCACAATCTAGGAATAGAGGGCTTAAATGCCTGTATTTGCTTTGATTGTTTAGAATTATATCATAACTTGGTTGAATTTGAAGAACAAGAAAGATCAAATAAACACTTACGAGAAAAGATTAGTTGTAAAGATTTAACCCCTAAAAAGATCTATAATGAACTTGACTTAGAAGTAATTGGTCAAGAACATGCTAAGAAAATATTATCAGTGGCACTGTATTCGCATTATCTAAGAATAAAACACCCGGAAGCTAACCTAAATAAATCTAATGTCTTAATGATTGGACCAACGGGAGTTGGTAAAACATTACTTGCTAAAACCATGGCCAAAATCATCAATGTTCCAATAGCTATTTGTGATGCGACCGTTTATACCCAAGCGGGTTATGTCGGTGAAGATGTTGAAAATATCTTATTGCGACTAATTCAAAACGCAGATGGCGATATTAGACTTGCGGAAAAAGGGATTGTCTTTATTGATGAGTTTGATAAACTTGCTAGAAAAGGCGAAAATCCATCAATAACTAGAGATGTATCTGGTGAAGGTGTTCAAAATGCCTTGTTGAAGATTATCGAAGGTAATGTTGTAAATGTTCCACCACAAGGGGGAAGAAAACACCCATACCAAGAATGCTTACAAATCGATACCTCAAACATCTTGTTTATTTGTGCAGGAGCGTTTGATGGCCTTGATGGAAGAAAGAAATATAGTGTAGGGTTTGACTCTAAAATAGTTAATGAATCTGAATTAGATATTGAAAAAATTCGTAAATTTGGGATTATCCCTGAATTACTAGGTAGACTTCCGGTTATTGCTAAACTAAAAGACTTAACCAAAGAAGAGTTAAAATTGATTTTAACTAAACCTAGTAATGCCATTACTAAACAATATCAACAACTATTTGCAACTAATAATGTTGAACTTTCCTTTATGGAAGATGCAATTGATTATATTGCGGAAGTAGCCATAAAAGAAAAAACGGGTGCTAGATCTCTTCGAAAAATAATTGAAGATTTGATGCTTGATACGATGTTTGAATTACCATTTAACGATGGAACTAAAAAAATTACTATACAAAAAGGACAAATAATTAAAGAAAAAAATCATTTAATAGATGCTTAAATAGTATCAGAAAGGAGCCAAAATGTTTAATCGTACTGATATTGTAGATGCTCAATTACCAGGAGTTGTGGTAAGTGATATAGTACCACTACCAAGCAATGGATTAAGAGCAGATTTTGCTATCGATAGCGACATTAAGGCATTGAAAAATGCTGAACAATATAAAAATTATGTAGTATTATTAATTCCAAATTATAGTACCCGTAATAATAAAAACGAAGTAGTACTTTATTATAATGTAGGAATTGTGGCAAAAATCATTTTAAATATGACTAGTCCCAATGGTACAAGAAGAGTAAAATTCCAAACAATTGTACGTTGCAAGATTAATAGTATTGATAATACTAGTGGTAGTTGTTTAGTTGATTTTGTAACTTTACCATCGACTAGTTCAGATACTATGAAAAATGATGCAACCTATGATTTAATAAAGAAATTCTTAACTGAAAATAATATAGATAGTGTTCTTAAGAAAGATGGTATAAACATTAATAATACTGAACTTTCATATGATGAAATATCAGATATACTTGTACACAATCTTGATTTAAATCGCGACACTAAATTACGTTATTTATTAGAAGATAATGTTACTACTCGTTTAACTTATTTATTAGAAGATTTATATAAAGAACAAATGTTCAAAGAATTAGAAATTAAAATTGATAATGAAGTAAAACGTAGTATTAATGAATCACAAAAAGAGTATTACCTTCGTGAAAAAATGAAGGCAATTCAAGAAGAACTTGGTGAAAAAGCTAAACGTGAAACTGAAATTGATGAAATCCGTAAAAAGATTAAAGAAGCAGGTATGCCAAAATCAATTGAAGAAAAAGCGATGACAGAATTAAATCGTTATGTTTCAATGCCAGGCAGTTCACCAGAATCTGGGGTTATTAGAAAATACCTTGATTTTATGATTGATTTACCTTGGAGTAAACAATCAGTTGATTCAGAAGATATTAATCTTGCGAAAGCGGAATTAGACCGAGAACATTATGGTTTAGATATGGTAAAAGAACGTATTTTAGAATATCTTGCCGTAAAAATTATGAGTCATAAAAATCCTCAAACAATTCTTTGTTTAGTAGGTCCTCCCGGAGTAGGTAAAACTTCACTTGCCAAAAGTATTGCGAAAGCTTTAAATAAATCATTTGTAAAACAAGCACTTGGTGGTGTCAAAGATGAATCTGAAATTAGAGGACATCGTCGAACATACCTTGGCGCATTACCAGGTCGTATATTACAAGGGATGGTTAAAGCAGGTACTAATAATCCAGTATTTTTATTAGATGAAATTGATAAGATGTCAAGTGATTATAAAGGCGATCCAACTAGCGCAATGTTGGAAGTATTAGATTCTGAACAAAACAAATACTTTAGTGATCACTATTTAGAAGAACCATATGATTTATCAAATGTTTTCTTTATTGCCACCGCAAACTATCTAGACAATATTCCTGCCCCACTTAGAGATAGATTAGAAATTGTTGAAGTATCTAGTTATACCGAATATGAAAAATTTGAAATTGCTAAACGCCATTTATTAAAGAAACAATTACTTAATAATGGTTTAGATGAAGCATACTTTAGTATAAGTGATCAAGCAATCTATCGTATAATTCAAGAATATACTCGTGAAGCAGGGGTTCGTGAATTAGAAAGAATGTTAGGTACTATTATTAGAAAAGCCATTAAGAATATTCTTATGAATCATGTTGAACGTGTAGATATTGATGTTGATAATTTAGAAGAATATCTTGGTAAACCAAAATATACTTACAATGCAAATGATGACTTAGATCAAGTTGGGGTAGTAACTGGTCTTGCCTACACACAATTTGGTGGTGACACTTTACAAGTTGAAGTAACCCACTATAAAGGTGATGGAAGACTCGTATTAACTGGTAAACTTGGCGATGTCATGAAAGAATCAGCTCAAGCTGCCTTAAGTTATGTTAAATCTAATGCGGAAAAATTTGGCATTGATTGTGATGAATTCAAAAAATCTGATATTCATATTCATGTACCAGAAGGAGCTGTACCAAAAGATGGTCCATCAGCTGGTGTAACAATTGCAACTGGTATCATTTCAGCCTTTACTGGTCAAAAAGTTGACCATAACGTTGGTATGACAGGTGAAATCACTTTAAGAGGTAGAGTACTTCCAATTGGTGGTTTACGTGAAAAATCAATTGCGGCACACCGAAGTGGATTAAAAACAATCTTAATACCAAAAGATAATGTTAAGGACTTAGAAGAGATCCCCGTAAGCGTTAAGAATAGCTTAAATATCATACCAGTAGAAACCGTTGATGATGTTGTTAACCATGCAATAATTGCTAAATTTACAAAATAATTATTAAATTACTAGAAATATTTTTGAAAATGTGCTATAATAAGTCAAGTAGTATTGAATATATAGAAAAATAACGTATAGGAGGCCACATATTATGCAATGGTTCGATTATTTACTATTAGTTATATCTTTATTTTTGATTATGATAATTGTTTTACAAACATCTAAAGAAAATGCTTCTAGTGCTTTTTCTGGTGAAAAATCATCTGTTCAAAAACAAAGGGGAGCTGAAAAAGTAATTAACAATATAACAACAGTGCTTTCAATAGCTTTCTTTGTTGTAGCTATTTTAGCTGTTATATTAAGATAATTAAAAAATAAGAGGGCTATTGTTTTTAATAGTCCTTTTTATTTTCCAAAGGGGTGAGAAAAATGCGCGAAAAAATTTTAAAACTATTACAAAGTGATGCATACCATCCAATGGTTGCCAACCAAATATTTCAATTGTTGAATCTAAAAGATAGTAAAGAATTTACCCAATTAGTAAAAACCTTGAATCAATTAGAAGATGAAGGAGAAATTACTCACAATAGTAGAGGTGAATACGCAACATTTGAAAAACTTAATCTTGCGAAAGGTATCATTGATGTAAAAGATGGTGGTTATGCTTTTGTTGATACTGATTTAGGCGGTATATTTATTAAATCCGATAATATAAATGGTGCAATCACTTACGATGAAGTACTTGTCGAATACTATTTAGATAACCTTGGTAGATACGAAGGAAAAGTTGTTAAAATAATTAAACGCAACACCCGCGTAATTATTGGACCAGTATCTAGATTAAAACAAAAAGCAATTGTTAGAAGTATTGATTCAAAAATTAAACTATTAGTATTTATTAAAGAAAAAGATTTAAAAAAAGCTAAAGTTAATGATATCGTTAAAGTAGAAATTACCGAATACTTTCCTAATATGACCGCAGATGGTAAAGTTGTTGAAGTGTATGGTAACAAACACTTACCAGGACTTGACATAACTAGTATGGTATTATCTAGCGGGGTACCAGTTGAATTTCCTGAAGATGTAAAAAAAGAAATAAAAACAATACCTAATAAAATTGATAGTGAAACAATTTTACAAAAAAATCCTAAAATAAGAGATTTGCGTGATAAACTAATAATTACCATTGATGGTGATGATGCCAAAGATTTAGATGATGCGATAAGTTTAGAATATAATGATAGTGGTAACTATCATTTAGGGGTTTATATTGCGGACGTAAGTCACTATGTACAAGAAAAAAGTCCCTTAGATACCGAAGCTTTAAATAGAGGTACAAGTGTGTATTTACCAGATAGGGTAATTCCAATGTTACCAAAAGAATTATCTAACGGAATTTGTTCATTGAATGAAAAAGTTAATAGACTGGTAATGGCATGTGAAATGGAAATTGACCATGATGGTAAAATAATAAATCATGATATCTTTGAAGCTATTATTAACAATAAACACCGCATGACTTATTCTAATGTAAACGCAATGCTTGAAGATAAAAATCAAGCAATCCGTGATGCTTATTTTGACATTTACCCAATGTTAAAACAAATGAATGAACTTGCTAAAACTCTTAGAAATAAAAGAATAAAAAGAGGTTCATTTGAATTTGAATCACTTGAACCAAGATTAATCTTAGATCAAAATGGTAAAGTAGTTGATATTGTTTTAAGAAAACAAAGAAGTGCTGAAAAACTAATTGAAGAATTTATGCTTGCGGCAAATGAAACGGTTGCGGAAGCTATGACTTGGCTTAATGTACCTTTCATATACCGTGTTCATGAAGAACCAAGTGATGAAAAAATAACTAAATTACTTGAAACCTTAGACTTATTCGGCTATAATGTAAAAATAAAAAACAAAAAAGCAATGCCTAAAAAACTTCAAGAAGTATTACTTAGTTTAGAAAATGATGAAGAAAAAGATAGTGAAGAATTATCTAAAGATATTATTATCAACCAAATGATGATACGCAGTATGTCAAAAGCTAAATATCAAGAATACAATATTGGTCACTTTGGTCTAGCAAGTGAATGCTATACCCATTTTACTTCACCGATTAGAAGATATCCAGATCTTTTAGTTCACCGTCTTGTTAAACAATTTATGTTAGGAGAAGATGAGGTAACAGTAACTTCACCAGTTGAATATTTTGCTAGTAAAGTAAACTATGCAAGTATTCAATCAAGTAAAACTGAAAAACGCGCTGAAGTATTAGAACGTGACTGCGTTGATTACAAGAAAGTTGAATATGCAAGTAGATTTATTGGTACTATTACTTCAGGATTACTTACCTCAATTACTAACTTTGGAGTATTCATTACTCTAGATAATTCAATTGAAGGATTAGTAAAATATGCCGATATGCAAGATGATTATTACGATGTTGACGATAAATTTGGTAGAATTGTTGGTGAAAGAAATCACAAAGTATATCAAATAGGTGACCGTTTAACCGTTAAAATTGTCAGTGCTAATCTAGAAAAAAGTGAAATAAACTTTAAAATTATCAAGAAGGAGGACTAAAATGGCCACAGATGCGATAAAAATTGTTGCGCAAAACAAAAAAGCAAGTCATGACTATTACATTTTAGAAACCTATGAATGTGGAATTGTTTTAACCGGAACAGAAATAAAAGCCATAAGAGTTGGCAAAGTAAACCTTCAAGATAGTTTTTGCACGATAAGAAATAATGAAATGTTTGTAAATGGTTTAAACATTTCAAAATATGAAATGGGTAATATTTTTAACCATAAACCTGATAGAACCCGTAAATTACTATTACACAAAAAAGAAATAATTAAAATTCATTCAAAAATTCAAAAAGAGGGTTATACTTTAGTACCCCTTAACATAACCTTAAAAAATGGACTTGCAAAACTAAATATTGGTCTTGCGAAAGGTAAAAAACTTTACGACAAACGTGAAGATATGAAACAAAAAGCCGAAGAAAGAGAATTGAGAAAATATTAACATGAAAAAATATGAAGAATTTATAAATGCCTTACAATATGTTGACCAAGGCGATAATAAAAGTGCATATGATAAATTAACAGAATTAATAAATGATAATTTAGAACTTGAAAATAAAACATTATATTATGATGCTTTATATGCAAGAGCATCACTTGATATTGCAAATTTAAATTTACACATCGATGATTCAATTGAAGATTTAAAAATTCTAATTGCTAACCGTACAAGATATGTTAAAGAATCTTATTCTCTTGCTACTCTTGTTTATGATCACTTAGAAATGCCAGATGAAGTTATTGAATATGGCACTAAAGCTTTAGAACTTGATGCGCCATTTACTAGTGAAATAGCTTATGCGCTTGCTAAAGCATATGCTAGTAGAGGCACTAAAAGCTCATATTTAGAAGCTTTAAAATACATTGATACTTGCATTGATAATGCCGATGAAGAATTAAACAATGTTGTTGATTTCCTTATTTGCAAAACTGATATTTTAATATCATTAAATTTAACCGATCAAGCACTTAACTTAATTGATGAAATGATGGCAAAACATGGGGCAAGTGAAACTTTGTATTACCTAAAGTCTAGAGCCTACTACTGTAAATATGATGAAGATCCGGTTGCCAATAAAGAATATCTTGATATGGCAATTGATAACTTAAAAATATGTTTACAATATGATGAAAAAGATTTACTTGCAATTGCTTTATTAGTTGAACTATATACTATAAAAAAAGACAAAGACAGAGCCTTTGAATTAATCGATAAACTTGATGATGGAAATCATACTGAATATATTGTTCTAGAAAAAGCTAAATTCTATGATGAAGTTGGTGAATATGAAGAAGGAAGAGACTTAGTATTATCTTTTGACAAATACCAAGATAATTGGAAATTAGTTTATACCCTTGGTGTATTTAACAAAAAACTAAACAATTTAGAAGAAGCTAGAAAATATTACAAACAAGCTTTAGAAATGTCACATGAAAACTTTATTGCTTCAGACATCATTGATATAAATATTGAACTAAATGATGAGCTAGATTCTAATGCGATGTTATTGAAACTTGCAAAAGAAAATCCAGAAGGGGTAATTTTTTACCAATTAGCTGAAAATTCTTTTAGACTTGGCACACCAATTAAAAAAGTACTAAATTACTATGATAAAGCACATGAATTAGGTTATCTTACTGATATTGAATACATTGATGTTTTATCAGACTATGAAAAGCCTGATAAAACGATAACAAAGATTATTAAAAAGTATGACCGTAAGAAAACTTACCCATTACTTCCAGTTTGGTGTAAAAAGAAGATGGCAGTTAGATATTTATATGGCGAAAATGGCATTAAACAAAATATCAAAAAAGCTATTATTAAGTTATTTGAATGTAGACAAGAAATGCCTACTAATACTTGTGTAAATGCTATTTTAGGACGTGGCTTTGAACTAAAGAAAAACTTTAGTTTAGCTCATAAAATGTATGATATGGCATATCAACTAATTGAACAAGAAACTAAGCCAAGTTGTGATTGTGCTTATAGTTACTATGCTCACTCTTTAATTGAAGGAGTTGGCGTTAAACAAAATGTTGAAGAGGCTAAATCAATTATTTTAAAAGCTGTTCAAAAATTTAAAAAATTCATTTGTTCTCATACTGCCTATTACTATGCTTACTTTGCATTACAAGGTGATGAAAAATTTGACATCAGCAAAGCTTATGAATTACTAAGTTTTGACTATCCATTTGTGCGTTTTGATATTTCAAGAATTGTATATTTAACTAAATTAGAAGAAAAATTAAGAATAAGAAGTAAAAAATTAAACAATTTATTAGCTGATGGTAAAGACGTATATGACAAAAAAGAATGGAAGTATTACCGTAAAGCTATTACTGAAGATTGCCCAAAACCATATTGGCGCAACATTTAATCATTATTCTTTAACTCATTAACCTCTCTTCTAAGCTTTCTGACCTCATTCTTTAAAGCCTCATACTCCTCTTGAGTTGGTGATGCACTTTGTTGTGCCGCAATCGTTAACATGATTTGACCAAGTTGTTCAAACCAATTTCCAAGGGCATTAAGGGCTCCCGTGTTTAGAAAAGATGATATAATATAAGCAATAATTGTTGCATATAGACTATATTCATAAGGAGGAATACTATCTAACCATTTTGATAAGGCTGTGATAGTTTCTTTTAACTCATCAAATTCAGTGTTCAAAAATATTCCTCCTTTATTTATTTTACGAAAGGATTTAATAAAATATGAAAGTAGTTAAAAAACAAACAAACAGTAAACTTTGTTATATTTGTGGTATTGAAAATGAATTTGGTCTAAAAGCACCTTTCTATGAAATGGAAGACGGATCAGTAATTAGTATCTTTAAATACAAAGAAATCCACCAAAGTTACCCTGAAAGAGTACATGGTGGACTTATCACTGCGATGTTAGATGAAATAGCTGGTAGAGCTATTTGGGTAACTGAACCAGAAACTTGGGCTGTAACTACTGAACTAAATGTCAAATTTAGAAAAGTTGTTCCATACGATGTTACCCTAAAAGCGGTTGGTAAAATTATCAAAAACACTCATCGTGCTTTTGTTGGTGAAGCTAAAGTGTTAGATATGGATGGTAATACGCTTGCGGAAGCGATAGTAACATACTTAAAGTTGCCACTATCAAAAATTGCAACTAGCACCAATGCTTATGAAGATGTTAACATTTATCTTCCAGATGATGTAACCGAAATTGATTAAAAAACACTTCCCACTTTGGGAAATTTGCAATCGTGGCGGAATAGGTAGACGCGCTACTTTGAGGGGGTAGTGTTTGTATAAACGTGTGAGTTCGAGTCTCATCGATTGCACCATAAGTGAATATAGGTTTGATACCAAAATGCACTTGTCAAGCAAAAGTAGACATGTATCAGACTTGATTTAACACCAATTCAGATTTAAACTGAGTTGGTGTTTTATATTTTAATGAGTACGCTGGGCGCTCGTTATTATAATACTTGACATAATCAATAATTGATTGCTTAACATCTAATGAATGCCCTAAATCAAAATCTAAAAATAATTCTTCTTTAATCCATCCATTTAAAGATTCATCTACTGGATTATCTGTTGGAGTACCTGCTCGACTCATAGAACGTTTAATGTTATAATCTTTAATGAGCTCATTATAGCTTATGGAAGAGTATACAGAACCTTGATCGGTATGCAAAACTGTTGGTTCCTGTGTACCTTCTTTTTTTATAATTTCTAATACCTCTTTCAAACCATCAAAATAGGGCTGATCATCCCCACGTCTACCGGATAATTTAAAGCTTAAGATTTCCTTTGTAAATGCATCGAAATAGAAGGTTAATTCATAGTATTTTCCTTTAACGTAAAATGCTGTCATATCCGAAACAATAACTTCTAATGGACGAGACAAATATTTCCACGAAAAATTTATTAGGTTTTTATATTTGACTCTTTCTTCACCTGGTTTTACATATTTATAATGCTTACTACTAGATATAATTCCAGCATATTTACAACACAGATGGACATGCTTATCACTCCAATTCATATTGTAATGTGAATGAGCATAAGCATTTATCCATCTATATCCGTGTGATGGATGTTTATGATGTATTTCTTTGATTAGAATAATATCCTTTTCTCTTTGAAGTATCTTTTGAGAAGGATTATTTTTTCTTTTTAACCATTTATAATAACTTGATCTATTTACATCCATAATTTCACAAAGTATTTTAATAGAATGATTTTTAGTTAATTCTTTAATGATTTGAAATTCTTGTTGTTTATAGAAATGAATTCCTTTTTGGCACCAACTCCTTTCGTAAGATAACCTTTTTTTAATCTTTCAATTTCTACTTGTAGTTTAAGATTTTCTCTTTGTAATTCTTCGATTGTTGTTTTCGGCTTGCAGGAGCCTTTAGGTCTTCCTTTATTAGGACCGCGGTGTTTTCCAATTTGTGACTTTAGACCTTCTATTCCATTTTTTCTATAGGATCTAAGCCACATAACCAAAGAAGTTTTAGCAATATTGTATTTAGTTGCACAAGCTCTAATAGATAAATTGTTTTCTTCATGGTCTTTAATGATTTCGAGTTTTTCTTCATCTGTATACAGATGATATGTTTTATTATCCATTGCAATCCCTCCTATATTTAGGATAACAAAAAAAGTAGAAGTATCAATCTATTAATACTGTCTACTTTTAAGGTACCACTTCAAAAATGTGTCAGACCTTTTTTTGCTGGCATAAAGGGAAAATTATCCTATCTGCCAAGTTAGAAGTCAGCCTTGTAGAAGTGCCAACAGGTACTTTTGCAGGGCTTTTAAATTTTTGTAATTTAACTGTGGAACGATAGGCAGTGTAACGGAACGAAAGCTTAACCAACGGAACGATAGGTAGTACTACGGAAATAAAGGGTTGTTGATAAAATAATTTGAGAAAAATATGAAAATATTGTGGATTAATATTGTCGAATAATAGACAATTTGAGAAAAAAGTGATATAATTTAGATAAGTTTTTGATACTTCTATAGGAGGTAAATTTATGGATTATAAAACGATAATAAAAAAACTAAGGAATAAAATGCTTTTAACTCAATCAGAATTTGCAAAAGAGCTAGGTGTTTCTATTGCTTCTGTTGCAAGATGGGAAACTGGTGAAAATGAGCCAACTATGAAAGTTAAAAGAAAGTTACAAGCCTTGTTTAAAAAGTACAATCTAGAAGTGGAGGAAGAATAAAAATGAAATTAAGCGATATTAAAAGGATTAATCAAAGAATATATACCTTGGATACGGAAATTAGCAGAAATTCTAAAGTGATATTTGTTGCCGCACTTGTTATTTGCTTGACAAGAAATAAAGATTTTAGAAATTCAAGCAAATTAACGGAACTCATTGACTTTAATAGCGAAAAGCAAAAGCCAATTGATCAGCTTATTGAACTTGCATGTAAAGAAATCGATAATATGGGTTTACAGGAATCTACGAAAGCCGCTGTTAAGAACTCATTTAAATTGATTTCGGGTGTTAATACGAATTTAGATAGAGATAGATATGAATTTCAAAAGTTTATAGCAGAATTTATCTCTAACGATTTTGCTTCTATACAACCAACTGATCTATTTTTTGAAAATCTTTATATGGAAATCGATAAAAAAGCCAGCAAATCAGATACTGGTATTGTTTTAACTCCAATATTTATTGCTCAACTTATGGTTGATTTAGCAGAAATAGATTATAAGAAAGATGTTATTGCTGATTTATGTAGTGGTACAGGTTTATTCAGCTTGCTTACTTATTCAAAAATGCTTGGCGATATGGATAATGACTATAAGAATGGAATTATCTCAAAAGAAGAATCTGATAAGTATTATGAAAGACTTTTGAATTCAATTGTTGCAAACGATAACGAACCAAAGATGGTGACGTTATGCTTAGCCAATTTTTTGCTTAAGTCATTAAATTTTGAATTGCTTTATTGCAGTGATATATTAACTTTATCTAAATCTTCTTTTAAAATAAAAGATGAAAAAGTATCGCTTACTAAAGCAATTTTAAATCCGCCATATGAAGATGCATATAAGCCTCTTGAGATTATTGAAAAGAACATTTCTTTAGTAAAAAATGGCAGTAATCCTAATAAGGTGGTTGTCATTGTGCCGCCTCAAAAGTTTGGACAAAAGAAAGATGTATTTTCAAGAATTTTAAATATTGCGACATTAGAATCTGTCATTAAGACACAAGATGATTTATTTACTGATAGTGGTAAATCTCAGCCAGCATCTATTTTTGTGTTTAATACTTCAAAATCGCATACTAAAAATGATGTTATTCATTACTACAACTTTACTGATACTGGATATGTTTATTTAAAAGACAGCGGACTTGTTGACAAGAATGGTGTGTTTGATGAAAGGAAAGCAGCATTGCTTGCCAGAATTTCATCAGAAAACAAAGACAAAAAAGGCAATGGATTTGTTAGAACTTGGACTAATTTCTATGATGTTAAAAAAGAATTGGAAATTGATGCCCAAATTGATCCATTAAAGATAAAATCAAATAAAGAAGAAGCTGATATTACATTAGAGAACATAACCATCAAGAGAATGCTTAAGGAAAAAAGAGAACTTATAGATGGTGTTGGTAATTGCTTTAAAGACGAAGATGGTTCATTTGAACGATATATTATTGATATTTTGAGTGAGGACTAAAATATGAATGATATTATTTGGAAAGCTTTTAAACTTAGTGATTTATTTGAATTCTCATCTGGCAACACTTTTGCGTTAAAAAATTACAATCTATATAACGAACCAGGCGACGGCTTAATAGAAGTCGTAACAAGCTCAAAGGACAGTGAAAAGAATCAATTCATTTCTGCTGGGGACATTCCTTCATCATGTCCTATCTATGAAAAGAGTTTAACAATAAATAGAAATGGCAGTATTGGCTATTGTCTTTATCATGATGATAAATTCATAATTCCAACTGGTGATAGCTACACTTTATTGCACAAGAATGAAAAATTCAAAAATGCAATGAATATTTATGTTAATAGTTTTTTATCTATAATAATTACCCATTTATTTACTACAACTGTATTTGGATGGTCTTATAAAGTTAATTCAGATAGATTCGATCGTGAGCTAATCCTCCTACCATGCCTAGAAGTTGGGAAAGACGACGAGTACATATGGGAAGAAAAAGGTCATTACTACACTTTGGCGGTTAATTACATTAAACAGCTGATGAATGAAGCAAAGGAATTGCGTGAGCAAAAAACAATTCGTTTATATGAAGCGGAGAGAGCGAAGTATGAAGCGGAGAGAGCGAAGTATGAAGCGGGCTATAAGAGAGAGAAAGATCTTTTGGTGTGGAAAAGTTTTGCTCTAGGTACTCTATTTGGCTGGTCTTCTAGAAAAGATTTAGCATTAAAAAATTATAATAAAATCGACCATTATGAAGATGGTTATGTTGAAGTAGTAACCGGTTCTAAAGATGATAAAAATGACTTTATCAGTTTTGATGAATTGCCCAAAAACTATCCTACTTATCAAGATTGCTTATGTTTAAATACAAATGGAAGTATTGGATATTGTTTATATTATGATAGATCAATTATATCACCAACTTCATCGGTTCACATATTATTGCATAAATACGAAAAACTAAAAAAATTAATGACTATTCAAGTTAATGGATTTTTTTCAAAAGTTATAAGTAATATATTTACTAATGGTATTTATAATAGAACCGCTTGCTTAATCAGTGATGAAAAATTTGCTCGAGAAATTATTTTATTACCATGCCTAGAAGTTGGGAAAGACGACGAGTACATATGGGAAGAAAAAGGTCATTACTACACTTTGGCGGTTAATTACATATCATATATTTATTTAACCGGTAAAATGAAAAACAGTCAAAAGAAAATTGATAACTATACATATCAATATTAAGGGGTGAAAGTATGAAATACGAATTTAAATCTATCGGAGAAATGTTTAATAAATACAAGATTATTAATGTCCCATACTATCAAAGAGATTATGTTTGGGGAACGAAAAACTCTGGTCGTAATCTTTATAAGTTTATTGATGATATTTTTAGTCAATATAAAAACAACCCTGAATCAGATTATTTTATTGGAACTTTGGCTTTTTGTTCAGAAAGAACCAATGATGTTATTGATGGTCAACAAAGAATCACAAGTATCGTGTTGATTCTTTCATTACTAGCAAAACTAAAATGTTCTCAAGAATTGAAGGACAAACATAATGCATTTCTTGTGAAAAATGGTGAGTTTATTATACAAGAGTCAGATTACTTAACAGAGGAGCTAAAATTCAATTTAGGGATCCAATCCAATTTTTCTTATGCTAAATATAATGTTCACATTGACAAGACTGTTGAGAAAATTACATTTCAAATTAATCAGGATTGGTCTGGCTATAACGAGAATTGGTATGACTCACTTTATGAGTATATTCTTGCTCACGTAAAATTTATATGGCTTGAGTACACAAATATTGGTGATTCATTGAAATATTTTTTAAACATCAATTCATTATCAATCCAATTAACTCAAAGTGATATTTTCTATTCAATTCTATCCCAGTCATTAAGAATATCTAATAATTCTAGAAGTATTTTTACAATTAAGCAAAAAATATCAAAATTAGCAGAATATAAAGGACTAGAAAAAGATGTCGAAGGATATAAGGCATATGATCAAGGAGCAAAAAAAGGAATTGATAATATAATTTATATGTTTCTTAACGCATATTACCAAAAAGATAACAACATAATGTTCCTTAATGAAACCGGAATAGGCAAATGGCTATCATTTTATAGAAATGATGTATTTCAAGGTCAATTGAAAGCTAAGGACTTCACTGAGAATTTCATCCAGTATTTAGATGATTTGGATAGTATATTAAAATACTTTACCAACGATTCATCTATTGGATTAACGCATTCATCATCTATTTACACTTCTTGGATAATGCTTCAATATGAAAATTATTTTGATTTGCTTAAAATGTTGACTGAATTATTCAGGGTAAGGCATAATTATTTTGATACCGGTAATAACCTTTATTTGAATGGAAGTAAGAATATTGATGTTAATGAATTACAGGAGATTGCAAAGCGACTAAATCTAACATTAATCTTGAATTATATTAGAAATTCTAATAAGAGACTAGATGGGTTCATTATGAACATAACTTTGGATCAAGGTAATTATAAAAGGACAATCCAAGATATAAAGGATGATATGAGTTATGACTACATCTTTAATCTTAATTACAATGATGGTAAGGCTTTGTCAAATTTGAAAATCAAAGACGAATCAAGGCAGATTAAATTCATTTTTGCTCTTCAGGAAAGCTTGCTTAACTCCTCTTTAAAAGGAGAGAAAGACTTCAATGATTATTTAGAAGATATTTTGCTTAGCAATAAATTTACCATTGAGCATCTTTACAGCATTAAAGAATATAAGGATAGTAACAGGCTAAGCAAGTGGAGAGAAAAAGGTATGTTTACTGACGAGGCTTCATTTGACACAGAGCGTTTTTCTTTTGAAAATCTTAGTTTGTTAGATAATAGCAATAATTCATCTGCAAATGATGAAGAAATAACTGAAAAACTAAATGTGTATAAAAATGCTAGGAAGATTTGCAATTCAGAGTATGAGCTCTTGATTATGTCTTTAGTTGAATATTCAGAATTCTATAACAACTCTCAAATCGCTTCATTAGACTTGCCTAATAGAGCAATCAAAAACATTACATTGAATACATGGGAAAAATCTGAAAATAATAGAGATTTCAACACTAGATTACTAGAACTTGCTGTTGATAATATTTCTAATAAGTGACATGTATATTTATAGGATATGCGTTGCTAATTTCAAGTAAGGCAAGGTTATAGTTGAAAACGACAATAGTCGTATGGTTGATAAAAAATACGTTGAAAAAGTATTGCCATTCTTATTAGCTTGTTTGATTATTACAATAATAAGATTTATTTTTTAAAGAAAAGAAGGTCTTCAAAAGATGGTAAAGAGCAAAATTAAAATTAAAGGTCATGAATTCATTGTATCTAAGCCTACCAGTTGCCCATATTGCGACAAAGGCATTGATGCAATTATCGTTAATAAGTTTGCATATAGATTTTATGATATGACAAATATTGTAATTACTTATAAGTGCACTTGTTGCGAACAGATTTTCTTTTCAAAATATCAAATCAATCCTATGGCAATAGGCTACTATGAAAATGAACTATACCCTTTTGAAACCATCGGAGGGCACAAAACTAAGTTGGATTTCAGTGATGAAATTAAAGAAATAAGTCCATCTTTTATTTCTATATACAATGATGCTTATGTTGCAGAACAGTCGGGATGTAGAGAAATAGTTGGAATAGGTTATCGTAGAGCGTTTGAATTCTTAATAAAGGATTATGCGATTAAATATCATCAAGATGAAGAATCAATAATAAAAAATATGCCTTTAGCTAAGTGCGTGGAAAAATACGCTCCTAATGATGTTACAAAACAACTTTTATTAAGAGCAACTTGGATAGGCAATGATTTTGCTCATTATGAAACTAAGCACGAAGAGATTGACTTAAATGATTTGAAAAGTTTAATCGAGTTATCTGTTGATGCAATTGAAAAAGATATAAAAGTTAAAAAATACATTGCAAACATAGAATACAATTAAAAACAGCCTAGTCCTGAGTAATTAAAGGCTCTGTTAGATTTCAGTTGGTTTGTCGAAAGGCACCTTAACGGGCACCCATTTTTACGCTTCGTTATCAAAATCATCTTTTTCTCAATCGTTCAAAACCATGGCTTACGCTTGTTTTTCCTCACGAGTTAGCGGGAGGTGTTTGCAGTTGTGCCATTTGACTTGGTTGATTTCATTCAATCCCTTTGAGAACCAATATGTGTTAAATTAGTTTGTATTCAAAAAAAGCATACCAACTAATATTTAAGAGAGTTTAATTAAATCGCGGTGGGGTTTGACTTTATCATCGCTTGCATCATAGTTCATTAAACTAATCATTATTGGTTTTCTTTGCATATATTTTGCTGTACGTATTTTTATCCTATTGTATGCGCTTTTTATTAACTGTACGCATTTTTTAAATGGTGTACGCAAATTGTATCAATAATTGTATTTTCACACATTAAAAAACAACAGTGTTGATACGAAGAATCTCTTCAAAATCAGCACCTTTTTATATAAAAACACCAAAATTAGGGGGTTCGAGTCTGTTTATAGGTCTTGAATCCTCTTTTATTTTAACTTTTAACCCTTTGACTCTAATTCCTTTAAAATCTCTTTTGTGTAAAGCTGAAACGAAAGCAATCAACTGCGTTTCCTATCGTGTAATCGTGTTATTTCGTGTTTTTAAGAATATTTTCAAAAAATTTTAATAAAAAGGTTATCAAACTATCATTTTTTGTCCCTTAACTTCTGAAGGAAATAAGAATCAAGGTTTACTTTCGATAATCTTGTTTCCGTTCTTAAGTAGAAGGAGGTAATAAACCATGAACAAAGAAGAGATTTTAAAACTAAAAGGGAAAGGATTAAGTTATGCTGAAATAGCATCTATTACTGGTGCTAATATATCTACAGTTAAAACAATTATTAGTAGATATAAGAAAGCTCACCATGAAGCAATTTGTCCTGTATGTGGGAATTTCTTGTTCCAAACCAGAGGTCATAGGCAAAAGAGATTTTGCTCTAGCCACTGTAAAGATGTTTACTGGAACAGGGTTAGAAGTAAGAAGAACAATAAATAATCTTGAAATCTAAATTTTTTAGAAAAATATCTCCAATTTTAGCGTTATTTGTTGATAAAAGTTATAAAAAGTGCTATAATTTATCAAAAGATGCTAGTTGGAGGTATTTTTATGCAAATTGATTATCCAAGTGCAATTATTAAACTAAGAGCAAAACTTAATTATTCACAAACAGATCTCGCTAATAATCTTGGAGTATCTTTTTCTACTGTTAATAGATGGGAGAAGGGTTATCATGAGCCTACCGTTATCGCTAAAGAAAAATTAAGACAACTTTTCAAAGAACACAACATTGAAGCGGAGGAAGATTAATAATGGCAACTAAATTAATGGATGAAGCCAAGAAAAATAAAGCCGATGAGTTTTACACACAATTAAGTGATATAGAATTAGAATTAAAACATTATAAAAAATTCTTTAAGGATAAAATTGTTTTATGTAACTGTGATGATCCTTTTGAATCCAATTTCTTTAAATATTTTGCAATGAATTTCAATTTTCTTGGATTAAAGAAATTAATTGCAATTTGTTATGATGGATCTCCTGCTGCAAATGAGCAACTTTCTCTATTTGATTTTCTAGACGGATACGAAATTGATAACCCAGAAAAAACAGCTCATAAAATCGTGATTAATGAAGTTCTTGATTATAACGGCGATGGGGCTATTGATTTATCCGATGTCGAATATCTTTTAAAAAATGAGAAAAATGTCATGACCAAACTAGAAGGCAACGGTGATTTTAGAAGTGAGGAATCAATTGAATTATTAAAAGAAGCTGATATAGTAGTTACAAATCCACCTTTTAGTTTGTTTAGAGAATACGTAGCTCAATTAGGGCAATATAACAAAAAATTCATAATTATAGGTAATACAAATGCACTAACATATAAAGAAATTTTTGGTATGTTTAAGGAAGACAAAATAAGAACTGGATATACAAACTTTAATGTTGGCATGTACTTTATAGTCCCAGATAGCACGGAAAAATATCATAAAATTGTTGACGGTAAAAAAATGGTCAGGGTTTCAACTTCTTGTTGGTTTACAAATATGGAGGTTTCTAAGCATAAGGAAGATTTGATCTTATATAAAAAGTATACCCCTGAAGAATACCCTAAGTATGAAAACTATGATGCTATTAATGTTGATAGTTTTAAAGAAATCCCAGATGACTATTATGAATGTATTGGAGTACCTATTACTTTCCTTGACAAATATAATCCAGAACAATTTGAAATTGTAAGATTTAGAAAAGGCAACGACGGAAAAGATCTAGTCTACATGAGAGAGAGAGAGTACAGCCTTACTTCAGAATAATTGTTCGTCGAATCAAGAAAGACTAGAGCAAATTATGATGAGTAATGGATATTTAAAAGAAGAATTGGATTATTGCAATGGTATTATGGGAGTCCCTATTACCTTTTTAGATAAGTATAATCCGGAACAGTTTAGATTAATTGAACTTGGAATTGTCGGAAGCTGCACTTTTACATCAGAAAGACGAATGGAAATTTTAGACAATAACGGGAATCCAACTGGGAAATATGCTATTAACGCGAAAGGAACTTTATATCGAAAACATCTTTCAAGTGATACTAAACCTGCTGCGTTTAAAGATTGTGAAACAGGAGAACTTTATCAAAGTATATATGCCCGAGTAACTATAAGGAGAATTTAGCCATGAAAATTGAATTACACGAAATTAAAATAGAGGAAATTGTAAAAAATTACACCGATAATGCCGAACAAGGCGTTACAGGATATGATGGCAAGTTAAATATCAGACCTCCGTATCAAAGAGAATTTATTTATAACGAAGTAAAACGTAATGCCGTAATGGACACCATCAATAAAAGCTTTCCATTAAACGTTATGTATTGGGTAAAAAACGAAGATGGAACATTTGAAGTTTTAGATGGTCAGCAAAGAACCATAAGTTTTTGCCAATACGTTAATAGCGATTTTTCTCTTAATAATAAGTTCTTTCATAATCTAACCGATGTTGAAAAAAGAAAAATTCTTGACTATAAATGTATGATTTACATTTGTGAAGGCAATGACTTAGAAAAACTCGAATGGTTTAAAACTATTAATATCGCAGGAGAGCAATTAACCCCACAAGAATTAAGAAACGCTGTATATACAGGTTCATGGCTTAGTGATGCAAAATTAAAATTTAGTAAATCAAATTGCGCTGCGTATTTACTTGCTAATAAATATGTCAATGGATCTCCATTAAGACAAGAATTACTAGAAACTGCTATTGAATGGATTAATGGTGGTAATGTTGAACAGTATATGTCAGTACATCAACACGATCCAAATGCCAATGAATTGTGGATTTATTTCAAAAATGTTATTGATTGGGTTCAATTGACTTTTCCTAAATATAGAAAAGAAATGAAAGGTATAAATTGGGCTGAGCTCTACAATACTTATCATACAAATACTTATGATACAAATGCTTTAGAAACGAGAATTGCTGAATTATATTTAGATGATGAAGTTACTAATAAAAAAGGCATCTATTTATATGTGCTTGACGGGTTAGAAAAACACCTTAATCTAAGAACATTTACAGATGCACAAAAACTTCGTGTTTATAATAATCAACATGGCATTTGTCCTAGATGTGTTGCTATGAATAAACCTACTAAATCTAAGGTGTGGGATATATCAGAAATGGAAGGCGATCATATAACACCATGGCATTTAGGTGGTAAGACCGATGACGCAAATTGTCAAATGCTTTGTAAAACTTGCAATAGAGAGAAAAGCGGTCACTAAGATATAATAAACAAGTGGTTTCAAATCACTGCAACCATATGAAACTTTATTGAAACTACCTGATATCAAGTGAAACTGTATCCTTTGAGTTGTTTCAATACAATAGATGAAGATAATTATAATGCAGTAAAATTGCTTAGAAAGAGCTTGACAGATGAAGACTATAAGATAGTTCTTTCTGGACTAAAAATATAGGTGGTGAGTTAATAATGCAAAAGTCATACAATGCCAATTCAGCTGATAAAATTGTTTATGCTGCAACAGACTTTTATAACGAATTAAGAATTGATGATTTTGGAAGATTTCGTTCTTGGGAACATAACTATAAAGTATTTCATGATGCAAGAAGTGAATCACAACACGACTATAATTTTTTAAGTTTGCATTTATCTTTTTATCTTGCAAGTTGGGGAATGTATAGAGGTTCATCATTCTTATTGCAAAAAGATTATAGAATTCATATTCCTGTAATAAAAGAAGTACTTAATAAAAAATATGATGTGTTATTAGGAATAGAATGTTCTCAATATAAAAAAGAAAACAATTTAAATCTATTGTTTGAACTTGCTGAATTTATCGCTAAATATTATGAAGGAATAAGACGAGAAGTAAAAGAAGAAATAATAGCTAACGATGTATCAGAAACCTTGGTAACAAAGATATTAATGGGTGTATTAGGTTGTTGTCCAGCATACGACAGATATTTTAGGTCGGGATTATCAATTGAGAAAGTTGGAACACAAAGATTTAATAAAAAATCTATACTAGAATTAGTTAATTTCTATGAGGATAATTCTGAAAAGCTAGAAGATGCTAGAAAAAATATGGAGGTAGAAGGCTTACCATATCCACAAATGAAGATGTTAGATATGGGATTTTGGAAAATTGGTTTTGATGCTGATTCTAAGAAAGGGTTTAAAAAGTCTCATTAGGTGAAATAAATGAAGAAGTTATTTACCTTAGTGTTTCTATCAGTGCTAATCGTGTTGGTTGGGTGTTCATCCAACAATAGCTCAACTAACAATGTTCCAACTATTCCATCAACAACAGATATTGAGACGCCGTCTCAAGCAGAGGAACCATCAACTCCAGAACTAGATGAGGTTAAATACATGTATGTAACTGTCAATAATCAAATTCTAGAAATAAAACTAGAAAATAATTCGTCAGCGGAAGCCATGCTTGAGAAATTAAAAGATGCTGATGTAATTATAGCTATGCATGATTATGGAAGTTTTGAAAAAGTTGGGTCACTAGGATTCAGTTTACCTAGAAATGATACTAGTATCACGACAATTCCAGGAGATGTAATCCTATACCAAGGTAATCAAATCACAATTTATTATGATGAGAATACATGGACCTTTACTAAACTTGGCCACATAGATATCACACAAAGTGAGTTAAAGACAATTCTCGGTAATGGTGATGTTGAAGTAATATTTAGTTTAGAAAATAAGAAATAATTATTATTAAATTATCGTAATATATGTAAGTAATCGAGTGAAATTTTATGAAAAGGAATATATTAAAAATGGAAAGTGAAAATGTGACTTTTAAAGATAAAACAAATAAATTTTCTAAAGTTGATAAACCTAACGATTGGCCACAAAATGGAAGAGAGTTAAAACTTGAAAAAATATTCGATGCTTTTCAAAAATTTATAAATGAATATTCTTTGGAAAATAAAGAATTCTTATTAAGCTTAGTAACTAATAATGATTTGAATGAAGAAAATCCATTTGGGATATGCAGATTTACTAAATACGAAGTTGCAGTAATAAATGAAATATATACACTTGCAACATTTACTCAGTGTTCTCAAGCAAAGTTATGGATTTATGAATTTCTAATTGATACTGTAATCTTGAAAAAGACAACTGAAATGATGATGGAAGGAAAAACTTTTGAGGAAACTTTTCATAATGGTCCATACTTATCTCTTATTCCACAATTGAAGGTTTTTTATATTGCTTATGTCTATTTTAGAGTTGAAAAGGATAAAAGTTTTTTACAACAATTATTATTAAGAATTAAATCGTATAAGAAAGCAGCACCATCAAAAAAATTATTATCTGAATATATTCAAGCTATTAATCAATTAATATATGATTTAAGTTTTAATATTAATTCCCCAAAACTAGGGATTTGTAGGTTCAGCAAAATAGAATTAAAACAATTGTTTGAAGTTATTATAAATATTTGGAATACGTATGAAATTGATCCCACTCAAAGACCATTAAGAGGAGTTTTCATAATAACAATTTCAAATTTCGTATTGAAAGCTAGAAATGAAAACTCAAGTTCATTGCTGTATAAGTGTTTACCAAATTCTGCAGCTACGTGTACTTTTTCAAATAAACAAGTTTGGATGAAGAACATTAATTCTCTTAATGATAAAAGAGAGGGAATATCATTTAAAAACCTATTTGATAGAAGAAATTGGATTAATAAAGAATGGGCTAAAAAAACAGTTTTAATAGATTGTATTACTAAATACGTGTGTTCTTTTACAAGAATAACTCCATCTGAAAAAATGAAAAATAAATATGGACATAGTGTTTATGGATACAAGAATGACAGGATTGGTAATTTGATTTCACCAGTCTACAATGATTTTAAAATACCTCAATTTAGTCTGGTAATGGGGTATGATATTGCTTATGATCATAAAACAATTGAGGATGAAGTAAACTATATTATAGATGTTATTGATTCAATAAAGATTTCTGATAATAAAAAAAGAGATTTATTATCAAGTATTTTATCGTATTGGGACTTAAGTGTTAAGGATAAAAAATGGTCGTATGAGTGTGAGAGAAGATACGAAATTCGAATATTTAATCATGAATTCATAGATTCTAATTTTGATAGTACCTTTTTAAAGGTGAAAAGTACGCTTTATTTATTACCTGATTTTATTAGTAAGGATAACTTAATGTTTGAAAAGATAAAAAAAGAGAGAATTGCGAAATTGTCAGCAATTGCACAAAGAAATTATGTTTTTTGTAGTGATTGTTTACAAGCGGATTTTGATAATTTAAATAATGATACATGTATGGTTTGTGGTTCAAAGAATATAGTTAAATGTGGAAGGGAATGAAAGCGGGTGAATTGTCATGGATCTAATCGATACATATAATAGAGTTGTTAATGTTGAATATCGTGGAGAAAAGTATTCTGTAAGGGATAATGGTTCTGTTTTACGTCATCCAAAAAATCCTGACAAAAAAAGAAAATATGATGATATCTGGATGTTTGGTACAAATATAGATGAGCAGAAGCATTATTATTTATTTGCTAATGAAGCAGTTCATAGAATTGTTGCTACAGCATTTTTAGGTGAGCCAAAAGATAAAAGTTATGTAGTTGACCATATTGATACTAATCATTTAAATAATCGACCAGAAAATCTTAGATGGGTTACTAGATTAGAAAATATACTTCTTAATGATATTACTCGACATAAGATTGAATATATTTGTGGATGTTCTGTTGAAGATGTTCTTAAAGATATGACCATTTTAAGAAGTAAATCTCTAGCACCTAACTTTGAATGGATGAAGACGGTATCTGATGAAGAAGCCAAAGTATCTCTTGAAAGATGGAGAACATGGTGTAAAGAAACCGAAGGAAGAAGACTTGTTGAAAATGAACAAGAAAGAATATTCAAAAATTTCCATACATCAAGAGATAATGGTAATTATCCATATGAACCAAAAGATTTAAATGCTTCATTAGAAGATTATTCAAAGAGTTTAAGTGTCGGGAATGTATTCTTTTCTAAAGAGTATTTTGGGAACATATCTCACTACATAATTCAAGATTTCTATTACGATCAAAAAAATAAAATTCTTTATGTTGCTACATCTTCAGCTGCTGGAATAAAGAGTTCTTTCTATACTGAAGTTAGAAGACAACATGATGAATTTGTTTATTCGACAAGAAGTTGCTTTGATCCTAGAAGCGTTGAAAAATATATGACAGTTGCTCGTGGAGAAGAGTGGACTGGTGGAGATGTTATAGATGATTATTGTTAATTTAGAAATAAAGGGTAGAAGGTGATTTTGTGGATCAAGAAAAATACTATAAATTTATAATGAAGGCTGAAGAGAACAAAAAAGCAACCGAGCCTTTTTATGCTAAACAAGTAGAGTTAAGCAAAATCGCCAACGAAAAAATGGAAGCATTCTATGAGATAGAAGATAAACTCTATGAATTATACAAAGAAGGTACAAAAAAGGCCGCTAATTTAGGAATAAAATCTCCAAGCAAAATTGATGAAGATTCAATGTTTAAAAATTTGAATAACGTTCTTGAAATATTTATAAATCAAACAAACAAATATAAAGAATACTCAAAGGCGGTCAATTCAATACCCGAAATCAAAGAGGCTGGAAATCTTGAACAAGAAAGAGAAAAAAGATTTTTTGAATACGCTAGGGCACATCTAAAATTAGATCAATATATAAACGAGTGCAAAGACAAATTGTTCACGAAAGATTATCTTGATAGAATGGATGATTATGCTGAAGAAGGGATTTTTCTATATTTTTTAGAAACACCAGATCCTCCAATATTAGATAAAGATATTTCATATAATGATTTTCTTGATACTTTAAAGTATGGAGATTATATTTCGTTAAGAACATTGTTTGAATCATTCTTTAAGATAAGTTGTCCAGGTGAATCACTTGTTAGAAAGCAAGAAGATATGGAATCAGTATTTGGTAATTTATATAATGGCTATTATAGAACCGCTGCAAGGACAATGTTTGCTTTAATCGAAAATGAGCTAAAGAATACATCACAAGTTCTTGAAGGTTATTTTGAAAAAGAAAAAAAATATAAAAATGGTAAACAGAGAGCAGCAAAGATAGAATCTATATTGCCTTATATTGATATGCCTCATGCTAAAGAAAATTGGGATATATTTAATGCAAAATACGAGCGAATATCTAAGAGTGATGGAATGATTGATAGAAACGCAATTATACATGGCGACTATAAATCCGATAAATTAGATGTTGGTGAAAATGATGTTATTAAGTTGATGCTTATGTATTTAAGCTTTAAAACTTTGGGTGATTATATTCAGTTTCATAGTGAAATATTTAAGGAAGCATTTAACTATGCTAATATATTCGCTGCTCAAAAATTGAAAAAATCTTAGAATAATTATATAATAATACTGCAATTACTTAGTTACGGACAACGGTCTTAGGACTAGGAGGTAATTGTGTATGGATAATAGAAAGATTTATCCAGAACTAGGTTTATTTATCTATAAAATAATTGATGCTTCCGGTAAAACACATCAAGAAATAGCTGATATTATTGGTGTTGAACTAAGAACAGTTAATTATTTCTGTACAGGTCAAAGAAAACCTAATCAAATTAATTTGCTAAGATTGCTTAAAGCAACCAATGCAAAAGTAGAGAAGATTCCATTTTAGGAGTCTCTTTTTTTATTTTGGAACCACGTTGTTCATTTTTTGCTTACTCATTAAGTGATATAATTAATGCTGAAAGGAGATAATCAAAATGTCAAAATATAATACAATTGATGTATGGAATAAGCTATATGGTAAAAAAGAAGATGTATATGATTACACTGGAAGGCTTATGAAAAAGTCATCTTGTGGTAATCCAAATAGTAACTTCCATCCAACACTAGATCATATTAGACCGTTATCAATTGGTGGTTCAGATGTTCTAGAAAACATTATAGTTTGCCATCGTGATACCAATGAGGAAAAAGCAGATAATTTCCCTCACTGGAAATCAAATGGCAAAAGATATCATGCACAAAGAGTAAAAGGCTCTAGAGTTGCATATGAAATTTACGAAGATTAAGGAGGTAAATTAAATGTCAAAACATGGAAACGGTGTATCTAGTAGTACACATACTCAACAACAGCGTGACCATTATGCTAAACAGCACAATCCTAATAATAGCGCTCATCAAGCAAACAATAATAATCACGTTAATCAATTAAATCCTAATAATTCAAATTATCAAGGAAATAAGAAATAAAGAATCAAAGCTTCAAGACGAGGTCTTTATGATGAATTATGCACTTATTCCAGCAAAAGCAATAGTCTTGTCATGTTTGTCACGTCTGTCAAGTGGGTATTGGGATAAAACAATGATTTTGGGTAAAAAGTGCACCCTGTACTAGTTTAGAGGGTGCATTGTATTAAGAGAGTGTTAGGAACACATTAGAAAACATAAGTAATGATACAGATAACGATTTGTGTCATTACTTTTTTTCTTGTCTTTTTACGCCAATATGGGCTAAATCTTCACTTTTGAGGGCGTTTTTAGGGCCTGTGTTGGCTTTTTTGTTTATTTCGAGTGTGTTTGTAGGTGTATAAATGTTAAAATAAAAGTACCCAATTGTGTTCATATAAGAATCCCCAATTCTTATTAACGCAAATGAGTACTTTTTTTGTTATAATGATTACGAAGGGAAGTGATTATTATGACAGGAATTATTTTAGAAAATATTACAAGTATAAATGATTTAGCTATATTTAGTAAAGCTTTCTGATTGTTTTTTTGTGGTTATTAAAATTATATCAGGATTTAGATCTTTTTTCAATTCAAGAAGTCTCACATCAATTGTAACACAACAAACATTGGCAGTAAAAAATTCATTAAATTGTTGCAATAATTGTCAAAATATGATAAAATAAGAAAGAAAATTGAATATTTTTTAGGCTTGTAGTGGGGGAACACTCTTAAATAATAATATTAAACATTTAAAACTCCCTACAAGAAGGGAGTTTTTCTTATTATAGTGTATATGATAATTATACAAAACTTTAGTGAATTACAATTAAAAATCGTATTAATAGAAGAATTGATAAAAAATCATATACGAAAGGAATAATTAATTAAAAGACATGAAAATAAGCGAAAAAATAAAATTGATGAGTGATAAATATGAAATTATTGAATTGCTAAACAAACCACAATTTGATAGAAAGAAAGCAGAAAATATTATTGTAAAGCATAATTTAAGTAATGAAAAAGTTGCAGAACTCAATTCACCATTAAATCCTTATACCGAAAGATTAGAAAACTTAACAGATGATACAATAATAGAGAATTTAAAAATAATTTTATCAATATTAGATTTAGAAAGTAGAAAGTTATAAAGCATAATAACATTAAAGAATGATTTAGTTTATTAATATATAACAGAAAAAGGAGGTAATTGTATGATAGGTTATTGGATATCGTTTGGTTTGTTTTTCCCTTTTATATTATTTGTATGTTTTGGTTTTAAAATATTAGCAAAACAAAACAATAAGGTTGAAATAACACCTGAAATTGATGCAGCAATCAATAGAAGAATTGTTGGATATATTGGATTCTACTGGCTATGCAATTTATTTTATATGTCTTGCTTTATCAATAATTTAATTTGTAAGTATATATTTGGTGGATTAATTATGCTTGACATTTTTATGAATTTGGCTAGAATGTTTACTTATCCAAAAGCCAAAACAGGCTTTTTGAGATGGGGATTATTACAAGATTTTATTGTCGGAGTGGGATTATCAATATATTTGATTTATATCATTCCCAATACCGAAGTTAAAGAAATAGTAATACCTATTATAGCAGCTATTTATGGTGGGTTAATTACATTAGTAGGGGTTGCTTGGACTATTCGCAAATCTGATATTGACAAAAATGACGAAGAAGTTAAAAAAGCAAAACCATTAATTTTCATTGTTAATAGGAGACGCGAACAAACAATAAACTATTTAAGCTTTACATTCGAAAATTCTTTTAATAATGAAACTATTTTTACGGGTGACTCTACATATCATATTAGCCCATTCTTTTTGAAAAATGCAGATTATTCTTTTTCATATTTGAAAGGCATTTGCATAAATAATGACATTATGCTTACAAACGTTGCTCAAGTATTTGATAAGGGGCAAACCTATGCATGTATCTGTGATTTTGAATTTAGTTACAATAAAGAAATTAATAATATGTACCTCTTACTTGTCGATATGCTAGACAATTTTTATGCGTTAGAAATTAATTTTGAATGCTCATCTGATGACAAAAATGATAAAAAGGATATAGGAATAATTAGTGGCATAGAAACATTTAAGGTAGAAGTAAATTTTGATAACTTTAGTTTTACAAAGGTATCAGACTAATGCAGTTATAATTTTATAAAAAATTCAAAAGAGCATCGTTATTAATATTATCGTTAATATTTGTTCATAAAAAAATCAATAGTGGAGTAACTTGTTGTTTTTATATTTGCAATAAATATGAAACATGCTACACATAAATATAAAATAATATTTTTTAAACTTGATGGCCCTGGGACATTCTTAAATAAATAACAATATGTTACTAACACATTCCTATTATACTAAGAGGTTTTAATTGCTGTTTAGCACAAAAAATTAGTTTTTATTAATATAGATTATTCCTTATATTAATAATAAAACAAAAACATGATAAGAGTTTAATATAACTATTTAAATTATATGATAACAAAAACGAATTTTTAGAACAGTTAAATTATAACTAAATTTATTATAACTATGTAAAATTTAAAGAAAGGATTATAATATAGAACGTATAGGTTATATTGTATGTTTATATTTTGAAAATAAAATGAAAAAATCTGATATTTTTTGGCAAACATATTTAAATCTTGAGAAAGAACTATTAGAAGTTGCAGAGTATATCTATGTAACTGATGAAATATTTATAAACAATAAAATTAAAAAATGCAATACGCAATTGGAAACTTTTTCTCCTCATATTGCAAATCTTATTATTAGAACTTGTACTGAAATAGAGGCCATTTCAAAAGAACTATATTTTGATTTTGGAGGAAATAAGCAAAGGGGTGATACTAATTTGTATTTCGATGGAGATTGTTTAAAACTTATTGATGATACCTGCAATATTAGTAGTAAAATTGTATTAATCGTCTCACCATTATTTAATTTAACAGACGAAAACAATAAAATTATTAAGCCATTGAAAAATGCATATAAAAGAAAAGGAACAAATTGGGAAAAGGCTTATCAAGCATTAAAACACGATAGATATTCTTCAATACATTATGCAACAATTAGAAACTTGATTCATGCATTGGGTGCATTGTATTTGTTAAATATTTATTATAGAGATATTTCTTTATATGCTAAATTTATTGATGTAAATAAACTCGATTTATCGTTAGGCTCATCAATATTTTCTGTAAAAAGGCCCAAAGAAGATTATGTAATTGGAGTAATAAATGGTAATGAATTTAATGGAAAATTAACTGCTGATGAAAGTCCATTTGTACTCAAATATAAGGATGAAATCTATAATGAAATAATAGAAACTAACAAAAAAGGCTTACAGGAAAGAAATGAATATTTGTATGCACAGCCTGAATTAGAAGATACCGACTTCATTAAAATTTGTAATGATGGAATAGAGAGGCAAAAAAATGACCCACACGAAAAATTTATTTTATCATATGAATTATTTAAGTATAGAATCAATAAAAATATACCTAGTACGTTACCATTTGAAGAAAGAAGAAAAAAATTTGTGAATAGTGTGGAGTGGAATAAAATGATGCAAATGGGTAAAAAAATGGATTAACTGAAGAAGAATTAACACCAGAGAATATTCAATCAAAAATAGACTTTGTCGGGTATTACATGGGAATGCAAATAGAGTATCGTTTTATAACCGCAACAATGCAAAAGGCTTTTCATGAAGGTTATTGTGAACTTGTTTTGGATAAAGGTAATGTAAAGTATAACAGTTAAAAGGTGAGATGTAAATATTTTAATTTTCGCTATTTCAGTAAAAGTAAGTTTCAAATAAAGATTGCCTTAATGATTATACTCAATCAATATTTTTAAAAACTACATAGAATTTATAAAAAACTATTGATTCAAAAATTCAAATAACTAATGCATAAATGTTAAAATAAAAGTAACCAATTCTGTTATCACGAAGTAGTCAAAAAAGTTGTGACATTTCTTGTTCGAGGTTATAGAAAGTAATAAAAATGACACATTGAATCCGTATTCTAGAACGAAAAAATGATACAATAGAGAACTAGTTATCTATGCTTATGATATTTTCGATAATTCAACTAAACGTAGAGTAGAATTTCGATGGTTTTAAAATTAGAAAAACTCAACTCAACGAAGAGTATATATGTAAAAATTGACAAAAATTCGAACTTATAGTAGAATTTAGTAGTACGTAGGAGGTACGCTATGAATAATATAGGCGATAAAATTAAGCAAAAAAGAAAAGAACTTGACTTAACACAAATAGAATTAGGTAGAAAACTAAATGTTTCAGATAGAGCTGTAAGTAAGTGGGAACAGGGCGAAGGTAATCCTGATATTTCAATAATTCCTGATATTGCTAAAGTTCTAGGAGTAAGTCTTGATTATTTATTATTGGGTAAAGATGAAGAACCATCTATTACACTTGATGATATGGATGTTGAAAAACGTTTATCTTTGTTAATAAAAAAAGATGATGCAAAGAATTTTAAAAAATATAACTACTTAACTTCAGAATATATTTTTCGTAATTCGTTAAAATATGGGAAAACAATTGATTTAAATGAAAAAATATGGAAAGAGATTATAGAACAAAAAGCAATTAAAATATTTAATTTATGTTGTAATGAATTGGTCAAAAAGAACACTGAAAAGGTGTGGGCAGCATTTCTTGTTTATAATTTCCTTGATGATTTTGTAAAAATGACAATTGATGCTAATAGACCAGATGTTCTAGAAACTATTGGATTTAGAATTTTTGCGGTTAATGATAATGAGGCAACAAAGGGAAAAAAGGAGATCCCGTTTACACGCAATGAATATTGGGATTATTATATAACTAACGTTGACACTTATTTTATAAAAAGTGAGACTCTTGAATATGTTTTCAAAAATAGAGACAAATCGCCTGAATGTTTTGATTATGCTACAACTCTTGAATTTAGAAATACCCAAATTGGAAATAGTTATAGAATGGAATACACATATACATATTTACACGACGATATTGTTAATTTAGCTATTAAATACAAAATGTATGATGTAATCGAAAAAGTTTTAGAAACATATAAGAGGGAAATTCGTTCTGATATTAAATGGCTTGACCGCTATTCATATAATTATGACGAACATTTTGTCTTAAGAAATACTTATTTAACTCAATCAGAGAAAATTAGTGCTAGATTTATCCCATTTAAACTTTCTGCTATTGAATGCCTACTAAAAGAGGGACAAATAGATTTAGCTAAAAAATTGAACGATTACAATAAAATGGTAATTGTTAAAACAGAAGAAATCAAAGTTGATAATAGTACAATTCCTTATTTATCGGAATCAGAAATATCTAGATTTTTAAAGTTAAATAGCAAAGATTTATCAGAAGATGAAAAAATCAAATTAACATGTGTTAATGAAAAAATTATTATTCCAAACGAAATAAAAAAACTGAGAAACTTAAAACTTGTTAGAGATATTCTTGATAACAATTACTATCACTATTACGAATATGTTTTTGAAAAAATTAATGAGAATGATTTGAAGGAATTGTTAGAATTCTTTATAGACAACAATTTAAATAATTTTGCTGAAAAATTAATAAAAGCAAATGGCAATTATTCACAATTATTGGAAGATGCTTGGACTTTTTTCAATCTGAAACCAAATCAATGCAATCGTGAAAAAGAAAAATTGTTAAATGTTCAGAATAAATTAGATGTTAATAGTTATGGCAAAACATATATTGATGTTTATAGCGAAAGTGGAAAAATTGAAGATAATGAGATAATAGAATATATTAAATTTTTAAAAGAAGAAATTTATAAAGACATTGAAGCATTAGTAAACAAAGAACTTCAAGATAAAAAAGATGCAATTGAAAGAGCAAAACTTGCTAAAGGTTTAGACAAAGAATATTTTGATGGATTAATAACAAAGAACGGGTCATTCACTAAAAAAGAGCAAAGATTATTTATTTTAGATTTATGTTCATTATTTGATGCTATTTTAAAGTTTGATTACAAATGTGAAGGTGAAGATTTTCATGAAAGAATGACATATTATTTCAATAAAATGAGTGAAAATGCACCAAGAAGCAGGAATTGTGATGATGGTTGGGGATATATGGTCTTAGATCAAAAATATGAAGATGAAGTAGTTATTCCTGAAAAGAATAAAATAGAACATTTATCAAATATTTTTAACAGATTAAGAATTCAAAGAAACAATATTGCACATTCAGAATCAAAAAAAGTTGAGGAATTAAATGAAGTAGAGCTTAAAGAATGCTTGGAATATGTTTTTTCAGTTAATAAGGAGAAAAAATAACTATGAATAAATATCAACAATTTATTTTAGAAAATGGTCGTGGTTGCATATCAACTGATTTGAATTTTAATGAAAATAAATGTATTTCTGAATTTGTCGAAGATGACAAATTTTTCATCAATCAAGATAATAACTATAATATTAAGAAACATAACTTACTATTAATTTCTAGTGCAATTGAATCTATTGAAATTGATGGGAAAAAGTATGATCAAAAAACTATTAAATTTGAATGTAAAGACCCTCACATTATAGTTCCATTTGATTTCGATAAAAGAGCGTCTAAAATAACTTTTAACTTTTTAAATTCAATGGCTGATCCACTAACATTGAATTTAGACTATAAAGAAGCAGATCACACCATTTATGATTCAAAAATACAAGCCGAAATAAATGCTTTGATAAAACCTGAACATAGGACTGGCATTAATTTGGTTAATATTTATTGGGATGCGGTTTCTGATAAAGTTGAAGAAATAAACATTATACTTTATTCGGTAACAAAAGAAACAGAAAGATTAATTGCTAAGTATAAACAGAATGAAAAAATTTTTAAGTCAATCACAGGTTTGGCTTTTGGTGACTATAAATACGAAATTATTGAATTTGATAAAAATGGAAACGAATTAGCAAGAACTGAAAAAATTTCCTTTACGTTAGAAAAATCTATATGTAGAGGGGATGGGGGATATAGCCCTGTAGTTATTAGATAAATAGGAGTACAATGACTTTGAAATATTTGTTTTTTGATTTGGAATATGCTAATTCAAAAGGTGGCATAAACAAAATCTGTGAATTTGGTTATGTGATAACTAATGAAAATTTTGATGTTATCAAAAAAGGTAATTTTATAATTGACCCATATATAAATCGAAATGAGTGGGATTGGAGAGTTGTCAGAAAAATTTTAACCAGAAAAGTATCTAAATATGAACATTCTCCACGCTTTGATGAATATTATCTCGATATGAAAAATATGATTGAAAATGCTGATTATGTTTTTGGACATTCACTAGATGGAGATGCTAAAGCCTTAAATGATGACTGCAAAAGGTATAATCTAGGGAGCATTAATTTTAGCTTTTATGACATTAAGTTGTTTTATAAATCTTATAAAAATTCTAAAAATGAAACATCAGTTACAAACATACTTAATGAATTAAATATTGATGGCGATAGAAGAGAACATGATGCAGAAGCTGATGCTTTTAACACAATGCTTGAATTAAAGAAAATGCTAGAAGAATTAAATTGTTCACTTTCTGAATTAATAATTCTTTGCCCTGAAGCTAAAAACAAAAACGAAAATTATGAAGTAGAATCAATAGTTGTTAATCAAAAAATAAAAAAAGAGAAATTTGCTAGGGCTCTATCTGATATTGGCGACAATACTCTCAGAAGAGGTCAACAAAGCTATAAGTGTTTCTTGCAATTTTTAGATAATGTTCAACCACAAGATGGATATGAGAAGAAATTACTAAATAAAAAATTTTCAATATCAATTAATTATGAAGAGCATCACTACAAACAGATGCTTAATATAGTCCAACTTCTTTGTAACTATGGTGCCATTTATGTAATGAAAGCAAGTCGAGCAAATATATTTGTTTCATACGATGTTTTGCTAGAAGATGGTACACCTAAATTATGCTCAAAAACGAAATATGTCAATCAAGCGAATGCTGAAGGTGCTTCAATTGAAATTATTACGTTTGATAATTTTATGCGATTGTTAGGAATTACGGAAATAGAACTAGATAAAATGCCAATGGTTTCTTTTGAATGTTTATATCGAGATGATGCTGTTATTAAAAATAAAGAAACTTTAAAAATTTTAGGTAAACATAAGAAAGAACAAGAAATAAAACAAGAAAAAATAAGTGGTACTGCACTAGGTGATATGTTTCCAGATTATTTTTTTGAATTGTCAAAGAATTTGGAAGATGTTAAAAAATAAAGTAATAATAGAGTTCGTGTTTAAAGTGAAAAGACTCTTTTCTATTTGAAAAAAGTTAATTAAATTCTTGCAAAAATTGTCAAATAATGGTAAAATGTGAATGTTAACCAAATATTTTTTACTTTTTAGTGGGGGAACATTCATAAAAATGACATAATGCAAATATAGCCTCCCAATGTACTAGGGAGGCCTTTTTTGGAATTTATTTTAAATTTTGATAGGAAGGATATATATGAAAAAAATAATTAAAATACTTACACTTTTTGTAGTCTTGATTTGTATCATGTTTTTAACTGGCTGTCAATCTACCGATAAAACTAAAGCATATATGGGTATAGGAGATAGTCTTTCATATACTTGCTCGTATGATCCTATAGAAAATAAAACAATTATTAAGATAAACTCATACATTCAAAATGATACTATTTATACAATTGACAAAGTTATCATCATTATGAATTTATACTTAAATGATACTATAGTAAAAAAAGAAGGGGAAGTTACTTTTGATTTTGACGTTCGATATGGTGAAACTAGGAACTTTTCTTTTAGTACGTATTATGCAAATGGTGAAATAAATAAATTAGAATATGTTAGTTGGCATGCAACATATAAATCAGTTTGGAATAGTTATTCTCCATGGTTTATAACTTCAATAATAATTGCCTCTGGTGTATTACTGATATTTATACTTCTAATGTTAATTAAAGATTTAGAATTAGATGATGTTACTGATTTTTTTGAAGATCACTCATATATTATTTCTGTTATATTAATTATTTTCGTTCCTTACTTAATTGATGGCATATCATCTGGAAATTGGAGCTGGGTCCCACCAATCATCTTAGTTGGTGCCGTTATTTCATTAATTATTTTAGGATTGATAGCTCTCGGAATTAAGTATTTATTCACAGATGTTTTTGATTTTTGATATTGACATATCTTGCCGTGAAAATCATAGATATAACAGAAAAAAATCATATGTACCTAAAGTTTCTGATGAAAATTGAAAGGAATATTCAATTGAAGATTTAAAGAATGCTAAAGAATAATTAAAAGCATTTAGTAAAGAAGATTTAGTTGAATGGTGTAGAGAAAAACGCTTAACAGGATATTCAAAATTAAATAAATCTGAATTGGTTGATTTTATAGTAGCAAATAGTAATGGTAATGATGATGTAAGTAAATCTCAAAAAATAGGATATAAAAATAATTCGGTAATACCTAATAAAAAAGGTATTACATTCAACGATATTGCAGGACTAGAAGAAGCCAAAAAAGCTTTTAACGAAAAAGTTATAATGCCATACAAACATAAGGAATGTTTGAAAAATTTGGAAAGAAAATAGGTGGAGGCATTTTATTATATGGATTACCTGAACTGGTAAAACCATGTTTGCTGAAGCGGCATCAAACGAATTAGACGCTTTATTCATACTGGTTAAATGCTCGGATATTAAATCTAAATGGTATGGCGAATCAGAACAGAAAGTGAAACAAATATTTAATAGGGCTAGAAAAGCCAAGAAAGCTATTATATTTTTCGATGAATTTGAGGCTATTGGTGCAAAGAGAACTGATAACAGTGAAAACGGTAATAATGATTTAGTTCCTCAAATTTTAGCAGAAATGCAAGGCGTTGGTTCTTCATCAGATGATACGATGATTTTAGTTATTGCCGCAACTAATAAGCCATGGTCAATTGATAGTGCATTTATGAGACCAGGAACATTTGATGAAAAGATTTATATTCCACTACCAGATTTTGAGGCACGAAAAAAAATCTTTGAAATTCAGTTATCAAAATTACCTCATGAAGATAATTTGGATTATGAATTATTAGCTAAATTAACAGAAGGCTGTAATGGTGCTGATGTAAAGGAAGTATGTGAAAAATTAAAAATGAGCGCAATTAATGACTCAATAACAACAGGTATAGAACAAACAATTGGAATGGATGATATAGAAAAAATTAAAAACTGTATTAAATCAACTGTCCAACATGATGAAATTGAAAAACTCTATAACTTTCAAAAAAATAATTAAAAATGTTATTATACATTTGGTAATATTTGCAAAAAATTTATTAAATTCTTGCAATAATTGTCAAAATATGTTAAAATATAAAAGTAAACAAATATTTCTTAAGCTTGTAGTGGGGGGAACACTCTTAAAAGATAGATTAAATGATTATAAACTCCCTATCTTTATGGGGAGTTTTTTTGTTAGATTTTAAATAATATTACACAAAAATTAAGCTTATTGAAATCATTTACAGAAAAATATTAACTAACAAAATACAAATGTTATAGTAATAATAGAAAAGTGAGGGAATATGAGCTTTATTTATGCACATAAATTTAAAAATGATTATACAAATGGAGAAACCATTGAAATATTAAGTGATACTAAAATTATGTTTAATGAAATAGAAGAAAAAGCATTAGATGCTAAAACACTGAAGAATATAAAAAAATATGGCATTATCAAAATAATTATTGTTGATTCACAATGTTGTATAGCATTTGCAGGAAATAATATTAAATTAGTAAACAACTTACTAGACCTATATAGTAAAACTGAAAAAAGTATTACTAAATTAATTGATTTGGCCTACGAGCTTCACTGTGAAAATCCAATTAATGATATAGAATTTATTATTTGCTATAATGATGCTAATAATATTAAACATATCGTATGCATAAAGGAGCGTAAAAAGAATTTAAATGAAAATTTTTGTTGGATCGGTTCATCAAGTACTTTTTATGTTATGCAAAAAGAAAGACAAGGAAATACTTTGCCAGTGAATCAATTATTCAGTAATGCGATTGAATCTGGTGTAGATGTTAGTGTTGGTGGGTGTGCTATAAAAGCAACATATTCAAATAGTTTTAAAGAATTCATATACAATTCATATCAATATTCTGTAGTAAGTAAACCACGCACGTACAATGCTGGAGAAAAAATTATTATAATGGACACCAAAGAAAATGGTGGATATACCATAAGTGTTACAGGATTTAAGGATGAAGTTCATTTAATGTTTGAGCAGATTGGTAAACTAATTATTTATTGCAAAGAAAAAATAACATGTGATACATGTAATAAAATCAAAAAAGATTACAAATATTTTTTAATCCCACATGAAATGTAATAAAAAGTTTTATAGTCAATTTTATAAAATATATATAGTAGCAAATTGTTATAAAATTATATTTTCACTAATAATTAAAAACTTTTTATTGATTCTTAATTCAACAAAGAATAATTAATGCTTTTAAGTGTGAAAGAAAAAATTTTTAAAATTAAATTAATTTACTTACATTTCATATAGTATATAGCAATACTTGGAGGAAAAAACATGGACATATCGGTAGAAAAAATAAAATACAAAAATGTCAATCAGGAAATTATGACAACTAATTTATATTATGTAAAATTTTCTTCTTTTGAAGAAGTAGAAAATAAGATCAATAATGAATTCGTGGATATTGTTCGCGCAGATCATACATATGAGTTGCAACCTACAAAACATGAAGTAAAAAAGTTTTTAGATAAAAAGACAGAAAAGCAAAAATATGGTGCAGTAGCTGAATTTTTTGCTCATGTTGTTTTGAGAGAAATGGGTTACACACAGCAATGTTTATACAGAAACTTAGAAGAAAACTCAATGAAAAAAGGATTTGACGGTTTGTATTTGCATAATAACAGTTATTGGATTATGGAAAGTAAATCATCAATAACTAGTCAACTTCATAAAGATAAAATTAATGAGGCAATTGATTGTATCGGCGATTCTATTGAAGGTAGAACAACTAATAATCCGTGGTCTAATGCGGTTTATCATATACTTGCATTACAAAATGAAAAAAGCGATACTACAATAATAAAAAAAATTAAACAATTATCAAAGGATTATCAGGAAAATAAAATGCATAATTTAACGGAATTTAATTTAATTCCCGTTTCAACACTATTTATAGAAAATAAGCAAAGTGTAGAAGAAATAATTAACGATATAAACAATTTATTTTCTAAAGCAACATATAAAGACATTATCGTTGTTTGTTTAGATAATTATGTTTATAATGAATTTATGCATTATTTGGAGAATTAACATGGATAGTAAATCTAAAAATACTTTAAACAAATTAGCAAATGAAGATGACTTTTTTTCCAATATAATAAAAAAGATAACACTGCAGGAAGATTTACAACATAATGAGTACTCATATATGCTTGCTATGAGTATACTTTTTTCTGATGAATATGAAAAAAATAAAAATAGAGGATTTTTTGAATTTGCATATTATTTGGTTTTATATTATTCACTAAAAACAAAAAATTTTAGTCCATTACTTGATTTTTCAATAAATAATGGTTTTTATCCAATAACAAAAAGTATTTTAACAAATTATGATAAGACAATAATAGATTCTGTTTTAGAGTATGGAATTACAAAATATGGTTCAGGCCCAATTATAGAATTAAAAGAACAAAGAGAAAAAATAGAGTCATTATTATCATCAAATAGTGCATACAGGGCATATGTTGCTCCTACATCTTATGGAAAAAGTTCTTTCATAAAAGAAGATATTTTGAGAGAAAAATATAATAAAATTGGCATTATTGTTCCTAAAAAAGCATTAATATGGCAAACTTACCGAGACATAAAAGATGTTGCAAAAGACAAACAGTATAGAGTATTAATGCATGATACAGAATATAATAATGAAAACAGGATTATTGGGGTTTTCACCCAAGAAAGGGCAATTAGACTAATACAAGAAAATAATATTTTTTTTGATATTTTATATATAGATGAGGCTCACAAGCTGTTTGAAAAAGATGAGCGAAACATATTGTTAGCAAGATTAATCCGCTTGAATAGAAAGATGAATAAAAATCATAAAGTTATCTATTTGTCTCCCTTAATTAATGACGTATCAAATTTAAAATTATATAATGAAGATATTATTGAATTGCAGAAAATAGAGTTTAGTATTAAAGAATATAAGATTAAAATATATAATGAGGATATTAAAAAAATAAGTTACTATAATCGATTTGTTGATAAAGAATTTGATAATGGTGAGTACTGCAATAGTTGTTTTGATTATATTAATCAAGAGAAGAAAAAGAAGAATTTAATATATTTTTTTAAGCCAAAAGATATAGAAAAATTTGCAAAAGATTTAATAACAGAATTTAGTGATAAAAATGATTCTGAGCTTAATAATATTGCAAACATGATTGCAAAATACACAAATAAAGAATATTATATGATTGATTTAATTAAGCGTGGTGTTATTTACATACATGGTAAAATACCAGATATCATTAAGGATTATTTACTAACTAAATTTAAATCTTGTAGTAAAATTAATTATTTAATTTCCAATACGACTATTCTAGAAGGTGTTAATTTTCCAATTGACAATATATTTATTATGGATGTTAGGAATTTGACTACTAATGATTTAATTAATTTGTGCGGCAGAGTAAATAGATTGAATGAAATTTTTACTTCGCCACCACAATTGGATAAATTGCTTTGTCCTATAAATTTTGTTAAAACAATTAAATATAGTGGTAATCAATCTTTTATGAATAAAATAAAATTATTGAGATGTGATGAAAAAGACAATGTTGAAAATCCGTTATTAGTTTCATCCCAACTTAATACAGAAAAAAAGAACAGCATAAAGAAAATTGAAGATGAATATATCGAATCTTTTACAAGTAAAACAATAAGAACTATTTTAATAAAAAATAACATTAACAATTTTTATAAAAATTTTGATAGTATTCTTCCAAATTTAGAATACAGAATACAAAATGCAAACAAAATAACCAATAAGGAAGAATTAGTAGATTTAGCAGTAACAATTTTTATTTCTGGATCAATTGAAAAAGAAATAACTGATGTTGAGTTATTAAGGCTGAATAATGTTAAAGCACAACAATTTTATAAATATTATTTGGATAGAGTTTTTTATGCTGATATTAAGACAAAAATTGGGCATTTCTTGAAATACTTCAGTGATCATGAAAATGATCAAAGTTTGTTTTATATTGGTAATTCATTCGGTGAAGAAGAATATAATTCGGGAATATATAATGGAACAAGGAAAGTTTACATAGACTTGCGTAAACATAAGCAATTAAAAGATAGAATAAATTTGGCTGTCATAAAATCAAAAATTGAAGATGATTTTTTGAATTATAAATTTGCAAAATTAGTAAAAAGTTTATTTGATCTACAGTTAATTGATGAAAATTTGTATAACAAATATTTATATAATACAGTTGATATTAAAATTATTAATTTATTAAAACTTGGCTTTAGTTTTCAATTAATAAATTTTGTTGAAGATAAAAACTTAGGTAACGAAATTACAATTACTAAAACTGGTATAACGGTAACAGAAAAATTTAGAGAAGCTTTAAGTAAAGAAGATGACTTTATACAATACGAAATCAAAAAATTCATATAATAATTCTTCATATAACTAAATTATTGATAAAAATATTAAAATATGTTATAATCTTTATAGAAAAATAGATTTTTTTATGAAGGAAGGAATAATGATTATGGCAAAACTAAAACTAGGAAGTCTATTCGCTGGTATAGGTGGAATTGATTTAGGATTTAAGCTTGCAGGTGTGAACCCAGTATGGGCTAACGAAATAGACGAATTTTGCGCAAAAACTTTTATTCCTAATCATACAAAAACTAAATTATTAGTAGAAGATGTTAATAAAGTAAAAGCTAAACAAATTCCATTTATTGACATTTTAGCTGGAGGTTTTCCATGTCAACCATTTTCTGTTGCAGGTAATCGAAAAGGGTTTGATGATGATAGGGGTGGATTGTTTTTTCAAATTATCCGCTTAATAGAAGAGTTAGATCAAGAAAGAAGAAAGCCTAAGGTAATATTTTTAGAAAATGTTAAAAATATGTACACACACGATAATGGCAAGACATATTTAAAAATGAAAACAGAATTGCAAAATAGAGGCTATCACATTGTAGAAAAAATTATGAATACTTGTGAATATGGCAATATTCCGCAAAATCGAGAAAGATTATATATTGTTGGCTTTTTAAATGAAGAGGCTAAGAAAAGATTTAAATGGCCAGAAAAAATTAAATTGACTAATACAATTGAAAATGTAATTAATTGGTCTGGGGAAGGCATAGATAAAAAATATTTTTATACAGAAAGTAATAAATGTTGGGATTTATTGAATAGTGAGATGACTCAAAAGCATTCAATTTATCAGTTTAGAAGAGTGTATGTCCGAGAAAATAAATCTGGAGTTTGTCCAACACTTACTGCTAATATGGGAATGGGTGGACATAATGTACCATTAATAAGAGATGATGAAAACAAAATTAGGAAGTTGACTCCTAGAGAATGTCTATCATTACAGGGATTTCCTGAAACATTTGTTATTCCTAGTGATGTTGCTGATTCAAAAATATATAAACAAGCAGGAAATTCTGTATCTGTCAATGTAATAAAAAGAATAGCTGAGGAAATATTGAAAGCATTAAAAGAAAATGAATAGCAAAATTAATTATAATAAACAAGAATTGGATAATTATTTAAACGATTTGCAAACAGTTGGTTCCCTTTCAAGTCTATTTTCTGATAGTGATATACCACTGTTACATTATAGAGTTCCGGAAAATTTGTATTGTTCACTATTTGGTGCAGAAAATCTAGCGAGAGCAGATGTTTCCGCTGATGCAAAACTAAGGAGTTATGGAATTGGCATAAAAACCTTTGTAGAAGGAAATAAAAAGACATACCAAAAAATAGCTGAATTTAATAGCCAAGCAGAATTATATAGAGATTTATCACCATTAGATAAAATAAAAAAAATAGCGGGATTAAGAAATAGAAGAATAACATTTACCAAAGATGTATATGGTATTAAAAATATGATTTATCATTGTATTGTTAGAAACCATGATGGTTTCTTCTTATTTGAAGAAGAAATGTTTTTAATTAATATTGATAATATTGTATTGGATGAAGTAAATAAACATATATATAAATTTCACGATGATTTAGCTGAATATCAGTTTAATGAATCAAAAAGCACTTTATATAAAAGATTTATTACTGATAATTATTTTGCTAGCATACCAGTAAATATTTTAGAAAACCCAATGGTAGCTTTGAGAAAAATAAATTTACCTAGCGAGTCTGCTGAAATAACTGAGATTTTGATGCTACCTTTATACACATATGATAGGAGCACAAAAAAGAAAATAGTTGCTGAAAAAAGTGGTTTAAATCAATGGAATGCTTCTGGTCGTAAAAGACATCCTGATGAAGTGTATATACCATATCCTGCAGAGATAAGAAGCATTAATGAAAATTTTTTTCCTGATAGAAATACTCCTTTTGATGTAAAACTACCTAATGGGAAAATACTTTCAATGAAAGTATGCCAAGATGGTGGCAAAGCTTTAATGTCTAATCCTAATAAAGATTTAGGTAAATGGTTACTAAGAGAAATTTTAAAAATTAATGAAGGCGTTTTAGTGACTTATGAAATGTTGCTGGAAATTGGAATAGATGCAATAGTTTTTGAAAAAACTGGAAACAAGTATAAACTAAATTTTGCTAAGGTAGGAAAATTTGAGGAATATAGAGATCATATATTATATTCGGATTACGAATAAAAAAGTAAAACGTTAATATTGATTTATATTTTGATTAATATCGTTTAGCTATATAGAATTATATAAAATATTTTTCAAAAATAAAAATCAGTTATTCAAAGTTGTTAAGGGTCATTAATATAAAGAAATTAAAAACTAAAGTGGTACCGAAATGTGATATGATGCCTCCAAAGTAAAAATAAAATTATTCACTATTTACTTTGGAGGCATTTTTATTATGGAAAGAAACTAAATATACAAAAAAACAAAAATAAAATCGATAAAATAATATATATTTTTGTAAGATATCTCAGTAATCTTTTAATAATTGATTGTTATCTTTTTAATAAACTTTAATATGAATTATTTATCACAACAAGTTATTTACATAATCCTTTAAATTTTTAGCAAAAAATGGTATAATATGTAAAAAGGAGAAAAATGATATGAGCTTATTTGGGTATAAAAATAATAATAAGGAGTTTACAACTATTGAATCATTCTGTAAAGAAATAGACTATTTATTTAATCTTGATAAATTTATTTCTAGAAAAGAATACATTAATTTTTATAACGATGCACTACCAATTTATAATGAATTGCAATTAATGGGAGAGAAGAACATCCTAAAAGAGTGGTGTAAGAAAAATAGTATAGACTATAAATTACTAAGCAAATATATGGATGAATTTGCTAATACGGAAGCCTTAGTTAAAGAACATAATAATAAGTTTATTAGTAAGCACTTAAAATCAGACAAAGAATATTTGGATAACATATTAAAAAAAGATGATCCCAATATTATTTTAGATGAAGAACAAAGAAAAGTTGTATTATCTGATGAAGACTATACACTTGTAGTTGCGGGAGCTGGAGCAGGCAAAACAACAACAATTGAAGCCAAAGTCAAATATTTGGTGGAAAAGCAAAATGTTGATGCTGAAAAAATTCTAATAGTATCTTTTACTAAAAAAGCTACTGAAGAATTAAAAGAAAGATTTAAACGACTTGAACTAAATGTTAATATTGCAACATTCCACTCTATTGGTAACACGATAATTAAAGATAATGAACAAGTTAGACATAGAATCGTGTCTACTGGCTACATGTATGATAAAATTAGAGAATATTTAACAACTAAACTTGATGATGAATATTTTATCAAAAAAATATTGTTATTCTTTGCATCATATTTAAATATGCCTTTTGATGAAACAAATACAACTCTTTTATTTAAATCATTAAAAGATAATAATCTAACAACATTAAAAGCAGATTTAGAAACAATAATCAATGACTATCAAAAAGAACAAACAAAAAATAGAATTACTATTAATAATGAAAGAGTAAGATCTATTGATGAATGTAGAATAGCCAATTTTTTATATATTAATGGTATTGATTATGTATATGAACCAGTTTACAGGTATGGTTTTAAAGATACTACTAAACCATACTGCCCGGATTTTGCTATAAAACAAGGTAATGAAACTATTTACTTAGAACATTTTGGAATATCTCAAGATGGTAAAAATAATAGATTTACTGAAAAAGAATTAGAAGAATATAAAAGACATGTCAATGATAAAATTTTATTACATCGTGAACATGGTACAAAATTAATTTATACATTCTCTAAATATAATGATGGAAGAGATTTAATTGAGCATTTAAAAGAAGAACTTCAAAAAGTAGATATTAAATTAGACACTAAATCTAGTATAGATATTTACAAAAAAATAGTTAAAAACGCTGAAGATAAATACTTCAGTAAGTTCATAACTTTAATTTGTAATTTCATTTCTAAATTCAAAGTTAACAATTTTAAAACTTTGCAATTTGATGAATGGAAAATCAATGTTAAAGATGAAAGAACAAAATTATTTATTGATATCTGTTATCAATGCTATTTGGCATACACAAAAGCTTTAAATGATTATAATGCAATTGATTTTGAAGATATGATTAATAATGCTGCAAATATTTTAGACAAAAGAATTAAAGAAAATGATTTGCTTCCATATGAGTACATACTTGTTGATGAATACCAGGATATTTCATTACAAAGATTCGATTTGTGTGAAAAATTAAGCAAAGTAAGTAATGCTAAAATAATTGCTGTAGGTGATGATTGGCAATCAATATTCAGATTTAGTGGTGCTAAAATAGAACTATTTACCAAGTTTGAAGAAAAAATGGGATATGCCAATATATTGAAAATCACTAAAACCTATCGAAATTCACAAGAATTAATTGACATTGCTGGTGGATTTGTAATGGTAAATGACGAACAAATTAAAAAATCTTTGAAGTCTAATAAAACTATCAAAGATCCAGTAATATTAATGAGCTATAGCGACTCATATGAAAAAGATGAAAATGAAAAAGGGCCATTTTATAGATTAGGAGAAGCTATTGAAAAATCATTAGATCATATTGTTTCTACCAATGGTGAAGAAAAAAGTGTGTTACTAATAGGTAGATTCGGTTTTGATGGAAAAAATCTAACAAAACTTGAAAATTTCTTCTATATGGATGGCAAAAAAATTAAATCTAAAAAATATCCTAATTTAAATATCGACTTTTTAACTGCACATAGTTCAAAAGGATTGGGATACGACAATGTTATTGTTATAAATGGTAAAGATGATATATTGGGATTTCCTTCTAAAATAGAAGATGATCCTGTAATGAAATTAGTTATTAAAGATGATGAAAATATTGATTATGCGGAAGAAAGAAGACTATTCTATGTTGCATTAACTAGAACCAAAAATAGAGTTTACTTAATAACTCCTCAATACCATCCTTCTAAATTTATATTAGAAATTAAAGATCAATTTACTAATGTAATTTTAAAAGGAGTAGAACTTAACCCAACTGATGAAAATGATCTTAGAAGAAAATGTCCTAATTGTGGCTATCCGTTGCAAAGAAGAAAAAGCAATTTTAAATTTATGTTAGGTTCTAAAACATTATGGATATGTTCAAATGATCCAGAAATTTGTGGATTTATGACAAACGATTTAAAGGGTGGATATCTATCAATATCAAAATGCCCTGAGTGTGAAGATGGTTATTTAATTGTAAAACCTATACGTAATGCAAACGGAGAAGACACTGGTAATAGAATGCTTGGATGTACTAATTACAAAAAAGATGGGACTGGATGTAAAGGTTATTTAATGCCTTACAATTATACTCAAGATAAGGGAAAACTTGCAATAGAATTTTACGACAAAAATATGAAAATAGATAAAATGATATTAATGGGTTATCCAATTAAAGAATTAGTATATAGGACATTGGATTGCATTAAAATAGTTGAAGCTAAATATTCTAACTTTCAATTTAGTTTAAATTCTTTAAGTGATTTCTTAAGAGGAAAAGAAAGTAAAGTAATTAATACTTTTAAATTAAACGGACTTCGTAATTTTGGTATGATTAAAAAAATATACTATAAACAATTACAATCATTTTTAAATGAACTTATAAAAGAAGAAATATTGAGCGTTGATAAAGAAAATTATAATGCTATTTCAATAATAAATAGTAATGTTGATGATGAAATGTGTAAGAACATTTTTTCAAATGTTGTGAAATAAATTTTTCTGAATATAAATGTTTTAAAGTAGTTGCCAAATAAAAGAAATATAATAAATTAATTTTTGGAGAAAGTGAATAATGAATGAGGGAATGTTTAATATTCAAAATCAAATGAAAAAATTTAATAAAGAAAATAATAAAGCACTTAGAAATCTTTTTAGAAATGATATAAAAGGAAATTTTTTAATAAAAATTTTGGAAAAAATTAGACTAAATTGCTTAGATGTATATAAATATTATGAAAATCCATTAAATGTTAATATAGAAAACATTTTACAAGGAATGGATGATAAAATTGATTATGATGTTTGTTGTCACATAGTCGGTATACATAAATCAAATACTATGTTTTTATCTGATGAACAAAAAATTAAATTACAAAATGATTTAAATTATCAAAATAAGTTATGCAAACAAGTTTATGAACATATACAATTAAGGCCATATGGAAGTTCATTTTTTCGAAACAAACAATTTATAATCGGAGATAAGTTTTTATACCTCACTATGGGTTATGATATGTTTGTAGTTAGCACATACATTTCGAGTTTGTTATCAGATAATTTCTTTAGTGAAAATAGATTTGTAGATTTTTATTTAGCTATGATAAGAGAAGCACTTAGTATACTTACGTTAATGGAAAATGGTTTACCGATAGAATCGTTTCCTCATTGCCGTAATTTAATAGAACTGTATTTTAAATATGAAATCATTTTTAAACACCCTAATGCAATTGATGAATATAAAAAATTTTCCTTATATGAAGTTGAATATGCTAATACAGGAAAATTTAATGATGAATTTGTAAAAAAACACAATGAAAGTATATACAGTGATAAAAAAGATATAATCAATTATTTGCATTTTGGTTGGATAGATAAAATATTTGACATGAATTATTTAGGAAAAGAAAGACAATATTCAATTACTGGATTATTTAACTATCTTAATATGTTAGATAAAAACAATAGTGATTTAGCATTTTTAAGAGATGCTCACAATAGATGTCATATGCATAGCCATGGTAGTATTGTCAGAAATAATTTTCCGTTAGTAGCGTATTTTGAATTAGCTAAAGTATTATATATCATATTGAAGTCTATTTTAGTTGATTTATGTGAATGCCTAAATAAAAAACCTATTATAAAAGATATTGATATAAGGAAGAAAATTGAAAATGATTACAAAAATTTTAGCGATAAATTAAAACAAGTTAACAGAAATAACCTTGAAAATTATTATTTTCAAACTAATAACAAATGATTTAAACAAGTGCAATATAATTTAATTTCACTGTTCACAATATTTTTTTGCAATCACGAAAAAAACTATTAAATTCTTGCAATAATTGTCAAAATATGGTATAATATAAACACAAATAAATATTTCTTAAGCTTGTAGTGGGGGAACACTCTTAAAGAATGACACATTAAGATTAAAACCTCCCTATTTAATAGGGAGGTTTTGTTCAATTTTGGCATTAAAAGATTATGGTATCTTAAAAATTAAAATTAGTTAATCTTTTTGCTTTTGAATAATATTTCCAATATTAATTGAGTGTACTAAAAGTTTTATTGATGCAAATATTTATTATAAATTTGAAAAGTAAGATATCTAAGCAAAGAAAACTTATACTGGAGAAAATCATATGAAAAATGCATATTTGAAAATTATATGGAAAGAACTAGAACCATCATTAGCAATAACTGGTTTGATACTATCTACTTTTTTGTCACTTATTAATATTTTTATAACCAATAATATAATTCTAAAAGTAATTAGTAGTGCTTCGGTTATACTTTTTGTTATCATATATTTTATTGCTATGATTAAAAAGTATTCAGAATATAAAAAAACAAAAAAAATATCAATTAAATTTGGAGATTCAGAAGTAAACGTATTTTATGGAAATATTTTCTCGGAGGATAACGTGGGATACAAAGTGATTGCTTTTAATGAGTACTATGACATTATCACTGATGACAAACAGCATATCATTGATAAAAACTCTTTACATGGCCAATATTTAGATAAATTTTATCCTAATATGGAATCAAGAGAAAAATTTCATAAGCGCATTGAAAATGAACTAAGAGAATACGTGTCTTATAAAAATTCAGGTAGGAAATGCGGTTATACACAAGCTTACAATCTTGGTACGCTATTTGAAGACAATGATTACTTGTTAATGTCTTTTACAAAATTTGATAAATGTAATAAAGCTCATGTGAAATATAGTGAGATGATTACATCTTTCATCAAAATGTGGTTTAATATTGACAAAGTTAAGGGGTCTAAAAAAGTTTACTTACCATTAATTGGTTCAGGAATAACAAGGTTTGATGATGGGAGAGTTTCAAATAATGAAATTTTAATTTCATTAATTGAAACCTTTAGAATTAGTAGAGTAAAATTTAAACATCCAGCAAATGTTAATATAATTTTGTATGGTGAAAATTTAGATATTGATTTAATATTAATTAAAAATAGATATACCGATAAAAAAGAAAATTAGGAGGAATTATGTCACATAATTGTTTTATTAGTTATAAAAAAGAAGATCAAAAATATAAAGATGCCATATTAAAAAAACTTGGTAAAGAACGCATTAAGGGGAAAGCATTGGATAAATGGATTGATTCAGAAGATATTGATTATGTTATGAAAGTGATAAGAGAAGAGTATATGAATGATACTAGCGTAACAATTTTCATAATTGGAGAACACTCATCCGAAAAAGAAGGTAGAGATATACAAAATAGAGATAAAAATGCATTTATTAAAAGAGAATTACAAGCAACCTTGTATGATGGAAAAGGATTTAGACGTAGTGGGCTTTTAGGTGTTGTTTTACCTGATATGGAATCAAAAATTTATCGTGGTAGTAGACAGTGCATGATTTGTGGGCAAATACATAACTTTGTAAACATTGATGATGATACTACTATAAAAGAATTTTCGGCAAATTATTACTTAGACAAAGATTTAGGATGTAGTTATTCTGAAAATGGTAGATTTTGTGTGTTAGTTAAGTATGCAGATTTTATGAACAATCCAGATAAATATATTGATAAAGCGTATGATAAGTTAAAAGAACCAATAGCTGAAAAAGTACATTGGAGAGATTTAAGATAAAAATAATAAAATGTATGTATTATTTTTATATATTATGATTTGTTATTGCATTTAGCAATAAAATTAATAGATTAAATTTGATGGAGGTAAGTATGACAAGGTTTGAAAGTAACAATACAAGAAATGTAATATCTAAAATTATGGAATATTATTATTCAAAAATTAATAATAATTATATGCCTGGTATATTGAATGAAGGCGTTTTGTATAATGATGGCAATGAATTATATATAAAGATTGTTGCAAAGCAGAAAGGTATTGAAATTGAAAATACTTGGATTAAAACTAATCTGTCAAAGGATTACTCGAATGGAATTTATAATCTTATATCATCATATAAATATAAATATTGTGATATTTATGGAATAAATCCCATTTTATTAGATGATAATGATGTTACTTTTGTAGAACAAAATGATTTAGATGTCTTGGATATGGAATATATAAATAGTGATAATGAAATTAAGAGAAATAAAATATTATGCAAAAGTGATAATAACATCATGATTTATCTGCCATTAATAAGATCTCGAATTATAGATTATAGTGAATATGAATTATGTGCCGAGATTGAATATAAATCATATGTAAATGGACTTAATCCAGACCAATTAGGTAGTTGCAAATATGATGATAACGGTTACTTTGATTTAGATTATTCAAAAAGTGAAATTTTATCAAGAAATAAAAAAATTTATTGGTTAAGAGCTACCATAAAATTGGATAATGTTAAATTAATTGACCAACCAAAGGAAGACCTTAACATTAAAGTAGTTACATTGGATGATAATGATATTAGAGATTTAAACCCTGATAATTATAACGATGATATGGATGCAGGATTAGTTGTATTTAGCAGTGATTCAGTTGCTGAAATTAAAAAATATTATTACTTTTATGATTTAAAACTTATCCCTAAAATAGAGCATGTTCAATTATCTTTAGTCGATTATTTTGATGACATAATTGTATTTTGGGAAGGTGAGTTTAATAGTAGATTACCATATGAATTAAAAAAGAAATTAGAAAAATATAATTTAGTGGACAGAACTAATAATATAATATCGACAGCAATGTTTAATTGGCAATTAATGGGAAAATGGGAAATATTCAATGACCTATATCCTAACCAGCGATTAGCAAAAATTATTTATGACAACTATAAAAAAATTGCCCTTGATAATCAATTGGATTTTTATCCTCCTACTAGCATTGATGAATATGCTACTTTTATTAATAAAATTTTATCAATACTGGGAATAAAAAAAGAAAATTTAAAATTAACTCCCGAAAAAGAAGAAATGCTTGACAAAATAATGAATAAAGATTATAGATTTAAAAACAATATAGATATGGTCAATAACTATTATGGTTTATGTTATATAATTGTAAAGGTAATAAATCATGACGAAAAGTGAATTAACTAAATTAATTTTAAATTCCGATAAAAACATTTTTGCAATTGTAGGCCCAAATACGTCTGGTAAAAGCTATTACATGAATAATAATTTATATAATGAATTCTCTGATAATGTCTTGATTTTAGACGAAGAAGGACGTTTTAGGACTAAGGAAAACATGAGCAAAGTGAAAATTGTAGGTAATGAATACATATATGACAATGAACTAAGCAGAGGAATTTCAAACAAGGAATATAATACTGAAAAGATAGAAAAGAATACATTAAATATGCTACAAGAAATGGAAAAATTTAAAGATAGATTAAATTTGAAAACTATGTCTTTAGGTAGTAAGAAAATATTGAATATATTAAACGCTTTTTTATCGTATAATTTAAATCATATCTCATGCTATTTATTTGATGAACCAGAAAATTCTTTAGATGATGAAAATTTAAAATATATAATGAAATTATTTTATTTGTTGAAAAATAGTAAAAAGAAAGTCGTTTTCATTACGCATAGTCCGCGTTTATTGGAAATGTTACAACTAGAAATTGATAACATTTTTCTTTTTCAGAGATTATATAATAATGATGTGATAAATCATTCATTCAAAGAAATCCAATATATTTTTAATGAGGTCGGAAAACTAATAAATAATTTACCAGCAATTAATAATGTAAGCGAATATGAAAAGTATGATTTTCTACCCAATACTAAGTTTAGTGAACTATATTTAGATCAATTACTAAAAAGTAGTCAATTTTATAGGATTTTATTCTATCATCATGTAGTTATTGTTGAAGGTAGAACCGAAGAGTTAATAGCTATTGAAATGATAAAAGAGTTAGATATTAATAAATGCATTTTCAATGCGCGAGGAAAGTATCAAATGATATTTCTAATTAAGTTATTTTCATTGTATTGCAATAAATTGAGTTGTATAATTGATTCTGATGAACCTAAAAATACAAAAGTTTCATTAGCTGCTGCATTAACAAAAGAAATTGAAAAATTAAAGGAACAAGATAAGATATTTATATATGCAATTCCTAAAGATTTAGAATCATATTTAGGTTTTGATACAAAAGAAGTCGTTGAAAAGCTGACAAATAAAGAAAGTTGTTCAGAAAAATTTATTGGTAATTTTACAAAATATAAAAAGGAATACCTACCATATTTTGTAATCAAAACGAATAATGTAGCAAGAAATAATATAAAAAAATTATTTGACCTTGAAAGTAATTCATATGAATTTTAAATTAGTGCAATATTTGTAATAACACATAGATATTATTTGTATTGGTAAAAAATTATTAATATTATTTAAATATTGTCATCATTGCGAAAAAAACTAAATCAGTTCAGTTTATTTAATTATTTTTAATATTCAATATATCTCATGATAAATAATTTCTTAAAAAAATCGTTATATAACTAGTTAAATAGATATGTAAATATATTATATTGTTTTACAAATTAATAGCAGAATTATCTTCTGCTATTTTCTATTTAATTAGATATTACTACTTTAGCAATTTTTAATGCATAATATTAATCTACTTATGGTTGATTTTTCAATTATTTAGAATAAATAGTTGAATAAATGTGAATATAATGATATAATACTAGTAAATGAAATAAGGAGAAAAGGTATGAAAAAAGTAATTGTTTCTTTAAGTATATTCATGGCTGTCTTTACGCTTTTTATGTCAACAAGTTTGGTAGTACATGCGGACACGGGGCCTAAACCTGATATGCAAATAGAGATTTGTAATCTACCTAAATCTGATTATATCGTCGCATATGCAACTAAATATAAAGAATATATGGGACCACATCATTCGTTTATTCCTGGTGATACAAGTGACAGACATTATGGTGAAACAAGTTTTGGAGATGTTGAAGATTTGACTATCGTATATAATAATGTTACTTTACCAGAAGGATGGTATTTGTGTGATATTTCATCATTTTATTCAAACAGTACTGATCTGTTAATCAAAAGTGGTTACATGTGGCCAACTGAATTCATTTTAATTATCTATGATAAAGTAAGTAATGAATATTATCTTACTGAAGAAACTAAAACTTATGCCTTTCATTCTTATTTTAAATATGATATGAATGATTATAAAAATACTTCAATTACATTAGAGAAGAAGATTGTATTAGAAAAGTCATATAAGTATGGAAAAGAAATATTAACATTTATGTTGCGATTACTTATTACTTTAGGAATTGAGTTATTACTAGCATTATTGTTTAAGTTTGACAAAAAATCATTTGTTATAATTGCTATATCTAATGCCGTTACACAAATAGGATTAAACATTGCTTTAAATATTACTGCTTATTTCAATGGCAAATCAGTATTTTATATCTATTACTATATTCTTATTGAATTATTAATTGTGGCTGTTGAAGCAGTTGTTTATCGATTATTATGTAAAAGAGGAAAAGACGGAACTAAGAAATGGATTATTTCTTATGCCATATTAGCTAATGTTTTATCATTTGTGATAGGGGTAATACTCTGGTTCTTAGTCTAATTTCAAAAGTCAGTTATACTGGCTTTTTTTATTTTTTAATTTAAAGTATGTTTAAGTTTTGAATGTTATAATTTGTTTAGAAAAGGTGATAAGTATGGAAAAAGTTTTAAAAGGCATGAAATAAAATATCTAATTACCATAAATCAGTATGTTAACTTAATGAATTATTTAAGTGATAAAGTTGAAAAAGATGTGTTTTATAAGAGCACAATTTACAATGTTTATTATGATACTGATAATTTTGAACTAATTAGAAAATCAATTGAAAAGCCTATTTATAAAGAAAAGTTAAGAATTCGTTCATATAATAAACCTACTTTAGATAGTAGTGTGTATGTTGAACTAAAGAAAAAATATGATCATATTGTCTATAAAAGAAGGGAAAAAATTGCTTATAAATATGTTTTAAATAATAGTTTTTTAGAGGGTGCTGAAACCCAAATTGATAGAGAAATTAAATACTTTAATGACTTTTATGGGGGATTAACTCCTAAGATGTTTTTATCATATGAAAGAGAAGCATATTACTTTAAAACTGATAAACAAATTAGAATAACTTTTGATACCAATATAAAGTATCGTACTGAAAATGTTAATTTGTTACCATCAATTAGTGATATTAAATTATTATCCAATAATTTAGTATTGATGGAACTTAAAGTACCTTTTTCAATTCCTTATGATCTTGCAAAATACTTATCAAGTGAGAAAATATTTAAAACACCTTTTTCTAAATATGGCACAGCCTATAAACAAATACACAAATTATCATAAAATTCAAAGTATTAAAACTACTAATTTAGGAAGTTTAATTAAAATAAAGTATGATGTTGTTTAAAAGAAGATATACTTGAAAAAGACTTTATATTGATGAACTTAGAGTAAAAAATGGCAATTTAGAAATAGCTTTTTGTAATGTTGAAATTAATAATGAACTATAGATAAAAATTATATTTGCTTGATTTAGATAAGACAATGTAGTATAATGTCTATGATAGGTTGAAGATTAAATGACTTCCTTATTAAGGAAGTCGTTTTTTATCTAATTAAAAATATATAATTTAGTATATTTAGATAAATAATGTCAATAATAAGAAAAATGATGAAAGAAAATGAGAAATCCTAGCGCACCTAGAGAAAGTGGAGTATTTATGAGATTATTAAGAAGATTAATTATTAACTTAATTGCTTTAGTTGGACTAATTGCTATTGCCATCGTTGTTGGCTATGTTTATGTTCGTAAAACTTATAACATTGATTTATTTAATACGGTGAGTCAGTTAAAGACTCTTAGTAAAGAAGTTGATCAAAAAGAATTATGTATGTTTCCAATTAAAGATAGTGATTATAGTGATGCTAAAACAGAAATTGACAAATCAATTGTTGATTTTGTAACCTATGAAGAAGGAACTGGTTATAATGGTTATACTGTAAATCTTAGTAAGAGTGATTTAACATTGAATAAGTTTATGATGATTTCATCACAACAACTTGGAGCCCTTGCTCAAATCATTTTACACCAACAAACTGGGGGAAAAATTAGTGTTGCTGGAAAAGAAGTTGCTATTAAAATACTTGAATTAGAAATTTACCAAGTACAAGATGATGGAAGTGCTGATCTAAATATAATATTAGAATTAGATTTAACACCATTATTTGATAATGCTAAAAAGTTTCCCTTTAACTTCTTGAAAAAATATGCGCCAAAGAAATTGTATATTTCTTCAACCGTAACAATCCAAAAAGGTGAAACGGCTTTTTCATATAGTGTATTACATAAAGATATTACTATTAACAATTTAAAATCATCTGATACAGCTGATTTCTTTAATACTTTAGATTTTGTTTTCAAAATTGGTTCAGCTGAAGATTTAAATCTTTTAATTGGTAATGCGGTTGTAAATGCTTTGATAGGTAATGAAGCAAAACCTGGTTTTGCTTATTCACTTAAGCAATACGGCGCAAACGACTTTTCATTTGCTACTCTTGCCGCAACAAATTTCTTTATTGTTCGAAAATAACCTTGACTGACCTTCTTAGGTCAGTTTTTTTATTGATTTACAAAACAAATATATTTTAAAATAAACTAAAATATGGTATAATGTGAAAAGTAGGTGATTATTATGAAAATATTTATTGCATCAGATATTCATGGTTCGGCATTTTATTGTACAAAACTCCTAGAACGTATAAATAAAGAAATGCCCGATCGTATTATTTTAGTAGGTGATATCTTATATCATGGCCCAAGAAACGACTTACCTAAAGATTATAATCCTAAAGAAGTAATCAAAATGTTAAATGAGTTAACAACACCAATCGTTAGTGTACGTGGTAACTGTGATAGTGAAGTTGACCAAATGGTTTTAAAATTTCCAATATTAGCCGATTATTTACTACTTGCCATTGGTAAAAAGACTATTTTTGTTACTCATGGACATCTCTACAATAAAAATAATTTACCACCCCTAAATAAAGGTGATATCTTATTATGTGGTCACACTCATGTTCAATGCTTTGAAGAAATAAATGATATCGTTTATATGAATTGTGGTTCAGTATCAATTCCTAAAGAAGATGGTTATCATGGTTATATGATTATTGAAGATAATTATATAACATGGAAAGACTTAGATGGTAATGTTCATCTAAATAAAGTGATGTAGGAGGAAATATGAATTTTTTACACTTAAAATATGCAATAATGGTGGCAGAAACCGGTTCAATCAGTAAAGCAGCTGAAAAATTATATGTTGCTCAACCTAATGTTTCAAGAGCAATCAAGGAACTAGAAAGCGACCTTAACATCACTATTTTTGAGCGTAATTCTAAAGGAATGATTGTTACACCTGAAGGTGAACAATTAATCCACTATGCGAAAAGAATCTTAAGACAAATTGATGATATGGAAAAGATATTTAAATATCAAAAAAAGAAAAATGTTTTCTCAATATCCGTTCCAAGAGCAAGTTACATTTCTGATGCCTTTGTTGAATTTTCAAAATGTCTAAATAATATTGATAACGCTGAAGTATATTATAAAGAAACTAATGCTTATCGAGTTATAAACAATGTAATAAATGAAGAATACAATTTAGGTATTTTACGTTATTATATTAATCATGACCGCTATTTTAAAGACATTATTGAAAAGAAAGAATTAAAATGTGAATTGATTAATCAATTTAAATATGTTTTAATCTTTAATAAAAATAGTGCGCTTGCGGAAAACAAAGAAATCCATTATTCTGATTTAAAGGATTTTATTGAAATTGCTCATGGTGATCCGTATGTTCCATCACTTTCAACCAATGAATTGGTAAAAACAGAATTATCAGAAGAAGTAAGTAGAAGAATTTTTGTTTTTGAAAGAGCTAGCCAATTTGAACTACTTGCAAACAATGAAGAAACCTTTATGTGGGTTTCGCCAGTATCAAAAAGGTTATTAGACCGTTATGGATTAGTTCAAAAAGAATGTATAGATAATACTAAGGAATATAAAGATTTGTTAATTTATCGTTCTAATTATAAACTTAGTAAGTTGGATCAAGAATTCATTACAAAGCTTTGTGAAAGTAAGCGAAATATTAATTAATTTTACTCTAAAAAGTAAAAGTATATCGATATTGATATATCGATATACTTTTTTGATATTTGCAAATATTTGGGAAATGTAGTATAATGTTAGCGAAAGGTAGTTAAAGATATGATTTATAAAACAATTCCTAAGTCTGTTATAGAACGTATCCCTATTTATTTGAACTATTTGAATAAAATAGATGAAGATGGTCTAATATCATCAACAACAATTGCCCAACAATTAGGGTTAGGTGAAGTTCAGGTTAGAAAAGATTTAAATCTAATATCCGGAAAGGGTAAACCTAAAGTTGGATATCAAGTTAGTAATCTAAAATCTGATTTGAACAAGTTAATCTTTGATGATAAACTTATCAATGTTGTGATAATTGGAGCCGGTAAAATAGGAAGTGCACTTGCAAAATATCATGGTTTTAACGAAAATTCGTTTAATATAGTAGGCATATTTGATAATAGCCCTGAAAAGATTGGAAGGACAATCAACGATAAAAAGATTTTATCAATTGATGAAATGTCATCCTTCTGTTTAACGAATGATGTTAAAATGGCAATAATTTGTGTACCTCATGATAGTGCTCAGAGTGTATGTGATGAAATAATAAATTGTGGTGTCAAGGGAATTCTTAATTTTACAGATCAAAAATTAAATATACCAAATGATGTAAAAATAAGAAATGTTGATATTGTATCACTACTAATAACATTAGCTGTCGAAATAAATAATAATTGAAAAGGAGTGTAATTTACATGGAAAAAAATTATGAAATTGTTGATAGTTTAGAAAAATTATCAGCTAGATTAGAAAAAATTAAAAAAGCTCAAAAAGTATATGCTACATATACAGAAGAACAAGTAGATAAGATTTTCTTAAATGCCGCACTTGCAGCTAACAAGGCACGTATTGAACTTGCAAAAATGGCAGTTGAAGAAACTGGTATGGGTGTTGTTGAAGATAAAGTAATTAAAAACCACTACGCTTCAGAATACATTTATAACAAATATCGTAATGTAAAAACTTGCGGTGTAATTGAAGAAGATAAAGCTTATGGTTTAAAGAAAGTTGCAGAACCTATGGGTATCGTTGCTGCAGTTGTTCCTACAACTAACCCAACATCAACAGCTATCTTCAAAACATTACTTGCTTTAAAGACAAGAAATGGTATCATCATTAGTCCACACCCTAGAGCAAAGAACTCTACTATTGCTGCCGCAAAAGTAGTTCTTGAAGCTGCTGTAAAAGCTGGTGCTCCTGAAGACATTATCGGTTGGATAGATGTACCTAGTTTGGAATTAACTAATGCAGTTATGAAAGAAGCAGACGTTATCCTTGCAACAGGTGGTCCTGGTATGGTTAAAGCTGCTTACTCTTCTGGTAAACCTGCAATTGGTGTAGGTGCTGGTAACACTCCTGCAATTATTGATGATTCTGCTGATATCGTTTTAGCTGTTAACTCAATCATTCATTCTAAGACATTTGATAATGGCATGATTTGTGCATCTGAACAATCAGTTATCGTATTAGATGGTGTTTATGAAACTGCAAAATGTGAATTCATGAAACGTGGTTGCTACTTCTTAAATGAAGAAGAACTTAACAAAGTTAGAAAGACTATCATCATCAATGGTTCACTTAATGCTAAGATTGTTGGTCAAAAAGCTGCTAAAATTGCTGAACTTGCTGGTGTAACTGTTCCAGAAGGTACAAAAGTTTTAATTGGTGAAGTTGAATCAGTTGAATTATCAGAAGAATTTGCTCATGAAAAATTATCACCAGTTCTAGCAATGTATCGTGCTAAAGATATCGAAGATGCATTTGCAAAAGCAGAACATTTAATTGCTGATGGTGGTTATGGACATACTTCTTCAATTTATCTAAACCCTATTACTGAACAAGCTAAATTAGAAGAATTCGCAAAACGTATGAAGACTTGCCGTATTCTTGTTAATACACCTTCATCTCAAGGTGGTATAGGTGATATTTACAACTTTAAACTTGCTCCATCTCTAACACTTGGTTGTGGTTCTTGGGGTGGAAATAGTGTATCTGAAAACGTAGGTGTAAAACACTTAATAAATATTAAAACTATCGCAGAAAGAAGGGAAAATATGCTTTGGTTTAGAGCTCCAGAAAAAGTATACATCAAAAAAGGCTGCTTACCTGTAGCACTTCAAGAATTAAAAGATGTTATGCATAAGAAACGTGCATTCATCGTAACAGATAAATTCTTATATACAAACGGAAATGCTAACCCTATTATTGAAAAATTAAAAGAAATGAATATGGAATACACAGTATTCTTTGATGTTGAACCAGACCCAACATTAGCATGTGCTAAACGTGGTGCTGAACAAATGAAATCATTCCAACCTGACTGCATTATCGCATTAGGTGGTGGTTCTGCAATGGACGCTGCCAAGATTATGTGGGTATTATATGAACATCCAGAAGTAGACTTCTTAGATATGGCAATGCGTTTCATGGATATTCGTAAACGTATTTATACTTTCCCTAAGATGGGTGAAAAAGCTTACTTTATCGCTGTTCCTACATCTGCAGGTACAGGTTCAGAAGTTACACCATTTGCGGTAATCACTGATGAAACTACTGGTGTTAAATATCCATTAGCTGACTATGAATTACTTCCTAAGATGGCAATCGTTGATGCTGACTTCCATATGACAGCTCCTAAAGGATTAACTTCTGCATCAGGTATCGATGCTGTATCACACTGCTTAGAAGCATATGCATCTATTATGGCTACTGACTATACAGATGGTTTAGCTTTACGTTCATTAAAGATGATATTCGAATACTTACCAAGAGCTTACAACAATGGTGCTAATGACCCTGTTGCTCGTGAAAAGATGGCTAATGCCGCAACAATGGCTGGTATGGCTTTCGCAAATGCCTTCCTAGGTGTATGTCACTCAATGGCTCACAAACTTGGTGCCTTCCATCATTTACCTCACGGTGTTGCTAATGCCTTGATGTTAGATGAAGTAATTAGATTCAATTCTGCCGAAGTTCCAACTAAGATGGGTACATTCCCTCAATATGATCACCCTCACACAATGCAAAGATATGCAGAAGTTGCTGATTATTTAGGTCTTGGTGGAAATACTGACGAAGAAAAAGTTAACAATTTAATCAAAGCTATTGATGAATTAAAAGTTAAGATTGGTATTAAACCTACTATTAAAGATTATGTTCCAGATGAAAAAGACTTCTTAAATAGACTTGACGCAATGGTTGAACAAGCATTCGATGACCAATGCACAGGTGCTAACCCTCGTTATCCATTAATGAGTGAAATCAAACAAATGTACTTAAATGCTTATTATGGTAAAGAATTTGTTGAAAAACCTGTTCCAGTTCAAGATCTAGAAAGTTATATTCCTGAAGATAAAAATGATTTTAAACGTGCATATAAAAAGAACAGAACGATTAATAAATAGAAAGTGAGGAGAAGAATATGAATCTTGAAAAAATTATTGCTATTAGAAATGCAAAAACAATTTATTGTGATGAAAACAATTGTGTAAAAGTATTTAATAAAGAATACTCAAAAGCCGACATTTTAAATGAAGCATTAAATCAAGCTAGAGTAGAAGAATTACCTATTAATGTACCAAAAATCAAAGAAGTTACTATGATTGATGGTAAATGGGCTATTATAACTGAATATATCAAAGGATATACTCTTCTTCAATTAATGGAAAAATATCCAGAAAAGAAAGATCAATATCTTGAACAATTTGTAGATATTCAATTAGCTACTCAAAAAAATACTTGCCCTTTATTAACTAAATTAAAAGACAAGATGAATCGTAAGATTAATATGGCTGACATTGCTTCAACAACTAAATATGATTTGCATACAAGACTTGAAAGTATGCCAAAGGGTAATTCACTTTGCCATGGTGACTTCAACCCTTCAAATATCATAATCTCTGAAGATAATAAACCATATATTATCGACTGGTCACATGCTACTCAAGGTAATCCATGTGCTGATGCCGCAAGAACTTACTTATTATTCTGGCTATCAGGTGACATTACAGGTGCGGAAAAGTATCTTGATTTATATGCTAAAAAAGGAAATGTTACTAAAAAAGACATTCAAAAATGGTTGCCAATCGTTGCTGCTTCTCAATCAGTTAAGGGTAACGAAAAAGAAAGAGAGTTCTTACTTTCTTGGGTTAATGTTGTAGATTACGAATAAAAAACGGAGGAATAGAAAATGATTAAAATTACTGTTTGTATTGGTAGCTCATGCCATATTAAAGGTTCAAGACAAGTTGTTGAACAACTACAATACTTAATTGCAAAAAACAATTTAAATGATAAGGTTGAATTAAGCGGAACATTCTGCATGGGAAAATGTCAAAATGGTGTTTGCGTTAAAGTAAATGATGAATTATTCTCTTTAACACCCGACCAAGTTAACGAATTCTTCGAAAAGAATGTTGTTGAAAAATTAAAATAATGGTAGAAGTAAAAGTTTGTATTGGGAGTTCATGCTTTTTAAAGCATGCTCCCGATATTGTTGAATACATAAACAAAAAAATTGAAACAGAAGACTTGTGGGACAAGATTATTTTATCAGGAAGTTTCTGTGCGGGAAAATGTAACCGTATCGGCGTTACTATCTTTGTTAATGATCAAGTTTACACAGGTGTTACTGTTGATGAAATTGAAAAATTTTGGAATGAAAAAATAGTTCCATATTTAAATTAATTTGAGGTGAGTAAATTGTCTAAGTACCTAACATTAAAGAAATCAAATTGTAAAAACTGTTATAAATGTATAAGACACTGCCCAGTAAAATCAATTAGATTTTCGGCAAATCAGGCACATATTATAGATAATGAATGCATTCTTTGTGGACAATGTTTTGTAATCTGTCCTCAAAATGCCAAAGAAATTGTTGATGGTGTAGAAAAAGCTAAAGTACTACTAATGTCAAAAGCACCAGTTGTTGCTAGTATTGCGCCATCATTTATAGCTAATTATAACGGAATTGGTATAGAAGCTATTCGTAATGCTTTAAAGAAATTAGGCTTTTATGATGTTGAAGAAACCGCTATAGGTGCTACATTTGTAAAAAATGAATATGATCGCTTATTAAACGAAGGTAATCACGAAATATTGATTTCTTCATGTTGTCACTCAGTAAATTTATTAATTCAAAAATACTTTCCTAATGAATTACAATATTTAGCTAATGTAATGAGCCCTATGCAAGCTCATTGTAGCGATATTAAGAAAAGAATTCCTGGCGCAAAAACAATATTCATTGGCCCTTGCGTTGCTAAAAAAGATGAAGCAGATCGCTATGAAGGAATTGTTGACTGTGTTTTAACCTTTGAAGAATTATCAAATTGGTTAAAAGAAGAAGGAATTGTAATTGAACAAACTCAAGATAGTGAGGAAATCGCAAAAGGTAAAACTAGATTATTCCCTACTACCGGTGGTATCCTAAAAACTATGGAATGTGATGCAAAAGGTTACACATACATGGCCATAGATGGGGTTGAAAACTGTATTGCGGCATTAAAAGATATTGAAAGTGGTAAAATTTCAAAATGTTTTATTGAAATGTCAGCTTGTGTTGGAAGTTGTATAGCTGGTCCTATTATCGAAAAACATCATTGTTCACATATCAAAGACTATTTATTAGTAAGCCACTATGCTAGTGCTAAAGATTTTGATGTAGAACAACTTGATAAGATGTACTATTATAAAAATTTTTCTCCTATTAAAATAGATAATAACAAACCAAGCGAAGAAGAAATAACCCAAATTCTAAAACAAATGAATAAAACAAAACCAAGTGATGAACTAAACTGTGGTTCTTGTGGATACAATACATGTCGTGAAAAAGCGGTCGCAATATATCAAGGAAAAGCACAAATTTCGATGTGCCTTCCATATTTAAAAGAAAAAGCAGAAAGCTTTTCCGATTGCATCGTTAGTAATACCCCTAATGGATTAATTGTAGTAAATGAAAAACTAGAAGTACAACAAATTAATGGTGCAGCTAAAAAGATTATGAATATTAGAAATGATTCAGATATTTTAGGTGACCAAGTTGTAAGAATATTAGATCCAGTACCTTTTACTAAAGTTTTAGAAACTAAGCGTAATATTCGTAATGAAAAAGTATATTTAGCCGAATATGATAAATACGTAGAACAAAGCATAATTTATGATACTAACTATCATATGATGATTTGCATTATGCGTGATGTAACTGAAGCTGCTCTTGAAAAAGAAAAGAAAGAGACAATCAGTAAACAAACGGTAGAAATTGCGGATAAAGTTGTTGATAAACAAATGCGTATTGTTCAAGAAATTGCTTCATTATTAGGTGAAACGGCAGCGGAAACTAAGATTGCTTTAACTAAATTAAAGGAGTCTATTAGCGATGAATAATTTATGTGCAGATATTGGTTACAAAAGCATTAACCACTATGGTGAAGAGTTATGTGGTGACCACATTGATATTATTGAACAAGAAGATGGATCAACAATTATCGTACTTGCAGATGGTTTAGGAAGTGGCGTAAAAGCGAGTATCTTATCTACATTAACTTCTAAAATCATTTCTACAATGATTTCAGCAGGATTATCACTAGAATCTTGTGTAGATACGATTGCTGCTACTTTACCAATTTGTTCAGTACGTGGGGTTGCTTATTCAACTTTCTCAATAATTCACATAAAGAATAATGAAGAAGCCGAATTAATCCAATATGACAATCCGCAAATCATCCTAATTAGAAATGATGAAGTCTACAATTATCCTAAAACAGAATTAATAATGGGTGGTAAGAAAATTTATAAAACCCAATTAAGACTACAAGAAGGTGATGTACTTGCATCAATGAGTGATGGATGTCCTCATGCAGGTATAGGAATTGCCTATAACTTTGGTTGGAAATTATCTGATATTGCCAATTATATAAGAGTTATCAATTGTGGTGGTTATACTGCCAAAACAATGTCAACAATGTTGATTGATGAATGTAATCGATTGTATGGTGGAAAACCTGGTGATGATGCGACTGCTTGCATCATAAAGATTAGGAAACGTGAACCAGTAAATATTTTATTTGGTCCTCCATCAGATCGTAATGATAATGACCGTATGATGGCACTATTCTTTGCCAAAGAAGGTAAACATATTGTTTGTGGTGGTACAACATCATCTATTGCCGCAAAATATCTAGGAAAACCAATAAGAGCTTCATTGAACTTTGAAAACTCTGATGTTCCACCAACTGCCGAAATCGAAGGCGTTGATTTAGTAACTGAAGGCGTAATAACAATAAATAAAGTAGTAGAATATGCCAAAGATTATGTTGGTGAAAACAAACTATATGATGATTGGTGTTTCAAAAAAGACGGTGCTTCTTTAATTAGTAGATTATTATTTGAAGAGGCTACTGATATTAATTTCTATGTTGGTCGTGCAATAAACCCTGCTCACCAAAATCCTGATTTACCAATTAATTTCAATATTAAAATGAATTTAGTTGAAGAACTAACCAAGTATCTAAAATTAATGGGAAAACGAATTAAGGTTAGTTATTTCTAAAGGTGATATAATGAAAAAATTTGATACAAAAGTTCAATATATAAAATATCAAGTGCTAAAAGAAGTAGCAAAAGAATCTTGGGATAATACCCTTACTGAAAATATTTTAGATATTCCTAAAAAGATTATTGTTGGTAAGGTTCCAACTATGCGTTGTTGCGTATACAAAGAGCGTGCAATTATTGCTGAAAGAGTAAAAGTTGCAATGGGTGGCGATCGTAACAACAAAAACGTTATCGAAGTAATCGATATAGCGTGTGATGAATGCCCAATGGGTGGTTATGAAGTAACTAACGCATGTCGTGGCTGTCTTGCTCACCGCTGTGAAGACGCATGTAAACGTGGTGCCATTTCTTTTGATGATAATCACGTAGCACATATTGATAAAACAAAATGTGTTGAATGTGGCGCTTGCGCAAAAGTATGCCCTTATAGTGCCATTCACAATTATAAACGCCCTTGTGAAGTTGCTTGTAAAGTTAAAGCTATTTCAATGGGTGAAAACAAAGAAGCAAAAATCAACGATGATAAATGTATTGCCTGTGGTGCTTGTGTATATCAATGCCCATTTGGCGCAATATCTGATAAATCAATGATTGTTGATGCAATTGATATTTTGAAGAAAAGCAACAATAACGAAAAATACAAAGTATATGCCGTAGTTGCTCCATCAATATCAAGTCAATTTAACTACGCTAAACTTGGCCAAGTTATCACCGCACTAAAGAAATTAGGCTTTTACACCGTAGTAGAAGCTGCACTAGGTGCTGATATGGTAGCACACACTGAATCACTTGAACTAGTAGAAAAAGGATTCTTAACTAGTAGTTGTTGTCCTGCATTCGTTACATACATCAAAAACGAATTTCCTAATTTAGTACAACATATTTCTCATAATTTATCTCCAATGGCAACAATTGCCAAATATTTAAAAGAAAATGATCCAACTTGTAAAGTAATTTTCATTGGTCCTTGCACAGCCAAGAAAAAAGAAATACAACAAGAAGAAGTAAAGAAATACGTTGATAATGTATTAACATTTGAAGAATTACAAGCATTATTCGATAGTAGAGAATTTGATATCACTACTTTTGAAGAAGATATTCTTGATAATGCTTCATACTATGGAAGAATTTTTGCAAGATCAGGTGGATTATCTGATGCTGTAAAAGAAGCACTTAAAGAAAACAATATTACTGATTTTGACCTAAAAGCTGTTACTTGCGATGGTATCGAACAATGTAAGATTGCTCTATTAAAGAAAAACAAAAACTTATTAGATGGCAACTTCATTGAAGGTATGGCTTGCCTTGGTGGTTGTATCGGTGGTGCTGGTTGCTTAACCCATGGTGAAAAGAACAAAGCTGAAGTAGATAAATATGGTATGGAAGCATACGAAAAAACTATTTCCGATGCAATATCAATTGTAAAAATGACAAAATAACTTTATAACTTTTGAAGAAAATGTTAAATTTCGGTTTAACATTTTTTTCTTTGTTTAAAAATTAAAATATAACAAACAATACAAATATGAAAAAAAGAATATTAATATTATTAATTTTTACATTTTTTATCTTTTCATGTAAAAATAATATTGAACCAAAAAAAGAAATCAACGTTGAAAATAAAGAATTAATAATTAAAGATAACTCAAAAATTAATTACCCAAGTATCAATAATGAAGTTGATGAGCAACTAAAAGAAACAATGAAATTAACTTGTGATACGATTGAAAGTAATTATCATACTATTCCCAAAACTACATATGAAAGTTTTGTTAGTAAAAACTATATAAGTTATTTAATTACTTATAAATTTAACAATAACGAAATTACTAAATCTTATGTTTATGATGTCAATACCAAAAAAAGAGTTTATTTCAATAATAACCTTATTACCAAAATAAATAGTGTATTGAAAAACAAATATAACATCAATAGTAATGATTCAGGCTTTATCAATGTTGTTATTAACAACGATGAAATTGTAGCATATTTATCAACATACATCACAAATAGCGATGTGGAAAAAGTTAAATTTGCATATTCAAGTACTTATCTAGGTGAAAATATTACTAGTATTACAAACAAAAAAGTAGTTGCTTTAACCTTTGATGATGGGCCAAGTTTTAATAGTAAAAAAATAGTTAATTTATTAGATGAGTTAAACATAAAAGCAACTTTTTTTGTATTAGGCTGTAATGTTGAAAAATATGCAGATGAATTAAAATACATAAATGATCATGGCAATGAAATAGGAAATCATTCATATTCACATCCTGATTTTAGGAAATTATCGCTTGAGCAAGGATTAAAAGAAATTGAAAAAACGCAAGCAATTGTCTTTAAAACTATTGGTAGATATCCAAGAATATTTAGGTTTCCATATGGATTAGTTAACAAGCAAATTTTAAATAACATCAAACTTCCAACTATTCTTTGGAATGCTGATTCACTAGATTGGCAGTGTTGTGATACTAAAACAATCATTAAAAGAGTAGAAAAAGAAGTGAAAGAAAATGGCATTTTACTATTCCACGATTTCAAGAATTTTAATGAGGAAGCAATTAGGATTATTGTTAATGACTTAAAAAAACAAGGATTTGAATTTGTAACAATATCAGAATTATTAGAATTTAGAAATGAAGAAAATATGCAACTAGGTAAAGTAATTTACTCAAAATAAGAATCAACAAATTATAGAGTATTGTCGTTTTATTATTTTAAAGTTTATGGTAAAATATGGTAAAACTAAGGAGGAAATAAAAATGGGTAAATCAAAAAAGAAAAAAAGTGCTGCATCAAAATATGCAAAATATTTGTATTTAGCATTTTCAGTGCTTGTAGTTGTTATGGCATTCTTGCCATTTGTTGTTAGTAAATCTGATAATAGTTCAGATGTTACTTATACTGGTTTTGAAGTTGCTTTTGGAAAAACTTTAAATTCAGCTTCATTTTTAGGCTTTGCAAGTGGTAGCGCAAAAATTAATATGTCTTATTTATTAATTGTGGCATTATTTATACCACTAGTAGGTTCAGTAATTGCATTATTTGTTAAGAATCGTAAATTAGCAAGTTTAGTTGTATGCGTATGTTTTATCGTTTCCGCAATCCTTGTATTTATGACTCCAACAATAACTTCGGTAACATACACCGGTGAAGTACTTGGATTTGGTAGCACTAATACGGAAACTTTTGCTTATGCAGGATATAGCCTTGCGGTAGGATCAATCCTTTCTGGTGTGTTCGGTGCACTTGGTGGAGTAACAGCCCTTGCTAATCTTATTTTAAAATAAAGTAAAAAAAAAGCTATTGATTATTCAATAGTTTTTTATAACAATAATAAGGAAATAAAATATGAATAACGAAACAATCATAAATAAATTAAAAGATGGTAACAAACAATATGTTAAAGGTGGAATAATTGGTGATGTTTCTAAAAATAGAAGAATAGACACTTATCTTAATGGTCAATCACCATTTGCGTTAATTATTACTTGTTCTGATTCAAGAGTAATTCCAGAAGTTATTTTTCAACAAGGAATTGGCGATTTGTTTGTTGTACGTGTTGCGGGAAACGTTGTTGATGAATTTGTGCTTGGTAGCATTGAATATGCTATTGAACATTTAAGCATTACCTGTGTGGTCGTTTTAGGTCATAAAAACTGTGGTGCAGTTTCATCTTGCCTAAATCATGCAAGTGGAAGATACGTAAATAAACTAATTGAAAGAATATCTCAAAATATAAAAAATGATAAAGACTACGATAAAGCAATTGAATTAAATGTAAAAGCAGAAGTTTTAAATTTAAAACAAGCTTTTGCAACCTTTAAAAATGTTGAATTTATTGGTAGTATCTACGATATTGAAACTGGCAATTGCATTTTTCTTTAAATTTTTGACTTTTTAGTATATAATTTATTGTAATACCTAATTAATGTATTACAAATTATCAAATTAGGAGTTAAAAATGAGTAGAAGATTAGGTACTGTATCAAGAGGCGTAAGATGTCCTATCATTAAAGAAGGCGATGATTTAGTAAGTATTGTTACTGATAGTATCATACTAGCTAGTGAAGAAGAAAACTTCCCCCTAAATGATCGTGATGTTGTTGCGATTACTGAATCAATTGTTGCAAGAGCTCAAGGAAATTATGCAACTGTTGATCAAATAGCAACAGATGTTAAAAACAAAGTAAAAAGTGAAAAAATTGGTGTAATATTTCCAATATTATCACGAAACAGATTTGCAATTCTTTTAAAAGGTATCGCAAAAGGTGTAAAGAAAATCGTTTTAATGTTAAGTTATCCTTCTGATGAAGTTGGTAATTCTTTAATATCTTATGATGAATTAGATGAAAAAAATATCGATCCATATAAAGATGTTCTTACCCTTGAACAATATCGTGATTTATTCGGACATAATGTACATGAATTTACTGGTGTAGATTATGTTGAATACTATATGAGTATTATCAAAGAAATGGGTGCTGAAGTTGAAGTTATTTTTGCAAATCAAGCAAAGACAATCTTAAAATATGCCGACAGCATCATTACTTGTGATATTCATACTAGAAATAGAACAAAACGTATTCTAAAAAATGCAGGGGCAAAAGTCGTATTGGGTTTAGATGACATACTTACAAGTAGCGTTGATGGAAGCGGCTATAATGAAAAGTATGGTCTACTTGGATCAAACAAAGCAACTGAAGATAAGATTAAACTATTCCCACGTGACTCACAATATCTTGTTGAAGATATTCAAAAACAATTATATGAAAAAACTAATAAACACTTTGAAGTAATGGTATATGGTGATGGAGCTTTTAAAGACCCTCAAGGTAAAATTTGGGAATTAGCTGATCCTGTTGTTTCACCATTTTTCACTAAAGGTTTAATTGGTACACCAAATGAATTAAAACTTAAATTCTTAGCTGATAATGACTTTAAAGACTTAAAAGGTGAAGAATTAAGAATGGCAATTGAAAAACGTATAATTGAAAAAGAAAAAGATTTAGTAGGAAAAATGATTTCTGAAGGTACAACACCAAGACAATTAACCGATTTAATTGGCTCATTATGTGATTTAACTAGTGGGTCAGGTGATAAAGGTACACCTATTGTCCTAGTTCAAGGATATTTCGACAATTACACAAATAAATAGTAATAATGTAGTTTAGGCTTTAATGTAGCTTAAACTACTTTTTATTTTGTTTTCCCCTCGACAAAATGTCTTTTGTTTGTTATAATTATAGTAATAAATAGATAAAAAAGGAGTAACCATGAAACAAAACCGAATATTTTTAATCATTGCTTTAGTACTTACGATTTGCTTTTTTTCAGGTTGCAAAAAGAACAATATTGAAGCATGTGAACATAACTTTAGTGATGCAACGTGTACAAGTCCTTCAACTTGTACTAAATGTGGCGAAGCTAGAGGAACTGCACTTGGTCATGATTGGCTAGATGCGACATACAAGAGTCCTAAAACTTGTCAAAGATGTGGAGCAACTGAAGGTGACCCTGTAGGCGAACATACTCATGTTTTTAAGAAAGCTACTTGTACAAAACCTAAAATTTGTCGAATTTGTAGTTTTGAAGAAGGAAGTCCTTTAGGTCATGAAGAAAGTATTAAGTTTCCAGAAGATGCTAAATGCAATAACACATACACTGTAGAAGTATATTGTACAAGATGTGAAGAGCTTTTATATGAAGATGAAATGGTCAAAGAACACGATTTATATGAAGAAATAGTTGTACCAGTAACTTGTACAACATATGGAAGTTCATTTACTAAGTGCCATAACTGTGATTATGAAAATGAAAATATCTTAAAACCAACTGGTCATAGTATCGTTTACATAATTGATAAGGAACCAACTAGTGCTGAATGTGGTTATCGTCATAGAGAATGTGAAAATTGTGACTACTGTGAATCTAAAATGGCTTATGTCAATAATGGCTTTTCAACCCATGGTAAGTTACAAGTAGTTGGACCTGATCTAGTTGACCAATATGGTGAAAAGTTTCAATTAATTGGTCTTTCAACCCATGGCTTACAATGGTTTGGTCGATACGTAAATTATGAAACTTTTGAATCATTAAGAAACGGTTTTGGCATTAACGTAATCAGATTATCACTATATACTAGTGAGGGTGGATATTGTGTAACTACGCCTAGTAAGAAAGCCGCATTGTTTGATTTAGTTTGCAAAGGCATTGAATATGCAACTCAACTCGATATGTATGTTATCGTTGATTGGCACATGCTTGGTGCAGAAGATGAAAGAGACGAAAATCCTTTATTCTACAAAGAAGAAGCAGTTGAATTCTTTAGTAAAATTACTGAAAAATATAAAGATTACGAAAATATTTTATTTGATATAATGAATGAACCATCGGGAAAAACGACTTGGAAAGATTGCAAAGAATATGCAAACCTAGTTATTCCTGCTATTCGCAAAAATAGTGATGGGATAGTACTTGTTGGAAATCCAAAATGGACATCAGATTTAAGCAGTGTTATGGCAAGTCCACTTGAAGGGTACACTAATATAATGTATAGCTATCATTTCTATGCGGGAGACGGAACTGATGCTACATTAGTAAAACGCGCTTATAGAGCAGGCATTCCGGTATTCATATCAGAACATGGAGGTATGGAAAATACTGGTGATGGGCCAATTTATAATGATTACATAAATAAATGGTATCAAGATTTAGATAGTTTAAATATTAGTTATGTTGCATGGAACATTTCAAATAGTAATGGAAGTGCATCAATTTTTAAAGCATTGTCTTCAGATATCGTATCAGTTAGCGATGATAATTTAAAAGAGTGGGGTATATTCTATCGTACTCACGTTAGAAAACGGATGGGTTTATCAGAATACAAATAAAAAGGAAAAAAGAGAAATGAAAAAATTAGGATTTGGATTAATGAGATTACCGAAAATAAACGGTGAAATCGACATAGAACAAGTAAAAAGTATGGCAGATGACTTTTTAAGTAATGGCTTTACTTATTTTGATACCGCATATGTTTACGAAAATTCAGAAGTTGCATTTAAAGAAGCAGTAGTTAAAAGATATAACCGAAGTGATTACTATATTGCGGACAAGCTCCCCGCATGGAAACTAAAAGAGGGTTTTGATAAAGAAGAAATCTTTAAAGAATCACTAGATAGATTAGGAATAGAATATATTGACTATTATTTATTACATGCGGTACAAGAAGTAAATATTGAAATATACAATGAAAACGACTGTTGGAATTTTTGTCAAGAACTAAAAAAGAAAGGTTTAATCAAACACTTTGGCTTTTCATTCCATGGTTCACCTGCTTTACTTGAAAACATTTTAGCTAATCATTCCGAAGTTGAGTTTGTCCAATTACAAATAAACTACTTAGATTGGGATAATGCAATAATAGCTTCAAGACATAATTATGAAATATGTCGAAGATATCATAAAAATATTATTGTTATGGAACCAGTTAAAGGTGGCATTTTAGCTAATTTTGATGATGATATCGCAAAACTATTTGAACAATATCATCAAACCAATTCTTTTTCTTCATTAGCACTTAGATATGCTGGTTCCCTTGATGGTGTTATTATGGTATTATCTGGAATGAGTAATAAAGAACAAGTAGAAGATAATATTAATACATTTAAAGACTTTGTTAAACTAGGTGATGAGGAATACGAATTAATCAGCAAAATTAAAACAAAATTAATTAAAAAATCATCAATTGGTTGTACAAATTGTAAATATTGTGTAAGTGAATGTCGAAAGAATATCTTAATACCAGAAATATTTAAAATTTATAATCAAGCACTTATCATGGGTATCAATAATAAATACAAAGAAATGTATAAAAATTTAATCAATACAACTAAATCAGGTCAAGCAAATACTTGTATTAAGTGTCATAGATGTGAAAAAGTTTGTCCTCAACATCTAAAAGTTACCGATGAACTTGCGAAGGCATCGAATTATTTAGATAGATAATAAAATAATATAAAAGAAAGGAAGATACTGTGAAATCAATTGTTTATTTTTCAAAAAACCTTAATAGTCATGAATTAGTTAAGTTATATGATATATTAGGTGTACAACTTGAAGGAAATGTGGCAGTAAAATTACATTCTGGTGAACCTGGCAATCAAAACTTTTTGGGACCAGATTGGTTTAAACATATTGTCGCAAAAGTAAATGGAACCATAGTAGAATGTAACACCGCATATGAAGGCGGTAGAAATACAACTAAGGCACATATGGAAACTTTAGATAAACATGGATGGTTAAATAGTTATCGAGTTGATTTATTAGATGCAGAAGGACCAGATAAAGTATTAGAAATTCCTAATGGTAAAGTAATTAAAAAGAACTATGTAGGAAAAGACATTGAAAAATATGATTCAATGTTAGTACTTTCACACTTTAAAGGTCATCCAATGGGTGGATATGGCGGAGCACTAAAACAATTATCAATTGGGATTGCTTCATCTTATGGCAAAGCATACATTCATGGCTGTGGAAAACCAGAAGATCTTTGGACTGCCAACCATGATAAATTCCTAGAATCAATGGCTGATGCGGCAAGCTCAGTTATTAATTACTTCAACAAAAAAATTGTTTATATTAATATAATGAAAAATATGTCGGTAGATTGTGACTGTTGCGCGGTTGCAGAAGACCCATGTATTAAAGATATCGGTGTTTTAATTTCAACTGACCCTGTTGCCATCGACCAAGCTTGTATAGATTTAGTATATAACTCAAATGATCCAGGCAAAGCTCATTTTATTGAACGTGTAGAAAGCCGTAACGGCATTCATACAATAGAAAGTGCTGAAAAACTAGGCATTGGTTCAAGAAATTATGAACTAATTGAAGTTACAAATAAATAGATTAAAAAATTGCAAATTCCATTGCAATGTAGTATAATAATATGGCAATAGGGTTATTGCCAAGTGGTAAGGCAACAGGTTCTGACCCTGTCACTCGTAGGTTCGAATCCTACTAACCCTGCCATTAAAATAGGTCAAAAAGTCTTTTGTAGACTTTTAAAAAATAAGCTATTTTCACAAGAATTCATAGTGAGACTATGATGAAATGCTGAAAATAGCTTTTTTTTATTTAAAAAGTGTAGAGCTGTACGGGGAGTTGAACCTTCGTTTTTTACGGCTAGACTGGGGGAGTTGAACTAATTTCAAATTTTAGGAACAAGGGGATTTGAATATTAGTATCATTGCCAATTTTTAAGCAGGTTTTAAGGCCTTTGTCAGTTCTTTATCCAAAGCAGGAGTAAATATAGGTAAAAGCATATTGAAGAGAACGTTGGCGAGATTTCGGAGCAGCTGTATTTAAATCTATCAAAAATAAACACAAATTCTTAAATAAATAAAATACTTGCATTATTTTCCATATTATGGTAAAATAAAGTTGTAATATATTAATATTTCCTAAGTCTGCTTTTATACACTCTTAAGAAAAAAATATACTAACTAGATACAAGCTCTCTTAGGAAAAGAGGGCTTTTTTTGCCTGAAAATAGATTATTATGAGTAAAGTTCATATAATAATAGTGATAAAACATAAAAGACAGTATGGGGAGGTACTAGTATGTTAATCTATTTAGTATTAAAACGTATCATCAAAGAGCTAGTTGGCCATAGTATACGGCCAGAAGTATACTAACAAAATTTAAAAATGAAAGGAGATGAAAAGTAAAAATGAAAAGAATAATTGTATTATTGATGATGCTTATTTTAAGCATAGTACTTGTTGGATGTAATAATGAAAGTGAAAAAGAAAAAGATGATAGTGAATTATTAAGTACAGAGTTAACTAATAATGATGTTGATTCTAAGGAGAAAAAAATGGATATAAATTATAAAATAGGCATAATGGATGTAAATAAACATGTAGATTATTTTGGGAATTTATTTGAAGTAATTTTAGTTAATGAAGTTGATGAATTAAATACATATTTATTAAATGAAAATAATAGTTTTAAAAAATATGATGAACAGTTTTTTAAAAATAATTCACTGATTATTTATAATATTAGATCTAATAAAACTGGAAATGAAATAAATATAAAGAATGTATTTATAAGTGGAACTGATCTTTTTTTAGAATTAGAATTAATTGAAGGATATGGTGATGCATTTTCTTTTGGCATAGTAACACTTGAAGTTGAAAAAAAAGATTGTCAAAATATTAAAAATGTAAAAATTCTTAAATAAGGAGTATCATTAATGCGAATATTTAAAAAATTATTTATTATAACAAATTTAGTATTTTTAATTGTAATATTTTTTGGTTTTACAAATATAAAAATATCGGCCAATTCACAATCTAATGATTATTATATTAACGAGTCGATGATAGAAGAGATTTCAAATAATTATGAATTTTCTGAAAATAGAATTTTAGTTGTTTTAGATAAAGAATATTCATTAATTGCTGAAGAATATACTGTTGATAATTTTTCAGATATTAATATTAAATCTGTTGAATTACTATCAAAAGGAGCTCAATCAGTTTTAGAAAACCAAACAAAAGAGAATATAAAGATAAATCCTAATGATTATCGTGCAATATTATGTTTGACATTAAATACTTCAAATAAAAAAGATGTTCTTAGAGCTATAAATAGTTTGATTATTAGAGATGATATACAAAGCGCAGAACCTGATGTAGTTTTATATAATGAAGTTATTAATCCTAATGATCTATATTATGCCAATAATAGCCAATGGAATTTAAATGGAACTGCAGGAATAGATTGTCCACAAGCTTGGAATATAACATCTGGTTCAAATGATATTTTAGTGGGTGTAATCGATACTGGAATTCAAGCATCTCATCCAGATTTACAAAATAGAGTTAATACTAATTTGAGTAGAGATTTTTCACTAGCTAGTCCATATATTCCTACAACTATAAATGATAACAGTGGTCATGGCACTCACGTGGCGGGAATTATTGGAGCACAAGGTAATAATACTATCGGTATTTCAGGAGTGTGTCAAAATATACAGTTGGTTTCCTTGAGAATTAATCCAAGAAATGATGAAGCGTTTGCCTCACAATTAATTTTAGCCATTGACTATGCTACTGAGAAAAATATTCGGATTTTAAATAATAGCAATGGAACAGATAATTTTAGTGCTGATGTTAGTCATGAAGAAGCCTTTATAACAGCTGTTCGTCAATATCCAGGGTTATTTGTTACCTCAGCTGGTAATGCAGGACGTAATAATGATTTAAATAACAATAGATTTCCGTCAAATGTTAGATTGCCAAATTTAATAACTGTTGGTGCAAGTGATGTTAATAATAGAATCAGTGATTTTTCTAATTGGGGGCAAAATAATGTTGACATATTTGCTCCTGGAGGTGATGTTAGTTCAATAGCTAATGGAATTATAAGTACTTATCCTACAGGATTAACTGCAAATGTTTCCACTGGATATAGTTCTTTATGTGGTACATCAATGGCCACTCCACATGTTACAGGAGTTGCAGCATTATTATTGTCAAAATACCCTCATCTTTCTGGCAGTGCTTTAAAAGAAATTATAATGGACAGTGCAGAAATTGTTTTAGATGCAAATAGTAATTCTGTTTTTGAAGGTTTTTGTGTGTCAGGTGGAAAGTTAAATGCATATAATTCATTAAATGGATATAAAACATTATCAAAAGGAACATCAACAAATGTTGTTGAAAATTTAAATGATGGTAAAGGATTATTTGGTTTTTCACAATATGGCTCAGGTTTTGTTGAAATTACAATGACTGCAACAAAGAGTTCAGGTACAGTTACTTATCCACAAGGTTCATTTAGAGTGTTAAATGATGATGGAGAAGTTGTAAAAAAATGTGAAATGAGTAATTTTACTGATGAGGCAATAAATAAATTAGGTCAAAATAGTTTTACTGTATTCTTGCCAGAATCAGGATATTATTATATTGATTTAGAGTATTCAGATGAAAATTTAACTGCACTAAATTTTATGGTCGAAAATATTGAATCATATGGTTCAAGTATTAATTTATTTAATTATGCAGAAAATGCAGAATTTGAAATAGCTTTTGCAAATAATATTCAATCAGATGATTTCTTTAAGACACTTATATTGAAACAATCTTCTAAATATGAATTTGATATCGACACAACTGGTAGTGTTAGATTAGTTGTTGTAAAAAGAGATTCAACTAGTGCATTTGCAGGATTAGAAGTTTACAAAAATCAAGTAATTACTGGTAATACTACAATAACATTAAATATGGATGCTGGAACTTATTATATTGGTTATTTTGATAATTTAGATAATTCAAGTTTAAGTATTAGTATGACACGAAAAGTTTCACAATATGGTGGAAGTGTTATGGTTACTGACCCTGATTATGGAACAAATGCAGGAAGTCAAATTACTGTTGCAGAACGAGATATAGTATTTTATAATAGATCTTTTAGAGGAACAAATATTTTAGAAGGATTTACTAGACTTGTATATTTCGATGATGATTATGCACCATCTGTATCAAGATTAGATTATGATTGGTATTCTAGTGATGAGAATGTTGCCATAGTTACTTCATATGGTACTGTTTTAGCAAAAAATGTTTCTCAAAATACAACTGTTAAAATTATGGCGGTATATAAAAATGATATGTCAAAGGTATATGTTAAAGAATTTACAATTTTAAATGATACAAAAACGTATAATTCCGATCCGCTTGATATTGAAATGACACTTAACGTTTCAGCTGGAGAATACACTAGCATTTCTTTTGGAAATACACCTGTTCCAATAAATTTATTGCAGTATTATTATTGGTCATCTAGTGATTATAGTTGTGCATCAGTCGATAATTGGGGAAGAATATATTGTTATTATTCTGCAGTTGGACAGACAGTAGAAATAACAGGAACTTATTTGTATAATAGTAGAGTTAGAATAAAGATAACAGTAAATATCGTTAATTAATGTTTTGAGTTAGTAAAGATGCAAAATTACATCTCTGCTGACTCTTTTATTGTTTTGAAAAAGTATAGAAATTAAAAAAAATGTAGAGCTACTATATTATGCCAATAAGCTAGTTTCTATATCTTTTGCCAAAATTTAAGAGAAAATATGCAAATAATTTCAGATACAAGTAAAAAAATCATGGTTCAATTAACAATGTGACGCTAATTGAATTTGAATAAGAAGAATTGTATACTTTTTAAGAATATAATTCTATAAAAAAATGTTCAAAAAAATTTACTCAAATCCAAAAGAAAATAATTTAAGATTTAGAAAATGAAATTATTCGTTTGACGGGTTGTCAATCATCGTGCACAAAAATCATGCCCTA
>ERZ1673738.79-NODE-79-length-179116-cov-11.968201_pt1 | contig 179116 bp, 284 predicted proteins | sample MGYA00580198_ERZ1673738 | MGnify/ENA primary metagenome ERZ1673738 (study PRJEB41218, sample SAMN15661784) | gut metagenome | host: Homo sapiens | place: Canada: London | collected 2015-08-20/2019-03-30 | study: EMG produced TPA metagenomics assembly of... | reverse complement strand
AAATCCTAAAACTATCTATCATTTAATATGATTTATATATATTTATATATACATATATATAATAAAAAATCCTAAAATTATATAATTTAATTTTAATTTTATCAATAGCAAATCCTAAAATTAAATTTAATTTTCCTATTTTATACGGTTTTTGATTAAAAAAATTTTCCTATTATTTTGTTGCGCGGCCAGCTTATAATTTTATTGACTCCTAAAATGCCCGGGTAAAGTTAGTTTCAACTAATTAAAAAATTTAGAAAAGTCCCATAAATTGGATTGATTACTATTGACATATCCCGAAATATGTGATATAATTTAGATACAGAAAGAGAGAAAGAGGTAATAAATATGAAGTGCATTTACATGGAAAAAGATGGCAATACTTTCTTGTATCGTTATGGTGGTTCGCAAGAAGAATGCGATAAACTCAATCAAGCCACGCATGATTACTATCCGAAAGATTCTAGTCCGAAAGTTTTGGCTGGCTATCATTATTTCATGGCTGACCAACCCATGTTCGATGACCGCGATTTTTAAGAGGTGAACCAAATGGAAAAAGAAAAGCATTATCGTGCAATCGGCAACAAAATTTTAAGCGTCGAGTGCGCAGAAACAGGAAAATATAAAGTCAATCATGTTTATACAGACCCTTTTGGTAGGGCATTACCGAAGCAAGGTGAAGTTAGTAAAGGTTATGTTGATTGGCTATTAAGCAATAAAAAGGGCTGAAAAATCAGTCCTTTATTTTTTTTTGTTAGTTTCAACTAACTTGAATTCCCGGGTGACTTTACAGTCCCATAATTAGGACTTTCCTAAAATAGGTATTGACAAATAAAATTATGTATAGTATAATATAGATAAGATAAGAGATAAAAAGAGGTAAATATTATGTGGACGGTATACTTCGAAACTGAAAAGAGCCATTGGGAAGTTTATGAAAGTAGTTTGTCTTATGTCGAAGCATTCAACGCTTGCAATATGATTATGAGTAAAAATATCAATGCAAAAATGATGCAGAATTAAAAATAATACTTGATAAACAGAATTAAATGGTATATAATAAGTATAGAAATTAAGAAAGAAGTAATTACGATGACGAAAGAACTCAAAGCAAAACTCATGGACTTAACTATTGATGAGCTTGACCAGTGGGCAAATCTTAACGCTCAAAAGGAAGAAGCAAACCGCATTGCCCAAGAATTAAGCGAACAACTTGACCATTATCGTCAGCTTGTTATTGATTTAACAAACCAGATGAATGATATTGTCCAGAAATAATTTAACCGCAGTTAGATAAGTCTAACTGCTTTACCCGGGCGCTGCATCAAAAGTACAAACAGACGATTGATTTGTCTATGTAGTTCTCTATTGAACCGTGGTATAATATAGACACTGAAAGAGATAAAACAAAAGAGAGGTAATAACGCCGCCACCCACTAATCAAAAGGAGTTTGAATTATGGCTTTTGCAAAGGTTTCGCTTAATAATATCAATATTAAAAAATTTTGCGAGTTTTCAGTTGGTGAGTTTTTCCGTTTTTACGATAGTATTTATGTTAAGTGCGGCTATGATAGTGCCGTATGTGTTGTTAATAACGGTAGTAAAGATATTTGTAAATTTTCTTTGGGTGAAAAATGCGAAGATATTGTAATCGAGTTGAAAGTTTTTTGATTCTATCCGCCTTCGGGCGGTTTTCTTTTGACTCGAAGTTAGTCATATCTAACTCACCCGGGCGCTTTGAAAGTCCGATTTATGGTATTGACAAATAGTTGCAAATATGATATTATAATAATGCGGAGGGGATAAGGGCGCCGCCACTGAGACAAAATGTACAACTCAGATAGTCAGGCCCTTAAAATAAATAAAAAAGTTCTGAAAAGGACTTGACAAATAAAATATATATGGTATAATATATACAGAAACAAAGAAAAAGGTAAATAAAAATGACGAACGAAATCAATAAAATGCTGATGACTCTTGACGAAATGGGTTATGATGTGGAGCGTGTCATGGACTGCTATGTCACTATCCGTTACAACGACGAAATCCTGTTCGCAGGTGATGATTTTATCGCACTCGAAGCCTTCTGCGATAGCATTCTTTACTAATCAACAGGAACATGTCAAAATAAAAAGATTTTTTATATTATTATTCTACTAGCTGCTGTTGTTCTTGTTTATGTTTTTGGTTTTAATGCTACTATCAAGTCCTCACGATATAAGTGCGGTTTCGTTAAATTTTTAACGAGCGCTCGCCCGGGTGATATTTGTTAAAAATTTAACAAATTAAAATAAAAATAAAGCGCCCTTGCGGGCGCAAAAGATTATTCAATATTAATTGTAGCCGAAGGATAAATCGCATCAACGACCACGCCAGCCTGAAAATATGCTACTCTACCTTCAATCAGGCTAATAGCGTTCGGAAGCGTGGTTTCATCAACAACACATTCCCCTCTATATGTTACAAACGCGATTCCATCAAAAATAACTTTGTTGTTAATTTTAATAAAATAATCTCCATCAGACTTAAAAATCGTCCCAACAGGAAAATCCTTAAAATGAATTTCAGCGTTACATTTAATGTTGTTCATATTTGTTCTCCTTTTCTCTTAGTGTGATTATATTATACTATATATTTATCTATTTGTCAATAGGAATTTTAAAAATTATTTAGATTTTATTAGAATTATTTTTACGACGGACTTGACAATTCTATTATTACGTAGTATAATATAATTACATTAAGAAAGAGGTAAACATTATGGAAACTTTTATCATTAGTTATATGATTGCAAATGAAATCGTTGGCGTGGTTATGGCTGTTGGATTTGTAAAATATCTACGCAAAAGTGGTTTCTTTATTCAACGCAAGATTGAAAAGTGGCGTTCTAAAAAACCTGATAGCGATGTGGAATTTTGGACTGCTTTTAACTTGCTTGAAGAAGCTCTAAAAAAAGCCAAAAGCGAAGGTAAAAAAGAATTGTGTATCATTAGTTGGACTTCTCTTGACGATGCTTGGCAAGTCCTTCAAGATAACCTTATTGGCGATATCCTCACTAAAGCCCCTTTTTATGTCGTCAAAAATCTTTATCGTCCCGCTTATCAAGAAATGATTGATTGGTATGGGATTGAAATCAAACATATTTATTAAAATTCAATGCCGTCAAATAAATTTTGACGGCTTATTATTTTGTAATTAATTAGTCATGTCTAACTGCCCGGGCGCAAATTAAATCCTATAAATCGGACTACAAAATTCAAATTTCTTATTGACAATCCCATAATTCTGTGGTATTATATATACACAGCAAGAGAGAAAGGAAGAAAATAAATGACACGATTGACCATCCTGCCGCGCAATAAAGAAACCATTGAAGTTTTCTACTTCGATGCGACTTTACTCGACCTCATTCTGATGCCCTTCTTCATCAAGAAATATTTTCGCGGCAGAAAATATTTTCTTGAAAAGGCTTGACAATTTACCACTTATGTGCTATAATAAGTACATAAGATAAAGAAAGGAAATGCCTATGACATGGACGTAGGGGTAGCGCCCGAAAATTAAACGCTTTGATATATTGTGTATAATCGAATTACGAAGCCGCAATAATCGGTTGCGGTGGGAGGCTCTATGAAATATTACACGGGATTTACTTAGCGATTTAACCTAAAAATTTATTGAAATATAGAAGGCAATTAAAATGTATTATACTGGATTTACTTAGCGTTTACTCATATCGCTATTGATGGGTAAATGCGCTACCAAACAAGCACCATACTTGTCCGCATCGAATAGGCAGAAGCTACTGCAGGGCTTTTGTACTCGATGCGGTTTCTTTTTATCCTTTAGTTAGGCATGACTAACCGCCCGGGTATAGTCCAATAAAACGGACTTTAAAAAAAAATAATGCTTGACATTCTGAATTATCTATGCTATACTATATACAAGATAAGAGATAAGAAAGAGGTAAACAAAATGACTGTCAAGAGAATCAATAAGCGTACTGCTCGTAAACTGTTCAATGAAGGTAAAGAATTTTGGATTGTACCGCGTTTCCAAGACCCATTGCGCTGGGGCGTTCTTGTAAATTACAAGAGTGACGCAAACTATTACGCAGGTTATTCTTCTTTTGATTCGCTGGTAAATGCTTTTGAGTATTACAACTGTGATAGTGAGCGTGGTACTTACAGTGCTTTTTATGTGGAGGTTATGTAAAATGGCTAAGAAAGTTATTATTGTTCCTTTTGGTCAGTTACCGTGCGGTTCTAAGTTTACCAGTACAGGCGGCAGTGCTTTTATTAAACTGGCACATGATTGTGAGTATAATCATGAAGATAATCTTGCCGTAAAAGTTTGCAATGGTGAAATTATTGGATTTGGCGATAGAACGCCTGTATTTTATAGATATTGAGAGGGTTTATATCCTCTTTTTTTATTATCATGTAAGTTAGTTAGGATTAACTGCCCGGGCAACACTTTGTTAAATAATTAACTTTCAAATTTCCTCTTGATATTCTGTGCTCAATGATATATAATATAGATACACCAAGGGAGAAAGGAGCAAAAGAAAATGGTGGTATATAACGGCTATCAGTTGTCCAAGCGAAAGCCGCTGATTAAGTTAGCTCAAGAAAAACTTGACACAGTAGACTTTGAAAGATTGGCAAGGACTGGACATTTTTTAGACAGAGTAGAGGAGCGCAATATTAACCTAAATAAAATCTCATCTACAAAAATGAAACGCGCCACAATTTACGAAGTAAAGCTAGAGAGAAACGAAATCATTTCTGTTGGTATTCGAGTATCATACAATAAAAAGCAAATTGCCTGTATGATAATTGGGTTTAAGACTGAAACACCGATGATTGTTACCTCGTGGTTGATAGAAAGGAAATAATTTTGAGCCGCTTCAAGCGGCTTTTATTTATCTTCTGGGTTAGCTAAGACTAACTTTACCGGGCGATTTAACAAGTCGAAATAAAAAAGAGGATATAAACCCTCAAATTATGGATTAAATTTCAATTTCTGCCCGTGGATTCTTTGAGTAGGCTTATGGAGCAAATAAAAACTTTTATCAAACATCCAATAAGGTAAAAAGATAATAGTATAGTCTTTTCTTTTTTTAAGAAACCGCTCATAATCTGCACGCTCTTTTGGGCGTCTCTTTAAATATTCTTCCATACCAGTTAGCATATAAATTTCTTTAGCTTCTTTATCAACTTTGTAATTCATGTGAGTCATTCTTGCCATTTTATTTACCTCGCTTTATTTCTTATCTTGATTATATTATACCATATAAATTTATTTTGTCAAGAAGAAAATCAAAAGTTATTTATTTAACAGTCTTTCGTCCGGGCGCTTTGAAAGTCCGATTTATAGTATTGACAAACTGCACATTATATGCTATAATATATACAAAACAAGAGAGAAAGGTGCTTAAAATGATTTACGATGGTTTGAATTATTCTCATGTTGTCTACACTTGCAAATTCTGCGGTAAGAAGTGGGATTTTACTTCTCATTTCTTTACAGGCGGTACTCTTGCATGTTTGGCGAGGTTTCTTCTGGTTGTGCATTGCGTAATTCATCACACAAAAGAAGTCAAGTTAAAAAATATTTTGAATGGTTTGAAATGCGGTTTGCTTGCTCCTATTTTTGCACTCACAACAATTTTGATTGCAGTGCTTCAAGTTATCCTTTATCCTTTGTATCTTCTTTTAACTTTTTTGTTCTTTGAGTCTTGACAAACACAAAAATCTATGCTATAATATATATAGAAACTGAAAGAGAGGTAAATCCCATGAGTGTTAAGGAACTGAACTGCTATGATGTTGTCTACTATAATAAGGACAACGAACTACTGGTTGAAAGCGCGTGGGCTTCTGATGCCGCAAGTGCAATTAAGATTATCGACAATCGTCATCCGCTGGAGGCGCTGGTTATTCATGATGTACATATTAGAGGTGATTATAATGCTTGAAAAGAATCGACAGAAAAAAGAGCGAGCCGCACGGCGTCAGACCTTTGTGGGAGTACGCCCCGCGCGTTTCAAAAAGAAAACTGCATATGACCGCAAGACGCAGAAAAATGACACCCGCGCCCAAATCAACGGAGATTAGAGCCAGCCGCCCAGAGATGGGCGGTTTTAATTTTGCTCGAAAATTAGTTATAACTAACTTGCCCGGATAAGTTAGTCTTAACTAACTTTGGATATAAAAAATGCGCCCTTCATGGGCGCACATCAATTTACTCAATAGTCAATGTAGCATTGTTAAAAGCCATATTAACTATTTTATATTGGTCAAAATACACCGCTATACCGTCAGAAAGACGGATGGCTGATGGCACTGACCTACGGTCAATTATTGCCGAACAATCGCCATTTTCACCTTCATCGCAAAGGTATTCCATATCCAAATTTGAATAAATGGCATTTGCATCAATTTTAATAAAAAGTTCTCCATCGTCTGCGAAAATTGCACCGACAGGCAAATCATACAGAGTTACGTCATTGCGGAAACGACATTCAATCTTATTCATATTTATTCTCCTTTTCTCTTGGTGTATATATAGTATACTATATTTTTATTTATTTGTCAATACCTAAATTAAAAGTTAATTATTTAACAAAGTACTGCCCGGGCACAGTGCATCAAAAGTACAAATTAATAATATAAATGTCTATAAAAAAATCTGTTGACAAAAGCTGCAAGGTATGCTATACTATATATACACCAAGAGAGAAAGGAACAAACAAACATGAAAAAAATGGCTTACTTCGATATGGACGGCACTATTGCCAACTTCTACGGCGTGGACGGTTGGCTTGACTGCCTGATGGCTCATGACCCTCGCCCCTATGCCGTAGCAGAGCCGTTGTTTACCGCTGAACAGTTTGCGAAAATCGTACAGATTTTACAGGCTCAGGGTTTTGGCATCGGCATTATCAGCTGGTGTTCTAAGGAAAATAACAAGGGTTTCAACGCCGAAATTCGCAAGGCAAAAAAGGAATGGCTTGCAAAGTTTTTCCCCTACGCGGAAGAAATTCATGTGGTTGCTTACGGCGTCCCTAAATGGTCGATTGTCCGCCCTGAAAATCGCGTCAATACGATTCTTTTCGATGATGAAGAACAGAATTTGTCCGCGTGGGAAAAACATGGCGGCAAGGCTGTAACGGCTGAAAAACTTTTTGAGTTGATTAAGAAAGGTGGTTTTTGATATGACTTTTGTGAAGGTTATTAGAGATAAAGAAAGAAAGGATAATTTTTGCGATTTGCAAAACGGAGAATTTTTTGAATTTGGCGATGACTTGTTTATCAAAACAGGTAAAATTTCTGCAATTAACTTAGATAACATTGAAGCTGGTAATGATGGCGCTGCAATTTTTTCGACTAGTGAGAAAATCAAAAGTGTCCGAGTTGAAATAAAAATTCTTTGATTCTTCCCGCCTTTGGGCGGTTTTCTTTTGATTGAGAGTTAGTTGCATCCAACTCTCCCGGGCGGGCGCATCAAAAGTACAAATCAATAATACAAATCTCCATAAAATAATCCTTGACATTTCGCGTTCAATGCTGTATAATATAATTACACCAAGAGAGAAAGGAACAAAGAAAATGAATATCTATATTGCAAGTCCGCTTTTCCACAAATGGGAACAGAGAAATGTTAAGCACATTGAAAAGTGGTTGAAAACCATTTTTCACGGTGCAACTATCTATTGTCCGCAGGATTTTCAAGTATCCAACGCATGGGAACTGCCCAATCATGTTTGGGCAAAGAAAATCTTTGAGGAAGACCACAAACAACTTGACGCGGCTGACCTTGTTGTGTGTATCTCCTATGGTTACAAATCCGATGACGGCGCGGCGTGGGAGATGGGCTATGCAAAAGCAAAAGGTAAAGAGGTTTGGCTTGTCGCCGCAGACCATGACATCGGGCCTTATAGTTTGATGTTCATGACCGCAGACAAAATGTTTGCGCTCGATGAAAATTACGATGTGCCAGAGATTGAGCCGCAAGATATTGAATGGAAATAACCCTTGACAATGGCACAAATGTGTGCTATAATAATTATAGAAACTGAAAGAGAGGTAAGATAAAATGCAGGTTTTCGGTTATGAAGTTGATGAAAATTATGGTTTTATCCTGAATTGCGGCAAGCTCGATCCTATCGAGTTTAAGGGCAATCCCGAAATTGCCTATCGTCAAGCAAAGGAACGCCAGCGCTATGAAAAGCGCAAGAATCGCCGCAATTACACTATGACATATAAGGTAAAGGGGTGCGTCTGATGTTTTGGTTTTTGCTGATTATTTACTTTGTCGGGCTGTTGGTTTTCGTTGGGCTGTTGCAAGCCTTTAACGAAAACAAAAACAGTACAGGCTTGATGCTGGGCATCTTTGGACTTGGCATCGCGCTTCTGTTGTTTGGCGCGCATCTATGGTATGCCTTTTATGTGCTGATGCTCCTGCCGTGGTTTACATTTCTGCCAGCAATTCCAGAGCTTAATTTTTGGGGCATTTATATTGCTTTCGCTTTGCTTCGCGGTGGTATCTCGACTAAGTCAAAATAATTTTGAGGGCTGAAAAGCCCTCTTTTTTAATATCAAAAGTTAGTTGAGACTAACTCGCCCGGGTAAGTTAGTTATAACTAACCAGTCAAGATAAAAAAGAGGGATTACTCCCTCTTTGCTTTACGGCGTTCAAATGCTTCTTTTACATCTGCCAGCCGTTGCTTTGCTTCACGAACATTATCTTCAAATGCTTCAATGGCTTTACTCGCACAAGCGGGACAATATTCGTCATCATCGTTAATAGTGATACAGTCATCGCGCTTGACATAACGCCCGCAAAAATCGCACACCGTATAAATATTTCTTTCATCGAAGCAATCATCACAAATTGTAAGTTCTTCAACCTTCCCATCTTCGTTTACGACCTCTCGCGCGAAAATATCTTCGGGGGCGCAATAAAAAGGTTTGCCACAAACATCACAGCAATCCATCTCGACCATTTTCTTCATATTCATTACCTCCTTTTGATGTATTCATTATAGCATAGTTACCTCGAAATGTCAAGCATTATTTTTAAAATTAGTTATGCCTAACCATCCACCGGGCGGAACTTTGTTAAATAAATAACGCTTGACATTTTACTTTATATATAGTATAATATAGAAAAAGGAGATGACGGTATGGCCGCAAAGAACGAGAAAAAGAAACTGACTTTCGAGGATAAGTTCGCGCGTCATTTTTATTGCCAGCGCGCACAATTAAGAACTATTCGTCAAAACAAACATGATTGCACTCATAAGATGCGTCAAATCAACAAAGAAATTTGCCGCAAAGCTCTTGACAATCGAGATTAAGTATGATATAATAAATATATCAAAAGGAAATGAACTAACGGGTAGGCAAGGCAATAGTCAAGCCAGAAAACTCCCGTCAAGCATTTTAATTTATCAATAGGAGCTGGTGTCTATGCAAATTAACCTTGCCGAAAAAACTTTGTCTCTGTTTAGCAATGCAGAGGTGGGCGATTATGTCCGTTACCCTCGTGGCAGGCTGTGTTTGGTTGTTCCGCGTTTTATCGCGCAGAATCGACTGTATAATGCCGTGATGCTCTCGAATGGCTTGCCTGTATTCTTCGCGGCTGACGAAAAAGTCGAAGTCTTTATGAATGTACGATTTAAGGAGTGATTTTATGAATACTAGCGTTGTTTTATTCAAAGATGAAGAAGGCAATGTTGATTTTGGTTTGTCGATTCCTGATCATGGGATTGTTGTTTGTCTTTGTTGTGGCAGTCTGTTTGATTTTGACGATGTTGAAATTCTGTACGATTTCAACAATGTTCATTACCTCGAACAGGCGGTCGAATCTGGCGGCTTTTACGATAAATTGCCTAACAATCTCAAAGACCTTTACATTAGCGCGAAATAATTTTGACCCGCTTCGGCGGGTTTTTATTTTATGTATAGTTAGTTATACCTAACTTACCCGGGTGCAGTTAGTCATGCCCAACTCTGTATAAAAATAAAAGGGTCACATTTAATGTGACCCACTGAATTAGTACACGCCTGCATAATCAAAAATTACAGGACGATTGTGCGCTACAAAGCCAATATTTCCGCCGTGCAAATCCGTGATATGATAATCTCGCATCCAATCCATCAGGCGGTGCATAAATTTCCAACCGTAATACTGTACACAGCGCCCAACCCATTCTTCTTCCGTTTCGTGGTAAGGCATTTCATTGATGTAGCGTCTAATTTTGCGTTTGCAATAACCTTGATGCTCTAAGGCTCTTGCCACCATATTAAAAGTGTTTGTATATTCATCGGTGTCATAATCGTACATCAATTCGCCACATTTAGGCTGAATGTAAAAAGTAACGCCGCGCGGTGAGGTGTACCATTTTTCGATGGTCAAAAGAATCCGCTCAACTTCATATTCACGCGCGATTTGGAAACGCTGGTATTCTTCTTCACAACCATTAGTGGTAGAGTTAATATCAAGTTTGATTGCAAAGTCATCGAACACAAAAGCAACGCGCGTCATGCCGCTGTAAACTTCAAGCTCCCACTCTTTGGCAAAATTGATTGCCCACCTATAACGTTTGTCTTTGTCCCGAGGGCAAGTATTAAGAGCCAAGAAAAAGTCGATAGGAAAATTGGTTTCAAATTTGAGTTTCGTGATTTTCATTGCGTACCTCGCTTTCTTTATTATTAGTATACCACAGCCGCAGTCAAAAGTCAAGCATTATTTTTAGAAAATAGTTAATTAAGCCTAACTTGCCCGGTGAGACACATTGTTAAATAAATAACTTTCATTTTGCCTATTGACATTCAAGATTAAATGGTATATAATATAAGTACACCAAGAGAGAAAAGAAAGAAAGAGGTAACTAATATGCCTATTGTTATTGATTGCAACGAAAATATTCTTCGCGCTTTTCCTATGCTGTCCACTCCCGCGTGGCAGTTCATGTGCACTGATTGCGTTTTTCGCGCGCTTCAAGTTATGAATCGTCCTGTACGATGCAAAGAAATTCGCCAGTGGGTCAATGATAATGTCGGTTTTCCGCGTAGCGTTACTATTGAGATGATTGCCGCTTGCTGTCAGCGGCTTGCCAAGATGGGACTTGCCAAGCGCGAAGAAATTGACGAAGGTACGCTAGAAATTCCTCTTGAAGATTGGTGCCTTAATTATTCGGCAGACCTTAAAAGTTGTCAAGCCTGCGGCAACAAATGTAAATTCAATGATGACCATACAAAACTGGTTGTTAAAAATACAAACGCTTACTACTCTTTGGTGTGACGGATTGGAGTCCCTTTTATGGGACTCCTTTTCCGCCCGGGCACGGCGCAACATTTGTCCATGTTCTTGATTGATTTATCTATGTTCACCAGCGTTTAGTTGTGCTATACTATATATACAGTCAAGGGAACGGAACAAGAAACCGCTCATAAAGAGTTCAAAAAAAATAAAAAAAGTTCTTGACAAACGCTCTCGACTGTGTTATAATAAAGATGTTCCAAGAGGAACAGAAACAAAGTGACTTGCGACTGACCGCAAGAGAAAGAGGTATCTTATGGCTAACACTATGAAGAAGTCCGACCTGCTCTCCGCTATCAAGGCTGATACCCTTGCAAAACTGAATCTGGAAGCCCTCGGCGCTGTCCAGATTGGCTCTGGCCTGTGGGCTATCCCCTCTATCGACTATGAGGGCAACCAGACCTACACCAAGATTGCGGTGACTGCCGCAAACCCCATCGCCACCGAAAAGGTTGCCGCGTTCGACCTTGACGATGCTGTCGAGAAGTATCAGGCAGAGCTGGCGGAATCTGCCGCAAAGGCCGCAGAGCGCAAAGCAAAGCACGATGCCAAGGTTAAGGCTGACGCTGACCGCCGTGCAAAGCGTGCCGCAGAAAAGGCGGCTCGTGACGCCGAAAAGGCTTGATAGAATTGAGGGCGCAGAGATGCGCTCTCTTTTCTTTTGACTCGACTTTGTGAAAAATTTAACAAGCGGCTGCCCGGGCGCGGTTAGTCAAACCTAACTTTCATTTTCAGCATATTGCACAAAATTTGTTTGAAAATTCTTTTGTCTTTTGACTTGACAAATTGTATACAGTCTGTTATAATAATAGTGTTCTAAGAAATCAATAGAAAGAGGTTGAACCCATTGAGCAAAAAAAAGATTCGTTGCGTTCTCGACACTGAAACCGCAGGGGGGTTGAGCAAGCCCCTTCCCTATGATTTTTCTTATATCTTGTATGAGGGCGCAGAGATGCGCGAGGTTTGCCGCCGTTCATTTGTCATCAAAGAAATTTTTCTCGATGCTACGCTAATGGATTCGGCGTATTACGCCAAAAAAGTTCCCTCTTATTGGGAGGATATTTGGGCAGGCAAAAAACAGCTTGTCAGCGCATATTTTGCGCGAAAGACTTTTTTTGACGATTTGGCGCAGTTTAATTGTAAAGAGTGCTACGCCTACAATATGGCTTTTGACCGCCGCGCCCTTAACAATCTTATGAATTTTTCAACGGATGGTCGTTATAAATGGTTTTGGAAAAAGGGCGTTCGGCTGTATTGTATTTGGAACATGGCCGCTTGTGCGTTCCTTGCTGGGAATGATTACTACAAAACCGCTATTGCGCAGGGCTGGGTATCTGAAAAAGGAAACATTCTTACAAATGCGGAATGTGCCTATCGTTTTTTGACTGGAAATTTTGAGTTTGTCGAACAGCATAAAGGCATTGACGATTCCGACATAGAAGCGTCAATTTTGAAAAAGTGCTTAGCTATGCACAAAAAGTTGGACAAAACTCCGCGCGGTGGCGTATGGCAGAAGGCGCAAAAAATCAATCGCCGCAATCAAAAGAAAGTTGCCGCAAAGAGAATTGAGATTCAGTCCGAAATTGAAGAACTCGAAAAAGAGTTGAAAGAACTGCGCAAAAAGTTGGCCGCACTATAAAAAGTTGAGCCGTTCAAAATCAGAACGGCTTTTTTCTTTTTCTTTTGAGTTAGGCTTGACTAACTATGCCCGGGCAAACTTTGTTAAATAAATAACTTTTACTTTACTTATTGACATTCGAGATTAGATGATGTGTAATATAAGTACACCAAGAGAGAAAAGAAAGAAAGAGGTAACTAATATGTTTATTATCATTGAGTGCGATAAAAAGATTCTTCAGGCTTTTCCTATGATGTATATTCCTGCAATGCAGTTTATGTACACCAACTGTGTTCACCAGGCACTCCAGGCTCTGAATCATCCTGTTCGATGCAAAGAAATTCGCAAATGGATTTATGAAAATAGTGATATTACATATGATATTACTATTGCAATGGTTAGTTCTTGCTGTCAGCGTCTTGTTGAAATGGGACTTGCTAAGCGAGAAGAAGTCGAGGAAGGGACAAGAGAAATTCCTACAGATTGGTGTTCTAATTCTTCAAATCCTAATCACTGTGCGCGTTGTAGCTGCAAATGTAAATTTAATGCCGACCGCACGAAAATAATTATTAAAAAGAAAAACTCTTACTACTCTTTGGTGTGACGGAAAGGAGTCCCATAAAGGGGACTCCTTTTCGCCCGGGCGGCCGGCAACATTTATTCATGCTTTTGATTGATTTGTCCATGTTCATTTATACCTTGCTATGGTATACTATATATACAGTCAAGAGAGGAAAGCAAGCAAAGAACTTCAAAAGAAATTCTAAAAAACGCTTGACAAACTTCGCTGGCTGTGATATAATAAAGATACTCCAAAGGGGTACAGAACAAGGCGCTCACAGCCAAGAGTGAGAGAAAGAGGTACACTTATGATGAAACAGTTTGAGATTATGGAGGCCGCCCGCCAGCAGATTATCGCCCAGCTGAAACTGGCAGACCTGCCGTATCAGGTCGATGGTGCAGAGTTCGGTGTGTATGTCACCGTTAAGGATGGCGATACTGAAATTGATGTGCCGATGACCATTAAGGCCGCCGCACACCGCTATGCAGACACCGAAAAGGCGAAGGCTTATGACCTTGCCGCCGCCGCGGAGGAGTATGACTTCACTGTTAAGGCGCGTGAGGACGCAAAGCAGGCACGCCTTGCCGAAAAGGCGCGTAAGGACGCTGAAAAGGCACGCGCAAAAGCCCAGCGTGACGCGGTGAAAGCCGCCAAGAAGGCCAAGCGCGAAACCGCAAAGGCTGACGCCGAGGGCGATTCTGTCGAGCAGTAATGAATTGGGGCAAGATTTTCTTGCCCCTTTTCTTATGCTCTACTTTGTTAAAAATTTAACAAGGTGCGCCCGGGCACAATGAATCAAAAGTACAAAGTAAACATCATATTTATATAACTTTTCTATTGACTTTTAAGAGTAAGCGTGATATAATTATATTAAAGAAAGGGAAAAGAAAAATGGAAATTAGAGTTGAAAATGCAGATACGCCGCAGATGAAAAATTGTTACATCGACACAGAAAATTTTTCAATGTCTGGGTTTTATGGTTTGTCTGATATTGAAATTAAGCAAAATAGTTTTGAAAGTTACTATGATTGTCGTAGACTTTGGTTGAGCCGAGAAGAATTTAACGAGCTTTACGATATGATGACCGAAATGAAGAAGCAAATGGAGGATTGATTCTATGGAAATTAGAGTTGATAATAAAGATAATCCTACAGAAAAACGTTGCTTTGTTGATGCAGAGCAACTTGAGATTGCAGCTTTTCCTGCTTTAGATCATTTCGAAATTGCGCGGATGGGAGTTGGAGACCTTGGCGATTGCTATAACGAACTTTGGTTGAATCGAAAAGAGTTTGACGAACTCTTTGACATGATGACTGAAATGAAAAAATTGTTGGAGGCTTAATATGTATTTTGAAGTGTGCGGCAAGCCTTTTGAAGGTATTTTGCAGATTGGAGATACCATTGCAAATCATATTGTAGATTATAGTGACTATCAAATGCGCAATGATGAAGCCGCAACAGAATTTATTTGTTCTGCCGTGCGTGATTATCTAAGCGACTTGCATTAAGGCTTTAATCGTCCTCAAAGTGATAGTCCCATTTAAGGGACTATCTCCCGGGCGCGGTGCAATATTTGTCCATGTTCTTGATTAATTTGTCTATGTCTATTTTCCTAAGGGTATGGTATACTATAATCACTCCAAAGGGAACGGAAATCCCAAGAGAGCGAAACCTGCACGCGGTACGGTTTAACTCCGAACTCGCCCCATTTAGGAGCGAATAGCTCAACGATAGAGCAACAGGAAAAAATTCAAAAAAACTCTTGACAAACTCCGCGACCTATGGTATAATGAATATGTTCTCAGAGAGAGAACAAAACTTAACACAGAGCGCCTACTGCCGAAAGTGTAGGAGAAAGAGGTTTGCTATGGCTACCACTATGAAGAAGGCCGAGATTCTGTCCACTGCTAAGGCTGGCATTTTGGAAAAGCTGAATTTGGAGGCTCGCGGCGCGCGTCAGATTGGTGCATCGACTTTCGCTCTGCCGATTGAGGTTGATGGCATTGTCTGTTGGGTGAAGGTTGCACTCACTTGTGCCAATCCCATTGCCACCGACAAGGTGCCTGCGTTCGACATCGAACAGGCTTGCGGTGATTGGGAGTTTGAGCGCGAGGAGAAGGAGCGCGTAGCCGCCGAAAAGGCCGCTGAAAAGGAGCGCAAGGCTCAGGAGCGTGCCGCCAAGAAGAAGGCTTGATAGAATCGAGGGTGAAGTGATTCACCCTCTTTTCTTTTGACTCGAAGTTAGTTATGACTAACTGCCCGGGCGAGACATTGTTAAATAAATAATTATCATTGACAAAATCAATAAAAAGTGATATAATAATTATAGTAAAAGAAAGAGAGGTAATAGAAATGTGGATTGATAAATATGGTAACAAGTTTGAAACTGAAGAAGAAGTTCGAGAGGCCTGTTTTGATGACATTAAGTCAGAGGATGACATTGTTGAAGTTATAAAAGATAGTTATATTGAATCTTATTGGAAATTGTTCATGGACGCTTTACTTGCTCACGATGTTTGGGAGTATCAAAAGTTACAGGACGAAATCCTTGATAAAGTTTGGGAAGATTGCGGTTTTACCGAAATTGAAGAGGAGGATGATGAAGATGGAGAATGAAATTAAGTGTCCATGGTGCGGTAGTACTGACATAAATCTTGATTCTGTTGAAGATTCTTTCTTTGAAAGTCCTTCTTGTCAAGTTATATGGAACGCGCATTGCAATATTTGTAATAGACAATTTTTTCAGTATGACAACTTTATTTTGAGCAGCAGTTACGCAGAGAAAAAAGAAGATTAAATTTTAAGATAGGGCTTGACAAGCCCTATCTTTTATGTTATAATAAAAGGGGAGGAGAGAACTCTATGGTTAGTTACAACTAACTCGCTCCCGGGCAAAATCGTCCGGGCAGAGGTTAGGTATCACTAATTAGTTTCACCCGGGCAAAGTTAGTCATAGCTAACTAACCGGGCCAAAATAGTCAACACTCTTCCACAATACCATTATACTATACTTTTGTAAATATGTCAAGCATTTTTTCAAGTAAAATAAAACTTTTTTCTTGAATATTTATACAAAAATTCAATTTTCCAGTTATTTCCAGCAATTTTTCGCGTCTCATCGTTACTTTTTAGCGCAAACTTTGTTAAATTTTTAACAATCGGGCGCGCAAAATGAATAAAAATACACAAAATTTGTACTTAAATTGTAACTTTTTAAGCCAAAAATAACGCTGCTATGTCGAATTATTGACTCAAGAGCAAATGTATGCTATAATATTTATAGAAAATGAGAAAAGGACATAGGAACAACGAAAAATAAACCGCGTTCCAGCGTTGAAAAAATCGGCGTAGCTACGCCAAATAAAAGGTGCGTAGTATCGTCAAATCGGTTTGCCACTCATTTTCTACTTGATTGGTAGGGTTTTGAGAGCGAAGGCGCTCAAAATTCGGGAGTTTTAAGCTCCAAAAGCTAGTCAAAGTCAAGAGTTTTTAATCAAATGATCAACTCAAAAGTCCAAATCAAATTTAAAATGATGTAACTCAATTAGAATCTCGGCTGATTGAGTTTACATAAATGGCCTGCAAAAGATCGAGTAGTACCTCAAAAGGATGTGCGGATGATTCTGCGCATCTTTTTTTATTTGCGCCGAACTCAAAAACTTGACTTTTACTCAAAAGTATGATATAATAAGCAAAAAAAACTTTTTTAAACCCGCGCCAAATATTGACAAAAGCGCAACTTTGTGGTATAATATAATTATAAAGAAGATAAAAGGAGAATCGAAAATGAAGGTTTCACGCGACGAAATTTGCAACGGCTGTACTAGTCTTCAGTTCGGGGCAAAAAAATGTCTCAAATTCAATACAGTTTTGAACACTTTTACCAATAGCGAAGGCTACATTTCTGTTTTTCCATGCGCGATTTGTGGCAGAAATGACTATACTCCGCGCGCGAAGAAAGGAAAAACTAATGGAAAATAAGATGAATCAGCAGCAAAAACTCAAAGCCGCCAAGGATTTGACAAAGGAACGATGCAAAGATTTTGTCAGCGATTGCATCCAGATTGACGATTACAAATGGGCGTCTCTTGAGGAAGTCAACGGAGAGGAAATTTGGGTTGTCTTTTCACTTACCGCCAAGAAGAACTTCGACATTGATGATGCGGTTGAGGATTGGAATGATAAGTTAAAAATGCGTTCCGCGCAATAATTATGATCCGGAGCCACGGGATTCGTGGCTCTTTTTTTTATATTTTTTTATTGAGTTGGACACTTGACTTTTGTCGGAAGTCGCGGCCTAGCATCCCAAACCAAATTCCAACCCATCTCAACCAACTTCCCTACCAAAAATTTTAGGTGGCCAAGTTTTACCTTTCGGCCCATTAAAAATCATTATATAATTAGCCGGAGCCACGGGATGGATGGTGGCGTTGGGTTTCTCTGTCGGTGGTCGGGTGGGAGTTTCTCTCTCTTTCTCTTTTTTCTCTCCCCCCTCCCCTCTCCCTCTCCCTCTTCCTTATCTCACTCCTCTTCTCCTTCTTCCCCTCTCTCCCTTCTTTCTCTCTATTTAATTTTTTAGCTTCAATCCCTCTCCCTCTAAGTGTCATTTTTTTCTGATTTTTGGATTTTGGATGATTTTGATTTCCTCCTTTTAGCCCGAATTGTACCCCTCTCCCTCTTATTTTATTTTCATTTTTCATTTTCTCTATTTTCATCCCTCTCCCTTTTATCCCATTTTCCTCTCCCCCTTTTCCTTTTCCTTCTTTTCTTTCTTTCTCTATTTAATTTCTTAATTATATAAGTTGAACCCTATCGCTTTTGAGTGCGGCGATAGGGTTCTCTTTTTCTTTTCTAATTTATTATTTCATTTGAGCGCTCGCTGTCGCTCGCACCGTTCGCTTCGTCATTCGCCTTACCTCTCGCTATGCTCGCGGTAAGCCTAAGCTCGCTCACTAGCGCTGCATTATCCTTTGGCGGTTAGGACTCATTCTTCTTTTCTTTTTCTTAATTTCTCTTTTAATTATAATTTAGATAGAAATTTCCCTCAGAATCATTTGAAGAGTAGTAAGCATAAAAGGAAATTCCAAAAATTTTCATCTTCTCACGCAATAAAAAAGAGAGGAATTTCTTCCTCTCCTTCTTTCTATTAATTGCGCGATTACCATGAAATTAACAAATTTACTGTATTTTCAAAAAGATGACTTCTATCATCCATCGGAATTTCTTTAACTTTAAAGCCATACAACTTCAAACTGTCACAGAGGTCTTCCTTATCTTTCTTATTCACTAAGAAAGTCAAGCATGACTACTCTCTATATAAAGCTTCAAAATAAATATGTTCCATCACAGCATCAAGAAGTCTCTGCCTTGTCGCATTCTTTTGGACTTCTTTAAAATTAATTTTATCTGACTTGTCCATGCACGCTCTCGCGCAATCAGCTGAAAATCTCATTTAACTCACCACTGAACCTTCAATACTTCGATGCCGCCGACATGTTCAACTTCATAACCCAAGTCCTTCAATGTATCCTCAATTTCAATCGAATATTTATTTGGACAATACACTTCAATTTCCGTGGCTCCGCCCACCGCAGCTTCATAAATATCAGTCATCACCAAGTCAAGAACTCGCTGAGCTTCTTTGAAAAAATCTACTTCAAGACAACAACCATTCTCCCTCAACCAATCTGCTCGTTTAGCATTAAAATACATATTAATTCTCCTTTTGATTTACCACTTAATCACAATACTACCATTAGGCCCATCTGGAAACCGTTCTTCAATGTTATAACCCATTTTGTAAATTAAGTAATCCTCAACTTCTTGAGTTAGTTGTTCATTATTATCACTGCGAGTCCAAGTAATTTCCAAATGATTGTGCCCACAAAGTGCAGCTTTACCAATATTCTCCATAATAGAATCAATAATTAACCGTAAAGCTCCAGATTCATTTTCTGAGAATTGTTCAGCCCTATTATTGTCCATTATCCAAACAACTCTACTTGCAGCAGTTGCATTAATATTCATTTTAACTCCAACTAACTTCCATTTTCCATTTAGTTATATAGCGTGGGCAATTACTTAATATATCAACATTGCTATATTGTACTGTGTTTTCATCAACAATCTCATACCCATTATCTTGAAGCCATTTTTTAAAATCTAATAAAACGTCTATATTATGAACTTCTCCACCAAATACTAACGAATAATCTTTATTACTTATAGCTTTACGCAGCTCTTCCAAAAAAGAATCTTGCATTTCCATATAAGCCTGGGTATAAGCGTCAGTATCATAAAACCTTTTAACCACTTGCGCGGCAGTTGGTACTCTATCATTTAAATTTACCATTCAATATACCACCCATTACTCCCAAACCTGATTTTATAACCTGCTTCTTTTAATGAATGGATTAACGCATCCGTAAATTTATTAGACTCGGCACAGCAATCCTTTTTATCGGGGAAAAGAATATCTGCAACCTTTTTATTCTTTTCACTTGACCACCAAAAGCCAAACTCTCCACGATTAGCTGCTTCTTTAATCTCCATCGTCACTGCGGGTTCTGCAATAGCAAGAAAATCCATAATCTCTCTATTGAGTCGAGAAACTCCAATAGCATCTTCAGCTTCAAATAAAATCATAACCATCATCCTCTCTATCCCACTTAATGGTCCAGTAATACATCGAGGCAGGACCAAAATCTTCATCAACTTCGTAGCCAGCTTCAATTAAATCATTTTTAATCTTTGCATACAAAGAAGAATCCGACCTATTATTAAACTGCGCGCTCAATACTGGATCATTCAAATTCAAAGAACTCTCCATCATACGAAAAGAAACGTCGGTAAACCAATAATGAATAGAATATCTACCCATTTTCGATACACGAGTAATCTCTCGTTCAATGTCACCAATCAAAATCGGATATTCTTTTCGCTGACGTGCAGCAATGGTTACTTCGTCAGCAAAACTTCTAGCTTCTTTTGCACTAATCATTCAAATCAACCTTTCTACCAAAACCATTTCTTTTTCTTTTCTTTTGGTTGCTCTTCTTTTACAACATTCCAATTAATTGCAAGAAGTTTAGGCTTACCAAAATTCATTAAACACACATTATATCCATCATCTCTTATCTTTTGAACAATTATTTCTGCAAAATCATTATTCATCAAAATTAAATCTTGAATATCATGATTGCTAAACGAATTTAAAAAATCATCTGATGTCATATTTATCTGACAGCGGAATAATCCTTTTTTAACATAACTATCAATTCGATAATAAATTTCCGCAACTACGTCATCTATCTCTTGAGTCTAATAATCTTTTAAAACCGTTAGCGCAGCGTTATAACTTTCCTCTGCTCTCAATAAGGCTCCCTCCAGCTAACTATCACATAGGCTCTCTCATAACCTTTATCAAAACTAACCAAAAAACCATCAACTCTAAACTGCTTCTTTAATTCCTTCTGTAAATCAATATTCTTAAAAAGCTCAAAAACTTCTCTCTCACCAATAGTCGTAATCAAAAGCTCATCATTCGATTTCAAATAAAACTCATAATTACCTTGATAAGCAGCTTCCTCAATTTTCTTATTCAAGTACTCTGTTACTTTTTCCATCGTCCTTTTGAATAAGTCTTGATTAAAATTGTCCGCAGCTCTTTTAGCTTCTAAAGCAGTCATCAATCTTCCTCCGTCCATCGAATAATTGGGAACCCACAGAATGGGCAATAGTTCCATTCAGAATTCCATTTATCCCAATCAACTTTATGCTTACAATGATCGCACTCAAGATACCGTTTATTTCCTCGCGCGGAACGTATCTTTTCTGCTTTTGCTCTAACAACAAACGAATGCGGGCGAGTAAATTCTTCTTTACACTCTACCGCTTGAATCAAATCTTCAAGAGTATAATCTTCATCCATGCTTGCCGCGATTTTATCCATCTCGCGCAAATCATCAATATGAATTAATCCATTTTTCATTTTACACCATAAAAAGATTTGCCCAGATGATAACCCACAATAATTCAAAAATCATCATCAGCAACATATTCCCAACCCAAGGAGTATTATCATCTTCGCCTTTATAGGCTTTTGCATTTGCGTCAAGAAATACTCCAAGAATAACTGCGTATCCTACAATCAAAATTAGCCAATTCATTAACAAATCTCCCGCGCAAAGTAAGCATCATAAATTCTCTTTCCATCGGTCCAAGTAAACCAAGTACGCTCAATGTAATCTCCCTCATCACAAGAGAAATCCATGTAAGGTACTCGTTGTTTCTCAAGATATTCACAAATATCATCATAATAATTGCCGGCATCGGGATCATAAACTTCAACCAAGGCTAACCATTTTTTATAATAATCTTTGATGTTTTGCTGAATCTTATCAAAACTATCTAAACCAAGAATTTTTCGTGCAAAAGGATTAATGATTGTTTTCATCTTCACACCACACTACATGACTTTGGATCTCTCCATCTTCGGGTCTAGTATAACTGAAAATTACATAACAAGTTTTCATATCTATATTCTGAATTTTCCCAACACTGTATTTTACATGATGTTGTAGGCAATACTCCACAGCTTTATCAACTACTTCACCTACTTCAAACTTTTTATAAGGCCAAAAGGCGCTCAAAAAATGATATTCAATCGAATAAAACAAATCTTCAATATACTTAATCATCATTTATACCATCCATTTAAAAACTGTATACCATTGAATTATTTGCGCGAGCTGCTAATCTAAATCCTCATCATATCTTATATAAAACAACGGAATCTTATGCTATTGACAATATTGAAATTTCATCGCATCATGCTTTTGGCGTAACTAAAATCCTTCTATTCCACCAAAATGTTCGACGGCTTTAAAATGCTGTTCACCTTGATATTCAATTAAACATACAACCTTGCCATTAAACTCTAATGAAAAATCAAATCTGAGCGGTTTCTAATCTTTCAATCCGTCGAAAGTCTTCTATTCGACAAAATTACATAAATTTTGCGTAAGGATTTTCCGAATCCGTTGTTCTCCAAGAGAGCCATCTTTTTCATTGAAAACGATACGTTTTCGTGGCTTCTAGCTATATAAAATTTTTTTCGGGTAAAAATTCTTTCGTGCCATTACTTTTTCCTAAAGAAAAAGAATACAAAATTTGCAATTAGCAAAATTGCATCTGCAATACAAACAATAAAATTAAACCACAAAAAACCATAGACTGCAAGTGCAAGTACGTTCATAACTAATGCCGCAATCAAAAGAACGCTTGCAAGGACCATCCAATTCATTATTATACCACCTTTTATTTCTTCTCTTTTGATTTTCTATATATATTATACCATATCTTTATTCATTTGTCAATATAATAGAAAAAGCTGGGTATTACTACCCAGCCAAATCAATTAAACTTCCACGCCGTACTCATGCCAATGCTCTGCGAGTGGAGACGGATCAAACTCACCAGTATAAGCATTCCAGCGCTTCTTATTAGGATGCTGAACGCCCATTGCCTTTAGCTTCTGGCGAGCCTTCTCGCGTTGAATCTTGCGCGGCAGCACATAGGTCTGCTCGATATAAACTTTCTTGCCATTGGGGTCAAGAGCTTCACGAATTTTAGTCTTAATCTGAGTCATATGTTTTAGTCCTCCTGAGACTTATTATCTTCTTTAATAATAATCACTTTAGTTTCCGGTTCCCAATCTTTAAGCCAATCAAAATCGCCATTTCTGTATTTATTAAATACAGCCATTTCAAAATCATCTGGCTCAGAAGTAGAAGTCGTTTCGGGGTTAATAGTTACGACTTCAGCACATTTTCGCGCACAATGCTTGATTGCAGTTCTATTAAATCGTTCGCCAAAATTATTGAAAATCCAAACAAAACGAGTCTCCATAAACCACTGAACCAAATCTTTATAAGCGCGGAAAATCTCTTCGCCGCCAATCACAACTTCATTACCATTTACGTCTTTAACGCGCATAGACTTCATATACATTAATAGTTCTTCCTTTCTTTACTCGTAAAAGTCATCATTTCATACATACTCTTATAACTACCAACTTTACGCGCTTCATCACTTATGTCTGGAAGCAATCTATATACCTGATCCATTCGCATAAATGGACGGCAATTTGCACGGGCTTCAATCCATAATCCGGTATAATATGCCCGGAGTAACTTTTCAAAGCGTTTTCTTGTCATAATATTATAACCTTTAGGGGTTAATCAGATAATCATAAAAAGTATCATATCCACCCATTTTTCGAGCAAGCGCACTCATCTTAGGGATGTCACGATATATTCGCGAAATGGGCATCGAATCACTAAAACTAAGCGGAGAATGCACCCAAAACCAAGTATATTCCTCGCGGAGCAATTTTTCAAATCTCTTTCTCGTCATAATAGTCCTCCTCAGAAAATAAAGTTGAACCAATAGCAAAGATATATAGATGATAAAGTTGTTTATAAGAATAATAAGTACATTTGCTTGCAGCAAGAGGTGAAATCTTTACTTTCATTGCTGTTTCAAACAAGTGGTTCATCATATTTTGCTGTTCAAGAGTCTTAGCTAAAGGAGAAAATTCAGCAAAGATTCCACGGATTAACTTCTTAAATCTCTTTCTCGTCATTTTCATCCTCACTTTCATCTTCGGGATACCAGATAATTTCAAAAACTTCATCTTCACTGGCATTATTTTCGTCCCATTCAAGAATTACTCTTAAATATTCATCGCAAGCACTTTGAATACCTTCAAGCAATGTGCAATGAGGTTTTGGATCTAATTTTCCATCTTTCTCAATATATGTGACAGAATTAAAACCAAGAATAACTGGCGTACATCGTATGTCCCATCCGTTACAAATTTCCAAAAGAGAGAAGTAATCTTCTTTTGAAATCACAACGTCAGTGCCCAACATTCCAGCTTGCATTGCGTTTGTATATTGATTATTTATATATAACCAAAGGTCTTCATAGGTCATTAAAATAACCTCGCGCATCTAACTCTTTTAGCATAGTATTGTAAACGTGCATATTCGGGCAATAGTTGCCTTTAACAAAGAACTCCTCATCTGCACCCCTACCATTTAATGCAAGAGCCAGGGCAGCTGCAACAGCAGGGCTGCGAGAATAACCAGCGTCACAATGAACTACAATCTGCTCAACTTTGTCTTTCCATTGCTCGACGGCACGAATAATTCTTCGCGCGTCCACATCGCGCATTGGAATCAAACCTTTTACAGGCTCCTTGCAATCAATATCGTCAAACTGACAATACTCAACGTGCTTAATGATGTCAGGCTTTTTCTTAGCATCAATAGCAAGAGCGTTGGGAATAGGAGTATCATAACTAGAAATTGAAATAATCAAAGTAGGAACATCAAAATCTGCAATACCGTACTCGATTCCCCAACCATGTGCAGCAGCAAAACACTCAGCACGCGGAAGAACTTTAATCTTCATTTTCTAATCTCCTTTCTTCATTTTCTATAAATATTATAGCATAACTTTGCTTAAAAGTCAATAAAAGAAACCGCCCAGATTTTTAATCTGGGCGGGAAATTAATTAGTTATATTTTGAAAAAACTTTAAAAAGTTCATGTGCATCTTTTGTTGCATCTTCTATCTCTTGAAAAGCCTGTTCTTTTTCTTTTCGCGCAGCCACGAGATCTTTTTCAAGGTCAGCCTGCATTTCAGAAACCAATCGCTGATAATCTTTGCGGCGGTCTCGACTCTTAGGACCTTTTTCTTCGTTTTCAATTAAAAACGAAGCGCGCAAATAATCGAAAAAGTTTAAGCTAAAATCAATAAAATTGTAATCCCAACTGTAATTACAAAAATGAAACTTATCGGGATGAAGGGCATACATTTGTTTAAACAGTTTGTAATTGATTCGTGGATTGTTTTTATCAATACTAAGATATTTGTCAATAAACTTAAAATTCGGTAAACCATCATCCATTATCATTACAAAGGATGAAGAAATATAAGCGACAGCGGAACCACAAACTGCAAGTATACAAAGGAATTGAGAACCAGTCATCGCATCATCGGAAAGTTCCCATGGTAAAGTTCGCCAAGCATTAATGAAAGAAAAAATATAAATTGCTGTTGCTGCATTGTATTTCAGCAGATTAGACAAATAATCTTTGTCACAGCCGAACATAAAAATCAAGCAAACTCCGAAGCAAAACCAGTTAAAAATCGTCCAGCCAATCATTACTTCATTTCTCCTTTCATTGAAGCCATAATATCAGCTAATTCAGTAGAAGCATGATTTACTTCTTGAATGGATTTCTCTTTTTCCTTTTGAATGCGCACCATGTCTTTTTCAAGCTGTTCAAGCATCATTTGAGAAACAACGCCATTCTTCTTCATTTTTAGACTGCAATACAGAAACGAAAAACGAAGTAAATCGAAATAGGTCATTTTAAATTCTAAACCTTTGAATGCGGGATAGATACTGTTGTAATCCCATTTAAACAGTTCGGGATGCATTGAATACATATTTTTCGCAACTTTGTAAGAAATACAATCATAACCATTGGAAAATCGACGTTGATTTTTATAATTGCAAATTACTGTATTTTCATCGTCGAATTGTATACACATGACTCCGAAATAGAAAAAAGAATAAAGAATAATTGAAAATGCAACTGCAGGAATACCACCTTCTGGCTTTTCAAATACATTGGCAGCATACCAAAGTAATCCACCCCAGCCGCCAGCAATCATTAGGCGGCCAACCCTTTCTTTTGTTACCTCTTGAATTGTATGTTGCCCAGGAACACGTGTAGATTCCTTTGCCCAACCCCAAATACTACCAAGAATAACTAATCCCAAGAAAAACCAATCCATTTTAAACTCCAATCATTAAATGAAAAAGAACACTTGTCGTCACGCCGAGGGCAAGGATAGCTATACCCCAAGGTATCAGCATTAATACCGCAATAACAAAATTTAGCCACAATGGATTTTTTGCAATTCGCGCACAATGAATTTCAAATAGAGTCAATCTAACTGTAATAAAGAAAAAATCCAACGCTATAAAAGTAGTTAATAGCGTTTCAATCCAATTCATCATTCCCAACTTCCTCCTTCATTTTCTATAAATATTATATCATACCTATCTTTAAAAGTCAATAGAAAAAGGGTTGGATTTTACTCCAACCCTTTCATTTTATTCAAGAGGAATGCTTACAAGCGGCGCGGAATCATTGCTAACCTTGGGGAGTTCACCGTTCCACTTATCATACAGCTTATTACGCAAAACATTATCAGTTAAACTTTCAGACAGCTTACGATTTGCTTCAGCTTCAGCTTCAGCTTTAATGCGAATTGCGTCAGCTTCGCCTTGTGCTTTTGCGGTTTCAGCAGTTGCCTGAGCTTCTGCTGCAATTCGCTGAGTTTCGGCATCTTTAGTTGCTCTATCAATCTCAATTTGGTTCTGAATAGTCTGAGCTTCTGCCTGCTTTGCGGCAAGGTTCTTCTGATTGATAGCTTCGTTGTAACTCTCCTCAAAATCCATATTATTAATCACAACTTTGAGGATATGAACAACATTCTGGCCATACTTATTATCAAGAGATTCCTGGAGTTCTTTCTGCGCAGCAGGCTCAATATTAGAGCGAACAGTTACCTGTTCAGCAGTAAACTGAACAGCAGCATCCTTTAGGGCGCTCGCGACCATTGCGTCACTAATCAGCTGACTCTTGTAGTCGCTGACATTGGCATAAATCCACGCAGACTTCTCATTATCAATCTGATAAGTAACAGTTACATCTGCCATATAAACAGGAACCTTTTCAGAGGTCTCGCCCCAAATCTTAGAATCTTTCAATGCGAAACCAGCATCCTGCTGCTTATTATTTACAATCTCGATAGATTCAATAAAAGGAGTCTTCCAATTAAAACCGTTCGGCAAAGTCTCTTCCGCAATCTGACCAAAAGTGGTTTTTACACCAGTGTAGCCAGAAGGAATGATAACAAACGACATACCGAACAAAGCAATTACTGCACCAAGAATAACCGAAGTGATAGCTCCAATCACCGACTCTTTATTGAACGCGACAATCACACCAATAACCAATACTGCCAATCCAATAATAACCAAAATAAAATTAATCAATTTTTACTCCTCTACAAACTCTTTAAAATCATTCCACTTAATCTTTACCTGGATGCGCTCGCCATTACGACGGAGCAATCCAACGGTTGGAGTACCAACCAAGCCCTCCATGTAGCAACCGCTACCACCATTATTCTGCGCAACCCGCGACATTGGATGCTCCTTGACAAAATCAATGGCAAACTGAATAGGACCATAGCCAATCAGCGGAACCACATCAATGTTAAGCTGCTTAGCAATCTCCTCGACCTTGTCACGCAGAAGCCAAAAATTGCCAATCTTCACATCGAACAGAATAAAACTAACATCTTTACGATAGCCGCCACCACTCTGAATCTTCGGGCCGTAACCCTCGCCAAAGAGGACAACCTCAGTCTCGCCAAAGAGCTGCTCAAAAATCTCCTCATTAACCTCTCCACCAAAAGTGGTCTCAAGGTAATCCATCAGCGGCTGAGGAATGTTCGCACGCTCGGTACGTCCACCGAACTCAACTCGATGTCCGTCCCAACGAATCTGGATGTTGGTGCCATCAACTTTCTCAGTCCAAATCCACTCACAATCCTTAAGGTACTGAAGCTCGTCCGAGCGCCAGACACCATCAAGCAGCTTCTTAGTCTCAAGCGAACGCTGAAAACAAGTCTCGATTTTCGGATACTTATTAAAATCCATATTCTTTTCCTTTCTCTTCATCAAACCATTCATCAGAAAGCAAATCCATATAAATATCTGTCATGTCCTCATTAATTTTAGCAGTTCGGATAATCTGCCAAATCTTAGTAGACAGATGTTCATAAGCAGGAATATAAAGTTCAGTTACACGATCAATGTCTTTTTTTGACATATCACGCAAACGATTGAAATTCATGTTATCCAAAAGATCAACCATCTTAACATACATGATACCAAGGTCTTCAGTATTCATAATGTTCAGAATGTAATTGGAATAAGTCGCGCCTTTTGGACGACTAAGTGTGCGGATGGCTTTAATCTCGTATTCCGTCAAACCAAAATCGGGATTCATAAGCCATTTTTCGTCCACACCGCAATCTTCAATCACATCGTGGCAGAAAGCAATTCGTGCAAACTGCGGCTTAACATTTTGCGCAACACGAATTAAATGTCCAATATAGGGCTTCCCGCCCTTATCTGTCTTATCTTTAAATAATTCAAGTATTGCATAAAAGAGAGATTGATTTACCCCAACTTCTTCGCACCATTCGGCAATAGAAGACCATTCAGGCGGTAACAATTTTGCTTTACTCATTTAGTTCTCCCTTACATTAAAACGCCAATTCTTCAACTGCTGGTAATCAGCAGTCTCCTGCTTATTCAGTTCACTTAGATTAATCACTTCACACAACGCTTCACGAGCATGAGTATAAGGCTTCTCTTCAATATTCATGTTCGGGCGCGGATTCAAACGACGAAAAACCTTAGACGTAACCACGCCTTTTGCTTTCTTTGTCGTCAAAGTGATAAGGACCCAGTGCGCACCCTGGAGAGAAACAGCAGTACCAAGAATCATTTAAAGTTAAAACTCCTTTGCATTTTTAAAATAAAATTCCATAAAGAAATGAGTGCCAAGATACTTCCCACGCACAATCAACTTCGGAATATGGACAACATCAACTTCGTGGTCAACCAAATCATCGTAATTGGAAATATAATCCTGTTTCCAAAAGAGAGTGTAAGGAATTTCCATAACACTCATATCTTCTTTGATTGCGCGCTCGACATCTTCTTTTGTAGTAAAAACTTCAAGATAACCACTAATTGCTTCGTGAATAACCTCAATTACACTATCAAAGTTCTCCATCCCTTATCTCCTCTCTCATTTTCTATAATAATTATAGCATACTTATGCTAAAAAGTCAATAGAAAAGCCAGTAGACTTTATATCTACTGGCTAGGTTTTAATTAGTCGTCATCTTCGCAAGCATTTACTCCTGTGGGTGCTTCTTTTTCGTCAGTTACAAGAGGGATGGGGCAAGAATCAAGAGCTGCAAAAGCATTAGACTGAATTTCTCGCTTGATTTTCTTAGTTGGATGAGGCTGATTCATCATTGCCATAGCAAGAATCAAACCATCTTTATTGCCGCTCTTGCCATTGCCCATCAACATCAGCGGAATAAGCATATTCTGATCCATCATGCCGCTGTTGCCATTCATCATAGACAAAGCCAGAATAGTAGACATATCCATATCTGCACCATCAGAAAGCATCATCATAGTCATCGGATTTAGACCAAACGGATTATCGTCACTCGGCTGAACCATATTCTCAAAAGGATATATGATTTTAGTTACAAAATCAAAACCAAACATATTCTTTGCGGGAATAGCAATCTTCTGCTCACTTGCTTTGGGGTCAACAACAGTAAAAGTACCATCGGGGTGAACATTGGTAACAGTTACATAGTTACTAGCATTAATAATAACATCACCAACACGCACCTGAGATACCGCCACGGGAATCTTGAACAGCATATCGGTATCAAAGGTCATACCAGTAACATCCATGACCTTATCATTAATCTTATCATATGCACGGTAACGGTTATCAAAACCAAGAACTGCAACGCCATAAATAGACGGTTTCAGTTCAGCAGTATGAGGAACCTTACCAAAATCAATATTTAGAATCTTAGAAAAATCCATTTTGGACTCCTTTTCTTTTTCTTTTGAATTAAACGTATCAGTGACTTCTTTATATGACATATCCATCACTTTGTTAAATAAACCATTAAAGGTTTCCGAATCCATAACTGGAGTTGAAGTAAGTGGCTTTTTAAGAACGCTTGATATACTATACCTATCAGCATCGTAGGATTGGAGCTGAGCGTTAAATAAGTCATTACCAGTTAAAGTAGTTAAAGTAGAACCATTTTTAAAATATGCTATATCACACGGACTAGTAACAGAAGCTGTAGTAGTTTTAATCTCTCTTGCGTCAATTAAGTCCTTAATTTTTTTATAATCAATCAGAATGTCTTGGTTTTCTGGACGCCCAGCCATAATAGGCATTTTTTTATTGTTCCGAATTACGCTGATTCTAGGACAATAGGTAGGTTCAAACGGGTCTTGATTTTCATATAATAGTTCAAGACGATCTTCAAAAGCAATTTTAAAAGATCTCAAGAAAAGAATATCTTCATAAGCACAAACAAAAACATTCTTTAACTTACAATACTTCTGGTACGCTTCATAATCATCAAAGACGCCAGTAACAAGCATCTCGGTATTGTAACTATGACCTTTTTCATTTACTGGGTCTTTAAGAATTAACAGTTCATCATGCTTACCAAGATACATTGGCGAAATTAGTTTATAAACATAATCCTTTCCACCAAAAGTACCGTTGTTCCTCCTGAATTGGACTGTAATAAAAAACTCTTTAACCAAATAATTCACCCCACCTCTTATTCAAAAGCAAACATAGTGAATTAGCAAGCGTTTCATTTTCAAAACGAATAACAGGTGAAATCCACCCATGCTTTGATTTATTCGCGTGCCCACCATAATTTTTCTCGCAAAACTTTATATATACAGGATAATCCAAACCAAGGACTCGCGCTTGAGCGACATCCATAAAGCCGAGGTCTCCATTTGGATCTAGTTTCTTCTCAGCAATAACACTTTCTTTAATACGAAACTTGCCAGAAGCAAATTCGTCTTTGCATACATAGAAAGGTTTATCACCATAATACTTTGGGTCAATCATTTTTATTCTCCAAGAGATAAACAAGTCTATTTTCAAGCATTTCTGCCATCTTCATCGCATCCTCGCGCTTATTAAACATCGGACCACCGAGATAATGAGGAAGGCAAATTTCTTTACCAAATCGCTTAAACAAATAAGCGACATAGTTTTCATAACTCAAACCAAGCAATCGTGCAGGAAAAATCCGATAAGTACCGCAAAGAGGACCAAACTCTTTGCATAAGTCCTCAGTTACGGCATAAGTGTATTTAGAGAGGTCACAAGGATGCTCAATACACTGAAAATATTTCATTGTTTACTCACTTTCTTAGTATTTTGAAATATAGTTAAGATTCATCGCTGCGCGTTCAGCATCGGTGAGGATAGTCCACGACTTAAAATTATCGGGGAGTTTAATCTGGTCGACAGGGAGTGGCTCAATAGGGCCATCTTCAAGAAGCCGTTTAGAAATGTCTTCAAAATAAATGAGATCGGCATCTTTCTTTTTCTTTGCAGGAGCCGGCGCTTCACCAGATACATATTTTTTTACGGTCGCTGCGGTTGTTCCGCACTTCTTCGCAACATGGCTATATACGGGATCTTTAGCATATTCCTCTTGAATTTGCTTAATCTTTTCTTCACTTAGGCGCGCCAAGGATAAATCACCTCTCCTTCTTTCTCATAAGGTACATTCCGCCAATCTTGCTTTTCATCATAAGGTTTTTCGTTTTTCCAAACATCCAAATCCTCAACAATAAAAGTATTCATATCTCGGAACAACTTGCTTATGCAAAAATTAAAATGTCCGCCCGCAAGTTTCTCGTACATATGAGTAGTGTGCTTTTTAGTTTTCTTATCGTAGAAATCTACAACAGTGAAAAGTATACCACCACTTCCATCATCAAAAGAATGCCAGCTAGCTTTCTTTTGATGAACTACAAAACGCCCCTGCCACAAATCATCATTTTCAATAGTCCGATTAACAAAACGCATATCGGTATTGAATTTTCGCTGAGTAGCCTTTCTCAATTTGAAGCTCATATCTAATCTCCTTTCTCATTTTCTATAATAATTATAGCATAATTTCGTTCAAAAGTCAATTAGCTTTAAAGTTATAAACGGGCTTGATTATCTTAGCAATCTCAACAGTATCTTTGATATTCTCGATAATAGACTCCATCGGCTTGTAAGCCATCGGAGATTCATCAATAGTAGCATTAGACACGCAGGAAGTCCAGATACCATCCATTTCAAATTGATATTCTTCAAGAGAAAGAGTTTCTTTTGCTTTCGCGCGAGACATTAAGCGTCCAGCACCATGTGGTGCAGAGTAGTTCCAAGCAGGATTACCTTTGCCAATGCAAATCAAAGAACCATCGCGCATATTCATCGGAATAATAAGTTCTTCGCTCGCATTTGCCGCAACTGCGCCTTTGCGCAAAATAGGATGCTCACCATTCTTACACGGAGAAAAGTCAATATAATTATGCTTAGTTTCAAAGGAAGTAAAGTTATCCCAGCTCATTTCTTTGCAAATAGTGAGCAGCATAGCTTTACGATTTGCTTCAGCATACTCTTGAACGATGTCCATATCATGGAGATAATTCTCAAAAGACTCTCCAACCAGCGGAACCAAACCTTTATCGTATTTAACTTTGCAAGAAGAAACATAAGCCGGGATTTCCATTTTGCGCCCATTTGCAAGCATCGTTTCGATTACTTTTTTATCGACTTTGCTACAAGCCTTTTGGTAATCAGTTTCAGCTAATTTCTGATAGTATTTGCAAACCTGAATACCAAGATTACGAGAGCCAGAATGAACAACAAGATAACATTGATTATCTTCATCAACATTCATTTCGATAAAGTGATTACCACCACCAAGAGTACCAATAGACTTCAAAAAGTAATCCTCTTTAGTCTTGATTGCGTCCCAACATTTTAGCTGATGAAGCTGATTCGCCCAATCCTTTGCCTTAACACCTACACGATCAGGTACCTTAATATTAACCATTTTATCGCGGATAGACATACCAGAAGGGATATGCTCTCGAATAACCTTATCCAATTTTTCAAAATCGACTTCTTCTTTATGCAAATGAGTAAGCTTTGCACAAATCATACCACAACCAATGTCCACGCCAACCAGATTCGGAACAACGCGATCAGAAATTCGCATAGTAGTACCAATAGTACAACCAGCACCAGCGTGAACATCGGGCATAATAGCTACATTTGCATTTTCTGCAAAAGGCTGATTCAGCATTTCAATAATCTGAGAAATAGCTTCTTGCTCAATCAAATCAGTATAGACTCGCGCGGAACCATATTTACCATTTAAAGTCAGCATAAAATCCAACCTTTCTTATTTATAAACTACGACAATGCCTTGGAACGGGTCATGCAAATCTGTAGTATCTCGAAAAGCATAAACTTCTTTGTTTAAAATACCATTATCACGAACATACTTTCCGCGCTTGCCCTCAAGAATTTGTCTATTGAAACCAATAGCATCGAAATCTTCGATTTTATAAGGATAAAGTGCATCTTCATTACCGCATTTGGTAATGCCAATCTCGGTAATAACTGAGCATTTTTCAACAAATTCTCGAATGGTCATTTTATTTCTCCTTTTCATTTACTATAAATATTATATCATATCTTCGCGTGGAAGTCAATAGAAAAAGAGCCTAGTCTATTGCAGACTAGGCCCCAAGATGAGAAAAGAAAGGAGACACTTATTAGTTAATCGTGGAACGGCTGACCAGATTTGAACTGGTATCAGTGGATTAGGAATCACACAGCTCTATCCAATTAAGCTACAACCGTATAAAATCTGACATTATTTTACATCGCGCCAGAACGATGGAAAGGACAAAATGGTACGGCTGAAGAGACTTGAACTCTTGGCTTTCGGATTAGAAGTCCGATATTCTATCCAACTGAATTACAGCCGCATAGGAGTACGGCTTTATTAGCGTCGAGCCGCGAACGACAAGGAGATTTGTATAAGATTCGTAGAAATTTTCAGGTGGAACGCTCAAAGAGACTTGAACTCTTAACCTCTCGGTTCGTAGCCGAGTACTCTTTCCAATTGAGTTATGAGCGCAAATTTATAGCGTTGTCTGTGTAGTTTAACGCTATTCCCAATGTTTGATAACCGAATCGAACGGTTCTTTAACTACACCACACTGACCAGAGAATTACATTGGATTCAAAATAATCAAGACCAACAATACGCCGCTCTACCACTGAGCTAAATATTCCCATTTAAGAGAAGATACTGCCGAGAATCGAACTCGACGACAAGCGGGTTACAAGCCAATTTCAGATGCTGTGATGGTCTTTAAATGGTGCGCCTGGAGGTATTTGAAACCTCATCTTGCGAATTAAGAGTTCGCTGCTCTTCCAGTTAAGCTACAGGCGCATAAAGAGCCAATGGCTCTAAATTGATATTTGATATTTTATATTTTATTCCATTCATCTTCAGAATAATTTTTTATAATAGAAGACTTGCTAGGTAAATTTTCTTTTTGACACCATTTTCTAATAGCATTCCCAGAAACATTAAATTTTCTACCTAATGATTCAAAAGAATTATTTCTGATTAACTATTTTAATTCATTTCTATTTTTATATTTATCTTTAGACGATTGTTTCCGATATTCTTTATAGCAATTTTGACAATAAACACTTTCTTTAGAAATTAATTTTCCGCAAGATTTGCAAGGATGGTAACAACTTTTGTCTTTTATTTTCCGTAATTTCAAAGAATCCCTCGAAGGATATTGTTCATTATCGTCAAAATGAATTTTCCCTAAATTTATATCGCTAATAGTAGTTTGATCTATATTAAAAATTTTAGCTATTTCCGTTTGAGATATTAAACTATTCTTTAATAAATTTTTAATATTAAATAAATTTTCTGATGTAATTTTTACAAAAGAAAGGTAGTTATTGTCTCCACCGGGTGTTAAATTATACCCATATTTAGGGTCATTAGCTTTAAAATAATTAATATAACTAAATTCTTTATCGTTTAATTCTTCTTTTAAACATTGCTCCAATATCTCGAAAGAAAAATTCTCTATTCCATACTTCCTTAATGCCTAATAAAAAGGAAGATTAAAACAACTATTTTTTGGATTATTAGAATTATTCTTATGCTAATTCCAACGTCGAGAAATATCTATGCTCTAACCAATATAGCATTTCCCATTAATCTGATTAGTGATTTTATAAATTCCACAGATAGGTTTTGTCATATTTATTCCCTCCAGAATAAATAAAATATATAAGGCCGACGTGGAGGCGTCTTAATCTCATTAACCGTCATTAATGCTCCCCTATTGGTGCTGGAGATTGGATTTGAACCAACGCGGGCTATGCCGACGGCTTACAAGACCGTTGTAATCGACCACTATACGACTCCAGCTCGGTAGCCTGATAATTTAAAGAGTTCCCGGCCATTTTTTCTCTAATACGATTTACGCTTTCCGGTTAGTATCATTCCCGTTCCACAACGTATCTTTTGATTTGTAGTTTCTCAATACTTTAATCCAATAGACAACTAGTATTCTATTAAATCGTTTCTTGAGGCTTGCAGGTATCAACACCTATTTATATCAAATCAATTCCCAATCTTCATCTGAAATTTGTTTTATTTCAGTTTTAGAAAACGGCAATTGATAGGATTTACACCACTTTCTAATTGCGTTATCAGATACTTTAAATTGCTTTCCAATAGAAAGAAAAGATTTATTTCTAATTAAAGATTTTAATTCTTCTCTTGAAGGGCGTTCAGCAATCTAAAATCCAATATTTCGACATTGGTAAGAACAATAACACTAATCTGTATGAAAAATAGGCTTTCCACAAACAGGGCAAAATTTCTAAGGAATTTTATTTTCTAATTGCTCTTTTTCTTGATGTTTATACCTTGCCCTTTCTTTGTGAAAAGAACTCTTGTCTCTTAATGGATATTTTTCATTATCGTCATACCAGATTTCTCCCAAATTAATATCGCTGATAGTCTTTTGAGATAAATTATAATCTTTTGCTATTTCTCTTTGGGTTTTTAGAGTATTTTTTAATTGAGTTTTTATTAAATCAACCGTATCCTAATTTAACTTTTTCCCTAAACCTTTTGGTCCTTGTCCGCCTTCTGAAAGGTTATAACCATTAGGAGAAATACTATTAAAATACTAAATATAATATTTTTCTCTTTCGTCTAACTAATCTGATGGACATTCTTCAATTATTTCAAATGTAAAATTATCTAATCCATATTTTTTTATTGCTGGATATAAAATAGTTTTATATTTAAAATTACTATTAGTTGCGCTACTTTTATGAGCAATCCATCTTTTTTCAATGTTCACACTCTAGCCGATGTAGCATTTTCCATTTATTTGATTAGTAATCTTATAAATTCCACAAGTAGGCATATCTATCACTCCTAAATGATAAATAAAATATAAGGCCGGTATTAGGAGTACCTTAATCTCATTGACCGCGAATCAATGCTCCCCTATTGGTCGACCACGTCAGATTTGAACTGACAATATCTCTTATGAGAACTCCTGGTTGAGAGCCAGGCGAATTTAACCGTTTCTTCCAGTGGCCGTTATAATGCGCGAGTGACTTTGAAGCAAATACTCTGGGCGACGTTTTCTCGCGCGTCTTACAAGCGAACTCCACTCATAAGTCCTACCCTAGTTTTTTAGACAACCATTAGGAGTTCTATGGATGTCATGCAACTGGTACTTCCGACTAGAGTTGAACTAGTGTATCGGCCTTATCAGGACCGTGTCCTAACCGTTAGACTACGGAAGTATATGGTGGCCCCTGCGGGACTTGAACCCGTCATCGGGAGATTGAAAGTCTCCTATCCTCACCTTTAGACGAAGGGGTCATAATAAAAGCGACATGGTCTAATTGCTTTTGCAAGGGACGTCTTTACCCCTGCCGTAGATGCGCAATGCGCCGACAATTATCAGAACGTTGATCCATTCTACCATCGAAGCTGGTGCAATTTAACCGACGAAAGAGAGCTTGTATTCATTTCGTCTTTCATGTCTATTGATTTTCGTCAATCTGACTTCCAAGTTCATCAGATTGTCCAGTTCACACCGCGTGGAGGTATCAATTATAGTGAACCTTACCACTCAATTAAGAGTGGCGAAGCAATCTTTTAGCGCCCTGTCACTTTAGACTAAGATTGCAAGTAACTTATGAACGCAACTTCTGCGTTAGGAGGTTTGGCTCGGTTCAGCTCTATTTCTAGTAGCCTGTGACCCCTCTCGTAAAACCTAGCAGCTCACATTTTTGCTCAGTAAAGTGTCTGCCAACAAAACTGTCTATCCCACTAGTTCAGTTGCCACCTGGGATTGAGGTATTTATCGAACGCGCTTCCGCGAAGAACGGTTTTTCGTTTCTTGGTTCGGAACAAGTGCTTCCTGCAACACCGAAATCTCTCAACCTCACCCACTATACCTCTTATTCTAACCGCTGAGCATTGGGCAGTTACGCGGTGCATGAGTTCGTCCTTTGATAACTCACACGCTAAATGCACTCTTTAGTTTAAACGACTCCACAGAGCTGTCGTGAAAAGTAAGTAATCTTTCCTTAACTTTCTATAAATATTATAGCATAGATTTGAAGAAAAGTCAATTATTCAAATCCATGTTTCTCTGCCGCAAGATCAAGTTTTACAAGAGTCTCATCAATCTGATGTTCAATTTCACTATTGACGAAAATTGCACGCCTGATAAAATGACCTTGATCATTGGGAATGATAAGTTCCTTACCAGTTAAACCGCGATAAATTTCACCATCAAAATCATCACTATTAATATCAATTTTAGAATCTTCATCCATGAGAATGTCATACTTCATAGCTTTGCCGATAAGCATACGTAGATAAGATTCACGAACGGTATGCCATTTAGTCTCGTAATTCTTTTCGCTCATAATCTCATTTCCTTTCCTCATTTTCTATAATAATTATAGCATAAGATTAAAGAAAAGTCAATAAAGAAACTTCTAAATAAGTTCGTTATAAAAAGAACTGTAATATAATTTTAAAGTCCCGTTAATAAAGATTTGAGAAAAAATATAATCTGAATTTAAGGCGTTGTCATAATCTTCTTCTGAAATATAACTTCCTAGAGCAGCAAAAAAATTAATTATTTGTTCTTTAGAATAATATTTATTTTGTTTATATCTTACTAAAGTTAAATATTTCTTTAAATCAGGCATCCAATACGAATGTTTATATTCAAAAAGAAAAATATCCGGCCAATTTTTTAAAGAATGAATTATATTACTATTACTTTGTCCAAAAACCATATAAGGATTAGAAAAAAGTAAAGTCCCAATAATTGCTCCTGTAATAGGAGGCATAGATTCTTGTTTATCAGATATTTTATAAAAACATTGATAAATTTCTTTTAATTCGTCCGAAGTAACATTTTCGTTCAAAGAAAGCAATTTATCCATGTTATTGTTAATATCTTTAATTATATCCAAACAATCTTCTACAATCAAAGGACTAGCTTTACTTAAAAGTTCAATTTTTTCATTCATTAAATATAATCCAGGAACATTAATACGAATAGCAGCAATATCTTTTGATAAGCTCATATCTGCATAATAACATTTATATCCAAGATTATCGAAAATATTATTTAAATATTTTATCAATGACGAAAAATCTGTAGCTTCTTCTAAAAAAATTTTTTTATTGCAAGATTCTACAAAAGTAACTTTAGAAAAGAAATTTTCATCAATACTATTAGCTTCTGAAATATTATTTAATGCACTATTTAAAAATCCAATTGCCCCATTAGGAGAATAAGGTGTTTGAATATTAATTTCTTTATTTTTAAAAGTCGCAACACCTTGATAAATTTCTGTAATTACTCTTTCAAAAGCAATATCAAAGACTGGATAAGAGCCAAAATCAACTGATGTAAGTAAACTTATTGGATCAATCAAAATAGACATTAAAGTAGGGACATTAAAATTATAGGATAAATCAATAACATAAAATAAATATCCAGCTTTATTAATTTTATCTATTTTATCTTTTAAATCTTTATTTTTAATTTTAGTTAAATCTATAGCATAAAATTGTCCTTGAGGTTTAAAATAAAAATTTACCAATCCAATTCTTTCACAAATTTCAGAAAGGCCTTGAGTTAATGCTTCTTCAATACTATTTCCTGCAGCCAATCCAATTGAAGTCCAAGTTAAAGCGGAAATTCTTGGGTCTATATAAATAATATCTGAATCATTTTTAGTCGAAACAAAAGGAACTCCAATAAATTTATTATTAAAATTTTCTTCAAAAAATCTTTGAACATTTTTAGGAGTTTTTAAAATTTTATAAAAAAAGTCTTTAATTTCTGGGTTTGACTGGAACATTTCTGTATAAGAAATTTCTTTTTCCCCTTTCTAAAAATAAAAACCGTTTTTCTCAAAATTATTATTGAAAAATCTTTTCTGAAAAATTTTATTGGAAAGAATAGGATGCATATTGCAATAGCGTTCGTATAGTTCAGCATATCCACTAGCCAAACTAAATAATTTAGTCATACCCTTTCCATTAGATTGGAGAATATAAAATCCTTTATCAAAAAGTTCAATATGAACCGTCCATGTGCCAGCCTCAGTCTAAAAAGTAACTTCTGTAAGGGTATAACCTCTTCCCTCAAAAAAATTTTTTATTATAGAAATTGTATCTTCTGGAGTCCTTGCTTTATATTTTGTGTTAAAATTAAAATTCATTTTTATTCTCCCAATTAAAAACGGTTTGTCCAAATGCATTCAAGCATCTTGAAGATTGCTTTAATGCTCCTTCTGGATAGAGATTATAAACCTTTTCCCTTTTAACTGTGCCATCCTCTTTTATAAAAGTCCGTTCAATACTCCCTAGCATTTGTCTTTCAAGAGTACAACAATCAAAAGACATACTTTTAATATTCTAATTTACAAAATCTTCTTTAGTAATATTACCATATTCTAAAGAAAATATAGGGCCTAAATTAAAAATAGTATCAAGATTCCATGCCATATTTGTCTAGTACTCCATTGCAAAAATTTAAAACAAAATGTACCATAGGATATTGGACACATTCTAAAGAATGATATTTTTCTAAAGCATTTAGAATCCCTAATTTTTTATATTGCCTTACAAGATTAATATATTTACTTTTAAAGAAAGTGCATACTTCGGGGATTGGCATAAAAGGATCCTGATTATATTCCATTTGCGCGCCAAAGCAACCTTGTAAGCAAACTTTATTAAAATCACAAGTATCGCATTTCGGAGAACAAATAGTATTATTACCAAATAAAATTCTCATTGCCATATAAGGATTATTCGCTTTTATACCAACAATTCTATTGTTTTCAACTTGAAAATATCCATAAATATTTTTTTCATATCCAGTTCGATGGCATGGAGAAATAGCTAAATCTCCCAATCTTACACAGAGATGTGTGGCAATAGTACAAGCAGGATATGTATTACTTTTAGTAATAGCATAAGGCAAATAATTATTATTATTTAAATTTATTGATTTTTTTATAGAAGGACTTAAATTGAATAAACATTGAACTGCTTCATCAATAGATTTACAATCAGATAAAAAATCTTGTAATAAAAAATTTAAAAAATGATTATAATCTTGAATTGATTCTTCTGTCCAATCACTATTTCTCACTTCTAGTATCATTAAATCATAAATATTCAAATCATATTTTTTACATTCTGATTTCCACCATTTATAATTTTCCACCCAGTCTTTTGCAGAAACCGCACTTATCATTGGATGAAAGGCAAAATTATTATATTTAGCAAATGCAAAAGCTTTTTCATAAAAAGAATCTGTTTTTAATTCTTTATTATTCAAAGGACGTGTTTTATTTTCTATAATTGCCCCATCAATTGATAAAGAAATACAAAGTCGAACGCCTATTTCTTTAAAATCATCTATAAAATTTTGCATTTTATAAAAAGTTTCATCTGATTTTAAAAACGTTCCATTTGTTGGAATCATTAATTGCTTAATTTTTAATTTATTATTTTTACAATAATCTAAAATTATATCTAAAATATCAAAGCCTAATTTTGTATGCCAAATTTCTCCAGAAAATAAATCAATATCGGGAAGATAAAAATTTTTTTCATTAATCCAATTTAAAAAAATTTTTAAATTCTCTAAAATTTTATCACTCGAAATTCCTTGAGGATATAATTCTGGATATTTAACTAAATAACAATAAGAACAAGATTGATTACAATAGGGAGCAATAAATAGTTCTATATTAGAATTATTACTCAAAGAAGTATTATCTTGGAAAAGTTCAGGTTTTTCCCAAAATTGAAAAAATCTTTTTTGCAAAAGATTATATAATAATTCATTTTGCTCTTCTTGATATATTTTTTTATTTGTTATTGCATTATACATCATTTATTCCCTCAATAATATCTGCTGCTCCGTTAAATAATAATTTCAATATTCCATCTGAAACTAAACTATAGCTTCCTGTCATTTCATAATTATTTTTTATACAATAAGCGGTGGCAGATTGAAGATAAATCGCCGCAGAAAGAGCTTTTTCTTCTTCAGCATATTTAGGATCTATTTGTTTTGCCAATGCTAAACACATAATTTCATTTGTAATATTTGCTAATCTAAACATCGTATTAGATTGATTATAATATGACATACATCTTTCATGCTCTGGGAAATTTTTTTCGGACATACACATTTTACAAGCATTACAATTAGAAATAAAATTATTAAAATTAATGGTTTTATTTACTTCAGTTGACATCTATTCTTTTGCAAAATCTTTATATTTTTCAATTAAGTAAACAAAACTTTCATGACAACTAGCAATCATATTATTCGGTAAAAATCCAATCATATTATAACCAGTCCCGCAAGTATAATTTGGATAATTATAAGACAATTTTAAATTGTCAACATTCTAAGAAAAAGGAGTAATTGATTTATAATATCTAAAATAACCATATTTTTCATTTTCTCGTTCTATTTCTCTGCACCATTTACAGATATTTGCAAAATGCTTTCCTATTTCTTTTGTAACTGGAGAAGGATCTGCTGTATTAGGAATACAGAATTCCATTTTAACATTGTCCAAATTAAGTAAATCTATTTTTCTAATAAAATTATTTTCAATAAATTGATAATATTCTATAACTTTATTTTTAGAATCTAAAGCCATAATAGAAGAATTATCTAAAGTTCCTTTAGTTGTAATTATCAAATTTATATTTTTAGGCAACTCATTTGGCAAACGAGAAACTAAAATATTAAAATTATTTAAGCATTTCTAAGTAGTCCCAATACCTCTATTTCTGTCGTTAATATATTCTGGCCCGTCAATAGAAAGCTATAAATGTATTGTAAAACGACGCGGAGAAAATTCCCCAAAAACCTTCAATAGATCTAAAACTTTATCTGTCCATTGAGGAAATGAGAAATTTGTGGAACTATAAAAACTATTAAAATAAAAATAATAACCACATAATTGACGAATTAAATTATGCATTCGTTCCATTTTTAAAAATGGTTCACCTCCCCAAGTTTCAATTTGACAAAGAGAACCTGGCAATGGAAAATATTTTTTTACTTGATTAAAATAATAGTCTCCCTAAAAACTTTCTCCTAATTCTTTATCTATCTCTTTCAAAATTGGATTTTTATCTATACAACAATAATTACAATTTAAATTACAAATTCCGCAACTATAAAAAATTGCAGTATCTTTTTTATTCATTTTTACCCCGTACTATTTTGACACCATATGTCTACCCTACTACCATTACGATTTGGACTGGCGCTATTTGTACCATGAGAATTTGAAGAATTATCATACCAACCGTTCGTACAAGTATTAGCCCACATTCCGCCATTCTAATCTGTCCCATTGCTATCGTAATTTTGTCGGCATACTCCATTACTATTAGTAGTTGAAGATGCACCATTTGTATAAGTAGCTCTATTCCGACATTTTACACCAGTCAAACTAGAAATACTTGAATTTATTCCAGTCCAATCTGATGCGCGAATAATCTATCCAACAGAAACTGAACTATAGCTACCATAACTTGCCTAACTTAAATATTCATCTCTTTTTAATTCATTTAATTTAGTTATTAAATTATTTAAATCAGAAGCATATACATCTCTTCCTGCTTTTATAGGATTAGGTAGCTATGCAATTCCACCGCCATAACTTCCAATAGTCTTGTTAAGACTAGTATACCAATTATTAACTTCAGAAGCTCCTATTGCCCCACCCTAAGTCCAAGCCATTTATTTCACCCCTTTTATAATTATTATAACATAAAATTATGCTTATGTCAAAAAAGAGCTTAGATTTTACTCTAAGCTCTCAAATTTAGTCCTTATAATTTCTGAAGATTTCTCTTCGACTGCCATATTTGCTTTCTCTCGACGTTCATCTTGAGAAAGCTCTTCTCCTAATTCTTCTCCAGTCGTATTTTTATATAATTCTCCATAAAAATCTCCAGTAGGAGATAATTTTATAATCGCATCAAAATACATTTCTAAGATAAGAAGTCGCCTTAATTCATTACGAGATATTTTAAAATAATCTTTTTCCATTGATATTCACCTCAATGAAAAAGTAACATCCAACTCGTCCAAATCTGAACAAAATGTACCAGCTGATCCTCAATCAAATTAAAAGTTCCTTTATTGGCCTTCTCATTATCCACCATCGTGTGAACCACAGTGTTAAATCCAACTAGCACACTAAACAACCAACCAGCTTCATTCCATCCACTAGTCATTCCCATATAACCTAACAACGGCAGGCAAACCAAAAAGCTCCACATAAAAGAATGTTCAACAAGAGCAATCATCCAATCATTCTTATACTGAGCCTGAGGATAATTCTCTTTCCACCACTTTTTCTGTTTAAACTGCGCGAGGACACCTTGAAGGTTATAATCAGCAATTAAATGAAGAAACAGCATCGAAAATAAAATCAAATAAGCCATTAAAGTTCCTCCATTACTTCCAGAAAAGCCTTAATCATATCCATACGCTCAAGCCCCATTTTATCACCCAATTCTTTAATATTCTCTTCAAAAAGGGCTACTCTATACTGCTCGCCGTTCAACATATCTGTCAGGTAATTTTTAAATCTCTCCCCATCGGGAGTCAACTGAAAATTATCATTCTTCTTCGTTTTCATTTTCTACCTCTTTGTACATTGATTGCGGCAGGGTGATAAATTGTCCTTTCCCACTAAACAGCCACATGTAATCTTTTCTTTTATGCTTTTGAAAACATTGGGGACAAACAATTTTATCCTCATTAACTGCTTCACTAGCAATATTCGCATTAGCAAAATCAATACGCCCGCCGCAAGAACAAAAGAAAGTTACTAAACTATCAGTCGGCAAAGTTACCCCTTGAGGAGTCATTACCGGTGCGGCGGGAAGCGAAACACTTACAATATAATTATCCATTAATCCACCATCCAAGCATACTAATAAACTCTACGATAATCATTACTCTTTCGAGTCGAAAAATTCTTACTCCTACGCACAGCTTGATTTGCTTTTCTCTTGAAATAATGATAACGACTGGCATGACCAAGCTGACGAAAATAAATTTTTTCAGTTCTGTACTTTCCACGCCAAGAATAATAATCTCTATACTCTCCAGGTGCTTTAAAATCATAATCAACAGGAGCTTTAGTGTGTAAAGTCCGACGCCGCCCTTTATTCCGAGCATAAGTTAAAAAATAAGGTGCCGGATAGCCAGCATTCTGGCTCAAAAAGTATTTCCTATTAAATTCTTTTCTTTTTGCAACTCGACGTTCTGCACGAGTTCGAGGATGACTCATTATCTCAACTCCTCAAATTTTGCTTCAAACTGATTAATCAGCATTTGATTTAACTCTTTACGAAGCTGATTTTCAGTTTTACCTTTGTCTGCGGGCTGGTCATGCTCCCAACGGTCGCGCACGTTATAGAGCATGGTATTTAAATCAAACATTGCAAGAGCATCTTCTTTAGACATTGAACCATTTTTAATTTCAAGAAGAGTGTCGCGCAAATTTTTAGAATAAGTAGAATAAGGATATTTATCGCGCTCAAAAGCATGAAGAAAAACGAAATAATGCAAAACAATATCAACTAAAGTTTTGCGGTCACTTTTCTTATCCCAATCCAAACGCTCCAACTTTCTACTCTTGAGCGCGCTCTCAAAACAATTCACTACGCGCCAATAAAATTTAGGCAAGACAGCAGTAAAGCAATCCATATTCTCAAAAGGATTTACTTCTTCACCAACATCGGTCCAACGCATAATAGTGGTATATTTAGAACTTGCGACTTCAAGGGCATGAAAATCCGCGTTCATCAATGCTTCAACAAAAATACGGAAATCTTTGATGACAACATGTTCACCATTAGGAACACCATTTTCGTCAACATACATCAACTCTTTTGAAACAGGCTTACGATTCAAAGCCAAATCTTCAAGAGAAGGCATGGCAATCAGATAAGAATCGACATCAGATTCTTCAGTCTCAAGCGCGTAATTCTGAGAGCCGTAAATAGACGCCACAATTATATCATAACCTTTTGATTCTGCAAACTTCTTATGGCGCATCATCTGATTAAAAACATTTTCATCAAAAGTAGCAAGTTCTTTCATTACCATCTCATCATTCTTCCTTTCTTATTTTCTATAAATATTATATCATACATAAACAAAAAAGTCAATAGGCTAGATACCTATTGACTTAAAATTAATTATTTAAACGCTCTGAAATTTTTTTAATGCCATCGGTGGCTTCGTTAATTTCAGATTCGGCCTGAAATTTAATTTTATTGATGTCAGCTTGAACACAACGAAGTAAAGCAGCCGTATCTTTGTCGAGTTTTTCTTTTTCTTGTGGGTCATAATTAACTGCGCGAGGGCCATTTCTTAGTTCTTCGCGCTCATAATAATATTTTACTGCGGCCCTATATTCCTTAGCAGTTTTAAAATAAATCCAATACCAAGTCTGGCCATCTTTAAATCTCAAATAGCGCCTTTCGGGATATGTTTGCTTGACAATGTTCCAACGCGCGGGATTAACAGAATAGAAATCAGCGAATTGCTTATAAGACAGACATACTTTATGCTCGATAAAAATAGACCTGTTATCTTCTCGAATAATGTCATCGTTCATATTCTCAAAATTAACATCAATCAAATCATATTTATCTAATTTCTTTTCTATTGCTGTTGGAATGGCATAAATAGTTGCGGCGATTCCAATAAAAGGACATACCATAGCCATAAATTCATCTTCGTCATATGTCACGCCGCACAAAGCAGAAATAAAACCCATTATAACAAAAATTATAACGTGGACAATCAAAAGCAAAAGCATTATTCAAGTACTCCATTCGTTAAAACCATTGTACGTCCATCCATGCTCCAAAAGTCAGCTTTAAATTTAATAGTCTGCCTTGTACCGAACTTTTTTTGATTGGTGCTATTGAGATAAATTACAATCTTCGCGCCATAGGGAGAAGGATCACTTTCGGTATTAGTAACGGCAAAGAAACCAGGAATTTCGCCATAGTCCCAATAAAAATCTTCGGTAGAAACAATCAACCGTCCATCTCCAGAGACAGAAATTTGGTCAGCTTTAATTTTACCTTCAAATTTTAAATTCATCCTCTGTGCAATAGGAGAAAAATCCGTTTTCTCTTGCCATGCTTCTCGATATTGCTCAGCCAACTTCTTAATAGTCATATTGTCATTATATTCTGACGTGATAGTAATTTGTTTTGTCTTACCAGGCAATTCTCTGTCGGCATAAGTATAAAAACAACATCCGAAAATAATTATAACTGACAGAATAGCTGATATTGCCGTTTTTAAAAGTTCTTTCACTTTAATCCTCTTTCTCAATTTTCTTGCGCTTTGCGCAAAGATTAGTAATATGTTCATCAGGATTCTTAATCATTCGATGACGCAAAATTTGAAATGCTCGTCCAAGAGTGGGAGCATTAATGGTGGAAATTCGTCGAGTAGATTTGCCATCTTTTGTATAAGTATAATACAAAGTCCAAATAAACATTTCCATAATGCTCCTCCTTTTGAGTTTAATCTTGATCGCGCGGGACAGTATACCAAATAGTAGTATAAACCACACCGTCTGAGTAAAATTGTGAAAAGTCAAGTACATTAACTTCGGGATGTTCATATAAAAATTTCTTTACACCAAATAAATCAGTTGGATCAAAATTTTGCTTATTAGGAAATTTATTGTGGTGAAAAGTTAAATGATGAAGTTCTCCAACTTTTTCCCCATTAAAAATCATTCTTCTGCCTTTCTTACATAGACGTTCAGCATTGGTTTATTTTCTTTCAAATCAATTGCACTTCTCGCGCAATCTATAGAAAACTCAAGAAATCCACCAGACAAGTGGCCCATATCGCCAGAATAAAGTTCTTTAAAAGTAATATTATCAACAATTCTAATTCTTTCAGCACTTGGGAAGATTTTAAATAGCTTTTTAATTTTCATTATTGTACCTGCCCTAACTCAAAATCATTGTAATAAATAAGGATATAATGATTTTTATCCTCACTTTGAGATAATATTCCATTTACTTTCTGCGCACAAAGGAACTCATATTCATTATTGTTCATCAAATCTTTCACAGTTCCTACAAAATAAGGACTTTCGCTATAACGATCGCCAGCAATCTCAATCCACTGATATTTGCACAGCACATTAAGTAAATCTTTGACAGTCACTCTCTAACTTCCTCTCTTGATTTTCTATAAATATTATATCATAAATTTATTCTAAAGTCAATAAAAAAGACCTCAGATTTTACTCTGAGGTCTTTGCTAAAATGATAAAAGTTTCTGTCACAGTCACCGCTATAACTGTAAATGGTGTCTCCTCGCAGAATCGAACTGCGCATAGGTTGCTTATGAAACATCCGTGAGTTCCCAGCTCAGGAGACATGAAACGAGGGATACCCACCCTCGCAAGGGTTCACTCTTAGGCGGTGAAGAACCGATCCTCATTCTGTAATTACTGAAAATCTACACTCACGCATTCATCCCAGACCTCTTTTATTACTAGATACTCCCAGTTTGAATAGGCGAGCGATCAAAGCATTATCAAGTAATACTTACTTTTATTTTTCCAACTAGAAAAAGTTTGCTGCTATGCAAGTATCTATTCAGAGGGACAGATTTCTTACGTGTCTGTCATAAAGCCGCCAGTGGAAACTCCACTGGATTGATGGACCAAGGAGATAAACTCCAGTCCAATTTAATCAAAGATTGGTATTTTTTTATTTTAATTAAGTATTCGGCATTATAACACCTATTATACCGCGGTCTATTTGGTATTTCAGTGTACCGTACAATGCGTGTCTAGCCCAGGCATTGCTCCACTTCAGCTATAATCCTCTAAAAGGGTTAAACCTAATTAAAAACTTTGATTAAATTTGCACCCAATTGGATTTGCACCAATATATTAAAATTCTACTACTTGAATTATGGGTACATATAAAAGGGTTAAATATTAACCCAATCTTCATCGGAAATAGAATTAATATCTCTTCTCCGAAAAGGTAAATTGTATGATTTACACCATTTCCTAATAGTGTTATCTGAAACTGCAAATTGCTTACCAAGAGTTAAGAAAGGAGTGCCTCGAATCATTTCTTTTAATTCTTCTCTTGGCGGTTTCCCAGCTGATTCTTGTCCCTTCGCACTACATTTAGGAGAACAATAAATCTTATTCTTTGTCATTATCCCACAAATTGGACATGAATGCGGTTGACAAATGATTTTCCCACCACATACAGAAAAAGGTTTCCTAATTGGGTACTCAACGCCAGAAACTGGAAATTCTCTTCCTGCATTTACCTCTCTAATTACTCGTCCACTTACTCCAAAATTAGCACCAATTTCTTCAGTAGATTTTGTAGTATTTTTTAATTCATCAAAAATCTTAGGAATATCTCCTTCTGATAATTTTGTAAACCGTGCGAAGTTATTTCCACCACGATCTTGGTTATAACCATTATCATAAGATTTAAAAACTTCAATCCAATAAATTTCTTTTTCATTCAATTTTTCGGGTTGACATTCTTCTAAGACTTCAAAAGAAAAATTTTCTAGACCATAAAATCTAATAGCTTTGTATAAAGGATAATCGTAATTTTCAGAAGCAGGATTTACATAAGTTTCTTTATGCTATCTCCAACGTCTTTTTATATTTATACTCTATCCAATATAACATTTACCATTAACTTTATTAGTAATCTTATAAATACCACAAATAGGCATATCTATTCCCTCCAGAATAAATAAAATTTATAAGGCCGACGTGGAGGCGTCTTAATCTCGCTGATAGCTACTCAGCGCTCCCCTATTGGAGCACCATGCCGGTTACGCTCCGGCCTATCTTGTTTGGAAGACAAGCTCCTTAGCTACTGGGATAATGGTGCACATATAAGAGGGAGTTTTCAGACTATCCCTCACGTCCATTAGAGGTTGCTTTCGTTTTCTTTATTTTATAGACCGATTCCAAATGACTAAGCCACATATCGCTAAGCGCCGGTGGTAGTTTACCTCGAATCCATCCTATCTCGGTCTCCGCAAATTTACTAGTCTTAGCGGTGTTGACTGGACAGTTTAACGACTTATCTAGGTCCAAACCTCGCGAGTTTGACGCCTTATCTCCTAGGCGCAAGGCTCGTAGTCCTTCCGAACTACACATGGCGCTCCCAACCAGGCTCGAACTGGTAACTTCCGCCGTGACAGGGCGGTGCTCTAGCCAATTGAACTATGAGAGCATAAAAGAGGAAATTATCTTTCCTCGTCATCTTTGTACCAGGCCAAATCAATTTCACTCAACTTAGCCCAGTTCAAACTGGGATACATATTATCTTTTTCTCGTTCATCAAACACGGCATAGCCAATCAACCAATCGTTACCAAGATTGATCGCCTGTCGCAGATAAACATACTGACAAACTCCATCATGGCCATCATAGCCATTCAGGCCAAGTTTTTCATCTTCTTTATACCAAAGACGAAACAACTTATCCTTAACATAACTATTGAACCAGTCAGTAAAATTTCCAACAAAAAAGTCCATAATATATCCTTTCTTAAAGTAAATGGTCCCTCATGATGGTATCGAACCATCCCGGCGAAACGCATGGGTTTTACAGACCCACCCCAATCCTTATGGTCTAATGAGGGATAAAACAGAAACCACGCAAATGGTTTCAGAAACTCTTTCTACACATAGTAGACGAGCTAATGGTGCGCGTGAGAAGACTTGAACTTCCAGTCTGACGGATTAAAAGTCCGCGATTTTACCATTAAACTACACGCGCATGAAACAGAATATTAAGAAGCGTTCTGTTATCGCTTTTGGCGGACGGTGAGGTAGTCGAAACCCCATTAGGAGATTAACAGTCTCTTGTACTAGCCGTTGTACGAACCATCCATAATAAAAATCAAGACGATTTTTCATTTTGTTTTATCATCCATATTGTTAAAATATCAAAAGTTTTGCAGAAATCGTCTTAGAATCTCATTTCATCCCATATCAAGACAGCTTCTTACCAATGTTAGAATTTTAAGTTCTGATTGTAAGTATTTTGCTGCTTCTGTCTTTCATTTTCTATATATATTATATCATAGAAATTATAAAAAGTCAATTCATTCGGTGAGCAGTTTCAATCTCACGCAAGCTCATAGGGATTTCGTTTAACAGCATCGAATATATCGTAACCTTCACGTTCCCACATTAGAGCAACATTATTGTCTTTAGCGATTTTTAATTCTTATCTACGAATGAATCTCATTTTCTATAAATATTATAGCATATTATCTATCAAAAGTCAAATCATTGGAAATCATCTTCTGTCCAATGAAGACCTTTATAAGTAAGATAGTGTTTAAAATCTTCAACGAAACGCCAATAATCTTTGCCTTTTCCTTTTTCAAAAGGAAGTTTGTTATACTTGTAGAAATCATGCGTATATGCAATCCACAAAAGCCAAATCAAATTAGTATCTTTTGCTTGAACATGAATCTTCGCGCGAGGCTGATAAACTGGATTATGATAAAGAACATAATATTCATTATGCACATTTTCAACAGTCCAGTTAGAATCGTGAGTAAGAATTTCAAAAAGATACTTCTTCGCTTTATTTGAACGAAATACATGAGCGCCACCAAAACAGAACTCAAAATAATTCATCAAATCATCATAAACCCAATCACTTACAGGAGTATTCTTTTTCCTCTTACTCATTTTAATCCTTTCTTTAAGCCTTCTCGCGCAAGTGATTATAAATTTCAAGACTTTTAATTTCTATGGATTGCTCCGTTGCTCAGTATAAATTTCTACTTCATCAGGTTGCTCTCCATCTCTTTTCCCATTGATCATACTCAGCAATTTCCCGCTTTATGATTTTGCCGTCTTTTTTATATACAGTAATACGATATGCATAATTGGCAGAATATTTCAACAACCGTTGTAACGCTTCCTCCTCAGAAGTCGTTTTTGTAACTCCGGCATAGGAACCGCCAGACCCCAAAATCTCAGGTTCATACCAACCTGTCTCATAGAATATAGTCTGTTCCATTACTTCATCCCACTTTTTTATAGATTTTAAGTCTCAATCAAAATAAAATCATAACCCGGAGCCTTCTCGCGTAAATAAGTATAAATCTCATTGCACTTCTTCAGATAAGCAGTCGCGCTTATATCAAGATTCTCTGGAATAGGTTTACCATTGAGATAAAGTTTCAAATAGCAATCATAACTCCAATTATCTGCGAAAAGCAAACCAAGAATATATGAATAGTCATTATCAACATCTTCTCGCTTGAGAATGCCAGCATGAACCAAATCATCTTGAAGAACTTCGTAACTAATAACTGGCGCAGTCAAAATTCTCATCAATTGAAAAACCTTTCAAAATAATCTAAAAACCAACATTCAATTTTTTCAAACCATCGAATCAGTTTTTGTTCCCAAGTCAAATTGGTTTTAATTGCAGCTGAACGATAATTTTGTTTTCTCTTCTGATCACTACGCCTTGAGCGCTTACTAGACAAATTCTTTTTGTAAGCGTCAGTTCCAACCATTGCTCGACCATAAACCATCTTAGTCATCTTTAATTTGCCCATGATAGCTTCCTTTCTATTGGTGCGCAAGGTGGGATTTGAACCCACAAATCCTACGTCCTTAGCGTAGTGTCTATGCCATTCGACTACTCGCGCATAATGAAGAATTTTCGTATCTTCCCCTCTTGATTGCCTATTCAATACTGAGGACGACGGACTAACTCAATCAAACCGTGAAGTTCAATTCCCATTGGGGAATCTAATAGGGAACTCCGTTCTGGAGCAGCGGGTGAGAGTCAAACTCACTAACTGCATATTATAATTTATCCCATTCTTCTTTTGAATAAGATGAAATATCACTTTTCCGAGTTGGTAAATTATATTTTCCCAACCATTTTTTAACTGCACTACCAGTTACTCCATATTTTCTTCCAACCGCTTCTAAAGGCAAAGAAAATACTTCCTGTTTTAAAATTTCTCTTGCTGGACATTCAAATCTTGGACTAGAAATTTTATTTTTAGTTAAAAATATAACATTACATTTTTTACAACGGATCGCCTATCGACAAATGGGTGTACCGCAATCAATGCAATAATGATTTACTTTTAGCCATTTACCAGCATCTCTCTTTGAAATAGGATAAGAAAGATTCTCATTATAATGAATTTCGCCATTATTAATTCTTGAAATAGTAGAAATATCTAAACCAGTTAAATCAGCAATCTGAGAATAGGTTTTATCATCAGCTTGTAAAAACTAAATTACTTTATCTAATTGCTTTTCTTCTAAAAGAAAGAATTTAGACTAGATTCCATTTGAAGAAGACATAACATTATAGCCATTAGGTACACAAGAATTATATTTTTTAATATAAAATTCTTCTCTCTCATTTAACGATTCTAACGGGCATTCTTCAATTATTTCGAAAGTAAAATTTTCTTGACCGTACTTTTTAATAGCTCTTGAAATAACTGAATCTGAAGAAGGCTAACAATGTTCCTGCCATCTTTTATGGATATGCCTAGACTACCCGATATAGACTTTCCCAGAAATCTAATTTGTGATTTTATAAATTCCTATTACATCTTTCATAGCAAAACTCCTTGGAGCGACTGGTTGGATTTGAACCAACGATAAAAAAATAAGTGCTTTGCAGGCACCCGCCTTTGTCCACTGGGCCACAGTCGCATATAAAAGGGAGAATCACTTCTCCCTAAAAGAAAGAGGTAGGTATGAAAAGAGTAAGAAATTAACTTCCAAACTCTATAAATATTATATCACAATTTTCAGAAAAAGTCAATTAAACCATATCCGACATTTCCTCAATCATCTTCTGGACTTCGGTATTCTCCATATCCAGCTTGTGACTACGTCTTGCAGCAAAGTCAGCATACTTAGTAATCAGTCCATATAGCTCGGCAACACGCTTCTGATAGTCATAAGTATAGTTCGTCAGGGCATGATAATACTGAGTCCAAGCCTTGCGACGAGCAATCTTCATACCCTCGTTCTCGTCCCACTTATCATCAACCGAACAGTAAGCCTTGCCTTCAAACACACAATAAGCAGGACCAAGGTCGGAATTAACATGGAGTAGAGAGGCAATCTCCCCTAGCTCACAAATCCTAAAAGCGTCACGCTTAGTCCAAATATTTGCTAGATCGCGAACACCGCCACTCAGCTTGGCGACTACGACGCCATGATACAGCTGACCATTGATACATCCAGTTTTATCTCGGTCAATGTAATACGAAAAACTCGGCTTGTGATAAGCAATGTCGCCGTCACGCTTAGCAGTCAAACGAGGAACAGCAGGAATAAACTTAGTCATAATTTTAATATCCTTTCTTAACTTTCTATAAATATTATAGCATAAAATCGTTCTAAAGTCAATTAATCTTCAAGAGTATTAGTAGAAAATGCTTCGGCCGCAATGTGAATGCCAAGGAAATACTCAATGATAGCAGGCAAAGTATATTCTGCATCGTCTACAATGATTTTTTCAATTGTCTTATCTGCGGCAAGGTCATCAAAAGTAACAGGTGAAGGAATCTTATAACCCATTACATTTGCCTTTTCCATCAGAATGCGTCGCCGATGGTCGTCAATAGCAAAAATAGGCGTACTAGAATTTACGCTCTCCTCGATCAGACGAGAGGTTTTTCCTTCTCCACGTTTCATTCTAAAAATCTTCATTTAATTCTTCTCCTGAGCCATATAATTTTTCAGCGCCTGAGAGATAGTCTTACCATCTGCTTTTGCACCAATCTCTGCGCGAACTGCTTTCATCGCCGCACCAAAGGCAGTTGGAAGCATACACTCAGCATCCATCCCGCGCAGATAATCCAAAACCTCATCGTAAGACATCATTTTAGGTAGATAAATAGAATAAAGGTCAATCTGACGCTTCAAACCCTTAGCATAATGAGTATTGAGCAAATCGCCAGACATTGCATCATAATCCTTCTGCATCTGTTTGACTTCCTTGCGAATAACATCAATAGCTTCGTCCTCAGTCAATTCACGGCGAAGCTCAACTTCTTTCGCACGGAAGCGAGACAAAAGATAAGAATAATCATTCTTATCTTCCATTCTATCCTGCTTCAGTGCGGCTTTCATATTCATTTCAACCTCAGAAACAATCAAAATAATCTTCCTTTCTCACAAGGTAATATAAAAATCTATACCTTCATTCCACATAATTTTTCGGGCTTCGTGAAAATCTTTAATCTGCGGCGGAGTTTTATCATGCTGCTTAAACCAGTAATCAATAAAATCCTGCGCCGCAAAATTCATTAAAGCGGTATTGGAAATAAAAGTCGCCCAACTAGTATCTGCTTTTGCTTTATAACGTACAAGCCACATAGACATTAACCCCATTTAGACTGGCGAACATAAGACAAAGTGAGATGAGACTCCTTTTCAGTCGGTTCAAAATTAAGCCACTTCTCGATGTTTTCCTTCCCTTCAACAGTATAGGAGCCATCGTTAAAATCTGCAAAACGATTATCCGAGGCATCAAAATCATAAACAGTGCCATCTTGCATTGTTAGACTGCCAGTTTCATCACCAGTTACAATCCAAATAAAAATTTCTTTAATATCGGATATATCGTACCCTTCAACATGACAAATAGTTTTTTGATTCTCATAATCGTAGATAACAAAATCAAAACCCAATACTCATTCTTCCTCTCTTGATTTTCTATATATATTATATCATATATATCTTAAAAAGTCAATAGGAATAATTAAAATTCCACATCAAAAAGCAACCAATTATCCATTGCGTGAAGATACTCAAGCTCAACATCGGACTCAAAGAAATCTTCCTCTTTCAAAGGATAAATGCCAAAATCAGTTGGATGCTCACGAATTTCTTCTTTAGTCACAAGAGCAGAATCATAAGGTTCATGATCGCGGTAAATCTTTCTCGCGCACTCACGAGCATACCATTTTGCTTCTCGATTGGTTAAAAATTCTTTTTCATCAACTAAATGCAATGGCGCATAAGGACGCTTTAAACCAGCATAAATTTTAAACTTTGTCATAATCATTCTCCTTAACTTTCTATAAATATTATATCATATCTTCGCGCGGGAGTCAATATAAAAAATGGGCTGGAATTTCTTCCAACCCAATATATGTCAAACTTCAATCCAAGCATCAGCATAATCGGCCGCGGAAAGAATTGTGTCATCTTGTAAGCATTTCCAGATGAAGCCATTATCATCAACATAAACTTCATCTTTCATGTAGTGTCCATAACTACCAACAGGAGCTACCCATTTCTTTGCAGCGAAGGCATCTGTTGTATGGCACAATGACCAATTTTCATGGTCTTCTTTTGGTGAAATTGCTGAAGCAGCATGAGGAACCAATAGAACCCATACTTGTTCGTCATACTTAACTGGTGCGCCAACTAACCAAGAAGAATAATCCTTATTAGGTTCCCATTCGGGAATACATCCCTCATTAGCAATAATTTCAGTACCAGTTAAATTTTTTGCTTGTTTTTGAAGTGCTTGAGCATCTGCTTTGCCTTTCGCGCGAAAAGTATTCAAAATAAAATCTTTACTTGTCATACTGATTGCACTCCTTCTTGATAGGCTGCGGCGATAGCATCGTAAATTTGTTCTACATCTGATTTATCTGCTTTTGAATTTTCAAGTGCGGAGACACGCTCGTCAAGAGTCATAGAAGCCTTGGCTGGATAATTCCACCAAGAGTCAAAATCATTTTCAACTTCTTCTACTGTCAGCGCGCCATCATAACGGAATTGAACTTCGTCGCACTCGTAAGCATCATAGGTTTCTTCTTCCGAATTACCCTGTTTAGTGACTTTTTCGATATTTTTCCTCAAAATAACGTCGGTTTTTCCGCCAACGGGGAAAGTCAAAACAGCTTTCGGGATAGAGCAATAAGTCTCTTTCATAACTTGTCAATTCCTCCCTAGAATGATTAGATATGGATTGCTTCGAACGATTCATTAGGGTATTTATATGATAATTGAGGATTACTCCATGACTTTTAGAATATGTAAGCCAACTATTATATGCCGCAACTTTTCGCGCTCTCCAAATAGGTACATAAGAGAGTTGATTTGCGCGGATAAATTGTCTACGCGCTCTGCGAAAAATTTTCTTGCGAATGCCACGGTGATGACGATAAATTCTAAAACCCATCATATCAATAAAAGTATCTTTATAGCGAGGATGGTTTTCAACCTCTTTAGATGGGAATTGAATTATTGTCCAGACATTTTTGATTTCTAAACTAAATTGTGCTTTAATACGTTTAGCAACTGTCTTAATCGCGCGCTCTAAATTGGACTTATATCCAAACAAGAGAAAATCATCTGCATAGCAAACAATTTTTTCAACCAGCTTAATCCGCTGTCCGCGGCGCTCTTTATAAAGTTTATTAAACTCACGCAAAACTTCACTCATTACTAAATTAAATGCCCAAGTGGAAAAGTAGCCACCAATAATTAAATGGTGATTAGGATAGTTTGCCATGATAGCATCAACTAAACCAATTAGCTGTTTATTCTTGCCGCAATATTTAGCAATAAGATTATGGACAGTGCTTACTTTTGTTGATGGATAAGCCTTACGGACGTCACATTTAATGCAGTCTACTCGTTTGTCTTTGAACTTTGAACTATTGAGAATATATGAAATTCTTTGCGCGCCCTTGACTTGTCCTTTGCCTGGGATACTGCCAAATTGACAATATAAAATTTTAGCATCAAAAAGTGGCTGAAGTGCGTAAACCGCAATGTATTCAAATACTTGCTGAAGAGGAGATTCTTGACAAATATCTCTTTTCTTTCCAGAAATACCATCAACCCGATTGAATTGACGAAGTTCTTTAAATTTGAGTTTGCCATCAGCAATCATTTGAGCGCATTTTTCAGATAATTTCTTGATTGCGCCGTCAATCATAGGAGTTGATTCATTTAATTGCGAACGCTCCTTTATTACCGTGCGGCGAGATATACCTGTTTGGGTACATAATAAATCAAGAAAATCATTACGATAAAGTTTATACTTAACACAATCATAAACTGCCCAGTAAATAAACTCTGGATCACATATATTAGTACTTGCGGGCTTACAAAAAGTCTTTATAAGTAGCCCTCCTTATTAGTCCTTTGGCCGGTCTCCCCGTGCGACTTTCGCCGAAGCTACTAGACGCGGTTAAGCTTATTCTTTTCTGAATAAAAGAATAAGCCGGTCTTGACTACGCAGGAGCAATTTCAACTAAATAAGTCTAGGAACGTAATCCGCATTATCGTTGTAAAACTGCTCCGCAAGCAAGACCGGCTAGGACCGCCGAGCGCCCCGTTCCAGTTAGAATTCGAAGGAGAATTGTTCGAGTTACGAGCTGAAACACCACAATTACCGCCATTCTACAAATTGTAGAAACACCAACCAGCACGCACACCAGACGACGCCAAATTGACGTTGAAGCCAAATCTGCCAACGGAATACGTCCCTACTTTCGTTAAACGCCGAAAGAGCTAAATGGAGGATTTTGTAGTAGAGAAACCCTTCCCTAAACTTTGAATCGTAATCCTTGGAATTTTATTCTAGGTTATATAGATTCTTGAATGGCGGTAAAGTCATTGAATCTATCTCGGTTTCGTATGAAACAAGACTTGAAAGTTAATGGCTCAATTAAATCATGCTATCGCTGCACTCAATTGAGATTAGGTCAACAGTCGGGCATATCACACGAATGGGTCGTTTCCATTATAATGGGGGACTTGCGTCCCCTCTCTTGCCTATCCGCACTTCGTGCTCCTAGGCTTCGATTCACCCCGCAAGACCTGGACCGCCGAGCGCCGCGTGCCCGTAAGAATGCGAAGGAGAATGGTTCGAGGTACGAGCTGAAACACCACAATAACCGCCATACCACAAAGCGGAGAAACACCAACCAGCACGCACACCAGACGACGCCAAAACGACGTAGAAGCCAGCTTTACAACCAGTTCCACTGCCAGCTGCTGTGGATACCTTTGCTGGCCAGCAAACTGCTGGATCATTAGCGATTGCGGTATCTTCAGTATATTCCCAGTGCCAACTTGTATTAGCACCCTCAACTGCCCACTTCAAAGTTAAATCAGTTTGCTTCGTATAGTCAGAAGAAATTGTTCCATTAGTAGTAACTTTTGACTGGTCATGGCAAGTATAGCAATCAAACATATAATTTGTATCATCTTTGCTCCATTGCCACAATTCATCTGAAATAATCAGATAAGCACCATTCTGGAACTCAATCTTCTGGAGCAAGCCAGGTTCAGAACCATTGGTGTAATTAGTTGCGCTGCCATCATAACCCAATACGTTGTCATTGTATCCAGAGTGATAAGGCATAGAAGAAATCATTGTTTCACTCGCAACAGTGTCAAAAGTTGTTCCGCCATTATCAATATTAACGGCTGTATAAGAAGTATCATCAATGGTGACTGGCTCCAAACTTTTGACTTTCTTCATTGAAACAAGGCTTCTCATGGCGCTATCGCCGCGATCAGTAGAGCCACCTTTCTTACCAATGATAACAGTTGAACCAACTTTAATATTTGCGCCTTGAGCAGTAGTAACAATAATACGTTCTACGCCTGTCTCGCCAACAGGAGTGGTATATTGCCAGTTATAATTTGAGCAACCTTCAATGGTACCAGAATTGCCTTTCTTAGCATACTTTAACTTCATCATAATATCAAGGAACTTGATAAGATTACCGCTTGCGCCAGAATATTGGCTGCCACGCTTGCGCCACAAAGCAACGCCAGATTGATGAGAGGTAAAATTAACTGTTGGGAGATTAGTACCAACAGTAATAGTTCCGTCTTTCATGCCAGCATAATACTTCGGATTAGCGATAAACTCGTGAACTGTGCCATCTTTTGATGTGCCCTGCGGCCAGCGATGCCAAGTCTTATCAGGAGTTGATTTGAGTTCAACGAAATGATAACCTTCACTGGTATATTCATGCCAATAAGTATTCTTTTGAAGAACCCAAGTCAAATGCTCACCAGAACGTACTGTAGCAATATCATCAATCAATTCAACTGCATAAATAGTAATTGAACCGTCAGAATTATGCTCTCCAGATGCTTCGATGCACCAGAACTCTGGCTTGAAAGCAAAGTCGTCTTGACCAAGAACTGCGTTAGTTGATGGAGTACAAGTCATGCCAACAGAATCATCAATATATTCACCGCTTGCACTGTTTGAAGTAACAAACAAAGGCAGTTTAGTTCCATAAACCTTATTACTGGTAAGGACATTACCAAACCAGCGCTCAAGCATTTGAGTACGGGTAGAAGTACCTTCAACCCAATTCTTTTTCCACCACTCTTGGAACAAACCATTAACTTGAGCAACAGAAGTTGCATTGTGAACCGCTTGGACATAAATGCCGTCAATCATTTCATCAACTTCAGTTTTGGTGTAAACTTTAGTTGAGTCTGCTGGGGTATAGCCAAGAGCAGAAGTGATATTGTCAGTAGTAACAGTCGCATCAGAGCCAGGTTCTCCTTTGTCACCCTTCACACCCGGAATACCCTATTCTCCTTGTATACCCTGCACTCCTTGAGGGCCTTGTGGACCTTGTATGCCGGCCGCGCCGGACAAATCAGTGACAAAAGTAAAAGCACTCTCGCCTTTTACATAGAGCTTTGCATTATCTTCATCTGCAACATTGCCAGTGTTAATGAGAACAAAATCACCAGTAAAAGTATCAGTACCGCCAAAATCAGCATTCATCGCAGCGACAGAAACATAAATTTTCTTTATACTGAAAGGATCACCTTTATCACCTTTTGCACCTTGAACGCCTTGAATACCTCGCGGACCTTGTTCGCCTCGTGCGCCTGCAGCACCAGTTTCACCTTTTTCACCTCGAATGCCTTGCTTACCTTGTGGACCAGCTGGGCCAACTGCGCCAGTTTCACCTTTTAGTCCTTGAGGGCCAGCAGGGCCGACATCGCCAGTATCTCCTTTCTCACCTTGAGCACCTCTTGGTCCTTGAATACCTTGAGGACCAATAGGGCCAGTTTCACCAGTTGCTCCTCTTTCTCCCTAAATACCTGGCGCGCCTTGTTCGCCTTTTTCACCCCTGTCGCCCTTTGCACCTTTAAGACTTGCAAGCCAGGCTACTTCTGTGCCTTCAAATCCATTTTTAACTGCAATGGCGTAAGCGGTTACTGCGCCTAAATCTATTCTTTTACTCATGCGTAGATTACCTCCAGCTTACCATCATCGGAAATTCTGAAACTGATTTCATCAGTTCCTTCGGCAATAACGGCGTACAAGTGTCCATCGTTGTCACTTTCAAAAGAGACATACCCAACTCCACCTGTATCACCTTTATCACCTTTTGGACCAGTTAATTCTTTCTTTTGCTCCGCAGTGAGATCGTTCCAAGTAAATGGGTCACCTTTATCACCTTTCTCACCTTTCGGTCCAACCGGTCCTTGTGGTCCTATATGGTCAACGTGAGCATCTCTAACTGCCTTGCGAGTCAACGCAAGTGTAATTATGTCCATTAACTCACCCCTTTATATCCACAAATAAATGTCCATCTTCAATATCAAAAGAAACATCTAAGTTTAAATTCTTGACTGCCTATTGAATTTCATCAGCCATCTATTCTCTAAACTCTTGTTTCATTTGCTCTATATCTGCAGCCGTCCAATAATCAACTCCACGCTAAGGAGTTCGTCCCTAGAGTGATTCAAGCCACTGCTCCTCAGTTCCTACATAGCCATTAACAACAGCAATTTCATAGGCTGAAGCACCACGCGCCAGCGGATTAGATAGCGCACCGGAAATATCACCCGCTGGATTAATTGCGCCAGATATAGAGTTATAATTCGCAATACTTCCGTAAAGTTTCATAAAATCAAATAGGCTTCCATGCCTTTTGATTGTTTAACATATAGCAAACTGAGCCTTCAATAACAAAAGCAACAGAGCCGGGCGCGCAATCAGTAGGAAGACTAGCAATATCATCAACAGAATCGCAAACAAATTCATAATAACTATCTGCGCCCTGCTTAAAAGTGCTAAAACCCATAATAGACCTCCTTAAATACAAAATGCAAAACTTGTTCCTAAACTAATATAGGATGGATAAGTTGCATAATTATTCGCACCGCCAATAGCCCAAAAATATTCATAAAGTTCATTTTCAGCTTGCATTGCGGAACGAGTGTAATAGACGATATTTTTATCGCCAGCATATTCTTTTTTAACAACGTCGCCAGGATGATCAATATAATATTGATATTGATTACCTTCATCATTGTTAATTTCGCTTGTAATATTGTCTTTTGTGACATACTCTCGAATTGAGAGCGGAAAAAGATAAGACTTAGTAATTTCTGGACTTGAATTTTGAATTTTACCACTAATACCAGATTTCTTCATTACAGGAATAATCATTGATTGAAGCTCATTTGGTAGATTGTCATATATCTCGCCGCCGGGAGACATTAATTTATAAAGGTTTGAAGTACCCCAAGATTGAGGAGTGTTTTCTACTTCTGGCTCTGGATTGATAGAATAAGAATCCGGCAAGCAAGTGGTTAGTTCAAGAACCATGTGCGGTTTTGCATTATTCTCATCTCTATCAATCTGACCTTTATAAGTTGCTTTTTCCTCGCGGCCATCATACATTGCAAGAATTCGAGCGATGAGAATATGGCCATCCTTCATATGAATAGTATGAGTATTCCCCTCACTCCAATTCTATTCTTTCCAAGTCCCTTTTTCAATCCACTTTTTAATTTCAGCCCATGAAGCTGTAGCAAAATCTGCTTTTGGAGTCCAAATAGTTGCATTTTGGGCATGGATTTCTTCAATAGGAGTTTCCCCCTTGTAAATGAGCTGAACTCGTTTATTATTAATGAAGATAGGCATTAGCTTGTTGCCTCCTCATTATTTGAAGTCGAGTCTGATTTTTCAATGATGAAATAGAATGTATTTGGATCTTTTGTAGTAATGGCATTATAAGCATCAATATCCATCACTTGAAATTGACTTGATTTAGCATATTCAGTTAATTCCATTTTTCGCGCATCAAGTTCATGAAGTTTCTCGCCATTGGAATCCTCGCCAAACCAATAGTCTGGTTCATCAGTTGAAACTAAAAGGAATACATCGCCGGGATTTAACTTACACTCTTTCCCATTATAGGTGACGGTGTTATTAATTAAATTGAGCGCACTATCAAGAGAAGCCTTATCATCAAAAATATAAGTGACTGGTTTATTTTGAATGGCATTCATCAAATCTGCAAACTGATAATTCATTTTATCAGAGACGTCCTTAATGATTTGCTATTGGTCTGCGGCCGTCCAGTAATCAGTACCGCGAATAGGAGTAATACCATCTATACCGCGAGGAAGCTAAAAATCAAAAATTGCATTAGTATTTGTGCCAACATTGGTTACTTTTGCTTGTTCCGCAGCTGGCACTGTTTTTACTGTACCAACTTCTACTTTCGCGGCACTACCTTTTAAGGCAGGAACTTCTTGCCAAGTGCTTGTATTTTTATCATATAGCTGCATTATAGGCATAGGTTAGTCCTCCTTAAAATAAGATTTTGCTTGGGATTTAGCCCAAGCAACAAAATCACGATAGTCTTGATATTTTTTAGTCATGCCTTCCGCGATATAATCATTGATAAAATTGTTCTCATCGTCATAGGTATAACGAGTGTGAATGATATTCACAAGTAATTCAGGATAAGAAGATGCGCTGAATGAATCTCGATAGCTGGTGAAATTAAAACCATCATCAGTTTTAACGATGTCTGCGCAAATGCGACAAGAAAAACGATTAGCTGATAATTGCTCAATAGTATCTTGAGGGCGAATTTCGCTTGTTGCTTTTGATATTCTCATTTCAATCACCTCTTAAAAACTACGAGCCAAACGAGAACCAATGTCTCTATTTGCTTCGCTAAAAGTACGAGTACAATTCCAGTGGAATAAACCCGCACGCAAATTGGTAGAATAACCACCGCCATAAACTGGCAAGGTATAATCTGCGATTGGAGCATTATAATAGTCGCCATAATTACTATCGCTATCACCAGCAGCGACTACTTCGCTAGGCAAACGCATCCAAGGATTAGCTTCATTATAATTTAATTTAGTAATAAATCCGCTTAAAGTTGGAATAGTACCAACGGCTTGAACGTAACTTGAATTGATCGAATTACTCCAACGAGTCCAATCATCGCAATAGTACACACGAGAATTATTTAAAATAATACCATCAGCATATTCAAGTAAATTACCGTAAGGGTTTTCAATTCCACGATAAGAAAAAGCATTTTTAACAATACCAGAATAAGGTTTGATGCCCTTTGAATCTTCAGTAATGGTTAAACCATCGGTCAAACCGCAATCAGAAACAGTCTTAGAATTAACCAAACCTTCTGCTATTGACTGAATGTTGCGAGTAGCAAATTCAATAGTCATTAGCATCTGAAGTCCATCAGTTCGGTCTGCAAGTCCAGCTGGATGCCAATTATCACCCAACCCAAGAGCAGCAGTTCTAAATGCTTCAAGAGTAGTTGAACTTTGAGGAGTAACGCCAGTTTGAGAACGGTTAGTATCACTGGTCTCATAACGAGCATATTCGTAATAATCTGCTTCAGTACCATCAGGACGAGCAAACATTTTTGCAACACGGTATCCTGCTTTTTTATAGCGACTAATCATCCAAGTTTCATAGATATCATCAACAGTAACCTTAACATAATACTTTGGAATCTTAACCATTATTTGCGCGGCCTCGGCAGTATTGTCAGAATCAGTTACAATACGAATATCTGACCAAGGATAAATGTCATCAAAGCTATTCTTAGGCATAACAAGTTTGCTGCCGATAGCTGCGACTAAGCCAGTGTCTTCGCCATAAGTTGTGATATTATTCTTGACTACTACGCGCTCACATGTCGGATCTGATGATTCAATTAAGAATCGAATACCGTATTCTGCTTCTTCTGAACGTGGATAAGACAGAGTGATTGTACGAGTCTATGCAGCTCGCGCAATATATTGTAAACTATCCGCAGCAGGCTCATATCCTTCAACTTCTGCGCCACTAATAAAATATTTGTGCCCATTTAAAACATAAATAGTCAAACTGGTTCCATTCCATTCAAAAGTAGATACAGTGTCAGCCGTTACGTCATGAAGATAAATTTCAGTATCTTTAAGAGTTGCGTTGTCTGTACCACGCACGATGATATTCACACATTCACTAACAATTCCGTTGACAGTTTCTTCAAGAGTGACCCATGACGTACCTTTTGAAGTTACAACGGGAAATAACTGAGTACCATTTTCAATCTTAGCTGGGAGTTGAACTTTAGAATCAAGTTCTTCTTGAAGTCCAGAAATATTGGCAATGTCAATTGTAGTAGCCGATTCTTCTACTGATGAATCAATCCAAACAAGTTTCTCTTGATCAATTTCTGGCTCAGTTGGACCATAATAAACACCAGAATCGCCAGTGTCACCTTTGTCGCCTTTCTCGCCTTTGAGTTCTTTGCGCGCAGCCGCTGGAACTTCATTCCAAGTGAGAGGGTCGCCTTTGTCACCTTTGTCTCCTTTATCGCCCTTAGCTCCTTGGATACCTTGAATGCCTTGAGAGCCTTGGATACCTTGTGGGCCTTGAATGCCTTGGATACCCTGGTCACCTTTGTCACCTTTTTCTCCTTGAGGTCCTTGCTCACCTTGCTCTCCGCGTGCGAACTAAAGATTAGATGCATCAGCGAAAAAAGCCCAAGGAGAACTTTCATAAGAATAATAGATTGATTTATTCTCAGCAACATAAGCAAAAATGGCTTCGTCATAACCAGTAGTAGGAGTGATAGCATTTAATTCATTAAGAGTGGACAAGAAATATTTAATGTTGTAATTAACTCCGGGGACACCTCGTTTACCAACAGGACCAGTTTCACCTTTGTCACCTTTCTCGCCTTTTGGACCTTGGATGCCTTGTACGCCAGGGATACCTTGAGGTCCAGTTAGTCCTTGAATACCTTGTGCTCCACGTTCACCTTTTGCACCAGTAGCGCCAGTTAAGCCCTGGACACCACGAAGTCCCTGAGCGCCGGTGTCTCCCTTGTCACCTTTGTCACCTTTCGGACCTTGAGCACCTTTTTCTCCGCGGTCACCCTTCTCACCTTTGAGTGCGCCAGCGCCTTGAAGAGTATCGTCAATATATTTTCGGAGCGTTCCGAAAAGGAGTATATCCATTGCGATTTCCTCCTATTAAAAATTTTGTTCTAAAATAAAAGTGCCTTCCGATATGGAAGGCACTAACATTAAGAATTTTATATAATTAATAAAGAATTAAAGTAATTCTAAAACTATAATTACCAGTGTGCTATGCAGAGTTCTGATAATCACCTAGATTGGCAGTTGCTTCATAAATACGTCCAACTCTTAGATGTCCATTAATTCCAGTTAATCTAACATAAGGACTATATCCTTCTTCGGCAGGAATTACTCCTTTGCCCAATAGGGGGAAACAATTAGCTGTTGGTTTATAATTGCTTTTACCAGTTAGACTTTTTGCGTCTTCTGTTAAGCCATTGCCGCTTAGCCAATCAAAAGCTGAATTTGAGCTAATGCTATGCTAATGTCCTACAAATGTAATTTCAACAAGAAAAGAACCATCTTGATATTTTGTAATTACATTAGTCGCAAGTTGGCCAAAATTGTAATTGTAAATTCCTAAGCCGGTAACAAATTTTGATTTATATAACGGCGAAGACAAAGTCATTAAATTAAATTTTGTACCAACTGCTTTTGCATCAGCTACTGCACCTTCCACCGATAAAGTTTTATCTATTACGGGGACGGGGTAGTTTTTTGGAATATTACCCATAACTATCTCCCTTGATATTTGATTATTATTTTTATTATATCATCAATAGAAAGAAAAGTCAAATTAATAATTAAATTATTCTTTTTCAAATATATACTAAGATAAGGTGGCATATTGTGGACTTGATCACTCCCAAATTTATATCCATAGTTCCAGATAAAGTACCCATAAACTTATACCTCTTGACTAGTGATTTCTTCCATAAAAGTATATTGCCCAAAATAATCAGGCACCCCATCTTCGACAGCAAGCATTAGGCGCTCACTTTCGTCCTTATAATAAAACCCAGCTTTAACTTCCATACCTTCTTTCCAATATAAAGGTCTTTCTTGAGTGCCAAAAGCGTCTGGATCAGCTACCATTTCCCAGCCAAATCCCGCTTCGCTATTATACATTGGAGACCATTTATAGCCTACCTTAGGCGATTCAGTTGGATAAGCGGCAGTAGGGATGGCATTAAGCAATAACTCAAGTTTTTTTTCTTGAGAAATTGAAGTATCATTTGGCTTAATCGCGGCTTGCTGCTATGCAATCAATTCGTCGATGGTATATTTATGATACTTCTCAACAGTCTCAGTTACATCTTCGGCTGGTATTTCCATCCAACAGCCCTCTGGGTCAAAGTCAGTTATACTACCTTCAAGAAGAACCCGTTGAGCTTCTTTGTGTCCAATAATTTTTCCTTCAGTATAAACTTTGCCTTTTGTAAGGTCTGGATTCTCAATTACTTCACCAGTTAATTCATCATAAATCATACCGCTTCTCTAACCACCCAATAGACCCATATGTCACTAGTTGGTTTAGTTGTAGTATAGGTCATAATTTTATTTGTACCACTCGTTGAATAACCGTCATTGATAATGCCCATTGCTTGCGCGTAAGCTGCGTCGGTTGATGCTGTGCCACTCGGCAAAAAGAAACCAGGCGTCAAGAATATACTTGACGCATTTAAATTGGCGTTGCCGTCAGATACCTTATAAGTAGTTACCTATTGATAATAATTATAACCACCAGAAGATACTGTCCTCCAACCCGAAGCTAAATACTTTGCGCGATAAACTGCACAGACACCATTAATTTTGGTATATACATTACTACTATTGATTGCGTCATCAACAATAGAAGAAATGTTTGACTTTAAATCATCTATTGCTTTATTTACAGCGGAATCAACAATAGAACCAACGCCTTGTGCATCTACCATTGAATCGTAACCACCAGACAATCGTGCATACCAATAAACATCAAGGTCTATTGATGGTTTTTCAAACACCAAACAAGTGATTTGACCTCTATCATTTGGAGTACATTTACCAGCGGCAATTGTACCAAGAGCATCCTAACGTTGCTCGTTAGTTATACGATTATATGTTTGCGCAGCCATGGGTGCAGATAATGTAAAATCTGCCTTAATCGCGGGGCCGCCGTCTTGAGCAGTAATCGCAACTGTCTAAGACCAAGTGCCATTTACACTGTCGGCAGTCCATCCGTCCTTTTTATAAGTTCCTTTGTATAAGAAAAGAACATTGGCAGCATTTTTAACTTGTGAGGTGACTTGAGTTTTGCCGTTACCGCAATAAATATTACCTGCACTATCAATGCCAATCTCACCATAGGCAAGAGCAGTAGGAGTAGTCGCAGTTGCGTTATTCGATGCTCCACCACCTTGGCGTTTCATTTGAATAGCCATTGATTTTCACCTCACTTTAATTTTGCGCGGACTAGTTTGATTGATTCATCTGTTGAATTTTCAACCGCAAAGCCAACAGATAAATAAAGAAGTGATGGATTGTCTTTTTCTCTATTGAACGCACGTCCAATACCAGGAATAGAAGTAGGGATTATGTCCTAACCTTTATGAATAGGACCGAGAACTTTAACTCTGCAACGACCCGCCAAACCAACTGGAATATATTTAGAAATGTTGTAGGAATAAAAGTCTTGATCTTCAGGCGGATTTTCACCACCGATTAAAAAAGCATATTCGTTAGAATGAACTCCAACAACTTGGCAAGAATCAATAGTGGCTTTGACGTATTGTTCTTGGTCAACAGAATCGTCAAGAGCAATAATGTCGCCAGGCTCTGTATCTTCTCCACGCGGGAAAAATTCGGCATAGTCATTATAGACAGCATTGTAGGCACGATTGAAGGTTGAATAACCATCGGTATCAAGAAGTGTAATGCTTTTAAAAGCACCATTGCTTACTTTTCTACCACCAACTCTTAAACTATGATTGTATGCATCCATCTCATAAAAATAGGTTTGAGATGGCGAATAGATGCGAATATTGCCACCTTCAGAGTCTGTCCAAGCCATAAAATTACTGCCAACTTTGAGGATAGTACTTGAATCACCTTTTGAACCAAGGACATCAAGCTCACTATCTTTAGCCTAAAGTCTTACATCATAATCTTTTGCGCCTTTATTCGCGTCTACATGGAAGTCCAAATAGCTTCCGATTTCTTTTGCTGTGGGCGCTGCGCCCATTAATTGTAAAGCCATTAATAACTTCCTCCGTCGATAACTACGCCACCAGTTGCCGTGAATGTGCTGGATGCAGTTAATTTATTAAATGTGTAAGCTCTATCTTTATAATTGAGAGTATCGAGAATGTATGCGGGATTGCGCCCAGTTGCGACATAAGCAATACCAACGTTAGTACCACCAGCTTGAAATACAAGGTCGTGGGCGGATGAACCAGCCGCTAAGTGAAGAACACCAGCGTTTTTCCGATAGAGTGCATTGCCAAAACCATTCTTGGTTGAATCAAGAGCGCTAAGAACAGCAGATGGAAAACCTTCCCATTTTACGTTGTCAGCCCCAGTTACACCAGGAGCGCCATAACGATAAAAGAAAGAGTTGGCAACTGAGATTGATTGATAAGCCTACAAGCGCTTAGCAGATAAAGTATTAATATCACCACTTAACTGGCTTTTAAGGGCGTACTCACTTGATGGAAGTCCGCCTAGCTTGTTTGCATTATTTGCTGTTGAAGCATTTTCTACATAGTTAATATTGATAGCAAATGTTCCCGCATTTGCCCTTGTAAAAGTGACTTTTGAGCTGGATGCCAAAGCGCTTACAAGAGCAGTTCTATCAGCAGCATATTCTGTATAATTTGAACTATCAAGGAATTTATTCCAGTCACGTCCAGCTAAATGCCCACTGCCGTTAGAAGAACGATAGTAAGCGCCAGTACCATTTTGAACATTAAAAGCAATTTGAGAAGCCCACTAATCACTACCATCTGCCCAAGCCATACTTTGTACATGAACCCAGCCAGCTTTACCTAATGGGTTATCAGTCGCAGAATTAATCATGCCTTGAGCAAAATGCTTCTTTGATAAATCATTGACAGTTACAGTATTGCTTCCACCGACATTGGAACTATTATAAACTCGGACATAATTGACAGAATTCGCTGTTGGTGGTGCGCTTTTAGCATACTCTGCTGTCGAAGCATTTGCCGCGCTATTGGCATAATTTGCAGTTGAAGCATTCGTTGCATTTTCGGCTTTGGCAGCATAACTTGCACTTGAAGCGTTGCTTACATTATTAATAGTCTTCTAAACAGTCCCGCCATTAGCTCTGGTCAACTTAACTATATTATTAGTTGCAGTATCTAAGCCAGTGAAAGCATTGCCACCACCTGCGGAAGCAAGGACTTGGCTTAAAGAGCTACCACCGAGCGCATTTGAGTTAGAAGCTGTACCATCTAAATTAGCGTAAATTGTAGAACGCACAAGACTTATTGCTGGACAAGAAGTTTGCGGCTGGACCGTCTATTGAGAGTTAGTGTAAGCAGAGGTTTTAATGCTCCAATCAAATTTCTCAGAAGAACGAATAAAATACTTTCCACCGCCACGCATCCAAATCACAGGGCGGCTTGCATTAGTCATTTGGCTATAACTAATCGGGATACCAGAACAAAAGCTCCAAGAATAGTCTAATACAATTGTACCAGCGTTAGTTGTCCCCCAGCCCGCAGCTTTTACCAAAACATCTAAATTACAAGTAAAACCAGAATTATGCGTTGACCAAGCTGGTTTTGTACCACTGTTTAATTGTACATAGCAAATAATTCTTGAGTATCCACGATAGGGAATGAAGCTGCCAACTACTGGATACCAGGTATTCTAATCATATGTAGAGCTGCTTAAATCAATAGTCTAATGCAATTGTGTTGAGTTTAATTGATAATTTGACTCACTTTCACCGCCTTTTGTGTAATTAGCGGTTCCAGCAGAGGCGGCTGAGCCAGTAATATTTGTAGTCAAACTATTTTTTACTGGATTATATTTAAAATTATCATTATAAACAGCCATATTGCGAACATTGCTATCACTAAACCAAACATTTCGTGCAACGTCTGCTGTTCCTGTACCCAATGTTAAGTGATCGGCATCTTTTGCTTTATCAACCGCAACGCCTAATCTCTAAACTGTTCCACTAACACTCTAATCAAGTCTAAGAGTACTATCATTAGCTCCATTTAATGAAAAAATGAGAGAGCCATCCTCTTTAGCCAATGAGTTGACTTTACTCTCTTGACCTCTTTTCATTTTGAAAAGACTCATCTGACTCCCTCCTTTTAAAATTCAATCCATTCAAGTTGAGACGTAGTGGCTAAACCTAATGAATCAATATAAGATACTACATTTTTCGCTAATACTATTTTAGCACTAGTTGCTGATGCTGTCAAATTGTTGGAATCAATAGCATGGAATCCATCAACAGTGTCGGCATTTTTAGCAGTTCCATTTAAATAAGCACTTACAGTAGTGGCAGAAACTTTACCTAAACCACCGACATCACCGGAAGGATTAATTGTTATCTATTTGGTATTAGTGTTCTAGGTTCCATTAATAATTGCGTCAGTAGCATAATTTAAATAGAGAATATTTCCGCTATAAGGACCAAATGTCCAAGCGCCACCTTCAGTTTTAGTTCTAAATAATGGATTATAACCAGTATATGTATTTTGATTAATAAAAACACCAGTTCCTTTGTGCCCATCTAACCAAGAAACAGAAGTACCACCTTTAACAATCTAGCCGCCAGGAACAACATTACCGCGAATAGTAAGATTACCATTATTAGAACTAAGAGACATTATTGGAGTAGGAGTAACAGAAGAAGCAACTGAAGAATTAACCGCAGCTTCCCAAATCCAACCGTATCCAGAAGCATTTTCTATTAAACTTCTTTGTGCCCAGGAGGTAACGGAACCATAAGTGGAGGGTGTTCCACCAGTAGGTGCAGCTCCAGCTGTCCTGTCACTCATATAATTAATCCAAGTGACATAAGAAGGATCCCACCAATTAATCTCTCCATGACGAGAACCTTTTTTACGGTTTAATTGTAAACCTCTACCATTAATAGTAATTTTAGTATTAACAGTTAAATCGCCAGTTAATGTGCCACCAGATAAAGGTAAATAATTACCAACCGCACTTTTTGTTTTTGCTGCAACATAAGCAGTAGTCGCGCCCGCAGTAAAATAATTATTAGTAGAACTAATTGCTGAAGCAGAAGAAGCCAGAGCATCTGCACCAGTAATAACTTTATGCCATTCACCCCAAACAGAATCGCTTGTCGCACCGCGAGTAAACATTTTAGTGTCTGAATAAGCAATCTAAAATGGGCGACCACCAGAATCATCGCCCCATGGAATATGAGTTATGACATGAGAAAACTAACCAGCTCCAGCTAATCCAATAGTGGCGCTACTTTTAAACTCTTCTTTTGAACCCATTTGATAAGTCATATAGGTTGCAGGAAGAGTATTGACTGAACGAGTATCAATTGAGCGAACAAAATAAGTTGCGTCCGAATCTCCTTTTAAACGTCCGACAAAAGTAGTAAAAGTAGCCTTACTGCCATTCAGCGTAGTAACCGTACCTTGATTAGCTTTTAACTGCGTCATGGTGCTCTGCAATGCGCTAATTGTACCCGCATTAGCAGTTACATTTGCCGCACTCGCTACTTTCTAATCACCAACCGCAACAACAATATTATTGCTTTTAACCGCGAACTTTGAACTCTTTGAATCACCAACATAGACATTACCATCATCGCCAGACGGAATCAATGTCCAAGAGCCAGAATAGATAAACAAATCTCCTACTTCGGCAGCTATTGAAGAATAAGTCCCCGCAGTTATAACTTTATAAGCATCGCCTGTTCTTGCAATTGCAGGTAACGTAGTAATAGTTGGAGACTACGCTTCTGCACCAAGAGTGCCCATATAGTGCATGGCATCATTGGCTGCAATTGAATTATCAATCTTATCAGTAATATTCTTTAAACTACTGCCGCCAAGAGCATTAGAATTTTTAGCTAAATCAGCAGTTGAAGCATGAGCGACATTGTTGACAGTTAAAGTTGTACCAGTTGAACCATCGGAACGACCAAGAGTGATAGTTGCATTAGAAACTGAAGCGCTGTTGTATGCGTTTTTCTTGGCAGCATATTGAGAAAAATTCCCACTGTCAAGAAGCATCTTCCAAGGTTTTTTATCATCGTTCCAACCAGAACGATACTACAGTCCGTTTGTCTCGCCAGACGAAGATTGATGGTTTACCCAAATATCAAAACGAGTATAAGCACCAGGCAAAGAAACAACTTCACCATAATTATAAACTCCATCTAAACTTTCAGGATAACAACTATAAAACTCTTTAATACCAATTTGATTCCATAAAGAATCCGCAGATGTATTCGTCGCGCCACGGTAACGAAGAAAAGCTGTTTCATGGTATCCATCTAATTTATCTGAATCTTTTGCATAATCTGCCGTTGAAGCATTAGACACATTATTAATTGTCTTTTCAACAGTGCTACCATTTGCACGAGTAAGCTTAATCTTATTATTAATGGCAGTATCTAAACCGGTAAAAGCGGTACCATCGCCAGTGGAATTATTGATTTTATCAATAATATTCTACAAGCTACTGCCACCAAGAGCAGAAGCATTCGAAGCAGTATCGGCATTACCTTTTAGCTTACCTTTAAAAGTAGAAGCAATTACAGTGCCATTGTCATTAACAACAAATAAATCTTTATAGGTCTTACCGGCATCTGTTGATTGCTAGAAACTAAATACCGCGTCATTAGCTATTGCATTATCGAAAATATTGATACGCTGGCGATAAGTTTCATTATTCTAATCAATTACCGCAGGCCCACCGTCGCCAAGAGTAACAGTAGATGCAAGTTTATTAATAGAACTGTCGTTTAATGTACCCCAACCAGGATTGCCATTTGCATCAGTGCGATAAACTTTATTTGCTGCATTCGGTGCGGGAACGTAACCACTCTGAGTTTTAGTATTTAAGCGGTTCTATTCAACCCAATCTTTCCAAACTTTTGTTCCTGCGTCATAATAACGAACGAATTGTTTCTCCTAATCATCAGAAGCATAGCAAATTTGAGTATACCATCCGGCCGCACTCTAAAGAACTTCTAAACCAAAAGCATCAATACCCATGGGCTTATTAGTATTAGTATTACCACCGCCAGCCCAATACATCCCCGGAATGCGCAATGTATCAAGATTAACGCCATTTATTTGCTGCGCCGTAACAAAAGTAGATGGAATAGAACTAACCGCAGTAGGAGTGCCTGCATTGATATAAACCGGCTTAGTTGATGAACCAACAGTCCCAGTTCCAATTTTATTGCTTACTTTTGCGTAATCAGCAGTCGAAGCATTGGAGACATTATTAATTGTTTTTTCAACTGTGGTTCCATTGGCTCTTGTCAGTTTTACTTTATTGTTAGTAGTAGTATCTAAACCAGTAAAGGCAGTTCCATCGCCTGTTGCATTGTCAATCTTGTCAACAATATTTTGAAGGCTACTACCGCCAAGGGCGTTAGAATCATCTGCTTTCTTTGCTATCGCAGCAGATAATTCATATCTAGTTTCTCCAACATCAACTAAAACAGTACTAGTGGGAGACTTGGTATCATAAGCAAAAATAAGAGAGCCATCTTCAACAGCCAATTTAGGCAGGTTCTCTACTCTACCTCTCTTTGGTTTTAATAATTTATTAGCCATTAAAAGTCCTCCCAAGTAGTAATATCACCAGCACCCGCGAAATTTTGTGACTTAACCCAATTAGTAACTGCTATTGAAGTTGGTATTTTGTCCGCGGCTGAAGCAGTTGACATAACGGCTTCAATTCGAGTATTTAAAACATAATTATCAAACTTCTTGGCCCAATCAGCCGCAGAAGTTCCTCCCAACGCGCCAGCATTAATAGCATAATTAGCTGTACTTGCTATTGCAGTCGCGCCAGAGTTTATATAGTCTAATTCAAGCCAGCGATGAATTCCATCGCCAACTTTCATTAAGTTTGTATCTGATTCATAACCAGCTTCGCCATCCAATAGAACAGGATTATTGATGCGCCAAGCCTCGCTGGTGTCTTTTTTAAGTTGTATTCTAGCCTTGAGCATCAACTCACCACCTTATTAGGTATAATTGACTTGTTCTGTTGAAGCTAAAATGCTGCTAGTGCCGCAATAAAGTACTAAGAAATCATCTTCGGCATCAGTTTGAGATAATAGCATGGCAGGCAATTTATTAAGTCCTGCTTTGAATGTCTTGAAATTAGGACCAGTGCCAGTAACGGTTAATTCAATTTTTGTATTGTCCGCGGTAAATGAACCACCGGTAGCATAATTATCAACATTAGTTTCCTTACCAGTAGTGACACTAACAATATGGCCATATTTATCGAGCGCAATTTCTTTAACATAAGTACGCTCATCCGCAGAACCAACAGTATCACTAACGGCAGAAGTTGCGGTTGCTCTCAAAGAGTGGCTAACCTTTAATGTGCCTTTATTGGTAATTGGGCCGCCACTAACATCAACGCCGCCATCGGTAGCAATATCAACTTCTTTAACGCCATCTGCTTTCGCATCAGCAATTTTGGTTTCTAAATTTCTGATCGCGCCGCCCAATGTAGTGGTTTCGTTAATATCAGATTCTGCACTACCTGTTCCAATACCAGCTAAAGGAATATTGACTAAAGCAGATGATTTTAATGCTCCATTGCCAAAGCCAACAGCAACTTTACCGGCATCAAATATCTCACTCTTGATTAAAGTCTTATAAGTTACTTTAAAGACTTTGTTGCCACTACCAACTGGCTCTTCAACAATCTCAATTTTAGAGACAGAGCCTTCGTCGCCTTCAAGAACACCAGTCTTATCTTCTTTAAGTACGGCTTGGAGATAATTGCTTAACTTAACATCTGTGTTACCGACTTTTTCGAAGCCAGGCTGTCCACCATCTTGACGTGTAATCCAAATATACTCATCAAATATATCGTTATCTGTTGAATCATAACTATCATTATCATTATGATTATAACTTACCAGATAGATAATGCCAGCTTTACCACCGTTAATGTTATTAGCAAGCAATTCGGCATATGAATCATATGGACCTTTATAAGAAATAGTGATAAATTCACTTAACTTAGTATCAGTATAAGTCTTGGCTTGGCTAAGAGCAGTAGAAGCAGCTGCGTCAGCAATCTTCTCAATGTCCTTTTGAGAAGCATCTTTGATCTAAGTCCAAAGCTGTTCAGAAGTGACTACAGTAGAAGCCGGACTAAGGACAACTCCGCCGTCTTTATCGCCAATCTAAACACCTTTAAGATAACCAGCAAGTAAATCGTTAATTTCAGTCTTAGTATAATATAACTTAAAGCGTTCATCAATCACCTTTAAATTATCATCAACTTTCTTTTCAAGTTCGGTAAGTTTCTTTTTAATTTCTTCTAGGTCTTGCAAACCAAAAGTGTTAATATAATTTTTAACTGAGTCTCGACTTACAAACTAATAAGACTCATAACCAGTAATGAAATCCTTAATAGGAACTTCAGCACCTTCACCATCATTGGTTAAATCGGAAGTCTTAGATGGTATATCAGTTTTAATTTGTGCGAAGTTATTATTGATACGGTTAATCATTGTATTAACTGTATCATTCTCAGCAATGTCGCCTTTCTCGTCAGTTTTAGTTAATTTTTCGATAACAACATCGACAAAATTATCGACCTTGGCCCAAGCTTTAACATCGGCAGAAGGTCCTACAATAGGATATAGGTCATTAAAGTTGCCTGGACCTACGTAGATATAGGCAACTCTTTTTTGAACTACATTGCCATCCTCTTGCTTAACTCCAACGGTAGTGTAAGCAGTTACAAGCTCGCCCGCAAGAATATAGGGGTTGTTAGCTTGTAAGTTAGCTAATGAGTCAACTTTGTTTTGTATTCTAGTTTTTAGTGTTTTACCCGGCATTTGTCTCACCCCTCAAAGACGAATGTGTCATCTTCCTGCCCGAAGCCGTAATCATCTGCGGCACCACCGGAGCACAATCGAACCTCGTCTTGGTTCTTTATATATTCAGAATCATCAAGAGGAAGCCCGCGATAAACCTTTGTTTCTTTACCATTGATAATAATATTACCATTAATAGTAGATGGTTCTACGCGAGTTGCTCTATCAGCAATATTAGTTAATTTAGCAATATCAGTTAAAGAGATTAAAGAATAGCCATCTCGTCTTATGACAAATGTATCTTTTAAATCGGCTTTAACTGTTTCGACGATTTTGTCTTCATCAATGAAGTAATCGACTCCATTTACGGGCTTTAAGCTATCTAGCCATTCTTTCTCTGTGCCTTTAAAGCCATGCATAACTGCAATAGCATAGGCAGAATAGCCGCGCAAAATAGGATTAGACAATGCACCAGAAATGCTGCCATCCTCGGCAAGTGCACCAGAAAGTGTTGAGTAACAAGCAATATCGCCACTCAACGCACCAACATCGAGTACGCCTTCAAGAGAAGACTAATTTTTTATCGCGCCATATAAGATTTCATTCTGTTCCAATTCTAGTCACTTCCTTGCTTACGGTGAAACTAGACAAAGGAATAAAAGTAAAAACATCGCCTTCAGCAGTCTCAATCTCCATGTCGTAAACATAAGATTTGCCCATTTGCGCTTGAGCAGTGTCTTCTGGTTTTATATGCCAAACAAGAGTATCATAAGGGATTTGACTCTCAAATAATATTTTTGTGGCAGAAGCATCCTGTCTTACTTGCGCGCGAATCTTATCGTTAGGACCTGGAGTATAGGGGTTGCCCTTAGAATCAGTGATGGAAACTGTGATATAAGCACTATCTCCACGAGTGATTGTAATATTTGTTCCTTGTGTAGAAAGCATACCTCTCCCTCCTATCGAAGTTATCTAATGGTAAAGTAAGATTTTTGGACATTAATTATAAGTATTAAATAAAAATGCGCCGGATATAAAATCCGACGCAATTAAATAATTTATTTAGTTTTTGCTCCACCGCAAAGTAGATCAATCATCTTATCCAATTCAGAATCACTTAATTTATCTACATCCTCAGTATTAAGTTGAGACATAGCTTTGACGTAATCTGGATTAAAAAATAAATCAATCAAATTATTCATGGAATCATTATCTTTCATCTTTATGTAGCTCCAAATATTTTAAATCTCGAAGAATAATCTCTTCACCAGGCTCTCCTGGTGAATAACTAAACCGAAGATTATGCGAAAGAGTTGCAGCATAATCATTCCAGCTTTGAGCATAGGGTTTAAACCATTTATGTTTCCAATAGGTAAATACTTCCGCTTGATTCCGCGGAATCCCAATGCCCATTAGGAGTTTAATAAATCTTTTCTTAGTCATGATTCGTCCTTTCAAAAAATAGAGAGTTAATCTGTGACAAGATAATACTCCTTTATAAATTCCTCAGTCGAATCGTTCTCGAGCGCATATCTCATCTTTTTAATCCATTGACAATAGATACTCCAATAACGAGAATAAGAAAGATAACTCGGCTTTAAACGAGCGTAATCATTAGCTTCATTTCGTTGCCAGCCAACTGCCATCATAGACTTTATAAATCTTTTCCGAGTCAATATTTTCCATCCTCTTTCAACATTTCAACCAATTTCTCAGAATACCATCGAATCTTATCTACGTCTTGTGCGCCATCCTTTTTATCGGCGCGCCAGACATACTTAAAAATAGTCAATTTAATCCAAGATTCAACGGCTTCGCGCCCATAAAGTTGCTCCATGACATCAATACACTCAAGACCACCGGCTTGATAATGATTAGGATGGTCTACCATATCATTAGGAACTTCATGAAGTTCATTACCGGGGTCCTCTTGAATAGGATCAAGCAGTGAAATCTAATTAATGCACTGTCCAACAGCTTTAGAAGTATTCAAAGAACGTTCCTCATAATTCATATTACTTGTCTCCATCATAGAAAATTAACTCCTCCGCATAAGGTAAAGTATGAACCCAATGAATAAATTTCTGCCATTCGCCTAATTTATGTCCTTTACGCTGATGAACAATAGAACGAAGAACTTCATAGTTCAAAGTATATTCGCGCGCCTGAAGGTAAGATTCAGGAAGCAATTCAATTAACTTACGCCAATAACGCTTGTCTTTTGTCTGATTGAATGCTCTGCGTAAATCTTCGCAGGTCTGAATCGTTTCATCAAACAGGTCGCTCAACTCGCCTGCGCAATAAATACCATCGCGCTGTTCCATTTCTTCTTGTTCCTCGTAAGGAATCTGCTCAATCTCGAAACTTTCTCTTGTGAGCGGTTTAGACTGAATCTTATGCATAGTAGAAGTAGAATTAGTTACAGTACCAATTTTATATGTATCAAGCTATTTCCATATAGACAAAGGCAGACTAATATAAGCCGAAACAAAAATCTGGCGCAAAAATTTTCTATGCTCTGGACCAGCCTTAATCAATCGCTGAGCGAGATCCAAGTCCGCCGGTCCAAGAAAAGCGTATTCCATAACACGAGAATCAATGTCATAATAGATACAACCATTATTATCCAACCAGGCCACTTTTTCTTCATCATATTTCGTCCTTTCAGCTTCAGTCATTTCATCATACTTATCATGCTCACGCCAAGTATTTAGAGTCTCAAAATCTTCTCCATTATCTTCATAGCAATAACCAAAAGTACTATCTGATTTTGCCCAAGATTCAAGTGGCGCTCTCATACCATGGAAAGCACCTTCCCAATTAAAAGTTCTTGTATTATCAAATTGCATTAGTTTTTCTCCTTGTCAACGAAATAAATCGTGACGGGGTTGTCTTTAGTAAAATCAATAGAAGTTTCCAGCCCAAGTTTAATAATTGGCCCTTGATATTCCATTATCTTCTTTGAATCATACCCACCAAAAGCAGAAAAAGATTCAAATGTATGAGATCCAATTATATCAGCCGCCCGCGCGGTCAAATACATCTTTTTCTTTTCACTATCGAAAATGATACGAATAAGATATTTATTTCGCGCAACTGCTTCAACTTCATAACGCTCAATATAAAAATCATCCATCCCGTGGTGTTTCATTTCTTTTAATATATCAGAATAAGTCATTTATCAATTCCCTCTATTTTTTGAATATCTGCTATTTCAAGCGTATAAAGATTACCTGTACCTTCATCTGCTATAAATTCAAAGGAAACAATTCCGTTTAGTTTATAATTACGGTTATCGACCAACATTTCTGCGGTTCTTTCTTTCGGGCCGCGATAAGCATTCTCGATTGTAACAACCGGATTATCGACAACTCCTTTTAAATTAAAAGACTTATCTTCTTTTCCATTATTGTATATATAATTAAGAGACAAATCAATAAGTCCGTCATTTCTTAATCTCGCAGTCCCACTTTGAAAATACATTTTATTAAGAATATCCATTAAGCTCCACCAATAGTCTTATTATATCCATAGATATTTGATTGATAAAATTCTATGTAATATTTCTCTCGCTCATTTAACTTCTCCTTTGGACATTGCTCCAATAACTCAAAAGTAAAATTCTAAATACCTTCTTCACCCATTGCATCGTGGATTCTTGAATGAGCTATTGAATCTATTTTGAGCGCAGCTTTGACATGATTGGACCAACGAGTTTTTATGTCTGTACTCTGCCCAATATATATTTTACCGTCTTTGATATTAGTGATTTTGTAAATGCCAGAAACTTTATCCTTTCCGAGAATGCGTCCGGCCATCTCGCCAAAAGGCTTTAAGAAGTATTCACTCCAAATCAACTTGCGCAAAGGTTGCTAACTATGGCATTCTTTAGCAAAACGAAGCAACTTGTCAATATCCTCTTGAGCATCAACAGAAAGATGGACGCGATAAAAGTCTTGTTCATCTTTAAGTTTTTGTTCGCGGATTTGCGCTTCAATAAGATTCGCGCGCAAAGCAGACAAATTATCAATCTCAGACTAAAGTTTTGCTTTGTCCTTTTGGTATTGAGATTCAAGAGACATTTGCTAATCAAGGTAATCATCCAAATTCTCTTCTTCCAATTTATCCATCGCTTCACGGCGTTCTTTCATCAAAGACTACCACTGCCTATCAAAATCAGCAATCTTATGATCATAGTCTTTTTCAAGAGCAACAATCTTAGCTTGAAGCTCAGCAATGTCCCTATTTAGAAAGATCTTTTGTTCTTCCGCTTGATTAGTATAATCTTGAACTTTATTATAATAATCTGATTGAACTTGCTTTAATTGTTCTTGATTGTATCGTCTCGCGTGTTCTAACGCCTTATTATTTTCTTGTTTCGCACGCTCAAGTGATTCATTATAAGAATCTATTAAACGCTAAGTAACTACCTTTTTCTCTTGAACTTCTTTATCAAACGCTTCTAATTGCGCTCTATTGATTTGTTTAACTTCTTCTTGGCGCCTGCGCATTACAATATAAACTATAATTGCGCCAACGAGTGCTCCTATTACAGAGAACAAAATTCCCATTTACGTCATTACTCCTGCAACTCTCTTTCTTCCCAAAGAAATATTTCACCCGTTGTTTGGGCTAACTGATTATAAATATCCACTGTTTCTGGTGTTATAAGTGCGCCTTCAACAATAGCATAAGTTGACCTGCAACTCGCTATTGAGCCACGAGATAAACCTTTAATTGTCTAAACAACAATTCTTTTATTATCATCAAGTGCAAATATGGCATTGTCTATTGTCGCACTCAATGGCATATCAAGATTTTTCCCAATCTCTTTGCCAAAACGATTCAGCGCTAAATTAACAAAACTATCATGCAAATAATATATTGTACAAGTGTAAGTCATTAAGATTCACTCCATAATTCGACCTCACCCGTTTTAAAGAAATGCTTTAAATCAATTATTCGCTGATTTGAAGAACCTCTATGAGCCAGGCTGAGATCTTTTTTATCGAGTTCAAAAGGACCATCCACCAACACATCAAACATCAAAAGTAGTTTACCCTCTGGCTTTTGAATTAAATCTTCAAATTTTTGTCCAGACCAAACCCAATAATTTTCACATTGAGTTTCATCCCTTAACCTTTGCACAAGATGAGCTAGATGAGCACGCCCATTAACGTCCTGTGCAAAAGGTTCTCCGCCGAGAAGAGAAAAACTCTTTACTTGTGGATGCTTCTTAAAAAACTCTACAATAGTAGAAGTAGTTTTATTTGTATAAGGCTCTCCAAAATTATAATCTTGCGCTTCGGAGTTAAAACATCCCTCGCAATGAAGAGGACATCCAGACACAAAAAGACTTACTCCAACGCCCGGTGCATTTGCAATATCAAAATACTTTATTTCTGCATAATTCAAAATCCAAAACCTCGAGCATAATCAAAATTTGTGGGTCTTTGCATCTTCGCACGACCTGCTCGCTTTTGCTTAACAAGTACGAGCTTATCTTCCGCGCGAGTGATGCCGACATAACGAATACGGCGTTCCTCGTCTCTTGCTTCTTGAGAATAGCGATTATTGCCTAAGAAATTCTCAAACAAAACAACGTTCTTAGATTCAAGTCCTTTAGCAGAGTGAATAGTAAGTAACTTAACGACATTCTCATTCATCAACTGATGAATTTCTTCAGTCGTTTTTTCTGCTTGACGAAAATTAACATAAGGCACGCCTAATGCATCAAATTCCGCCGCAATTTCTGCAACAAGTTTATTTGAACGCGCAAGAACAAACCAGTCCTTATAATCGCCACGTTCTTTAAGCATATATGCGACTGCAGGAATATCAAAAGCCATAGAAGTAACTTCTGCCATTCCTCGCTTCATCGGAACAACATCTGTAATTGCAGCTTCATCAAGGTCTCGAATAGCTTGCTGGGCAACTTTGAGAATGCCAGAACGAGAACGATAATTCTCAGTCAACTCAAAAATCTTTGTCTGCGGATCATTGTACAAGCTATTGAATACTTCTTTTGAGCTACCCTTAAAAGAATAAATCATCTGACGCGGGTCACCAACAGCAAAAAAATGCTTTGGCTTTAAAATTGTTTTAATGAACTCATATTCCTGTGGTGCAACATCTTGGAACTCATCAATAAGCAGATGGTCAATAGTTGGAATAAATATTGTATTTAAATGCTTTTTCACTTCGCGGAAAAGACTATCAAAATCGTCATCCTCACGCGCGCGTTCGAGAATATTATCCAATCCAATTTTATTCATCGAAAGCAATTGCGCAGCATAGCTATGAATAGTACCAATTGACACCTTATCAAAACCGGGACAATCAGACAAACGGTCTTTCATTTCTTGCGCGGCGTTATTTGTATATGTAATAAGAATAAGCTCTGATGGTTTTACTCCATTGAGAAGCAAATACTTCGCGCGTTCAGTTAGAGTACGAGTCTTTCCCGCTCCGGCGCAACTAATAACCAGAACTTTTTTAGCATTGGTTTCTACAGCCATTTGCTGTTCAATACTTAACTCCATAAAACACCTCTTTCATATTTCTATAAATATTATATCACAAAAGAAAAAGAAAGTCAAGCATTAAAGCCTGACTTTCTAATGTTATTTCTTAATAAATAATTTCTCGACTTGATCAAGAGAATTATTTAATCCGACAGTATTTTTAATTTTCTTATGCCAAACCATCTTAAAATCATCTGGTGCGTTCAACTCAGAAATAAAGACTTGATTATGCTCGGATAATTCTCTAACCTTATTCCAAAACGCATCTTTATCATAGTTATCATATGGATAAGGCTTAGTTCCATTATAAGGTGGGTCACAATAAATAATGGCGTTCTCGCAATCAAGAGAAAAGAAATCTTTTACCTCAAATTTACAACCAGTTAATTCCGGCATCTGTTTAAGAATGTTGTTCTTTCTATTGCGATGCTCATGCCGTTTTGGGTCACTTGCAGGGGCGTCTTTTGCATATCCACCATCATAAAACCTTCCGCCAAAAGAAGCAATATAGCCGACAGCACCAATATACCAGTCTGGATGTGTTAATTGAGCAGTGCGCCACTCAGCTCGACAAATATCATACTCTTCTTTTGAAATAGGAACTTCAAAATTTGGAATCTTATCTAAATTATTAAGTAATGCAATCAAGTAAGGATTAATGTCATATCCAATCCTGTTTTCGCATTTAATATGCTAGATTAGGTTCGCGCCGCCAACAAAGGTATCAACAAATGTATCACAATTTGATTCATCTATTGCTTTTTGAATGATAGGACAAATATCTTTAGCTACTCTCGATTTTGAACCTTGATAAACCATTAATTATTCCCTTTCTCAAATTTAGTAATTTTACTATGTTTAAATCTTGCTTCTGCTTCGGCTTGCTTGCCAGGATTAAAAGCAGTTTTATAATCACCAGTTAAATATCCTGTCACCCTGCGCAAACGACGAATATTTGTACCATGACATTGAGGACAATCGTTGCCAATTTCATCAGTATAGCCGCAATCCATACACATATCATTAGGAACATTGATTGCAAAATAAGGAATATCATGGTCCATTGCATAATTAACTATTGTTTCAAGAGCATCAATATTATGTTTTGCGCCTGAATCAAGTTCAATATAAGTAATGCAGCCCGCGCTAGAATATCCAGTTAATTGAGATTCAATGTCAATCTTTTTGAAAATATCTATTTCTTCCCAAACAGGAACATGAATAGAATTAGTAAAGAAATCTCTATCAGAAATATTAGGAATTTTACCGTATTTTTTTTGAAACTTCTTCATCGCAGTATAACATAAATTTTCAGCTGGCGTGTAGTAAACACCAAAATTTAATTTGTATTGCTCTTTAAATTCTGCACAACGAATTTTATACAACTGGCAAATTCGTTTAGCTAGTTCCATACCCTCTGGTTCAAGTTGATTGCACCCAATAAGAATTTGGAGCGTTTCTGCCATGCCTAATAAACCAATAGCTAAAGTACCATGTTTCAAAGCAGAGCGGATTCCTTCTTCTGGATTATATCCGGCCATAACATTGTTCTCATACATAAATTTCGCGGCTTCTGGACTTTGCTTACAAATCCATTCAAAACGCTCAATCAATTGATCTTTTGCTTCATGCAATTTTTGATCGAGAACAGATAAAAATTTATCAACTGTTTGTCCTTCGAGATCTTCGCCAGTGGAATGTTTGAGAATATATTCTTTTGCTTCCATTGCAAGTGTAGGAAGAATGATTGTAACTGGACAAATGTTTCCGCGTCCATCTTTTAATTGACCGAAACCATTAATATCCCAACCGTTCGCTGTCCTGCAGCCCATCGTTGAAAAGTAGGTACGAGGATCATTTCTGTCATAACCAGCATTACCACTCCAATCAACATTGGCATAATTAGGATAAAGTCTCTGAGCTGTTGACTTTAAAGCCAATCTATACAAATCATAGTTAGGAGTACCCGGTTCTTTATTAACACCTTTCATTACTTGGAAAATACCACAAGGGAAAATAGAAGTTCTATGTAATTTTCCGATGCCGTCAATAGAAACCTCAAGTAAAGCCTTGGTAATCATTCGCCCTTCAGGTAAAGTGCAAGTTCCATAATTAATTGAAGTGAACGGTAATTGATTGCCAGAGCGAGATTGGAGAGTATTAAGATTATGATACATTCCCTCAACAGCTTGATGGACTTCGCGTTCAGTCATATCCATTGCATATTTATATGCTTTTGGATAATATTTTTCAAAAATAGGATCAGTAATACTAAAATCATCTTTAGCCAAGACCGCTTCATCAGCAATTCCTCTGACTCTATCCCCCTCATTATTAAAATAGATATATTTTTTACCGTCTCGATAATGCTTACGGAAGCTCTTTCTTACATAAGGAACCATTGTCCAATCAAGATGGCTTGCACTAACCCCACCAAATTGCTGTAATGATTGAATTTGGAAAATAACTGCAACTAATTGAAAAGCAGTACTAACCGATTGCGCGGGACGGACATCTGTTTGACGAGTATTAAAACCTTTTGCAAGTAAATCATCAAAAGGAATAGTTAAACAATTGTGACAGCCAACTGCATAAGAAGAAAGATCATGAGTATAAATTTCATTATTCAAATGATTTTCTCTTGCCATTTTTGACATACAGTAATCAAGAGCATACTGACTAGTTAAATAATTTGATGCTTCTCCTTGGCGCCCACCAAAAGATGCTTCATCAACATTTGCATTTTGATTTTGAATATCAGTTGCGTCAAGTTTCTTAGATACTTCATTCATCAAAACTTGATACTGGTCACGAATCATTCCGTGAAGATAACGGTATTTAATATAATGTCGTGCGACTTCAAAATATCCCTCTTCCATAATAGTTTCTTCAACGATATTTTGAATATCTTCTACATTAAGCGCATGGGTTGCTCTCTCACATTGTCTTTCAACTTCATCAACAATAGAACGTAATCCGACCACACTTATTTTGTCCACGCCTTCGACTTCATTGTTTGCCGCAGAAATGGCTTTTTCAATCTTTTCAATCTTAAAATCAACTTCCTAGCCATTTCTTTTGATAACTTTATTCATTGGAGCCTCCTTATAAAAAGAAGCCCCAACAAAATTGGAGCTTCATTTTCTACTATATATTTAGTAGTTCTATTGAATTTTGTATCTAAATCTAGTATCACTTTAACAAAAGCCACAAAGAAATTGTATAACCAAATTGATCACTAACAACTGTTGGTGCTAATGAAATCACATCATTACCAGATATACAATTAACTTGGCAATAATTGATTAAATCATCCTGTGCTTGTTCTGCGGCGAAGTCATATGAATTACCTCGTCCTGTAAATACATTCATTCTCATTTAAGATACCTTTCAACTAGACAATGTACGTTTCCTCAGGACTGGGATTCGAACCCAGGATACTGGTCTTTCACAGCGTGCTAACCTCTACACTATCCTGACGTTGGGTAGCTGTTATTGTCTGACTAGAATTCTTCAATTTCGAGACGATTAAAAGAAGCGCTCTACCAATTGAGCTAATTACTCTGTTTAATGGCGGGTAATATCGGAGTTGAACCGATGATAAATTCTTGTTAAGAATTATTGCTGTAATCGTCTTTATAAAAAGCTATGGAAATTACACAGCTATTGGTGCATCTAAAGAGACTCGAACTCTTAAACAACACATCCTAAATGTGTCGGCTTTGCCAATTTGCCTATAGATGCTTATGGCGCGGAGCGTGGGTACCGACCCCAAACAAATTTCTTTGTCGAAACGCTTAGCAGGCGTACCTAGTTCCCCGACTAGTTCACTCCGCAAAACAAGACACAACTTACAGATTTGAACTGCTTAACCAATTTATCAGATTAGTATTTTAACCAAAATAATTGCTGTTTTAAGCGTGTCTTCTAATGGAACGGATAAACAGGCTTGAACTGTTGACCTTCTGGATGTAAGCCAGATGCTCTACCAACTGAGCTATACCCGTATAATTGCGGGTGACCTTCGCAGGAACCCGCTGGCTTATCTGTAATTAACTAGGTCTCGCCAACTCATCGCGCTTAACCTAGGTTTCCGTCAAAGCACTACCGTAGACCCGAAGGTTTAAAGAGTTGTTTTAACGAAGGTTTTACTGGTTGCGGAGGATGGAATCGAACCACCATAGAACAGCTTATGAGACTGTTGAGTCACCATTACTCTACCCCGCAATAGGAAAGAGATTGAACCTCTTAATTGGGAATACGGGATTCGAACCCGTGGCCCCTTGATCCCAAATCAAGTACGCTACCAAACTGCGCTAATTCCCATTATAATGTCTTTCCAATTAAGGAAAGACCAGATCTTACGCGGAGGGTTCGAACCTACCTATCTTCCGCTTATAAGGCGGATGCACGTACCATATGTGCTCGCGCAAGATAAAACAAGACAACATCATTAATTTATTAGCCGCTTTATCCTATTAAGCTACAACCCCTCAAGTGGGGTCGACTGGATTCGAACCAATAACTGCTAGCCCTACGCTATTAATTATATTTAAAATTATTTGCTGAAATCGTCTTAATAATAAATGGTGACTTCGGAGGCTTTCGAGACCTCGACACGCGGCTCTTCAGGCCACTGCTCTACCATCTGAGCTACGAAGCCATATAAAAACTAGATGGATTAAAAATTAAAAATTAAAAGTTAAAACTAAAGTTAAAAGTACCGCGCGGTGATTTAGCTATAAGAACATCTTGATAGCAACCTCTAAATGAAATGTCCGAATTTCACCGAGAAAATAGCTAAATCTGTACAATTAAAATAATAATTTATATCTAAAACTTTAATTGCTGAATCCATCTAATTGATTTCTATAAATATTATATCATAGAAATCACAAAAAGTCAATTAAAAGGCTTGAACTCCCATCACTTAGTCCTAACTTCTTATTTACCCAACTTGCAAAGCAAGAAAATTTTAGGACACCTTTTAATCGTTTATTTACAGGACAACAGAAGCATAACGCTCGTCATCCAAAGTCTTCATCATTGCTGCATAAGCATCAAGAGAAATGCCAGCCAACACATTCTTAAACTCTGCAACACCCTGTCCACTCGCAAAAGTGACATAAGGATTAGTAGAGTTAGCATGGAAAGTATTGGAACGAGCTTCTGCGTTCCAAAGAACCAGACGAGGCATCTGATAGCCAGCCGCACGGAAACGACGGACCATCTCAGACACGAAATCAAGTCCCTGCCCACGGAAGTAACGATCAATTTCCATGTCGGAAATAACCACCATTGCCTTAGGCATATCCTCCTGAGGCACATGATTCATCACAGCGGTATCCAAAACCTGCATAAATGCACGCTCCAGATTAGTGCTGTAACCAACATCAGTACGCATCACAGCTCCAACCTTTTCTGCCAAAGTCTGACCAGGCTGAATCTTGATGTAATGAGGACGGTCAGTAAAAGTCATGTAGGTGTTCTTGAAAGCGCCCTTATTGCGCTCAGCAAAATAAATTGCCAAACCGACAGAAGTAGCCATAGGACGACCATACATAGAACCGCTTACATCAGCCATAACTAGCACGTTATTCTCGCCCTCAATGTAGTTAGGCAAAGCCTTCCACTGGGCTTCAATAACAGGATCTTCCTTAATTTCGGCAGACCAATAGCTAGTATTCTGCATAATCTTCTCTACCAGATCATAAGGATACAAAGTAGAAGCATTAATCTTCTCTTCGCCCTTTTCAACCTTTTCGATGTAAGTATCGAAAGCAGAAGGATTATGACGCTTGAAAGCCTTACGATAACGATTCATCGCCACGGCAGGCACCGCAGCATAATCAATATCGGTCCACTCACCAGCAGACATCTTTACCTCAACAACCTTGAGGTAATTACGCAGCCGAGAAAGAGTCTTACGATATTCACGTTCAGTCAGACCAAGCGCACGAGCAGTCTTACGACCAAGTGCACGAGACTCCTTAGAAGAAGTGTTAATAGACTTCAGCCACTTTGCGGTCAAAGAAATAGGCTTCTCCGCACGCATATTCTTCAAGTCTTCAACAATCTGATTACGCAAATACTGCCACATAGCAGATTCGACAGAAGTGCCAACGAACTCATAAAAGTCATCAGCACGACCCATCTCCATGATATTATCAAAGTTCTTGATAACAGTCTGCGGCGCGACATCTGCCAGATACTTCAGAATGATACGAGCAGTACGACGCTCACCACGTCCACCGCGAATATCACGAGTCATAAACACAGTCTTCAACGCATACAGAGGATTCTCATTCCAAGCCTTCTTAAAAAGACTCAAAATATCAGCTTCACTACGAGTGCGCAACGCACCAGAAACTGCATAAAAATCAAGCAGACAATCCCCAGTGGTAGAACGAGCGACCGCACCATTCTCGGTCAACTTCGCAGAACCATTAAGAGAAGCCTCATTGGAAATAGCATTTACAAACTTATTCATATATTCTTCCTTTCTCTTGAGGAACTCAAGACACTAAATAATAAAAATCCGGCAATGTCGGATACCTTAAACGTGGCAAGGCAATTAAAATTTGCTGGAACGTGTCTTAATCTTTCCTGTGCCGCCAGAAAACGTTGGCTACGTTTAGATAATTCGCTACGACCCTCGCCGTTTCGGAAAGATTTGATGGTGGAGGATATGGGATTCGAACCCATCTGCTATCCTGTTTGCAAAACAGGCAATCACTCCTAGCAATTCCATCCCCCATGTAAAGCACTGAGCAACCACGCTCTTTTCTGCCCGTGCCAGGCCGCCGCTTCATTTTGAACTACGCCTAAGTCAACCTCATTATCAAGTTGGGTTTCAGAGAACCTTCTGGTTAATGGTTTGGTCCTAACCACTGGTGCTCATGGCGGGATTTGAACCCGCACGCTGTTTCCAACAAGGGATTTTAAGTCCCTGGTGTCTGCCAATTCCACCACACGAGCATAAAACGAGACGATTTTTCCATAAGTTCATCATTATGTTTAAATCTTGCTACAATCGTCTCTCAAGTTTCTATAAATATTATATCATAACATTTGTAGAAAGTCAATTATTTCATTTCTTACTTCTTAAAACTCAACTGACGCATAATCTCATTATAAGCCGCATCAGTAATCAGACCCATTTCCTTGTCTCGCTTCGCGGCAAAGCGGGTATATTTAGTATAAATTGCCTTAGCATTCTTCTTATCAATGAAGAAATTATCAAAATTAGTTACCGAACCCGGCATAGTATAATTAGTACCAAGCGCATAACGAGAAGTCTTAGTCTTTTCCATAAAATTTATTTCCTTTCCGATTTTCTATAAATATTATATCACATATTTTAAGAAAAGTCAATTAATAAATAACAAATTTATCCGTTGAATCGCCTTTATGATACTCAATTCCTTCTCCAATATTAAGAGTACGAAATAAAGTATCATTATAAGATAAACTTATTGAAGCATGAACGTGGCCGCCAAGCCACAAAGGAATATGTTTATCATTGTTTTCAATATCACAATAAATTTTTTCAAGAGAAAACTCTGAACCCGTGTTAAAAACCGTTGCAAATTTTTTATCCATAAAAAATGCAGGCATCGTATGAGAACAAATCATATCAAAAGAATGAGTTAAACCTTTGTCTACGGTTTTAATAACATCTTGATCGGTAATTACTTCTTGATGCCACCAAGATTCTTTAGGCTCTCGGTATACTTTATCAATAGAATCCGCGCCACCAATGCAAAGAATATTCAATCCTTCAATAGAAAGAATCTCCCCACGCTCTATTGCATAAACATTAGAACGAATTTTTCTACACCGCGCGCCGAACATGGTTTTAATTGGCATTTTTTCAATAGAATCATAGTTCTCATGATTGCCCAAAATAGTAAAAATTATCTTTTCTGGATAATCTTGCGCAAAATGATTAAGAAACTTATTCCATTTCCAATCATTATATTTGAAAATAAAACCAAAGTCACCTAACTGGAGGCAATATTTCTCTTTTGATTCAAGAAAACCTTTCATTAAAGGGGATTCTGCATGAATATCTCCAAGAAAATACATTCTTAATCATTCCTTTCTCTCTTGATTTTCTATAAATATTATAGCATAGGAATTAAGAAAAGTCAATTTATTTATTGCGCGAAGCCTATGCAATTTTTGCTTTTCTATATTGTTCTTTTAAAGTATTATATTCTTCTTGAGATATAATTTTAAGAGCAATTTCTTCTGGAATTTCTATTGGCTCTGGAAAACAGTCACCTAAAATAATTGAACGTTGATTTTTATAATTATAAAGTGCGAGAATCTTTGCACGATGAAACCAACAATTTCCTTTTGTGCGTTTTCCAAATTGCCCCAATTCCGCGCAATAAGCAGGGCACCACCCACAACCGCCAGAAATTGAGCAATTCAAACACTCATCATCAACCCAAGTATCAATTGTCATTTCTTTCAATTTTTCGCGCGAAAGAGCATCATTTGAATTAAAAATTCCTTTTTCACAATCTCCTATTGAATAATTTACACAATTATTATTTAAAGAAGTTGAAGCAAAACGGCAACATGGATATGCTTTTCCATCAACTGAAAAGCAAAATGAATCTCCAAAAATTTCACAAGGATAATTAGAAAAATCAAGAATCTATCCAGAATACTCGTTAAGGATACTAATTTTCTCATCCCAAATTCTATTCTTAATTACATATTGCCCAATTTCTTTAAATTGCTTATATACCTATTGGGCATCTTTTTCAGAATAAATATCTTCGTAAATAGGTGTGCTAACAATATGTTTAAAACCATTTTCAAGAAAAAATTTTAAAGAAGGAGCTATATAATTAATATCTTCTTTTGAAAAAGTCATTTTAATATGATCTAGGCCATGCTTTTTTAACCATAAACCATTTTTAAAAGCCTTATCAAAACTTCCTTCGCCTTTTTGATTAATTCTATTTTTATCATGCAATTCTTTGACACCATCAAGAGAAAGAGCAATATTTAATATATCTTCATATTTGAGAATAAATTTTTTTACATCTTCTCTCTATAAAAGTGTACCATTGGTATTTAATGAAAGTCTTACAAAAGGTAATAAATCCGGTCTTACAATAGAGATACCTGACATTAACATCTAAATTATCATATCCATTATTTCTGGATAAAGAAATGGTTCACCGCCAATAAAAGAAATAGTCAATTCTTTTACATTATTTTTACCTAAAATTCCATTTTCTTGTTCAAGAAGCCGAATTATTTCTTGACATTCTTTTATTGCAGTATTTAAATCTAATGTTCGAGGACTTTTAAAATGCTAGTAGCAATAAGAGCAATTTAAATTACAAGATTCTGTAATCTAAAAAATAATAGAAGCAGAATTAACCATTGCTCCAAAGCGTTTTTCAATTTTCATAGCAATAAATAATTACTCCTTTTTCTGCGTCAATAGAATAAGAAATATTTTTAATCTTTGGAATTGTCAAAATATTATATTCAAATTGAGCATTAATAGACTCCCATAATCTATTTCTCTATTCTATCCAAGCAATCAGCTATTCGGAATAATTAATTAGCCAATCTTTTAAAACGCTATGCTCAATGACACAAGTATCTGAATAAAACTATTTAGTAATAAAAGCTATAAACTATTCATACGACTAAATACTATGATTTAAATTTATTAATTCAATTCTATCTTTTTCACTTAACTAAAAAACTCTTTTAGTCACCATAAGTCCACATCCAAGTTTCTTCATAATCTTTATAAATTAAATATTCTATTTGTTCAATATGATTATTTAAAATATAAAGCTGATTAGAAATAATTGAAAGATTTTTCGCGCGGAAATACTTTAAATATTTCCCCTAAGAATAAACACTTTCAAATTCTTTAAAAACTATATAAGCAAAATAAATAATAATGTAATTATTTAATAATTTAAAATTAAGTATCTCTTGAATTAGCTAATTCTGAGACAATATAATTGCTAATTTATCACTCTACATCAAGAATAAAAGCAATAAAGATAATTGATTAACAAATTCTTTATGATATTGCGGCTAAACTAAATTAAAATAAATATCCGCTTTATCAACAATAAAACGGATATTTCTTTCAAGATGAACATGATTAATTTTTCGTAAAGCCACAAGTTTTAAAAATAATAAAGGCAAGAGAGAATAATCTGATGGTCCATAACATTTACGATTAAAAATAAAATCGTTTAATTCTCCATCAATATCTATATCAAATATAGCATCTTTAACTTTTTGAAGAAATTCCCTGCGCGCGACATATCCATCTTGATACATATAAATCACCCTGGATAATTACCACATTCGCAATAAGAGCAACCCTAACTTGCATGAGAACTTTGGCAGCCCATACAAGCATCATGACAACTTGATTTACATTCTTGGACACAACTATCTTTACAACCGCCAGAACAAGAACCTTCACAGCCACCCTAACAGCTAGAACAACCACCAGAACAAGTGCCGGTACATGAAGTACAACCTGTTTTACAAGTTCCCTCGCAATCGTTTTTACAAGCCGCAGTACAAGTATTTTTACAATTACCCATACATCCGCTTGCACATAACCCAGCACAGCTACCGTAGCAACCGCTCTTACCTGGCTCTGCAAAAACACTAATTTTAGAAAGCTGTAAAAGAACTTTTTGATGATCTTCAAGAGGATAAATCAAAGTCCCTCTACCTTTTGCAACTGAATAAGTGTTAGAACTTAAAGAACCATCTTCATTGACCATTCTGCCATTTGTAGTTGCAGTCAATCCCGCAATTAAAGGCTCAATAGTAGAATTAGAATTAATCTACTATTCTATCTACGCGCCAGTGATTTTAACATTAGTTACCTTTCGACGATCAACAATCTCAGAATTATAAGCATCAGCGAGATTATTCCAATCTGAAGCTTCAACTTTACTGCCTTTTGTTAAACTCATAAATCATCCCTCCTAAGAAATAAGTAGAGGGTCTTTTTCTTTCTCGAAGACAGTAATTGCTTCGTTTACTAATGCTTTTAATCCATCCCACTCAGATTGAGAAATAATTTGAAGAGCATCTTCATCTGGTAAACAAATTTTCATAGGACGAAAATCATGCCATAATAAATAACGTTTGGCAGAATAGTAATATCCAGCTAAAACTCTTCCTTTATGCGCCCAGCAAATATTAGTTACTCGTTTATTGACTGAACCGGTCATTTGCAAATTATTCGCACTACACCAACCACAGTTAGAACTAACTGGACAATCAATACATTTTTGTTCTGATTGAGATTTATAAGTAACACAATTCAAGCAATCTCTTGCCTTACATTGCGCTTCAGTTTGATAAAGACCGTTATAATCTCCAAGCTAAACGGTGCTTGAAAGTTCTTCTCCAAGACAAGTAGGATGATAGCGTAAACAAGGAAAAGCTCTACCTTTCATATCAAAAGAAAGCATATTACCCGTACCGCCACAATAATTTCCTTCCATAGAGCTTTTGCCATCTGCAAGCATATCAAGACAAGAAATGTAAATGTCTTTTAAATTATTATCAAATAAATAATCACTTACTTTTTTCATTTGATAATAAAATTCTTTGGCGTCCTTTTGATTATAATAAGGCTCATAAGCATAATTACAAAAAATATCTTGAATACTTTCGCTGATTAAAAATTTAATTGAATCCGCAATATAAGGAAAACTTTGAGGAACAAAAGTCATTTTACTATAGCTCCATCCCCGTGCTTTTGCGTCTTCAAAAGCTGCGATAGCCTTATCAAAAGAGCCTTTGCCGTCAATTGTAACTCTATGAGCATCATGTAATTCTTTTATTCCATCAATAGAAACAGTTAAACTAATAATGCTTCCATATTTTTTCAAAAATTTTTGCACTTTTGGATCAAAATAATTTTGTCCATTAGTTGTTAAGCTAATTCTCACAAAAGGAACAAGTTCGGGGCGGATTATATATAAGCGCGGCAGAAAATAAGACATAATTCCATCAATTAAATCTGGACAAAGCAAAGGCTCGCCACCAATAAATTCAAGAATTAAACCTCTTAAAGTTTTTCGTCCTAAAAATCCTTCAGGCTTATCTATTTCTTTTAAAATTAAATCGCAAATTTTCTTACCAGTTTCAAGAGACATATTCTCTGAACTTTTATTGCATTCGTAACAATAATCACATCTTAAATTACAGGCGTTAGTAATCTAAAATGTCACCTCTCGGCAAGCTCCTAAATAATAATCTCCTTTTGTAACTAAATCAACAGGAAGTAAAGCTTCCGCAACTTCTTCTTGGTATGTTTTAAATCTGTGCGGCATAAGTATATACTATCTCCTGTTCTTCTGGATAAATTACATAATTAAGATTATTAGTTTCTCTATTACAAGGAACATTGCCTGCATATTTAAAAGCTATTTCACGCGCAAGATTAGTAAGCTCTTCTGAATTTTTAACGTACTCTTGAGAATATTTTTCAAAAGATTCTTTCAAAATTGTCGGGTCTATGCTTTCATCTTGGCAAGTTTTCAAAATTAATTGAATTAGATTACGCAAACTCATATTCTTAAAATTTAAAGTCTTATATTTTTGCGCTTCTTCTATATCAATCCTAGCCCTAACATTCTAGTATGTCTTCATAATAAGCCTCCCGGCGCAGATAATAACGTTTTATTGTTTCTTCTACAAGTGCAGAATTTTTTTTAATAATTGATTCTTCCCAACCATTTGTAATTTTTAAACTATGAGCAATTTCCATTGCCCATATCCCAAAGAAAGAATTAGGTGGAAAAGAATTTAATTGATCAATTTGAATTTTATTGGACAAATTTGAAATATCTTTTGAATTAAAATAACAGATTAAAAAAGAAATAAACTAAATCATTTGTTTTCTTGCTTCTTTGTTAATCTCCAATTTTAAATACTAATCATTTAAAACAAAAATTTTCTAAATAATTTGTTCGATTTCTTCAAAAGATTTATTCTCTATTGGTAAATCTAATTGAATAATTCCAAGAAATAAATCTATCCAAAAATTGTTTTTATCAATCCTTTTATACCAAAACTAATTAAAAAAAGTTCGGTAATACAGCAATGTCTAGGGAAATTCCGTGCAGAACAATTCAGTTATTGCTTTAACAAAATCTAAACGTCCTTTTCCAGTGAAATATTCCATTTTACCTCGTACAAAAAATGTCTGGAATAGCAATATCCCAGACACATAAACTTATTTTATTTCAAGACAGCTTTTTCTGTAAATGCCATACAAAATAAATTGCTGCGACTGTCTCGCTATGGCTGACCTTCTCTGGAATCGAACCGAGACATGGTGGGTTAGAGCCACCTAGACTAACCATTATCTGAAAGGTCAATATAATTGAGAGATGAAATTCATCTCTCAGATTCTATAATTAGTATATCATAATTTAACTCTCAAGTCAAATTATTAATTCTTTTTCAAACAAGGATTTAAGCGTTCAAAAGTCGCACACAAGCAATCTTCGTCAGATAAACATCTTGCAAGAATATTTAAAAGACAATTATCTTCATCTTCTACGACAATCTTTACTGGTTTAGAATAATCTAAACTCATTAAACCAAGAATGCTTTTTGCGTCTGCAATAGAACCATTTGCATCATGAATCCCAATAGGAACATTATACTAACACGCCGTACTTTGAAGCGCTCTAATCTGTCGAAAAGAATCAATAGTTACTTCACGAAACATTAGAATCCTTCCTCAATATAGTCTTTAATCTTATTTATCTGCGCGAGACGGTTACGCAAATCTTGGCGAGTTTCACCATGAAAAGCGCAAAGAGGACAAGAACAATGAACTTTACCTTTTGATAAGCGATGTGATTGAGATTTGATCGCATCATACCAAACCTTATCACAATACACATTCTTAATAATATTCTCGCGCTTGTGAATGTGTTTCTTCGCGGCTTTGCGTCTAAAATCTTCGGTCCTAGTCATAAAACCACTCCTTAATTCATCTGTTCAAATGGCACGAGTCTAAGGATTTGAACCCTAATCTTACGGTTTTGGAAGCCGATATTTTACCATTAAACTACACTCGCATAAAATGATAGTGCTTTCGGTCTATCAGTCCGTCCAGCTAATGGAAGATTTACTGATTCACACAGTTCAGCCTAATCTGCATATAAATTAGATACTGGTATTCCCGATTCTCCAACCAGATTTCTCGCAACAGAACCATTTCATTCTGTCTTATGGCGCAACAAGCAAGCGTAATATTTTGTTGATCGTCTATTATACTATATCTAATTTGATTATTAAAGCTATTCCCAAATTTCGTTTGGGATAGAATTAATTTCTTTCTTTTTGCAGGGAAGGTCATATTTCTTACACCATTTCGAAACAACTTCTGGTCTAACAGAAAATCTTCTGCCAAGCTCTGCAAAAGTCTTAGTGTAAACTTCCCTTTTTAAATCTTCCCTATCTAAAGGACAAGGGATTGATTGCACTGACCATTTTCTTAGAGGATAAAATTGCTAGTCATCAATTCTTGATTTTCCCTAATTTATATCTGAAATAGTTTGATAACTCACATTAAACTATTTAGCAATATCATTCTAAGATAAGCTAGAATTTATCAATAGGTCTTGAATTTTTAAAACCTATTCTTTAGAAAGTTTAATATCGCACTAAGAAGTTCCTTGCCCGCCAGATGTGCAATTATATCCTTTATTTGGATTTTGACTATCAAAATAAGCTATCCATTTAATTTCTAAATCGTCTAACTAATTTTGGGAACATTCTTCTAATATTTCAAAAGAAAAATTTTCTATTCCGTACTTTTTAAAAGCCTAATGAATAACAGCATCCTATTCTCTTGAATTAAATTTATAATGTTCCTACCAGCGTCTTTTAATGTTTACGCTCTAGCCAATATAACACTTTCCATTAATCTAATTAGTTATCTTATAAATACCGCAAATAGACATATTTATCACTCCTATGATAAATAAAAATATAAAAGGCCGGTGTAGGAGCACCTTATTCTCATTGACAGCTAATCAATGCTACCCTTGGCGCGCAAGGTGAGATTCGAACTCACGGGCCGCTCATCACGACCTCCGATTTTCAAGATCGGTTCCTTCAACCACTCGGACACTTGCGCATAAATGGAGCCACATAGGAGAATCGAACTCCCAACTTTTCGTTGGCAACGAAACATTTTACCATTAAACTAATGCGACATTGGTTGGGGTAAAAGGAATCGAACCTTTACATATGGAGTCAAAGTCCACTACCCTGCCATTAGGTTATACCCCATTATAATGCTAAGAACCCCACTTAGCAATCAACAATCTAGCGGCATTGTTTTTTATACCCACGGTCTGTACACAACCGTATTAGTAAAGGATACCGTAGCGACCTCATTCCCCTGTCTGTTATTTTCGATAGTAGCCGGGCATCTAGCGCTCTTAACCTTAGTCATCACTATCCTGACTTTTTTAGAATTAGTTGGAAGTCAGAAACCTTGGTACTCACGGTGGGATTTGAACCCACAAAACTACTGATTTTGAGTCAGTCGGCTTTGCCAATTTGCCCACGCGAGCATACTAATGTAAGATTTATTTCTCAACCTTACATTAAATATTATAGCATATATTTTTTAAAAAGTCAACAGAAAAACATATACCATAAAGCGAAAAGGAGAATGAAGAAAACTGCAATCGTAATCATACAACAGCCTTTCTATTGGGGCTAAAGAGGAGATTCGAACTCCCTCTACCAGTTCCACAGACTGGCGTGCTTAAAACCATTACACTACTAAAGCCATAGATAAGAGAGGATTTTATTTCCTCTCTTGATTTTCTATAAATATTATAGCATATATAGAGTAAAAAGTCAAATATTTCCATCAAGATTTAAAATAAAATTTTCAAAAGAAATAGGGATACTATCTACATCTATCAAATTTCTTTTTCTAAATGCAGCAATTTGATTATCTTTAATAAATTTAAATTCTCTATCTGTTGGTTTATAGCCATAATTTTTATACGCTTGCATATAAAAATCATAGCAATATTTAATTATATCTTCATTAGAATAATCATTAGTCTTTAAATTTTCAAGATAACGATAATAAAGATATATCATAGTAACAGTTGATTGTCTTGCTATCGCATTTATCGGGGCATTTGCTTTAATTCCAATTTGAATAGCATCAAGAGTATTATAAGTAAAACCAATTAAATCTCTGTGGCGATAATCAAAATTGTTTTCTCTTGTAATAGATTTTTCATTCCACTTCCAAGAATAAGTAATGCGGTCTTCAAAACGGATTCCATTATTTGGATCTTTCTGCGCGCAAAGCATTACCGCGCAATTGAAACCTTTATCTTCATTTTCTCGACTGTCGCTAAAGACAATTTTATTTTCATTAAGAAATTCACGAGAGTAAATTTTTCCAAATATCCATGTATTATCTTTAACATGAGGAATTTTTCGTCCATCGCTACACTCCTCGACAAACGATGTAAATACAGCAGGTCTTTTCTTATTAACAAGCATCAACCCGCGCATATATTCTACAGCATAAGCATTTTCAAAAATGTCGTCTGCATCTATAAAACAAATATAGGGCGCGGAAGTAATGTCTATTCCTAATTGGCGGGCATAGCCAGGTCCTTTGTTACGATTTAAATGAAGTATATTTATATTTAAAAAACGCTTGAAAAATGTAATAATATCATCAATATTTTCATCAGAGCAATCATCTATAATAGTTACGTCTATATCATCTGAAATCGTTTGTACCTAAATGCTACTTAAACATCTAACTAAAAAATCTTTTTGGTTATAAAAAGGAATTATAACATCAACTCTTTGATTGCTCATCCTTTAATTCTTTCTCCTTAGATTCAATTAACTCTGCTTCTGCGGATTCAATAATTTCTGCAATATTGTCAACTTCAAAGAAATAACCAACCGAATCAAAAGCTTTCTAACGGACCATGCAAAAAGTAGCTGGATTTTGACCAAGAATAGACTCTAATTGTTGTGAATTAAGTCCAGTATAAATCATAATTTTTTTAACACAATCAAGCATTATTTTATGATATTCTTTTGCATCTCCACGTCCGAGTTGGTAAAATCCTTGAACATAAAAATAAACGAACAAGAAAGAACTTAAACCTTGAGATAAAATTTCCTCTAAAGATAATTCATTATGCAACTTATCAAGAGGCCCTAATGCACTCGTAACATAATCTTGAAAATGATTACAAAATAAATCTAAACCTGTTTCACGTCTGTGAGATAGAGATTCTGGACGATTAACCCAGTTATAAATTATTAAATCGCAATTCAAAGTGGGCGCGCCAAGATGCTCTGTCATTAAACGAGTTAAAATTGAAAAATAAATATCTTCATGAGTCTCAAGTCCATCGCAAAAAGTTAAATCATGTTCTTTTAAAAAACTTCTTCTAAAAAATTTTCCATGAACCCAATTCATTCCTTTTTCAAGAGAATAAGGGATTATTTCGCCAGATTGAGCTATCTCTTGAAATCTAGTTTGAATTATATTGCGGCTGGGATTATTGCGAATGATTGTTCTAACTCTATTGAAAGTATTAGGCACAAAGAAATCATCATGGTCACAAAAAATAACCCAATCACCATCAGCATTGTCAATGCCAAATTGACGAGCCATACCAGTTCCGAGATTCTTTTCTGTTTTTACTTTTTTAATATGGAGCGTTTCCTCATAAGGCTTTATTACTTCATCAAATGGTTCTGTTGAACAATCGTCCACAAGTACGACTTGAATTTTATCGCCCAAATGCTAATTCACAATTGATTCAAGTGTTGCTGCGATATATGGAGAGCTATTAAAACAAGGGATTACTATTGAAAATTGATACATAAAAAATACCTCTTATGAGTATAATTATACTATTTCTAATATAATTATATCATAAGAGGTAAATATTGTCAATTATTTATGAATATAAACGACATCATCAAAATTGGGGGAAAAAGAAAGATAAGCATAAGGAGATAAAGAAGTATCCACTTCTCCAATAAGAGAAATTTCATTTAGATGAGTAAAAGATTGTGAGATTTTAAAATGCTCAATTTTCTTATGAAGCAAATCACAATCCCATTTATCTACATCAGGTTGAACTCGCTGGATATAATCTTTCTCATCAAAAGGGGCATAGCGAATAGAACCTTGCCAATCATTCTTAACATTGGTCTTATCCATATTCTTAATGCCAAGCTCATCTGATTTGCTTACTTCATTTTTTAATGCGCCTGCGCCATGCCGAGTAAAATAACTACGCGAAACATAGCATACTTCAACATCCAATACTCCATCTAATTCTCTTAATTGTTCAATTACCCAATCAGAGCCGGTATGAGACGGAGTAAGATGCGGAAAGTCTTTTTTATTATCCATATCGAGAGCAAGCCCCTGCCCACCCTCAAAAATTAAAGTATCATAATAATCTGAAATTTCATTCAAAGAACTAAAATAAACAGACTTTTTAAAATCCATTAAGTCTTTTACAAAATTAGCAAGAGTAATCTCACTGAAGAAGTTTTCACGCCACTCCATCGTAAAAATAATATCCGTTTCTTTCATCCGCTTTTCAGCAAAATACTTATCTCGGATAAACTTAATCTTACTATAAAGTTCACCAAAAGACATAAAAAGTTCTTTACAAGTAAAATGAAATCCTTTATTTACTCGATTAAAAGTCTCAAAAATCCCGCAGCCACACGAACCATGACGACTTTTCCCTCTTGATTGCTCAAGAGCCTGATTAAATAAAATATCATAAGGGGTTGTAATTTCACAATTCCAATCAACCCAAGTTCGCCCATGATTCACATGGAGCTTCTCTAATTCCTTTTTCTCAGAAAGAAAAATAAAAGGATTAACCATGAAATGATAATTGTAAAAGGTATCTACATCTTGATATGACGCCGCGCCGAAAGCATGAAAAACGTGACGAAAATCTCCATTTTCTACAGTATGCCCACGCTGAGCACCGCCATTGAAAAGAATATTCAAACATTTTTTATGCTTCTTATCAGCTTGACGCGCAAAGTAATTGGTCATTAGACCCTTACCTTCGTCGCCATAATTTGCGCCAATAACTACCTTTACTTCTTTCACGGTTAATCCTTTCTTTAATTACCAATTAGTCCAAGCAGTGTCTTCGCTAGTCGGCTCCGCGCTTTCAAGAGTCTCAAAGCCGTTATAATGACCCTCGACAATAGCCGTGATCAAATTCGGAAGCTGCTCAAGAGTAGCTACCTTATAATGACCAGTGGGGAGAATCTTCTCAAAAGACTCATCAATTCTCTTCGCGCGATAATCATAGCTGCTAGACGGATCATCAATAGAAATGTGAAAAATATCATATTTCTCCGCAGTCTCATCGTACAGCTCTTTAGTCTTGACGTCAGCCTGGAGACTATCGCCAGTTGCTTTCTTGAGTCCATAGGCTTCAAGGATAGGGTTAAGCGGCTCGTCGCCTAAAGTAATAATCAAACCCTTTTTACCTTTTGCCCAGCAATCTAGTTTGCAGTGACGGCTACCCATATACCATGCAGCAGTATAACTCTCATAACCGTTGCCACCACCGCCACCTTCAAAATAAATCTTCTCCATCTGCTGCGCGATACGAACATCGCTTTCAAACTGAGTCAGCTGGATAGGAACACGATCACACTCAACGTCACCAATACCCATAAACATAAACTGGACGTCTTTGGTTTTCTTAATAACCTCAGTCATAATGTCACTCAATTTCTGAGCGCAACGAGCAGATGCAGTGCCCATAGAGCCAGTTACATCAAGTCCGATAATAACCGGCAAACTATTAGGATGCTCTTCAGAATCGCAAGCTTCGCGCATTACATTCATTGGAGAGAGTGCCTGATTAAGGCCCCTCTGTTCATAAATATCATAAACAGAAGCGGCATTAAGTTTATCCATGCTGCACGCTTTAGTAGTAGAACGGTATGCAGTATAACTCTGCGCAGTCCAAGAACCTCCACCCATAAATATACCTCTTTCTTTAATTAAACAGTAGTAGTAGTAGTAGTAGTATTTTCGTTATTAGCAGTTGCTGCTTCGGCAGGAACGGCAGTCTGAACAGGAGTAGTCATTACTGCCGGAGTAGTAGTGATAGGGGCAATAGGATTCATAGCACTCATCAGCCCAGCGAAAGGATTATTATTGCCCATCATAGACATCGCCATAAAAGCCATCATCTTGTTGTCTCCAGAGCCAGACCCCTTCAGCATCTCAGACATCATCATAATCTGCATAATATTCTTCGGATCAACACTGGTACCATTCGCGCCACCAAACATAGACACAATCTTGGAATAGAAATAAGTATTACCAAGGAAGACCAGATGCTCAGGCACGATAGTCACAATAGTCGAATCTTCATAACGGAAAGCAGTAATCTGATTATTTTCAACTTTGATAACCGCAGCGGGCTTATTATTTACAAGAATAATATCACCCTTGAATAGAGTATTGGTCGGGATGCAAAAGAACATCTCGTCACCAACATCAAGCACAAAATCAGAGCAATTGACAAGATTGCCAGTCGCAACATCGTAAGTCTTATAACCATTAGAAGTCTTGACTGCAATACCGCCAGTCAAACTAAGGCGACACCAACCAGCCGGAACCTTTCGGAACATTTTATTAAAACTATCGAACATAGAATTTACTCCTTTTCATATTTTCTGTAATTATTATAACATACTTACCATATTTTGTCAAATATCTTCTTTCCTACATCCTCGCTCCCAAAGTTTCTTACTAGGAGCCATCCATTTGATTTTACAATGAGGAATAATGACTATCGCATTACTTCCATTTAGTCTAAAATAAAATCTGCTATCTGTAATATTCTCCAACTTGCCACAAAATTGCCGGTTAATAGTAGTCATAGGCATAAAAAAATCATCTTTTAGGCAGACAATATATTCTACTTTTTTAATTTCCATTTTGATCCCACCGAATTTGACAATTATCCCAAGCTCCAAGAGGTTTAATTTTATAGCCATGCTGCTTCACTTTTTTAATAAAATCTGCGTGAGCAGCTTCGTATTCTGATTTTTTCGCAATATCAGATTCTCTCAGCTCCATCAAAATAGAAAAATCTCCAACCGACATTGCGTGCTTTACTTTCTTTTTAAATTCTTTCTCCCACTCTTTAAGAAAATCTTCTTTCTTTTTAGGATACTCTCCAAAGTGAGATGTACTTCCCAAAAAAGCTTCTGTAGCTCCAATCATTCTTTTCTCTTCCTTTCTTCATTTTCTATAATAATTATAGCACAAGAATTAAGAATTGTCAATAAAAAAGAGCATAGATTTCTCTATGCTCTAAAACTTATTCTAAATTTTCGTCTTTGTAGTCGGGAAAATCTTCAACTACTTCTTGAGTTTCTTCAAATATCTCTGGAACAATCGTAACTAAAAATGGATTTTTACTAGAAAGACGGACTCCATTTGGATAAGTCGTCTCAACTTCGGTCTAATAAGTCCCCATCCCAGCAATATCTTTTTTAAATAAGACACATTGAGCCTATCCATTTTCAGCATCTACAATTTTAGCTTCTTTCCAAAACTCTGTTCCTTCTGAAGGATTTGCAAATTTAATTCTAATTTTTGAATTAGTTATATCTGAGACTTGTTTGTCTTTAGATATAGTGAATAATAACTTGATACCATTATCATTCTGTTGGAGTGTTATTTTTTGTGCCATTTAAATCACTCCTAGCTTTTTATCCAAGAATTGTAAGTGTGGCGATCAAGGAATTGCAATCCATAAAATTCAAAAGTAGAAGCAGCCGCGGAATTAATGCGAATTGAATGCCAACCTTTTGACACGATGTCAATTACAGGGGCAGTATAATCTCTAATTTGGAATTTTGAATAATAACCTTTATTACTCAGATTTCTCCATTCAATAGAGCAAGTAGACGGAACACTAATTCCATTAGTCGCATGTTCATCGCCGTCATCTACAATTAAACTTTCTTCATTATTCCATTCAAATGTATTCTGCGGGCAACCTTGAGTTGCGCCAAAGTCAAGCGCTAAATCAACCTTAAATTTGCTTTGCTTTTCAGCATCCGTATAAACAGAGGAAGCACTTGCATACAAATAAGGGACTGCAACCATTCCATCTTGAGGACAATAGAAACTATAATAAATAGCTCCATCATCTTGCTAATTGTTTGCATTAGTATGACGCTTAGTTAGCTCAACAATTTGATTTGCATAAATATCAGCATAAGTAGTGCCTAGGCTAATATCTTTCGCAAAACTAAAGCTATATTTACTATCTCCTTTAACTGTTGATGGAATTGAATTAGGATTATCCATCCAATAGGTAGTTCCAGCCGCAAGATTTTGAGTATTATTGTAGCAAAGAGAATAAACTTTCTCATACATTGCCCAATAAGCATCACCATAGACTTTGGTCTCAATCATCTTCTCAGAATCCCAAGAATCCGTCGCAGCATTAGCTACATCAGTAGCATAAGCCGTAGCAATAGGAGATGCGATTTTCGCTACTGCACTATTAATATCTGAGCGCGCTTTCAAATCAGCTTGACGCCATAAGACATTATAATAAGGAAAATTGTCCAAATTAAACTCAATCTTTTGTCCATTTGGAGTATTATATACTAACTGACCGTCAACAACTTTCGCGGTTTCATTATTACTTAATGGATAATTCATATAAACAGTCAAGCCCATATTTTCACGACTTGGCTCAGTTGCATAAAGGTCTGGACTGTTTAATAGAGTAGGCATCGTTGGAGAATGCTTTGAATAATCAATAACAGCATTACCACGCACATTAATATTGTCTTGTTGAACACGAGTGGATAAGAACAAGCCATCTTCAACAACTAATGGACGTCCTAGGTATCCAGCAATAAACAATGATGCCATCTCTTTGCCAACTGTATTATTACCGTCATTAGTCATATGAGTAAAATCAATACATTGATTACCATTAAAATTACGGTTAAAGTCGCTTCCATCAATGACTGGAATACCATACAACTTGCCAATCTCTTGAAGAACTTCTGCATAAGCCATGACTTGCTGGCGCTTATCAAAATCATAAGAAGCAGCTTGAGTTTGAAGAACCGGTGTAATAATTACGCAAGGAGTTCCATTATCAAGCTCACGCTCAATTAAAGCAGTATAATATTTAAAAAACTCGTCAACATGACCTTTATATGCACTATTAACAAAATCTGCACTTGCATCATTGATACCAAGATTGCACATCCAAATATCCGCGCCAGAAGCACCCCAACGGTTATATGCACAATAAGCATCATCACCAGTATAAATTTGGCTTACAAGCTCAAACTTATCAAATTCTTGCCCGTCTTTAATACCCTTACCAAAGACTTCGTTGAGCGCTTCAATCATTACTTCTGGCGGACGTAATTTAGATTGACGAGTACTACCGCTCTTTTTTAAAACACGATCAAAAGCAGAAGCAGTTCCCTTTCGATTATCTTTGTACATACCATCTGGATAAGTAAAAGTGGTAGGAACAGCAATTACAGTTGATGCATCTAATTTTTCATTTACATTACCAGTATAATAATTTGTTGCATTACTGTTATCATTAACACCCGTTGATTTTAAAGTATTATAACCAAACCAAACAGAATCTCCGCACATTGCAATCTTAAAATGAGTATCCGCAAGAGTATCCCAACAATATTGTGTAAAAGTACGAAGTTTATACTGCTTCTAGCCCATTAAGTAAATTTGCTTCTGATGGTAAGAATCATATTTACTTAACTTTTCAATTTGATTCTCAAAATTATTAAAATTATCTTGATTATATTCCGGACCGTTATCAATCCATTCTGTCTTTTTATACTCTGGTATTAGCACTATTTATCTCCTCCTTTATATCGGTACTAGATATATTTTCGGTGCGAGGTAAATAAATTACGCTACAATAGTCACGAAGCGATTCAAACTTACCTTTCCAATCGTCTCCCATGACAAAAATATCTACTTGATTATTCATTATGTCGCGCTTTTTCTGCCACCAGTTATTTTCTGGAATGATTAAATCAACGCAATCAAGAGTAGATAGTAATTCTTTCCTCTAACTAAAGGTAAAGTAAGATTCTTTTCCTTTATCTCTATTAAATTTATCTGTTGATAAACCTACAATTAATCTATCTCCCATACTCCGCGCGCGAAGAAGAAGATTTAAATGCCCTTGATGAAGTAAATCAAAAGTACCATAAGTTAGGACAGTTTTCAAAATAAAGAGTCAAACTCCTTTTTTGTTTCTTCATTGTATTTATATGGATCAAATACAATAATAGGTTTGTTCCAAGAATGAATCGAATCTTCAAGTGCAGCTCTAATAGCGTATTCATCTGTTCCATGGATTAAAATATCTGCTATATCCGTTACTCCCTTATCTGCACCAAAGTCTGTAACAATAGTTTTTCTGCCAAGTACTTTCGCTTCAATTACAGAAAGTCCTTGTCCCTCATAGACAGATGGAAGAATATTATAATTCGCATTCCTCATATTAGCAAATGGATTTTTATTATATGGAATTAAATGAATAAAATCACAATCTTTTATTTCTTTAAGAATCTTATCTTTTAATTCTCCATCACCCATAATATAAAGTTGAGTCTTATTATATTTTACATGAAAATCTTTAAAAGCTTTAATCAAATTAAGCTGATTCTTTGCAGGAGAAAGACGTGCAACATTCAAATAAACTGCTTCTGTCGAAAAAGAATGCGGTTCAAAATTCATATATTTGGAGTTTAATTTTGCAAATAAATCATAAGGTTGAGCAATAAAATTATGAACTAGCACCATCTTAGATTCGTAAAAAGGAAAATCTTTTTTATTAGCTTCTAAGCATTGCTCACTAACAGAAACTATTTTATCATACATGGAGTAAGTGGAATAAACTGCATTAAGAGAATCTTTTAAAGGATATTTACCATCAATTTCTCTCATTTGATCTAATTTCATTATATTATGTTGCCAAATAATTTTTTGAGTAATGGGAAGATTTTTAATCCCATAGGCAAAAAAATAAGCATAAAAAGGACTATAACCAGTAAAATTGATTACCACATCAAAATGAGTGTCGCCAAAACAACGTCTCCATTCTCTGCGGTAAAGCTCACGAGGAAACATTTTATCTAATTCAAAAGAATCTATTCCTTTTTTAAGACAGATTTCATTCGCACAACGCTCAAGTAATGTTTGATTATATGTCCCCGCGCGGACAAGTAAACGGACATTAGGATTAATTTCATTTATTTTATCCAAATAATCTGAATTATCTTTCTTCAAAAGGATAAGCGAAACATCGTATTTATTGTAATCAATTCTATTGAATAAAGAAAGAATAGAAGATGTAACTCCGTTTGGCTTAAAATCTCCGGCGTAAAACAGCAAGCGTTTTTTACTGTCTGTTTCTAATGTACTAAAATCTATTTCACTTAAAAGCTTTATTAAAAATTCATGAATATTTATATCTTTATTAGTCCAGACATTACCCCCTTGTTCCCAAACTTGCTTTTGAACTTTCTCCCAATAATCATCAAGATTGCTTAAATAAGTTCTAAAAGTTTCTATATTCTTCGCGGGCGCACAAGGAAAATCTTGGTATAGTCCTTGTCTTTGGTTATATTCTTCATAATCAGGCGCATAAAAGATGACTGGATTATCACCATAATTTATCCAATCATAAAAAACACTTGAATAATCTGTCACCAGTAAATCACAAATTGGAAATAAAGTATTTATGTCAATAGAAGATGGGATATATCTTGCTCTATTTTCATAATCTACATGGTGCGCTTTAACTAAAACACGATAGCCGTAATTTCCTAATTCTCGAATAATTTCAGTATCAATAGAATACTTCCCATCGCGCCAAGTGGGAGCATACAAAGCGATTGGTTTTCTTTCTTTTGATAAATCTGCTATTCCTATCATCCCAAGTTGTTTAAAAATTTGTCTTTTAGGAATAATCAATTCTTTTCTAAAATCTTTTGTACGGATTATCTTACTATTACACAATCCATTAAGTCTCGCCGCGCCCAAATACATTCTTTCTATTGAATCATCACTAGCAAGTAAATAATCAGCACTTAAAAAATTCCGCATAACATTTCCAGTATTCATTTTATTATTAGGAATATCAAAAAATAGTTTTTTACGCGGGATGCCATGCCAAGTATTTACATAAATTTGTCCTGGTTTCTTTGTCCAATAAGTAGGAAAAGTATTATTATTAATTAAATAGCGTGCTATTGAAATATATTTAAGGTAATCATCTGAACCATATAAAATAAATCTTACATTTGGTTTATCTGCGTATTCCAATAGCCTAAAATTATTATTTTCAAAATTATTAATTACCCAAACATGAATATAATCATCAAATTTTTTATTACGCAAAAATTCCAGAAAAATTGCGTAAGGACTATCAATCATACCCGCGCCCGCAAATGACTCATATAAAATAACGTTGTCCTTAATTGGCATATTGTAATAATCAATATACTTTTCTAAGAACAACGCCTGTTTATTATTATGAGATTTCCTGGCGCTTTCAATGATATTCAAAATTTCATCATTCAAGCGCGTCACACCCTAACTTTTTATAAATTTCCTCAGCAGTCATTAATGTATTCTTAGACGAATCAGATTGAATTTGAATGTCTTTCTCGTCTAATTCATAAGCATCTGCCATATTAGTACTCCACTTCTATCTTATACTCAGATGTGTAAAAAACGTTAATATTATAAATTTTATCTATTGAATTAACCATATTCAGTTCTGGTTGGATACCTATTTCAAGAGGAGCGTTAATTAAATAAGTTTCCGAAGAACCAGAATCATTAATTCCAATTAAACGAATATAATAATTTTGATTCTGTAAAGGAATAATAACATTACCCCTGTTCCAAGCGTAAGTATTATATAAGGTATAATTTTCCGATTCGAGAGATTTGATATATACTTGAACACGTGGAACTCTTGAGCCAGTCCAACTAACTTTTAATTGAGTTGGACTAACCAACTCAAAAGAAGCAATAATTTGGCTATAAATCTTTTCGTCAATCAGTAATTGATTTTTTCGCGCGGAAACAATATTCTCACTAACTATTAGACCTGGGAAAGCCCAAACTGTTTCTGAAATAGGTAAGAAGTTCGGTGCGCCAGATGGACGTTCACTAATTCTTAAAAAGACTTTATTGCCAATACTTTCTTGAGGAATAGAACTAATCTTTAATTTCTCTTGATAATAAATATCATCTTTCTTGACACGGCTAATTCTAAAAGGCAATTTAATAGGAAGCTAAATTCCTATTTTATATTCGTCTAAAGCAGTAGGTAATTTTATTGGAAGCTAAATTCCCATAATAATCACCTCAATCTTGATAAATTAGTGTAGCTGTGCTAGTATATTTTTGTCCATTTATACCAGAATCATCAATATGAGTTTTGATATAAATTGGAGCTTTCACATTGTCATAGCTAATAATAAAATCAGACAAACGATAAGATAAAGAACCTTTTTGTAAGTTGACATCAAAATAAGTTTTTCCACCAGTAGTGTAAGTCTTATCGAGGTCTTCAAGAACTTTTACCTTTTCATTTGTGCGGCTAGTACTTGTTTTATTTGAGTTCCATGCAAATTTATATAAATCAATTTGTTCATTGTCTTTATAAAATTCAAAGCAAGGAATTCCATCCTCATTATTATAAAGGCGAATTCTAAAATTTGTCAAAAGAGGATAATAGTCAAGCCAAGTTGAGCCAGTATCTGCGATAATTGTGCCGTAACTTCTATCTGACTATCCAGCAATGCCTTTTCCGCCAACTGTAATTTTTAATTGAAATTTATTTTCATATTTAGGGCTAGTGAAAAATTCAATTAAATATCCAGTATTATCATTATCTTTTGGATTGCCCATACCATTTATACGGGCCGCAAAGATGGCCATTGAAACATTTCGCTAATTTGATGGTAGGCTATTAAATGTTTCTTTATTATAAGTATAACCCATTTTGAAAGAAAAGTCAATATTTTTTGCGTTCTCAAGAGCAAGTTGACTCCTTCCATAAGATTGAGAAGTAGAATCGTCTTGGTAATAAGTTAAAATAGGAGGAGTAAAATCTTGTTTTGCACTCCCAAGCAAATATTTAAAAATGCTTGAACTTGTGTCTTTAAAAGAATCAGCAGTAGTATCTTGACCAGTAGCAAATTTCCCTGCTTCTACAACTCCCAAATCAAGAGTTGAAGAATAAGTTCTCCCATCGAGACTAAAAGTTTGCCAATTAGAAGCCAATACAGAATCTGCATTTGCACTATCTTCCGCTGTTGAAGTAATGCTTACATTTCGCGCGGCTTCATCACCGTCATTTTTAACATAAATGGTTGAAATATGATCATAACCTCTGCGGACTTTTCCTAAATCTAATCCAATAGTAGTATCTAAAAGTTTAGAAGCCGCATCATAAAACTATAATTTTACACTCATTTATTAATCCTCCGAACCATAATCTATATCAAGAAGAAAATATTGAGTACCAGATAATTTAGTATCTGATGGAATTTGGCTTCTTAGATATATAATACCTAAATCATTTTTAGTTACCATTTTAATATTATCAATAACCATATTGGACATATTAGTAGAAATCGGCTCATAGCCAATAATTTCTGGAACGGACTCTATCGCAGAATAACAAGATTTACGCTTATCTTCTTCTAAAACATAGACAAATGATGGGTCTTTAGTTGTATCTGTTGCATCCAACCAAATTTTAAAGACTGGAATGCCATCTTTATCTTCAAGAGAGATGGTAATCTTTGTGCCATTTACAGAGTTTCCTAAATCGAAATCTTCAAGAGGAGTCCACCATGCTTTATTTTTCTTTGGATCACCATACCAAATCTATAAAGCATATTGATGCCCAAGCTAATAAATTGTATCTTTAAAATCTTCTCTTATTCCAGAAATTGTGACAATATAATTGTCTCTAAAAATCCATCCAATAAAAGAATTTTTTAAGCAACTCATTGTTGCAGAAATAGTAAAATCTTTTGCTTTTCCTAAAATATTTTCAGATGGAATTAAAATTGCAGTTGTGTCAGTATTTTCTGGAAGATTAGAAAATCGAGAATCTACTCCGTAAAAATATAAAGATTTTGAATAAGCATACCAAGGATCAATTGATGCAGGATTGTGCCATGTTGCCCAATCATCGCTTGCTATTGGCTGTGCAGATTGGTAATCATAAGCATCGAAATCCTCGACATAAATATTTTTACCAACTGCAAATTCTCCTGGCGCAATATTTTCAAGAGAAAGAGTTTTATCATAGTCATAATCTTTACTAAAAGATAATCCTTTCCAATCTAAAATTGAAGTATTGTTATTATATGCTTCAAAAGAAACAATAGGATTTACAGCAGTTTTTGTTCCAGAATTATAAATTCTTAATGCTCCTATTCCAGAAGCCCCTTTAAAAATATCTCCCAAGCTATAAGTTCCATCTAGCGCGGTCGATATTTTGGTTGTTTCATCATAATTATAAAAATCTAATTGAGCCGCCATTATATCACCGCCTTTTTATAGAGTTTCTATTGGACGCCCAAGTACAATAATTTGACCAGTAGTCGCATTGTCTTTTGCAGCTACTTTAAATTTTATTTCTAAGAAATTACCCGGCGCAAGCGTTTCGGCAATAAATCCTTTCTCTTGTGCATTTTGAATAAGTTTTATATCCAAATTATCATTAGAATTTGGATATATGTAACAAAGTTCATTGAGCGCGCCCTTATTATAAAGGTATCTTGTTGCAACTTTCTCTTTATTTAATTGGACAAGATTAAAAGGAATTTTATATATAAACTTATTAGTCGTTACATCTAATTGTCCTTTAAGTGGTTCTATTGAAGCATCTGGTTTTAAATAAAGATTAAATCCTTCTACTGAAGCATCAAATAGAACATCAATATTTAGACAATAGCCCATAATACGATAACCATTTGAATTTAAATGGATACCATCACCAGATTTTTTAATTGTCCCGTCTGGATTTAATTCCGCGCCAGATGAATATTTATCATTCATTCGATAATTTGTTGGATCATTTGGATCTTCTCGCAAATATTCGCCATTTTCTTGAGCATTAAAAAAGTCTACCATATAAACGCTATCAAGAGATGCTACATAATTTTGAAGCCAATCATTAAAAGCGTCAAATGCTTTTCTCATGTCCGCGCTTAAACCATTTCGAGGTAAAAGATTTCCTACTACTGGAACAACTCCATTATTAAGCGCTAAAGCAATCATTGCTTTTACTGCTGGAACCAATCCATAATAAGTTGTCTGCATACCGTTTTTCTCAAGCACAATTGGAGTTTCTGTAAAAATCCATTCGTCCATTGTCGCACCTGGATCGATGCCAGAAACAGCTGTCGCGCCATTAAATAAAGAGAGATCATTAGTTCCACATTGAATAATTGTATAATCTGGATGCAAAGATAGAATTTCTTTTTCAAAGCGGTTTTTTACTTGATAACCAACTTCTTCTCCTGTGCCATAATTATAAACATTATAATTCTTACCAAGTCTATAACTAAGCCAGTACTAATATTGAGAAGTCACATCCTCAGAAGTATTGTCATTGGCATAACTTACTCCATTACAGCAGTAAGTGCCTTTATGATCTTCCGCACGAAATGCTGCATGTCCAGCAGTAATAGAATCTCCAATAGTACCAATAACAGCTAAACGAGTAATAGTTTTTAAATTAAAAGAAGAAGAATATGACTAATTTTCACAGTCGTAATCAAGAATTAATTGAATATCATTTCTTTCTCCTATTGATGAACCACGAATTGGAGAAGTTGAATAATAGCAATGATGATATTTATCATCTTGAATTGCATAAAGGGAAAATGTTTCTCCTTTTGAATGCGAGACTGCATTATTACGTTTGACCGTTACAAGAAAATTAACTCCGGTTTCTTGTTTATCTTGAATAATAAAATTTTCTATGCCGTCGGTAAATTCATCACCTACCGCGCAATCAAATACATCAGCAATTAAAAACTAAGTTTGTTCATCATCAATATTTTCTAATAAAACAATAGGATCAATATTACTATTGAGAATACCAGAAGACATAATAATTTTATTACCTAATGAATCAAGAGAATAAAGTTGAGTATAATCCGTAACAACAATTGCTTTTGTTGATGAATTATGAGTTGTAGGAACTGTCGAATGGTACCCTCTTGATATAATTAATCTTTTAGTTGAATAATTAACCGATTCAACTAAAATTTCTTCATTATCAACTTTTAAAATACTTCCAGGTGCAACTCCATTAATATTTGTTAAATCTAAATAAGCCTAAGAAGCATTAATAGCATATTGAAGAAAATAAGTTTTACCTCGTAATGAAAGTTCTATTAAAGTATATCTCTTATTATCATCTGCTTTTAAATAAATAGTATTATGTTTTGTTTGATAAGTAACTATATTATGATAAGTTGAAAAACCCTCATTAGAAGCATCTAATAAAGAGCCATCATAGCTCTCAGAATACAATCTAATAGCCATAATAATCTCCTTAAATAATCTTCATATTAACCATGCCGATATTTAAATCATCGTCGTAATTTTCAAGAGCGTAACCAATTATTTGATCGCCATATTCTGCACGTTTACCCACTCCTGGTACTGCGCTGATAGTTATTTTATCGCCTTTTTCTATTGGCGCTAAAACTTTAACTTTTACTCGTCCCGCAAGTCCCACAGGAATATATTTGTTAATATTATATTCAACAAAACTTCTTCCTTCTGGCGGATTTTCGCCACCAATTAAATGACTAAATTGGTTAGAATGAACACCAATCAATAATTTATCACCAGCTGACGCACGCTTATAGGCTTCTTTTTCAGAATCCATGTCAAGAGAAATAATATCACCCGGTTCTGTATATCCACTGCGCGGGAAAAATTCAGCATAGTCATTAAAAACTGAACCAAAAACTTGGGAACCAGTAATAGAACCATCTGCTCTAATATTGTTTTTAACATATAACGAATTAGACTATAATTCATTATTAACCGTAAGTTTTTTATTTGAAGTTACATCATTGCTAAAAACTGTTTGTGCAGAAATATTTAACGTTCCACTAGTGATGTTAGTTGTTGAGCCACCTAAATTCTAAGTACCATTTAAATTAGTAGTACCTGTTGAATCAATAGTATCTGAGTAAGATACAGAGCCAGTAAACTTTGCGGGACCGCTAACATTTAAATCGTTAGAAATAGTAACTGGATTAGTGGTAAAAGAAGTTTTTCCTGAAAAGGTATTTGTTCCAGAAGAATTAATTCCGCCAGCAATGTTCAAGATAGAGCCTGGAGCTGTTTCTAAAGTCCCAGAAAGTTCATTTTCTCCTTTTAGAGAAACATTACCAGAGAAAGTCGAATTTCCAGTGAAAGTATTTTCTTTTGAAAAAGTTGTTGGACAAGAAAATATTACATTATTAGTAAATTCCATTTGGGTGTCATAGACAATAGTCGTTGTTGAAGCTGTACCACTTGCTGACATTCCAGATAGATAATTAATTGTATCGTATAACTCTTGAACTGGCTAACCGCCGGCTCTACTAGGGTCAAGATAGTATTTATTAGCCATCTATTTTATCCCTCCATTTTTTATCTAAGACTAAAGTAAAAAAGTACTAAATATTATATAATAAAAAAATAGGGAGAGACAATTAGTCTCTCCCATTAAATTACTTATCTAGCTTTTCGAGAATTGTACTCAAAAAATCATCAGTCTTTTTCATTGCGGTTTTAGTTGCATCTTTTGCTGCGGGAACAACTTTAGTAGAAAAAATCTTAGCAAGCTCTTTCTTGAGATCCTCTTTACTTACCTTTTTGCCATTAAGATAAAAAGTATACTCCTTATCTTTATCACAACAGTCTTTAAGGATTTCCTCAAGACGCTCTCTTGCGTCCTTTACATGAGGAGTGCCGAAAAAGTCATCGAAGAAATCTTCATCTTCGTCAAAATCCTCTTCATCAAGCCCTTCATCACAGCTGCAATCGCAGTCACAGTCACAGTCACAGTTGTCATCACAGGTATCTTCGCAAGTGCTAAAATTAAGCTCTCCATCACGGAAATCATCAAGCAATTCATCCATAATGTCCGCGCCATAGGCTTCATTGAAGATTTCAACTTCCTCAATGAACTCACGCAGATGGAGAATCAAAGAGTCCTTGTCCATCTTACGGCTTTCATCATAATCTTTCTTTTCAGGACAAGTTGCTTCATGTGCTTTGCACTCGGCTTCAGTCTCAAAAAGCTCATCGCAATAATCGCAGCAATAAAATTTCTTCATATTAAATATACTCCTTTTAAGTATGTGTTTTTCTTAACTTTCTATAAATATTATAGCATGAGATTGAGAAAAAGTCAATGAATTTAACCAGAAAAAGTTCTCCAAAAAGTTGTCCATTTAATGTTAAATTCTTGAGCTTTAGTCTTTGACATAATATAATCTCTAACTTTTATAGGGTCACCTTGAGTAAAAGTAAAATTATTATGAGATTTTTGAGAACCTAAATTATTACTATTTATAAAATTTAAATAACCTTGAGAATAAACTCTTTGATTTTCTAAAGAAGTCGTTAATTCAGATTCATCAAAAGTCTTAGCAAAAGTAATATTAGTTGACATTGCTTTTGTTTCATTATCATTGATAAAATCATATAAAGCAGAAAAAAAAGCTGAAGCAGTTATATATTTACCGTTTATCAAAAATAAATTAACAACGGTAGAAGCTCCAATATCTAAACCTGCAACTTTTATATTTTTACCAGTTTTGCTAGAATCAAAACCTAAAGTGTTTCCAATTTCTTCCATCCCAACAAAAGAAATTGCTGCTTTATAAGCCTAAACAGCTTGATCTTTATTGTTTTCAGAAATACCACCTTGTGCAGCATTTATCAAAAGGTAAGCTAAATCTATAAAATTATCTTCTGTTAGCATTCCAGTTTCACTAAAAACAGGGCTGCTATAAATTCTATTTAATGCAGAACCTAAAGTGCCACCACTATAAATATGAGTTAAATATTTGTCTGTATGCCGTTTTTCTTCATTTTCTAAACGCGCAAAACCTTGATTCATTTTAGCACTAATATTTACCTAGTATTTAGAAGAAAATTTACTTGTGTCATTAAAATCAAAATTAATTTTTAAATCTGTCTAACCAACATTGTACTCATCTGCTCTTACTAATTTACCAGAAGATAAATCCATTTTAGAATATTTTCTTGAATCATTACCTGTATGAGTTAACGTAACTCCAACACCTAGCTGTCCATAAATCTATGGTAAATAAAATTCATTTAAAATATTAGCTAATATTTCTTGAAATTGACCATGCTTTTGAGTTAGATCTCCTTTGTCGGTTCGTTGCATTTCAAATTTAGCCTAATCTCCCTAGGCTATTAGAGCTTTAATCTAATCTGGTGTTTTTTTACCTTTAGATATTTCTGACATAAAATAAATTAATAATTCATCTTCCAAACCACTTTCTTGAAATGCTTGTCCCATAGAGCCAAAATAATCTCCAACAACAGACCAAGTATTTCCCTTTTGAGTATAACCATAAGTTTTCCATTTACTTTTCATTCTCTCAAATGCTTCTTGATAAGTTACAGCTTTTGATGCCGCGGTCTAAAGACCCCAAGTATCTTGATGTAATTTTCTCCAAAAAGCGTCAGTTAAATCTTTTTCACCGCGCGAGTTCATAACAATATCTCCTGCAGTAAGTGTTCCAGCCATTGTATTAAAATAACGACTGTTAAAAAACTACATTAATTCTGCTTGAGAGGTTGCCCCACCTTTTTGAATAATACCCTAAATTTCAGAATAATTAGCATCGGCTTTTAAATATTCTTTAATTGTTTTTGTTAAGTTTGAATCATTATCTAAATGAGAACATAATTCTGTAACTAATCCGTATTCTGTCTATAAACTAATCTATTCCGCAGCTCGGATAGAATCTAATAAACGCTTTTTTAAAGTTTTAATTTTTGTTCCTGAATAAGATGTTTTTTCTGTTGTGCCATGTTCAAAAACAAAAAATAAATTTTCTTTTCTTGCTTTAGGTTTATATATTTTATAAAATCCACTATTATAAAATCGTCCATAATGATTAGATTTAGGCATTTAATCACCTCAAAATAAAAACGAGGGGTATTTTACCCCTCGTCAACTATTATAGAATATTCAATGGGTAAATTTTTAAAATAATCAGCTAAAGAATTATTTAATTCTTCTTTAGTAAAGTATTTAGAATTCATATGAATAATAACTAAATAATTAGAATCAAATTCTCTATTTATTTTAGTTACTACTGTAAAAGAATTAATACTTTCAAAATTTTCCAATAAATATTCCAGTTTTAATTAAAAGAATTGCAAATTTCATAATAAAAATCCTCTTTAATAAATTTGCCTAAACCGGCATAACTTATTTTGAATTCTTATTATTTTTGTTTTTCTTTTGTTATTTTATTTTTTGGCTTATCTTTTCCGCGCAGTTCAGGCAAATGTCAATACCTTCAATAGAAAGAAGCTTCTCTTTATTCCCACATATCGCACATCGTCCCTGCTTAATAATATGCTTTGTTAAAATTAGCTTTCCTTCTTGTTCACATAATTCAATCTCGTCATTTGACTTCCAGCCTAAACTATTTCGTAATTCCATTGGGATTACAATGCGGCCTACACTATCAATTTTCTTTATTATCATTTACATCCTATTGAGGTGGATTCATCATATTAATGAAAGTGGCATAAGAATGAGTTTCAATCATTGGTCCTGTCCCACCCGCGGCTTTTTCTCGAATATCAAAATATGTTGCTGGATTTCTATATGTCCATTCAATTATCTAATCATTATTAGTATTCAAACGTTTTTCTGTATAATCAAGTAACTGTTTAAACTTCGTAAAATTATCACGTTTAAAATTCTAACTATTATAATAAAGGAAACCTTGTATATAAAAATAACCAAACAAAAGTAAAGTTAGTAGTTGATTCTGAACAAAACTTTCGTCATGATACTTTTCATCTAATTGTATGACTGGTTCAAGAATAGAATCAATATATTCTCCATAATATTCTTCCAAATAATTCAATCCAGTTTCAGTTGGTTTATGGCTTAAAGAATCGCCATAAGTATACCAATTATAAGTTGGTACGTCACATTGCAAATAAGGTAAATGACAGCAATTTAAAATACCTTTTACAAGAGTAGAAAAATAAATATCTTCATGAGAATATAAATCTTCACAAAAATGAATATTATATTTTAAAAGAAATTTCTCTCTATTATAAAACTTACCATGAATCCAATTATCTGCACTTGGAAGATATTGTGTAGTCTCTCCAGTTTTTGCATTAATAATATAAAATGGCGTATTTACCATTGTAGTAAGAGTCGGATTTTTTTCAATCTTATCTCTTACTGATTTAAAAGTATCTGAAATAAACTCATCATCTTGATCAATAAAAGTAATCCATTCTCCTGTTGCGTGCTCAATTCCACGCTACCGAGATGGACCCGGACCGCCATTAATTTCAGTTACATATTTTTTAATAAATAATTTATCTTTATATTTATCCAAGATTGGCTAAAAATCTTCAGTTGAACAATCGTCAATAACAATTACTTCAATATCATCAGAACAATTCTAATTAACTATCGACTACAAAAGATTATCAAGTCTATCATCTGGATTATAGCAAGGGATGCAAACTGTCCAAAAACGATTCATATATTCACCTAAATAAAAATGGTAACAGATTTTTTATTTTCTGTTACCATTATATCATATTAAGATTTAAAAGTCAAAGAATTAAGAAATGTCAATAACTAAACTCTCAATTAAAGTATCAATTGTAGTTTCGTCAAAAGTAAAACCATATTTTTCACAATAAGCTTTTACTTGTTTAATTACATAATCTTTCTTTGCTTTACCCTACTCTTCAATACCGTCGAAATAACCATTCTTTTGGAGCTGTTCAGCAGCTTCCATTGCAGCTTTAATATATTCTTTTACTCGGTCTTGTTGCTCTTGAGTCAATTTTGACTTTAGCCAAGGAATCAAATAAACTTTAATTACAAAAGTTCCCATAATAGTAAAAATTGCTGCAACTAATTGTAAAGCAGAAGTTAAAATAGGAGTAATATCAATCATATAAATCACCTTTAAGGTTCCTCTTGAATAGGAACATCAGATTCTAATAAATCAGTATCGTTTGAATCATCAACAGGAGCCGGATCAGTTAAATCAACTGCACCATTAGTAGAACTATTCTATCCCGCTTCTGCTGTTTTAATCCACGCATTAAAACCATTCTCCGCAGTCAATGCTGCAAAAATTCCAGCGTTAAATGAATAATCTGGTAATTGTCCTATGCGATAACATAAAACCATATAAGCAATAGCATAAATTACCGTACAAGTCATTGTAAAAATTATTATTTTTTTGCTGAAGCGCATTTTATCTTTTTTACTCATAATACACCTCATGTATGGCTTTTGATCGCAGCTGGGCCTACATAACCATAAACAGTTTTATACCATTGATCTTTAATTTCGGAATAATTAATACAAGTTGATTTTCCATTTTGCGGGCTAACAATCTATCCGACAATACCATATTCCATACCTGGTCCTTTACGTACATTCCAACGACCGTCCTTAAAAGTGATAGTCTTTTGAGGAGTGGGTGGTTGAATTGGAACGGTCGGTTTAGATGGTTCAGTTGAGCGAATTGCACTACGCTCTCCCTTACCAAAAGTATAAACAGAAGAATTTTTTGTTGTAAAATCACCATCTAGCCAAACTAAAGGATTAGTTCTTTTACCAGACAGACGAACTTCAAAATGCAAATGCTTGCCATTTGGCCCAGCAGGAATTACATGTCCGGTATAACCTGCATACCCAATCAACTGTCCTGCCGTAACTCTTTGTCCTTTTGAAACGACATAACTATCTAAATGAGCATAAAGAGTTTCAACGTTTTTGCCATTATACTTTTTATCGTGAAGAATCTTTACGCAATTGCCATAACTATTTGTATCGCCATTGGTTACTCTACCGTTCCAAGTATAAACAAAATTAATTACTCCTGCTCCAGCAGCATATACAGGTTGTCTAAAAGCTACTCTTAAATCAATAGCCTAATGCAATGAACCAGCAGAATAATACCAACCAGCAGTAATTACATGCTGTCCTTGCAGTGGCCAATCTAATACATAATCAGTAGAAGAAACAACCGGAGCTGTTGAAGTCGATGGAATAACAGAACTATTTTTCTTATAACCATTTAGTCCAGCTTTTTTAATTATACTTGGATAATCTTTGTAACAATAATCTAAATCTACATTAGTAGAAATACCATTAACTTTTCCTTTTGATGAATATTGCCACATTCCGTATGGAAGTTTGGCAGAACAATTTGTTCCATACTATGCGATCCACATATCATAAGAAGTTAATTGATTATAGTTTAAACGATTATTTAACCAGTCTGTGCTGCAATAAAGCGCAGCATAATATCCTTTTCCTTCAAGGATACCAAGTGCTGTTTTGACAAGTTCTGTTTTTTGAGCTTTTGTTAAAGCAACAATGTCTTTCTCATATTCTTGATCAAAATAAATAGGATATTCAAATTGTTTTCCTTCTATCGTTTTTAATAGCGCGGCCATTTCTTGATGAACTTCACTTACTGTTGAAGCATAAGAATACCAATAGACACCAACTGGAATATTATGTAACTTTGCTTGTTTATAGTTTGTTTCAAATTGCGCGTCAACTTGAGCTGGATAGTAACTACCATAGCCCGCGCGAATAATTACAAACTATACGTTAGGGTCAGCTGCAAGCTAATCCCAATTAATAGTTCCTTGATGTTTTGAAACATCAATACCTTTATATTTTGGGGTCATAAATCCACCTCCATTTATTCTAAAATGAAAGTAAAAAGTTATTTAATAAGGTCCATTTTAACCCCAAATTCCGCCACCAGAATTAGTTTTTTTATCAATATAATTAATAATATCTGATAATGAACTACCACCAAGAGTAACTGCATCAATATTTCGCAAATCAGTTGGTGAAGCAAAATCAGTAGAATCTTTATATGCTGCCGTTCCTAGTCCATGAACTTTAACATTAGTTCCTGAATCTCGAATTGAAGTTGGACCAGCGATAGACCAATCAACTCGAAAACTTCCGTTAGTTGTACCTTCTGAAAATGTATAAGTAGTATCATTAAAAGACGCGCTTTGTGGGACATCTATATTTACTGAATGATTATTAACTAAATTTGCATTTGCTGCTTCATCTGCATATTTTGCAGTTGAAGCAATACTTTTTGGATAACCATTTTTATCACGGCAATAAATTTGTCCATCTATTGTAGCAAAAATTTCACCATATTTGTTTTTATCAACATTTCCTGGTGGTTTTGGAATTATTGAATTAGGAATCTATCGCTTAATTTGCATATACCCTCACTTAGAAATTTTATCGGCAATAGTAGAAGCTACCCAAGATTCATCTTTAATTTTAGCTTTAAAGCCTTCTGCCGTTACCCATCCTAAAATTCCTTGAATTAAATCTTTTGTTTTTCCATTGCGACCAATGTCTACATGGACTTCAACTTCAGCACGCACTCCATTTTCATGTAAATAAGAATTTAATTCTCTTGCAATTTCTAAACTCTTTTCAGTTTCAGTATAAATTTTAGTATTAACATCTTTAATTTTATTTAACCAATCAATATGATAAAAATAACGTCCACCATGACCTTTATCAATTAAACAAATTACTAATACCATTTTTGTTTTATAAGAATTTTGGCTATCTGTGCCAACAATAATGCTATAATTATGTTTTTTAGTAATTTGATTTTCTTTAATTTTATCAAGTAAAAATTGATAAATTTCACTTTTTGTCATTTGTCCATTGGTTGGATTAATAAATTTCATTTCTTCCATAAAATCACTCTTTTCAAATAAAAATCCGAATAAATATGGTATTTTAAAAATACAATTATATCATACCATATTTATTCGGATTTGTCAAATTATTTGTTGTCTATTAAGTGATTCAAAATTTCGCTATTGACACCAAGTAAATCTTGCAATTTTTCTTTATCACCAGAAGTGATATAAGAAGTTAAATGAAAAATTTCTTTTAATATTAATTTAGTATCTTGTTCATTTGCTTCTATTGATGTGCGCAATGCAGTAATATCCTCTTTAATATTATGAATTGCAGTATCAGTTTTACTATTTTGCTCATCAATATATCTACGCAATCTTAATTCTAATTCATTTAAATCGCGCTTTGACGCTTTATTTTGTTCTTCCAACTGTATCACCTTATTTTTTAAATCTTCATAAGGTTGCTTCATTTGTTGGATGTACTTCCATGCGCCGCCGATAGTTGAGATAGCCGCAGCAACAGCAAGTAAAGCACCAATGACTATTCCAATAGTTTCCATCGGTAGCACGCTCCTTTGTTTTCTTCTAAATTAAAGTAAAACTTACATTATACTGTTATAAAGATTTGACAACCTTTATATTTTATGATATAATATAATAAAGAAAGTGAGGATAGAAATGAAATTAAAAAATATTTTTCTTCATTTTAAAAAGATTTGCGTTCATAAATATTGGGTTGGATACTATTGTTTTAAAGCTGGTTTATATTGGCAAGGTATTATTCACGATTTAAGTAAATTTTCTCCTATCGAATTTTGGGAAAGTGTTAAATATTATCAAGGCACTAGTTCACCTATTGATGTTAGCAAAAAAGTAAATGGTTATTCAAAAGCGTGGTTTCATCATCGTGGACGAAATCTTCATCATTATGAATATTGGCAAGACAATTTTGACAAAGGCGGTAATCCAGTCATGATGCCTCAAAAATACGCCTTTGAAATGTTTTGCGATTATATTGGTGCAGCAAGAGCTTATCAAGGAAAAGATTTTTCCTTTAAAAATGAGTTAGAATGGTGGAATAAAAAGAAAAGTAATGGTATTGCTATGCATCCACAAACTAAAGAATTTATTGATGAAATGATGCATGCTTGCGCAAGACATGGCGAAAAAGTCATTGATAAAAATTATATGAATGCTGTATTTAGCCATGCACTTATTAAAGTTGGTTTTTGTAATAAATAAAGGAGTTTAAATGGATAGTTTATTTAATATTGAGCCTGAGAAATATTGGGATTTTACTTCCAAATATACTGCTACCCAAAAGAAGAACGAGATTATTGCCCGTATTGCTTCTAATGAATATATTGGCTCAGAAAAAATTGATGGACATTATAATCGTACAGTCATTAATTTTGATGGTTCAATGCGTATGGAGAGTCGAACCAAAAGTACCGTTACTGGTGAATATTCTGATAAACAATTTCATGTCCCGCATATTGCTGAAACATTAAAGAATCTCCCCTGGGGAACTATTCTTATCGGAGAATTATATATTCCCAACACCACTTCTCAAGAAGCTGGAAAAATTCTTGGGTGTAAAGCAGAAAAAGCTGTTCAGCGGCAAGAAAAAGATTATCCTAAAATGAGATATTATGTTCATGATTGTTGGTTTTGTCGTGGAACTAATTTAATGGATATGCCTTATGAATTTCGTATTCAAAAAGTAAAAGAACTTTATGATAAATTCCTTAAAAATAATAAATATATTGATTGCGCGAATTGGCAAAGTGAGCCTACTAAAATCAATGAGCTAATGGAATCTGTTTTTGCTCATGATGGCGAAGGTATTGTCCTTGTTAAAAAAACTGCAACTGTTGCGCCTGGCAAGCGTACAGCTTGGAAAACTATTAAAGTAAAACGAGAACTTGATCATCACATTGATTGTTTTTTTACTGGCCGTGCGAAAAAAGCAACTCGTCTTTATACTGGCAAGGAACTTGATTCTTGGAAATATTGGGAAGATACCAAAAATGATAAACTTCTTCCAGTTGGTGATTGGTGTAAAGAATATGATGCTGGACAAAGTATCGAGCCTGTTACTAAAAATTATTATATGGGAATTCCCGGTTCTCTTGAAATTGGTGTTATGGACAAAGGAGAAGTTCGTCCTATCGGATTTTTAAGCGGTCTTGAGGATGATGTAAAAGCAAATTATACCGATTATGCGATGAAGCCCATTGAAGTAACTTGTATGATGTTTACTCCTGACGGCAATCTTCGTCACGCCAAACTTATTCGTATGCGCGACGATATTCCTGTCGAAGATTGTACTTTTGAGAAGTACATGGGCGAACAACAGTAAAACCAAAGCCAGCTAATCTAATAGAGTAGATTAGCTGGCTTTTTACTTTATATATGTACAAATTTATAAGGAGGTATCATATGTTTATAATTGATACCAACGTTTTAATTGATTATCCTGATATTGTCACGCATGAAAATATTGGAATTGCTTGGTCGGTTCTTGAGGAGCTTGATCGTATTAAAATTGCTCAAGATGAACGCGCGAAAAAAGCACGAATCGTTTTAAGAATGTTGCGCGATTTACTTGAAAAAGACAAATTAACAGAGAAAGACGAAGAAAAGAAGTATCAAGAAAAGATAGAAGAAAGAGATACACAAATTCAATTTATTGATACTTCTAATTATAATAATCTTTCTGTTGATAATCAATTACTATACCTCTGTAAAGATAATAATTATATCTTAATTACGAATGATATTAATTTGCAAGTTAAATGTATAGCTTTACAAGTATAGTATGAATCTTATACTAAAAATAATGAAATTTATACGGGAATATTAAGATTATATACTCCTAAAGATAATAAATTAATTAATGAATTATATAGTAATGATTTTACTAATTTGACTTTATTTGAAAATTAGTATATAGTTATTATTGAGGATGATGATATAAAAGATGTTTTTGTTTATAGAAATCATCTAATTAAATCAATTAAAAGAAAATCTATTGAAATAAGTTATGATAATAAAATTTAGGCTAGAAATACTGAATAGGCTTGTTTAATAGACGCCCTTTATAGTAAAGCTAGTATAATTTATGCTGGCGGAAGTTTTGGAACAGGCAAAAGTTATCTTTTAACTTCTTATGCTTTACAAGAGCTTCAAAAAGGGAATATAAATAAAATTGTTTACGTTCCTAACAATAGCCAAAACGAAAACTCTATGGAACTTGGAACAATGCCGGGTGAAATGTTCGATAAGATTTTGCCATACATTGGTACCTTATGTGATATAGTTAGCCAATAGGAAGTAATCCAAATGTATGAAAAAGGATAGCTTGAATTATTGCCTATCGCTATTGCTCGTGGACGTAGTTTTGATAATTCAATTATCTTAGTTAATGAAGCTCAAAACTTAACCGAAGAACATGTTAAACTTTTAATCGCGCGTTGTGGACAAAATAGTAGAATTTTTTTTGATGGAGATATTAAGCAAGCTGATTCAAATATTTTTCGTCAAAAGAGTGGATTAAAACTTTTGACTAAGTTACGTTTTAGCAAAGATTATTCTGATTTGTTCGCGGCGGTGCGCTTAGAGCGAATTGAAAGAAGTAGAACAGCACAAGCGGCAGGCTATTTAGATGAATTATAATTTACAAAGAAATTTAGATTTAATTCCACAATTTGATACTGATACACTTTTTTGTTTAAAAAATTTTTACAGAGATAAAGTCAATCGCGTTAGTGGCATAGAAACAAAAAATAATCAAGATGATTTAGAATTAATTTTATATTATAATGAACTTTGTCATGAATTGTACGAGAGAGGAGAATGTGATTAATGGCTGAAATTATTAACGGAAAAGTTTTAGCAAGTAAAATTAAACAAGAAGTGAAACAAGAAATTAAGCAATTGGGTATTAAGCCTTATTTTGCAATTGTCCAAATTGGTAATAATCCTGCAAGCAATATTTATGTACGCAATAAAATGAAAGATTGTGATGAATGTGGTATTGAAAGTTATTTATATCATTATGGAGAGGAAATAAGTCAGCACGCTCTTGAAGTGTTTTTAGAAGAATTAAGCATTTCAAAAGATTTTCATGCTGGTATGTTGCAACTTCCAATTCCAAATCATTTAGATGTGCAGGAAGCAATAAATAAAATCGACTTCAGGAAAGATGTTGATGGCTTGACTACCATAAATAATGGTCTTTTGGCTACTGGGCAAAATGGTTTTATCCCTTGTACTGCGGCTGGCTGTATAGAAATGATTCACGCAACAGGAATTGATATTGCTGGCAAAAACGCAGTTGTAATTGGACGAAGCAATATTGTTGGTAAGCCTGTTGCAATGCAGCTTCTTAAAGAAAATGCAACTGTAACAATCTGCCATAGCCATACAGTAGGTTTAAAAGATATTTGTCAAAAAGCCGATATTTTGATTGCAGCCGTAGGCAAGAAAAATTTTGTAACAGTTGATATGGTTAAACCGGGTGCAATCGTGATCGACGTTGGAATCAATGTTCAAGAAAATGGCAGACTCTGCGGCGATGTTGCCTTTGACGAAGTAAAAGAAGTTGCTGGTTATATTACTCCCGTTCCTGGCGGAGTAGGATTAATGACAAGAGCAATGCTAATGAAAAATATTTTGGAGGCAACGAAGTGCCAACTAATAAAGGATATTTAACTGCAAAGAATACAAAAGAATCTGATGAATATTATACTCCTGCATATGCAGTAAAACCGCTATTAAAATATTTAGAAAGATACTGTAATAAACCACAATACACCATTTGGTGTCCTTTTGATAAAGCAGAAAGTCAATTTGTAAAAGTTTTTAAAGACGCTGGCTATAAAGTAATTCATTCTCATATTGATGAAGATAAAGATTTTTTTACTTATGAGCCTGATGAACCTTATGATTTTATTATCTCAAATCCGCCTTTCTCTTGTAAAGATGAAGTTTTAAAAAGACTTTATGAATTAAATCATCCTTATGCAATGCTTCTGCCTTTGCCTACTTTGCAAGGTCAAAAAAGATTTCCTTATATTAAAGATTGCGAAGCAATTATCTTTGATAAGAGAGTTCAGTATTATAAAGATTTTAAATAGACTGAGCTTTCAAAAAATGCTTCTTTCGGTAGTATTTATATCTGTCGCAACTTTATTGATGAAGGACTTGTTTTTGAGGAATTAAATCGAGAATAATTAAATTATTAGAAGTCAAGATATTATTTCTTGACTTCTTTTCTATTATGTGATATAATATATGTAAAAGGAGTGATAAAATGAGTTATGATATAAACTCTATCGAAACGCTTCAATTTAGGGAAGCTGTTCGTATGAGAATCCCGATGTATCTTGGTTCCAACGATATGGAAGGCGTGTACAACGGCATCCAAGAAATTATTTCTAATTCAATTGACGAATTTATTATGGGATTTGGTAATAAAATTGAAATTGTACTTTATTCTGATAACTATATTTCTGTAAGAGATTATGGACGTGGAGTTCCTTTTGGAACAAGAGAAAATGGCGAAAATGTTCTTGAAGCTATTTATTCTCATGCGCATACTGGCGGTAAATTTACATCAAAAGATTATCAGTTTGCAGTTGGTTTAAATGGTATCGGTGCGAAAGCTACTTGCCTTTCATCTGAAGAATTTTCAGTTGTGTCAGTTCGTGATAATCGAGTAGCTTCAATTTGTTTTGAACGCGGGAATATGACCGATTATACCGAAGTAAATAATGATAAAAATTTGCCCAATGGTACTTTTGTAAAATATAAGCCAGATACGCAAGTCTTTAATCTTGAGCCTATTGAAATTAAATTTGAGCATTTATGTAAGACTTGTGAAAATTTAAGTTTTCTAACTAAAGGATTGACTTTTGAACTTCGAGATGAAACTGTCTCTCCAGTGCAAAGTGTTACCTATAAAAGTGAAAATGGTCTTATGGATTTGGTTATGCAAAAAGCTGCAAATAAAGTTCATGAAAATCCGATTTCTTATTTTCTAAGTGATGGAACAAATTCAGTTGAAATTGCTTGTGTTTGGACGAAGGCGCGCAATGAACACTTTTATTGTTTCACAAATGGCGTTGCTAACGCTGAAGGTGGTACTCCTATCACTGGTCTAAAAACTTCAATTACTAAAACTCTTCAAAAGAAGATTAAAAATCTAACTGGTGAATTAGCAAGAACTGGACTTATTTACGCAGTTAGTTGTAAGGTTGTTAATCCATCTTTTGCTAATCAAACAAAAACAAAAATTAACAATCCCGAACTTAGAGGACTAGCAAGTAAAGCTTTTAGTGAAGGATTTGAAAAATTCTGTTTACAATATCCTAACGAAGAAAAGAAAATTGAAGATTTTCTTACCAAGGAAGAAAAAGCAGAAAAAGCAGCAGAAAAAGCAAGAACAGCTGTTTTAAATGCAACTAAAGATATTGAGAAGAACCAAAAGAGAAAAGTTTTTTCTTCTGATAAATTGTCTGATGCAGAATATCTTGGACAAGATTCAACTCTCTTGATTGTAGAAGGAAATTCTGCTGCGGCAGCTATGGCCATTGCGCGAGATGAAAAGCATTATGGAATTTTAGCTATTAAAGGTAAAATTATTAATTGTTTATCCAATAGTGAAGATAAGATTTTTGAAAACGAAGAAATTAAATTACTTTTAAGTGCGATGAATATTATCCCAGGGAAATATAACTCATCTAAATTACGTTACGGACGAATTGCAATTTGTTCTGATGCAGATTCAGATGGCTACCATATTGGACTATTGATTATGTCTGCATTACAATATCTCGCTCCCGAATTTATCCAAGAGCATAGATTATGCTGGTTGCGTTCTCCTCTTTACGTCGTTACTAATGGCAAGAAACATTCTTATTTTTATAGTGATGAAGAATTTGATAAAGCCCGAGCGCAAATTAAAGGCGATGTTAGTCGTGAAAAAGGTTTGGGCGCATTAAGCGCAGCAAAAGCAAAAGAATCAATGTTTAATCCCGAAAATCAAAGAATGGATATTCTTGTCCCAAATGATGATTCTATTCAAATGCTTTATGATTTAATGGGAACAGATGTTCAACCTCGTAAAGATTTTGTATTTAGTAAAATTGATTTCTCTGAAATAAAGGAGTAATATGGAATTAACACCGATTATTGAAGAAAGTTTTGCTCAATATTCTGGTGCGGTTTTGCAGTCTCGTGCTCTTGTTGACGCACGAGATTTTTTAAAGCCGTCCGCAAGGCAAATTTTCTATTGTATGAAAACTGATAAATTTACTGCTGATAAACCTTTTAAAAAGACTTTGAAAGCAGTTGGCTCCGCCATGAGAATGTATATTCACGGTGACTCATCTTGTGTTGGAGTTATTATGCGCGCAGGCCAGCCATTCTCTATGCGTTATCCTTTGGTTGAAGTAGATGGTGCTTATGGTACTCTCGCAGAAAGTGGAAACTGGTCTGCTTCTCGTTATACTTCTGCACGTTTGTCCCCTCTCGCTGAATATCTATTCAAAGATATTGAAAAAAATACCATCAAAGAATGGCGAGATAATTACGATGACACAGAACAATATCCTGCCGTTTTAACTGGAAAGGGTTATTTTAATATTGTCAATGGCACTTCTGGTATTGGTGTCGCAGCAAGTTCTAGTTGTCCTCAATTTAATATTAAAGATGTAAATAACGCTTTAATTACTTTGCTTCAAAATCCAGATTGCGATTTTGATGAAATTTATTGCGCGCCAGATTTCGCCACTGGAGCAATTTTACTTAATGCTGATGAAGTAAAGGAAAGTATTAAGAATGGTGTTGGTAAAGCTTGCAAACTCCGCTCTGTTATTGAATATGATGAGAGTGAAAATTGTTTAATTGTTAAAGAAATCCCTTATAGCGTTTATACTGGGACAATTCGTGGAGAACTTGATAGAATTTTAAATGAAGGACTTTGCCCTGGCATTGAGCGCTATAATGACTTGACAGGTTCTACTCCTAATATTAAAATTTATCTTACTAAAAAAGCCAATGTTTCTAAAGTGCTTCAGATTCTTTATAAAGAAACATCTTTACAGCATCATTTTAGCATTAATATGACGATGCTTGATAATGGCCGTTTTCCAAGAGTATTTGGATGGAGAGAATTACTTCAAGCTCATATTGACCATGAGAAAGTAGTTTACCGTCGTGGTTACGAATATGATTTAGCAAAAGCAGAAGCAAGACTTCATATTGTTGACGGCATTTTAATTGCGCTTGCACAAATCGAAGAAGTTATTGAAGTAATCAAAAAATCTTCTTCAACAGCAGATGCAAATAAAAATTTACAAGCTAACTTTTTGCTTGATGAAATCCAAGCTAAAGCAATTCTTGATATTAAACTTTCTCGCTTAGCACACATGGAAGTTGAGAAATTTGAAAAAGAAGCTGAGGAGCTTACTTCAAAAATTGATGGATTAAAATATATTCTTGACAATGAAGAGGAATTCGATAAGCAATTAATTAAAGGCTGGCAGGATGTTGCATCAAAGTTTGGTGACGAACGCCGCACTCAAATCATGAATTTAACCATTAATGAAGAGACCGATGAGCCGGTAGAAAAGAAACAAATGGTTGTTCATTTAACTAATTTAAACACTCTTTACGCTTATGAAGATACTACTCTTATCACTGCACGTCGCGGCAGAGGTATGAAAGTTAAGTTAGGCAATAATGAGCAAATCATTCAAACGGTAAAAGATTCTAATCTAAATAATCTTTTACTTTTTAGTTCTCTTGGTAAAGTCTACAATCTCGCACTAAGTAATCTTACTCTTGACTGTAGAACTCCAATTAGTACGATTCTTGAGCTTGCACCTGATGAAACAATCACTTATATTGTTAGCGACACGGATAAATCTCAAGGAGAAGAAGTCCTTTTTGTTACTCAAAAAGGGACTGTTAAAAAGACTCTTTTAAGAGAGTATAATATTAAACGTACTAAAGGCGTTTCTGCGATTAAATTAACCAATGGCGATTTTATTAAAAGAGTAATGATTGTGAATAATAAAGATAATCTCGCAATTACTACCAAAAACGGTTATGTTGTTATTTTCCCATTGACCGAAATTAATACTCAAGGTAGAAATACTATCGGTGTTCGTGGAATTACTCTGCGCCCTGGTGATGAAGTTTGTGATGCTTGTGTCATTAGAAAAGATGCTAAGGAACTTATTTCTGTAACTGAAGCAGGGCAAGTTAAAAAAACTGATTTAGATGAATTTTCAGTTACTTCCCGCGCAGCAAAAGGAGCAATTATTCATAAGCTAAATGACGATGATAAATTGGCCGGCTTCGCATCCGTACGCGAAGATTCAAAAACCGTTTCTGTTGCTAGCACCGGAGCAATTATAAAAATTTCTTTGAATGAAATTCCTACAACTAGTCGTGCAACAGTCGGCGTAAAATCTATCAATCTTAAAGATGGACAATATGTAACCGGATTAATTGTTGAGTAAATATTTAAGTCAAGGTGTCATTACCTTGACTTTTTTTATTTTGTATGCTATACTAATTATAGAAAATCAAACAGAGGTGTTTCCGATGAAGTAGTGTATTAAAGACAACTTTGGTCTTTTAACTATGTCTATTGAAACTACTATTCGAGACTTGGAAAACTTTCTTGAGAGTGTAAAAGATACTGGCTTGAAAGATAGTCCAAAAGAAACGATTCGTAATACAATAGAAGAGTATAAAAGTTTAATGGATAAACTTATCAATGACGATATTTCTGATTATAATGAAAAACAGTTAAAAATGATTATGGAACATCGTCTGCGCGTCCTTAATACTCAAAAGGAGAAAGTTGATTTAACAATTCCTTTAGTCACAAAATTTATTGAGGAACTTGACAAATCAATTACTTGATTTTTACCGCACGATGTGCTATAATATTTATAGAAAGTTAAGAGATAGAAAATTAAATATTAGATTTATTCAAAATTAAATTTTGAAAATAAAAGCTATTAAATAATTGACTTTCAATAATGTTTATGCTATAATATTTATAGGAAATCAAGAAAAGGTTTTCTAAAATGTTTATAAATTAAAAAGTATTTAAGTTTAAGGAGTAATTCTATTATGACTGAGAATTCTAAGAATGTATTTCATTTTCTTCACGACAATCATGATGTTAATTTGACTGCTGGCGAGATTGCTGAGAAGCTCGGTATTACCGTTTCTGCTGTTACTGGTTCTGTCAATGGTCTTGTTCGTAAGGGCTATGCCGTTCGTACTGAGGATGTTATCGAGGTTGAGGGTAAGAAGACCACTGTCAAGTATATTGCTTTGACTGACGAGGGCATGGCTTTTGATCCTGAGAAGGCTGAGGCCGAGGAAGCCGAGCGTAAGGCTGCTGAGAAGGCTGCTAAGGCTGCTGCTAAGGCCGCAAAAAGCGCTGAGTAATAGATACACCAAAATATAATTTAGGGGAGTTTTACTCCCCTTTTCTTTTATAAAATTTTGACTTTAATATAACATTGTAATATAATATAATTGTAAAAAGAAAATATTTGGAGAAAGTTTTATGTTGAAGCAAGCATATAATAATGTACATATTCTCGGCAGACTCAATGAAATTAATTTGTAGGAGCGCGACAGTTCAAAGGACGGTCGCCATTATATCAGCGGCGATGTTACTTTCCTTGTTAATCAAATGGTAAGTGATATTGAGGAAACTGAAGTTATTCCAGTTCGTGTTTTTGCATTTGAGAAAACCAATGCTGGCAAACCTAATCCTGCATATCAGAACGCAAAAGATTTGATGACTAAGGGTATTTCTGTTGCGGCAACTGGCGATCCGACTAAGGCAGATTCTTATGAGTGCAATTGTCGTCTTCAGGAAAATAATTTCCTTGGACGCGATGGCACTATTGTTTCCACTACTGTAATTAATGGTTCTTTCTTCTCTAAGCGTTCTGGCGTTGCGGCAGAGGAAGAGGATGCATCTTTTGAGCAAGAAATTGTCATTGCTAATGTCGCAGATGAAGTTAAGAATGAAGAGACCACTGGTCGTATGTTGGTTGATGGTCTTGTAATTCAGTATAACGGTACTCCCGATAAGATTCGTTATATTGTTGAGAATCCTCAAGCTGTCTCTTATATTGAGCAGAATTGGGAGCCAGAGAATACCGTTAAATTGAGCGGTAAGATTCGTTATGGTTCTGAAACCGTTGAAGTTACTAGCGCTGATGTAACTGCTTTCGGTGAAGCTCCTACTAAAGTTCGCACTCGTAACATTCATGAGTTTGTTGTAACTGCTGGTTCTGCGCCGTATGACGAAGATAGCGCTTATAATATCGACGAAGTTGCTCCGGCACTAAATGAAAAGAAGCGCGTAACTGAAGAGCGTTTAAAGAATACTCAAACTGCTGCTCCTAAAGCTAACGCAAATCGTTTAAGCCGCGGTTTCTAAGAAATTTTAGGGAGTGGAGCAATCCACTCCTTTTTATTTTAAAATGAAAGTTGAGATATAATATATGGAGTAAATAACATGGCTATTGATTTATTAAATTTGGAACCTACTAAAATTTCAAGAGACCTTAAAGGCAAATATATTTTAGCTTATGGCCTTCCTAAAATTGGAAAGACTAGTCTTGTAGCTTCTTTCCCGAAGTCTTTGATTTTTTCTTTTGAGCCAGGTACTAATGGCTTAAATAATATTTATAAAATCAATATTACTTCTTGGAAAGATTTTAAACTTGCAGTAAAGCAGTTAGCTAATGATAAAGTAAAAGAAAAGTTTGATTTTGTCTCAGTAGATACTGTAGATATTGCTTATGATCTTTGTGAGCAGTATATTTGCAGCACTAATGGAGTTCAATCTATTGGCGATATTCCTTATGGCCAAGGTTGGACAAAACTCAAGAAAGAGTTTTCTAAAATTTTCCGCGACATTGCAATGATGGGTTATGGTATTATTTTTATCAGCCATGCGCAAGAAAAAACCATTAAGGAAAATGGAGAAGAATATCCTCGAATTGTTCCTGCTTGTCCATCTATCGCTGCAAACATTGCAAATAAATTGGTCGATTTTATTATCTACATTGGCGTTGAATATAGCAGTACGGAAGATGAAATTGGTACTCGTTATATGTACTTTAAAGGCAATAAACATATGCAAGCCGGTTCTCGTTTTCGCTATATTCCCGACAAAGTAAAATTTGGTTATCAAGAATTAGTTGATGCTGTCAATGATGCTATTGATAAGCAAGTTGGCTCTGAGGGGACTATCGAAAAAGGAGATAACTTCTATCAATCTGAAGTTCGTCCTTTTGATGAAGTGATGGCAGAAGCAAAAGATATTTGGGTTAAAATTCTTGAAAAGAATGATTCAGATACCACCGTTGGTGAAATGAATCATATTATTGAAAAGAATTTTGGTTCCCAAGTTCTTCTTTCTCAAACTACTCCAGCACAACAGGATGCACTTGAGCTTACTGTTTCTGATTTGGAAGATTTATATAAAACTCTATAAATAGATTACTGGGGAGAACGCAAGTTCTCTCCTTTTTTGTTGACAAAAGTTTTTAGTTGTGATATAATATTTATAGAAGAAAATATGAGAGGAATAAACTATGGCAAAAAAATTAACTCCTGTAAAATGCTGTTATTGCGAGCTTCCTATTGATAGGAATATTGAGTCTTATGGACGTCCTCTTAAAGCGCTTGGTAGCACAGAACTAAATTCACGTCGTTATGCACATCAACATTGTGGTGAGCAATATAACTGGATGCCAGTTACTGAATTTAATCGTTTAAAAACGGCTAAAAAAATAAAAGAAGAAGCTGAAAAAAATGGCAGAACTATTACGGAACAAAAAGCAAAAACAAAAAAATGCTTGTACTGCAATAAAATGATTGACTTAGATACTGATGATGCTTGTTTAGTTGGAGTAGGTACTCGTTGGGCGCACAAAGAGTGTTATGAAAAATACTTTAGTGCGGACGATCAATGGATTGATAAACTTTATGGAGTTTTAAAGGTTGCTTTTGGCAAATATGATTTTCAAAAAATAGAGCGCCAAAGAATAACTTTTATAAAGCAAGGACTTACCAATGAAGACATTTACAATGCCCTTAATTATTGGTATATTGTAAAAAATAAAAGTATTGAAAAAGCCAATGGCGGTATTGGTATTGTTCCGTATATTTATGAAGATGCCAATGAATATTTTAAATCAATAGAAAAGTCGTCTCAAAAAATAAACCCAGCTACTTTTAAAATGGGTTCTAAAATTGTAGATATTGATTTTTCAAAAGAAAAGAAAGTAGAAACAGAAGATGAAAAGAAACAACGAATTGCGAATATTCATGGATGGGATTTAAGTTTTTCGAACCCAGAACTTTATAAAGATTTGGAGTGATTAAATGCCATTGTCTGATAAGAATTCAATGATGCAAGTTATTGGATGCTTAATGAAAAACACGACAATCCTTTCTCAAGTAGATAGATATGATATAAATTTTACAGATTTTGATGATTTGTTAAATAGGTATATTTATCAAGCAATTCAGAATTTCTATGCTTCTGGCGCGAGAACGATTAGTGTCGTCGATTTAGATAATTTCTTTCAAGAGCGCCAGGAAATAAAAAGTGAATATGAAAAGCGCAATGGACTTGAATATATTAAAGACTGCGAAGGATTAAGTAATCCAGATACTTTTGATTATTATTATAATCGTTTAAAAAAATACTCTTTGCTTCGTTCTCTTAAAAAGAGCGGCTTCGATATAAGTTATTTTTATTGCGATAATCCTTTAGCCGCGAATTACAAAGAAACGCAAGAGCGTTTTGAGCAGGCGGATATTTCTACAATTTTTGACGAAGTTAAAAAACGTTTATCAATAGTAGAAAAAGAGTATAATACCAGTGATTTGAATACTTCCGCTGGCGCTTCTGTTGGTTTGCGCGAGTTAGTACAATCTTTAAAAAAGAAACCAGAAATTGGGCAACCTTTATCTGGTTCTATTTATAATACGGTTGTATCTGGCGCGAGATTGGGTAAATATTATATTCGAAGTGCAGGAAGTGGTGTGGGTAAAACACGTCTTGCAGTAGGAGACGCTTGTAGATTAGCGATTCCTAAATATTATGATTGGCATAAAGAATGTTGGGTTGATACTGGATTAAATAATAAAATTTTATTTATTACAACAGAGTTGGATAGAGATGAAGTCCAAACAATGCTATTAGCAAATGTATCTGGTGTTAATGAAGATAAAATTTTAAATGCAGAATGTAATTTTCTCGAAGAAAAAATTATTGATGAAGCACTTGATGTAATTGAATGTTTTAATGATAATTTTATTTTGGATAAAATTCCAGATCCATCTATTAATCAAATTGAAGCTTGTGTAAGAAATCACAAACAAGTTGATTAGATAGAGTATGTTTTTTATGATTATATTTTTTCAAGCCCAGGACTTTTGAGTGAATTTAAATCAAATAATTTGCGTGAAGATGTTCAACTTTTCTTGTTATCAACTGCTTTAAAAGATTTAGCTACTGAACTTCATATTTTCATGTCAAGTTCAACTCAGTTAAGTGGTGATTTTAAAAACGGTCGTGGAGTGCGCGATCAAAGTTTTATTCGTTCTTCGAAAGCCGTAGCAGATAAAGCTGATGTTGGTTGTATCATGGTTAGAATTAGTGATGAAGAGAAAGCAACTATTTCTCCATTAATTGAATCTCTTGGTTTGCCAATGCCTACTCATGTTATTGATGTTTATAAAAATCGTCGTAGTAGGTATAATCAAGTAAAAATTTGGACAATACTTGATTTAGGCACTTGCCGTGAAAAAGATATTCTTATCACAACTGGCGACTACGAAGAAATAAAAGATTTTAAAGAAATTAAGTTTAAAACTGCTTATTTTCTTGATACTGAAAAACTTAAAAATTCAGTAGAAGAATCTGACGAAACTGAATTAACTCCTGAAATTGGTTTAGGCAACGAAGAACAAGAAAACGAAAATATGGAAGTGAATGAAGAAATGATTGTAACAAGAGAAGATTTTAAAGAACCAAAAGAAGAATTGCCTCCTTTTAATAGTCCTTTAACTATTACTTCCGCAGAAAGTTCAACTTATATTGAAAATGAAATAGACTTTCAAAAGAAACCTAAAATTAAGAAAGTGAGTTCTCGTTTGTTATGATTGACTATGATAAAATAAAAGAGGAACTTGAACCAGACGATATAGTAAAAATCATCCAGCATTTTATCCCAGATTTGAATTATGAAGAAAATACTTCAAATGGTTGTCTGATTTTGCCAACTATCTGTCACAATCTTGAGCAAGAAGATGGTAGTAAAAAATTATATTACTATTTTAATACTCATCTGTTTCATTGTTATACTCATTGCGGTAGTTTTGACATTTATGAGCTAGTTAAAAAGATGCTTGAATTGCGCAACCTACCGAATGATTTTACATCAGTTTTTAATGTTATCAGTAAATATTCTGATGTATTTTTTGAAAAAGTTGAGAGCGCGGATTCTTATAAAAGCATTAGTGACCGATATGCAAATGGCAATGCAGAACCTGTTTATAAAATATATGATAACAAAGTTCTTGCTTGTTTTCACGAACTCTATCCTATCGAATGGATAAATGATGGAATTACAATAAAAAGCATGAAAAAATATCATATACTTTTTTCTGAAGCCAATAATCAAATTATTATTCCTCATTATAATATTGATGGAGATTTAATTGGAATTAGAGTTAGAAATTTAGATGAATATAAAATTGATCACGGTGGAAAATATATGCCGGCATATATTCAAGGAGAATTTTACACTCATCCTTTAATGTATAATCTTTATGGGTTAAATTTTAATAAACAGGCTATTCAAAAGAATCATTTAGCAATTTTAGCCGAAGGTGAAAAAAGTTCTTTGATTGCCGATGGTTGGTATGGGGATAATAATTGTGTTGTTGCAACTTGTGGTGACAAGTTTAATAAATTTTTAGTAAAGCAATTAGTTAAATTGGGTGTTACTGATATAATTGTGGCTTATGACCGTATGAATCACGATAAAATATCTCAAAAAATATATTTTAATAAACTTTATTTGATGTGTCAAAAATACAAGAACTATGCTAACTTTTCTTTTATTTTTGACACAGATGAAATTTTGGAATATAAAGCTGCTCCTTTTGATAGTGGAGTAGAGACATTTGAAAAACTATTCAATAGGAGAGTTTTTGTTAAATGAAATATGTATTAAATAGTAAAATTAATCATCTACCAGATGAATCTTATGTCGAAACTTTATTGCGCGCAAGGGGATTGAATCATGAGGAAATGATTCAATATTTGAAACCTTCAAAGGAAGTTCTTTATTCACCTCTTCTTTTGAAGAATATGGATGCTGGCGCGGAACTTTTAAAGAAACATTTAGATGCTAATTCAATTATTTATGACGTAGTCGATTGCGATCAAGATGGAGTTACATCTTCTGCTATTCTTTATAATTATTTAAAATTGATTAAACCGGATATTCAAATTCTTTGGTCTATGCACTCGGGGAAATAGCATGGCGTTGAGTTAGATAAAGTTCCTCATGAAGCAAAATTAATTGTTATCCCAGATGCGGGTTCTAATCAATATGAAGAACATAAAATATTAAAAGAACAAGGCTTTGATATTCTTATTCTTGACCATCACCTGTGTGAAACAGAAAGCGAAAATGCGATTGTAATTAATAATCAATTAGGAAAATATCCTAACCGAGATTTATCTGGCGCTGGAGTTGTTTATAAATTTATTAAATATTTTGATATAAAATATGGCTATAATTATGCTGACAATTTCCTTGACCTCGCAGCGATGGGCATCGTTGGTGATATGATGGATTTAAGAAATCTTGAAACAAGATATATTATCAGTCAAGGTTTAACAAATTTAAAAAATTATGGTTTAACTCGTTTTGCTTTAAAACAATCTTTCTCGATAGGGAATGTTGACGATATTACTCCTACTGATGTTTCTTTTTTTATCGCGCCTCTTGTTAATGCAGTAATTCGTGTAGGGACAATGGCAGAAAAAGAAACTTTATTTAAAGCATTTATTAGCGGCCCGAATGATACTGAACCTTCTACCAAACGCGGAGCAAAGCCTGGCGATACAGAAGTTATTGCAGATAAAGCCGCACGAATTGCCACTAATGCGCGTAATCATCAAAATAAAATGATTGATCAAAGCGTTCAATTCCTTTGTGGGAAAATTGAAAAAGAATGCTTAGATGAAAACAAAGTTCTTTTAGTTGCTCTTGATGATGACGAATCAAGATATGTTAATCCTAATTTGACTGGTTTAATTGCAATGAAACTTTGTCAGATGTATAATCGTCCTGCTATTGTAATTCGCTTAGCAGATGATGATATATTTAAAGGTTCTTTTAGGGTTAATTCAAATAGTCCTCTTGCAAATTTTAAGGATTTTTGTACTGAGAGTGGATTGGTCGAATATGCTGAAGGACATGAAAGCGCAGCAGGTATTGGAATTGCAGAGAAAAATTTAAATAAGTTTATGAAGTACTGTAATAAGAAATTAGCTAATACTAATTTAGGTGAAAATAGTTATCTTGTAGATTTTGAATTTGATGGGAATTTCTGCGGTGATATTGAATCTATTTGTATTGATTTAGATGCTATAAAAAATGTTTATGGGAAAGGCGTCGAAGAACCTAAAGTTATTGTTAATAAAATTCTTTTTACCCAAAATGATGTATTTATTATGGGCAAAAATAAAGACTCCGTTAAAATTGAAAAAGATGGAATTGCTTTTGTTAAATTCAAGGATGCCGATTTTGCACAAAAAGTTCAGTCTTATTCTATTGGCGCAATTACCGTTTATGGTAAAATGAATTTAAATCAATTTATGGGTAATTATACTCCTCAAGTTATTATAGAAGATTATGAGCTTGAGAATGGTAGGGCAATGTTTTGATTTCTGCGCAAAAATGTGATATAATATTTATAGAAATAAAAATGGAAGGGTGATTGTAACGAGTTATTTCAGTGGACATAATCACACACATTATAGTAATATTCGTATGCTCGATTGTATTATCAAAGAAGATAAACTAATTGATTATGCTTTGGAATTGGGTTTAACGGGTGTGGCAATCACTGACCACGAGAGTGTTTCTGGTTATATCAAAGCTTTAAAATATATGAAATCTTTAAAATCAAAAGCGAAAAAGATTTTAGAGATAGAACCAAACGACGAATGGGCTAATCAAGTTAAAAATTTTAAACTTGTATTAGGAAATGAGATTTATCTTTGTCGTGATGGTTTAAGTGCAAAAAACTTTATTAAAGGTGAAGATAAATTTTGGCACTTTATTTTATTAGCAAAAGATAAAATAGGAAATAAACAACTTCGAGAATTGTCTTCAAGGGCTTGGAATAGAAGTTTTTATCAATTTATGGAGCGTGTTCCAACTTATTATTCAGACATTGAAGAAATTATCGGAAACAATTCTGGGCATGTAGTTGCACAAACAGCTTGCTTAGGTAGCTTTTTCGATTATTTGATTTTAAATCAACAGTATGAAAAAGCATTAAATTTCTGTCACTGGTGTGAACAAATTTTTGGTAAAGAAAATTTCTTTATTGAAATTCAGCCTGGGTTAAGTAAAGAACAAGTTACCTTTAATACTTTAGCTGCGCAGTTTGCAAAAAAGAATCATTTTAATATTACAGTTACAACTGATAGTCACTATTTACGTCAAGAGGATAGAGAAATTCATAAGAGTTTTCTTAATTCTGGCGATGGAGATAGAGAAACTGATGATTTCTACGCTTACACTTATATGATGAGTGCGGAGGAAATTCGAGAGAAACTTAATTATTTTGATGATGATTTTATTACTCAAATTTTTGAAAATAGTAATAAAGTTTGTTCAATGATTGAAGAATATGATTTGGCTTATAAGCAAATTGTTCCTCGTATTCCTCTTGATTGGCATTTAATTCATTGCGAGCCACAAAAAATCATTGGTGAACGAGAATATTTAAATAAGTATTTGAATAGTGAATATGAAGAAGATAAATTCTTTCTTTATAGTATTATTCAAAAAGGGCTTGAATTAAATTGTTTGGATAAAATTCATCTTGATAGACTTGAAGAAGAACTTCAAGAAATGTGGATTGTATCCGAAAAAATTCAAGAGCGTTTGAGTGCTTATTTTATCACCGTTCGCAAAGTTATTGATATTGCTTGGACAGACGGTGATTCTTTAGTCGGTCCTTGGCGTGGTTCAGTGGGTTCAATGTTAAGTGCATATTTAATGGATATTATTCAGCGCGATCCATTAAAAAGTCCAACTGCACTTCCTTATTGGAGATTTTGTTCAAGAGGACGTGCAGAGTTAGCTGATGTTGATATTGATTCTCAGGCATCTAAGCGTGAAAGATTTATTGAAGCAGTTCGCCGTTATTTTGAATCCATTGGAGGAGAATTAACGAGTGTCGCAACTTTTGGTACTGAAACTTCAAAAGCGGCATTGCAAACTGCTGCACGTGGCTTAGGATATGAACCAGAATTAGGAAGTTTTCTTAGTTCTTTAATTCCTATTGACCGTGGTTTTGTTAGAAGTTTACAGCAATGTTATTATGGAGACGAAGAAAAAGGGTATCAACCTATTCCGCAATTTATTGCAGAAATGGGCAAACATGAAGATATTTGGAATGTTGCAAAAAACATTGAAGGATTGATTAGTCGTCGTGGAGTTCATGCTTCTGGTATTATCTTAACAAACGATAAATTTACAGAACTTGGCGCGACGATGAAGAGTCCTAAAGGCGTTAAATGTAGTCAATGGGAACTTCATGATGAAGAGTATGCAGGACATATTAAATATGACTTCTTAACCATTGACGGTTTGGATAGAATCCGTACTACAATGGAATTACTTCTTAATGACGGTTTAATAGAGTGGCAAGGTTCTTTAAAAGCCACTTATATGAAATATCTAAATCCAGACGTTATTGATTACGATAATCCAGAAATGTGGAAACTTGTTGGTGACAATAAAATTATTAGTTTGTTCCAATTTGATACCCCGGTTGGATTGCAAACAGCAAAACAGATTAAACCAAAAAGTTTGCTTACTCTCGCACAGTCAAATAGTTTGATGCGATTAATGCCAGAAAAAGGACAAAAGACTCCTGTTGAGGAATTTGTTGAATACCAAGAACATCCAGAAAAATTAAAAAGAGATATTTATAATCTTAATGCTACTACTGAAGAAAAAGATAAACTTTATGAGTTTATGAAAGAATTTGGTGGCGTATTGGACAGCCAAGAATCTCTTATGCGCGCGGTTATGTTGCCATTTACAAATTATAATGTTGATGAAGCAAATAAAGTTCGTAAAACTGTTGCTAAAAAGAAATTTAAAGAAATTGCATCTTTAAAAGAAAATTTGTATCAACGGGGAAGAGAATTAGGAACTTCTAAAGATATTATTGATTGGATTTGGTCTCAAGCCGAAAAGCAGATGGGTTATTCATTCAGTATTATTCATACCATAGCTTATTCAACAGTAGCAATTCAAGAATTAAATTTGGCATATTTTTATGATCCAATTTATTGGGATACGGCTTGTTTAATTGTTGATAGTGGTGGTCTTGAAGATAATCCAGAAGATGAAGATTATACTCTAGGCAATGATATTGAAGATGAATTGGAAGATGAAGAAGATACTAAAAAGAAATCTTCAAAAACTGTTCAATATGGTAAAATCAGCTCTGCCATTGGCAAGATGAAGAATTTTGGTGTCGATGTTGAACTTCCAGACATTAATGCTTCAAGTTATACTTTTGTCCCAGATGTTGCGCATCATAAAATTATTTATGGATTAAAAGGTATCACAAGAGTTAGTGCAGATTATGCAAATGAAATCATTGATAATCGGCCATATAATTCTTTTGAAGATTTCTTGAAGAAAGTTAAAAGTACAAAGCTTCAAGTTATTAATTTGATTAAATGTGGAGCATTTGATAAAATTTCTTCTATTTCGCGCGAGAGTCTTCTTCGTAATTATATTGAAAGTATTGCAGAAACGAAAAATAAATTAACTCTTGCTAATATGCCAACTTTGATTAAATATGGTATTATTCCAGATAAATACCAAGATGTTGCAGCAGTTTATAATTTTAATAAATTCTTAAAAAAGAATTGTAAATCTGGTCTTTATTATTTGCTTGACGATTATTCTCTTGAATTTTTCAATGCGCATTTTAATCCAGACTTAATTAAGTTTGGAGAGAATGGCGCAATGATTGAACAGACTCGTATGGAAAAAATGTATAAAGCTTACATGGATAAAATTCGTCCGTGGCTGAAAGAGCCTAAAGTTTTAGAGAGTTTAAATAAAGCAATTATTGACGAGATTTGGAATAAATATTGTTCTGGTTTTATTCCTAAATGGGAAATGGACAGCGTTGGTTATTATGACGGTGCGCATGAACTTGATGGAGTAGATTTTGAAGAAAGGGAAATTGATAATTTCTTTAATCTCTCAGAAGATCCAGTTCCAGAAACAGTATTCACTTCAAAAGAGGGAAAAGAAATTCCAATTTATAAATTGCATAATATTGCAGGAACAGTAATTGAAAAAAATAAACTGAAAAATATTGTAACTCTATTAACTCAATATGGAGTTGTAAAAGTTAAGATTTATAAACCTCAATTTGTAAAATATGATAAACAATCTTTTATTAAAGACGAAGTAACTGGCAAAAAAACGGTTACTGAAAAGTCATGGTTTACAAGAGGAAATAAACTTATTATTCAGTGTATTCGTCGTGGAGATAATGCAATTCCTAAAGCATATAAAACTTCACCTTATAAACCAATTACGTTGATCTCAGATATTGATTATTCAACAGGACATTTAACTTTAAGAACAGAGAGGACAGACTAATGTATATTGGAATATTTGATTAGGATATTCTTTTAAATCCCGCGAAATTTTGTCCATCTCTTGAATTAATGAAATTGTCCTATTATCACAAAAAAAGAGGAGATATAGTAGAATTTGTCCTATCTTTTGAAGATAGTGAAAAATATGATATACTTTATCTTTCTAGGGAAAGTCTTTCTTAGAAGGACTTTCCTTCTTCTTTTTTATTGCAAAGTAATTTACAATGGGTAGGTAGAGGCTTTACTGGTAATTATGTAAAACTTCCAGAAGAAGTTGAACATAGTCCTCCTGATAGGACTTTTTATTCTACTTTTGTAAAAACTCACGAAAATGTATTTACCACTAGAACTAAAAATTAGATAGTTAGGAAAATTTTAAGTGAAGATTTTGTTTTATTAAGAATAACAAATGGAAATGAATTATTAATTGATTACACTAAATTAAATTATTCTAATCAAAAAATCATTTTATATGATTATAATTTTTATAATAGTTCTTATGCAAAAGAAATATTTGATTATTTTACTTCAAGAGGAAATGAATTATTATTTTTATATAGTAGCTAGATAAAAGATTTAGATTTGTTTGTTTATTATTCTTCCAATAGTAAAGCAATAACGGATGGCAGATAGGCATTGCTTTTAGTTCATAATGATGGGATACCTATTACTAAGTTAATGAAACATATAGATTGTTTTAATTGCTACTGTGGCTATCATGTGCCTTTAAACGAGAAGCCTACTAGTCGAAAAGCTCTTATTGCCGCATTAAATATTTATTTTTATGGCGCTTCGCGCAATGTAAAAATTCCTATAAAAGTGGATTTAAAACCAGATGATTGGGATGGTGCAGCAACTATTTATGAGATTTTAATGAGAGCTTTTTCAAATATTCTTACTTATAAATTGAATCCTACTTCTAATAAAACAGTTATGGATGAAGTTTATCATATTGCTGGCAAAGAGCGCTGCAAATTGATAAATCAAACAATTCAAGCTGACCGTAATTTGTATATATTGGCTAATTTAAATGTCCGTCAAGTTCGAGATAGCGGTAAATGGAGACCTAGATTATGAAAACTATTCAAGATTTACAAGCTGAATTAAAACAGCTTCAAAATAAGATAAATACTTCTATTGCAAATGGAGAATATTCTCCTGATATGCCAATATGGCGAGAAGGAGTAAGAAAAATTTTAGAAGAACTAAAGGAGATTGAAAACTCTTATGAATGAGAATTTTTTACAAGATAACCCTTTAAAACTTTTTGATGATTTTGTCCAGATTCCCGATCAGGCTTTTGAAGATGGTAGAGATATTACTGAAATTAATTCTTTGATTGAAACTATTATGAACAGTGAAGATTTTATTCGCGTGCTTGTTAATTCTCGCGCGAATAATCCTCAAGAATTTAATCATTATGATAAGCAATTTGACGAATGGGTTGATCAGGCTCGAAAAAATGTTTTTGGCACCGGCAAGAAAAAGGAAATGATTCTTTCATTTATGTCTCGCTGCCAAACTATGTTTAAAGAAATTAAGGAAACTAATGGTTATTTCCAAAAGGTTCCAGTTAAATTTTGTAAAGTTACTCCTGATGCAATTATTCCTGCTTATCAGTCTATTGGTGACGCGGGTGCAGATATTTACTCTAATGAAGATGCAGTTGTTGAACCCGGTAAGACAATAATTATTCACACTGGAGTTAAAATGATTATTCCTGGCGGTTATCGTATTTCCATAGTTCCTCGTAGCGGTATGAGTCTAAAAACTGGTATTAGAGTTGCAAATGCGCCTGGTACAGTAGATTGCACCTATCGCAATGAGGTCGGAGTTATTGTTTGGAATACTGGTTCTGAACCTTATGTTATTAAAAAAGGTGATAGAATTGCGCAAATGATTCTTGAACAAACTCCTAAGATGCAGGCTCAAGAAATTTCTGAAGAAGAGTTTGAAAAATATTCTACTGATAGAGGAGCTGGCTTTGGTTCATCAGGCCGCTAATTAAAATGAAAATAACACTAGATTAGATTCGTTCTGATCTAGCTGAGAAAGGTTGGAAAGTTAGAAGCGAAGAATATATTAATTTATCAACAGACATGGAGTTTGAATGCCCAGAAGGTCATTTAGTTATTGCACCATATAAGAAAATTAGAAATAAATTTTAGTGTCCGATATGTAATTCCAACCCTTTGAAAAAAATGGATATGTCTCCTATCCCAAAAACAGAAGCTAGACGTGTCCTTGCGCTAGATTAGGCCACAAAAATAAGTGGTTGGTCATTGTGGGACGATGAAACTTTATTGCGATATGGTGTTTTTAAAGCTAAATCAAAAGACACTGTTGATAGATTAGTTGAAATTCGTTAGTGGCTAACTAATTTAATTATTAATTATAAACCAGATATTGTTTTACTTGAAGATATTTAGTATCAATAGAAAATTGAAGGAAAAACAGTTTTTAATGGCGAGGCCGTAAATGGGGTTACTGTTTATAAAGCTTTGGCCGAATTACTTGGGGTTCTTCAAGTTTCTTTGCGCGAGTAGGGTGTAGATTTTAAAGTTGTATCTTCGTCTACTTGGCGCGCGGATGTTGGAATTAAAGGCAAAACAAGGACTGATAAAAAACGAAGTGCTTAGGTTCATGTAAGAGATTGGTTTGATATAAATGTTACTGAAGATGAAGCAGATGCAATTTGTATTGGACGTTATGGAACTAAGAACTGTAAACCGGTTGAAATGTTTCAATGGGGATAAAACGAAAAGAGAGGACTCAATTAAGAGTCCTCTCTTTTCTTATTCATTTAAAATTTTTGACTTTATTAGCTAAATCGCATTTTTGTTCCATGTAATAGTCATAAAGATAATCCCATTTCCCTTCCTTTGCGAAATATCCTTCTTTTTCTTTTTTACCTATTTCACGAAGAATGATAGCATGATCTTCATCAAACATTTTCAAACGTTGCTCCGCGCGAGTGATATAAAAAGTCATAAGGTCATCATGACCGTATTTTTTAGAACCACAGGCATAATCATACATCATCTATGCGTCTTTTAGCTCATCCATCATTGTTTTTAACAGAGCTTCTATTTCCATAGTAACACTCCTTAATTCAATCTTACGATAGTAATTTCAGCATCAGAATAAGTAGCTTCTAATCCAGTATTAACAACTGTCAGATTAGCTGTATTGTCTATGCAAGCACAAGAATTTAGAACTCTTACTAATGAATTAATTAGTGGCAAAATATTTTGAGAATTTTTAATCAAGTTTGGTAGTATTTGAGAATGTTTTCTTTTATCTTCTGCTTTCTGTGTAGCAATAATAAATGCCATTTCATCTTTACTTAATGATTTTCCATGACAAGCATCGGTCATCATTTGGATGCTTTGCTCAATCATTGCATCAAGAAATTTATCATTCATCTGTCTCACCCCTTCATCTATAAAGTGAAAAGCTTAATTGGGAATTATAAAATTTTGGCAAAATTTGCCAATGAAATTTTAAGAAAATAAGGGTCAGAAATTTGACCCTTATTTTAATTTTTAAATATAATAAAAACCTTCGTCAATAGAATCGCCATTGCCTACAGCGGCACTTATAGAATTAATAATTTGCTCAACAGTTTGTCCATTTGCCATGCGGATACCGGAAGCATCAGTAGTATCTGTAAACTAAGCATTGGCCGGAACATTAGATTGAACCGTATGATTATTAACACGAGTTGCATTATCTACAACGCCATTGTTGTCTCTGTCGTAAACTGACTTTAACATTGCGCCCTAGTTGTTTAAATCTTGGTCTGTTGAACCATTAGCATTATAGATATAACCATAACTGCCATTTAATTTGTCAATAATTATGCCATTATCAATATTTCCAGCTTTGCTTTCAATGTAAACGTAATCGTTTACAATCGAATCAACATAAGGGCGTGCGGGAAAAGTATAAATAGTATCATAACCAACAAGCTATACTCTATATCTATTATTCCCTAGAACTTCTTTAATTTGCCCAATATAACGAACTGTGATTTTTGATTCTTTTATATAGGAATCTATTCTCTAATCTATTACTTCAATAATCTATCTTCCGTACTTATTTAAAGCCATAATTAATTCTCCGGTAATTCTTTTATATTACTGCCACTAATAGACATTGTACCAACACCAATAGGATAAGTAATTGCAGTAATAATAAACTCTTGTCTATCATATTGATAGTAAGAATCCGTCAAGGAAAAAGTATTATCAAGTTCAAGACTAGGAATTAAAGTGCAAGTAAAAGAAATTTGATTACCTAAAAGGCAAGCGGTTTTTAAAATATACTATGCGTAATCTTCGGCTTCCTATTGAGAATAAATAGTGCTTTTCTCAATATAACGAGATTTACGTCCTATTTTTGCGACACTTAATGGTGAACGAGCATCATTGTTTTCAGCTATTGCGACAGGAATTTGTCCCCCAAGAGGATTATCACCAACCACATAAATATAATTAGCAATATTCTTTAACTAATAATTTATTTGCGCGGAGATATACTCTGCACTTCCTTCGGTAAAATCCCATTGATTTTGAACATTTTTATATTCATCAAAATTTAGTGACTTTTTGACATTTAAATGTCCATCCATGTCATAATAAATATCAGCATGGAGAGTGGTAGCTAAATCATTTAAAAGGTCTCCGATATAAGAACCAGGACCTTTACTAAAAGCAAGTTGGAGTTTATATTCTTGAAGGTCTGGATCAATAATTGGCTCAAGAGGATCAAGCATCTGACCATTACCAATATCTTGTTTAAGAACATTTTTAATAACATAAGAAATCGACATTCCTATATCAAAAGAAAAAGTTCCAATCATTTCACCATAACCAGTATCATTAGTAAAGGCTCCATATTTGTCAACGCCAGTAAAAGAAATTGTCTGATTGCCAGAACTGTCTTTTTGTGCGTTTATATCGGTAATGATATAAATACCTTTAGAAAACCAAAATATATCTCCAGAAATTCCAGTGGTTTGACCATTAAGCTGAATTGCTTTTTGTTCAGTCGCAAGTCCAACGTATAATTTAAATTTTCTCCTGACCCAAAACAATTTATTATTTGCATTTGGAATAAATTTTCCTGCGGGGTCAAAAATAGAAAAAGAAACTGTATTACGAACCCCTTGCTATAAAGTTGACTGAATTGAACCACTATTGTCTGTAATTTCTTCCGAAATTTCAGCATAAGCATTTTCAAACTAATCAAGTAGTTCAACTTTTATAACGGGATATAAAGTAGCGGATTGAACCGCTACTCTATATTCCTTCCCTGTGTAGTTAAAATATTCCATTTGGACACCTCACAGAGAATATACCTTAAACGAATTAATATCTCCAACTTGAGTCAAAGTACAAGTAACTTGAGTTGGCATTTCTGGGATTGCCGCATCACTAATATCAGAGGTTGCAGAAATTGCAGCAATAAAAACATGACCTTTTGGATCTTTAACTAAAATTTGATTGCGCGCATATGCAAATTCATTCCACTTTTCAATACGCTCGATGGTGTCTTCATACGTGTTAGAGCCACCATCTCTGAAATTAAATTTACCTAAATAACCAGTAAATTGAGTCGTCTTGTAATTAGCTATGCTGGTCATAACTTTGGGATATGGGGCAAAACCAGTTTGAAGAGTCTTTGTAAAGTTTTGAGTATATTGCGCGCTCTGGACTCCTAAAAGGAAATTCCAAGTATCGCCAGGAGCATAACTACCGTCAGCACGCTTCTTAATGTCAGTCATGTGCCATTGTTCATCATCTATATGAATAACGGTTTCGCCATCATTGTTAATTTTAGCAATTAAAACATTATAAGTTTTATCTCTTAATAAAGGGATAATCTAATATCTAAAATAACCGTTGCTTGGAATGTTGTAATCATAGATATAATATTGTCCAGCTTCTTCCGATATTGTATAATTAAAAATATCAATGTCCGCAATCATATCATTAGCAACCATATTAGGAGTTTGAATACCGTCAAGTAAGTTATAAATTTCATCAAAAGGTTCGGTATTAAAATTAAAACTTAAATCTTTCCCTGCAAAATATTCATCCATCACTTGTCTTAAATCGGTGAAACTATTATTTACTAATTCTCTTAAATCTGCTCCACGAATATATCCAATAGCATTTCCATTTTCATCCCAGCCTTGGACATAAGTTGCAGTATCAACAATATTTTCATATCCGCCAAGAGGGCTATGATTTGAATCATCTAGTGTAATCGCACCACAAATAGAAGCATAAATAGCATCCATTTGACGCATAAAATCAAGAGCCATATCTCTACTATTTACATTATCATTCTCATAAACATTGCGGAAAATTCTATAACCATATACTTCGCGCGATAAAGAAGAAAATCCAACATTGCTATCATTGAAATTTAAAATAAAATTATCTTCACTTGCAATTACACCTCGACGGTTAATATCTAAAATTCCATAATAAAGAACTTCGCCATAAAGATTAATTTTACTTAAACCATTTAGCATTTGAGAAGTAGGACGCCCGCCGCTCAAAAGATAAGAAGTAGAAATATATTTTGAGGTATCAAAATTAGTTTTAGTTGGACCAGATGGCAAATTGTCACCACCATTACTTAAATCTGCATTATTGCCCGCACCTTCGCCATAGAAACCTAAACGCCAATCGTCTTCAGATTCCATTATTAATTCATTTGTCGCACAACTGTCTACATTATAAAAACGAGTAATTTTATAAGAAGCTTTTGCCTCATTTGAGCCTTTTGTAGACCAAGGGAATAAATAGAAATGGAAACAATATTTAGACAGATCTTGTTCCGTTGGGGCAAGAACACCATTTGCAGGTAATAAAATATTTCCTGTTTTATTTGTAGCTTCTGGCAAACGGTATTGAAAAATTTGGTTTTTGTGTGTATCATCATCGTCCCAGTCAATAAAAGATTGAACAGTTTCAATAATTGTATTTTTAGAAGATTTAATTGTAATATTATCTTCCATCAATTCAATTATATTGTCTTCTATTGAAAGACTAATGACAGTTACATTTTGGGTATTATTAAAAGCTATAAGAGGATCAATAGTTATTTTATCTAATCCTTTTAAAACTTGATTAACGGTAAAACTAATTTGAAAATCATGAAGCGGATTGATATTTAAAATTTCACTACCTTTATGATAGTAAGTCATATATCCATCTTCTGAAATCTTATATGCTTTTAATGGGAATTTTTTACCGTTGGCAATATAAGTGCCATATTCAGTAATTTCTACTCCTTTTGACGCTGGGGGATAAGCGTTATCTTTAGTCCAAGAAATTTTTGCCGCACCTTTTTCTCCATCATAGGAAACAGAAGCAAAATGATCATCTTTTTCGTCGTCCTGGAACATATCAATTGTAGGATATAAATAAGTATAATAATAATAGAAGCCATTTTCAGAAGTGGCTAACATTAATTCTATTCTATATCTGTCGTAATCGGTGACATAATTATTATAATCAATTAAAATATTACGAGAAAAGATTTTTTCTGACTCATAAAGAGGGGTACTATTATAAATAACTGTGCCTTTTTCATTAATTATTCCACCTTGAATTTTAAATTTATAATATTTAAAATTATAAGGCATTCCTGCAAGAGAAGAAGTAATAGGGAAAAATCTTTGCAAAGTTACTAGCGGATTTTCTTCAGAGCCAACTGATGAATCTAATAAAGGTAAAATCTAAGTTTTCGACTTCTAAAAAGTAAAATGATTTGATAATCCACTTTCAGAAGAAGTGGGTTTATTACCCACCGCAATCTATTCAGAATAAGCTAAAAAAGAGTAATATGGGACATCATCAATCTAAAAATTTATGTCAGGCTATTTCTAATTAGTAAAATAATAATAATTACTATCATAATAATTATTTAAGACAGTAAAATAAAGAACCTAATTATCAGTTAATTCACCAATTTGATTAATTGAATCTTTAGGACTAATTAAACTTAATTTATCATTAGATAATCCTCGTCCTAAAGTATATAATCCATAATCTGAATCTTTTATATTAGAAATTTCATCATAAGTAAAAAAAGTATTTGATGAATCAACAGAAGAATCTGTCGAACTTAAAATAATTAAAATATCAGCCGCATCTTTATCAATAATTCCTTTCTTTTTTGCTTTTTCACGAGTAAGTATTTCATTAGTGGAAGTAGTTTTATTATATTGAATTTTTTCATCTTCTAATTCTACAGTATAAATTGTAGTTTCATTATCTTTATTAAAATCAATATCTTCTTCGCTTAAAGTGGAGTAAGTTGAACTGTTAAGCAAGTCAATGGTTGTACTTGCTAGTGCTTTGCCCTAAATTGCCGCAATTTCTTCTTCTGTAAGATAAGAGGAACCATTACGATAACTACCTGTTTTTGCGTCAATATAAAGTAAATTACTCATTCCAAGTAAAGAACGAGTCCCAGTAAGAATATTTTCCGTGACAATTGGCGCGCCACTAGAATCGTAGGAAGTTATTTCTTGTTTTACAGTAAAATTATATAAATTACTATTCTTTTTATTTTCTCCTGTTGAACCCCAAACAACATCATAAGTAGCATTTACAATATCCTATACTCCATTATTTGTAACTTGTTCAGTAACTATAGATGTGCTGCCTAGAGAATAGGAGATAGATTTATTATTATTCGTTGCATTAAATAAATCTCGTCCGGTAACTTTATCTGAGATAGATACAATTGCGCCAGTAGAATCTTTTACTATTGCATTTTTAATAATGCCAGAGATATTACTTCTAACAAGAGTAGAAGCAGCTGCGTGATTTAAAGCAATACATTGGTAAGTCTTATTACCCGCATCATAAGAATAATTATAAGTATAGTAACTTAAATTTTTGACGGGCGTATAATAAACTTCTGAATTACCATTGCCTATTGCCTTTGCTCCTACAAAATAAGTATCTGGTTTTTGAGTATTATAATATTGCTCTGTATGAGTCTCATAATCATTAATTGGAAAAGAATTTTGTCCTATTTTTAAAACATTTCTTGTCCATCTATCTGGAACATACCCTTCTACATTTTGGTTTTCGTCATTTGGATCGGGATAAAGGGTTGGGGAATAGTTAGGATTATTCTTAAAAACGTAAGAATCTGATTCTTCAAGTAGGCCAGTAATAGTTCCTTTTACAATAGTTTCGTCATCTTGTAAAGACAAAACGTTTGTAATTTCGCCAGATTGGATAATATTTGATGGAGTAATATTATCTTCAAATAAACGCAATTTCCAAACTAAACCTTTGTTAGTATAAAGATCAGAATTTAATATATTCGCGCAATCAAAATAATAATCTTCATCATTATATATAGTAACAGTTTGTCCTAATTGAGTTGTTGGTGTAGCAACTGCTCCAGAATCAATAGTGGGCAAATATTTTATATTTTCTCCAGTAACAGTCGAAGCAACTGAACTCCAATCTTTTAAAATATTATTTTTATTACTGTTATCTAAAATTTTATAATCATAACCGACAAGTGCGTCGCCGCCAAAAGTAAAAGAGAACTAAGGATTTTGACTTAAATCCTTAGCTTCATTATATGGACTTACATTATATGGTTCTCTAATCATTTGTCCACCTCAATAAAAAATAAAAGCTTTACCCATTTAGAGTAAAGCTTTAATATATTATCTCCTAATTGAAGCGCTTTGTTTCAAGTCTTGAACCAAGGAGTCTAAGTTATCAGCATTACTCTCAACATTAAATTCACAGTTAGTGAAATTAGTTCCGTTGTTGTTTGTATTATTGGTTGCACCGAAGCCCATAAGAGCATTTCGAGCACTTCCTGCTGTACTTAAAGTAGGAATCCTTGTCATACTATCTATATATTTGAACAAAGCAGCTGATTGAGAGTTATTGAGGACGAGTTCAGGACGATTTTTGGTGCCGTGAATGGCAACGGTTTTGGTAAAATCATCTACTCCACCTTGCGAAAAGCCAATTTGTGTACCTTTTGAACCAGAACCAGATTTCCCAAAAGGACCGCCTACAGCTTCTCGTAAAGTCGAGAATCCTTTAGAAGAATTTTCTACGACCTTGGCCGCAGCATCAGCTGCAGCCTATTTCATAGACTATTCAATTTTTGAATTAAGTCCATCAAGGGCACTAACCATTCGATTAGTATTTTTATCTGCATTAGCCTAAATACCTAAGCCAGCTGTTCTTGCGCCAGAAGCCGCGGTATTACCAGCAGCTTTTACAGCATTAGCAGTTTTATTACTATTAGCGTTACTTAACTCTTTTTCTTGTTCGGAGATTTTGTTTTCTTGTTCTTTTAATGCATCAATCTACGCTTGAATAACATTAGCTTGTTCATCAAGTCCGTCAATCTGATCTTGAATTCTTTCAGCTTCATCATTATTTCTAACAATTTGCTCATACTGTCCTTGAAGTTGTCCAAAAGTAGAACCGCCTTCAAGTAAAGAGCCAAGAGTAGCATTATTGATTTCATTCATTATCGCTTGACGCTGATTAATTTCATCAGTAGTCATATCTAAACGATTAGACCATTCATCATAGCGATCAATCGCAGCATTTATATTATTAATATAATCTGCTGTTTGGCTTGCATTGGTATTAGCTTGTTCAAGCGCGCCATTAATTGTTTCATAGAATTGAGCAAAATTCTCTAATTGACCAATCTAGCCATTAACCATTTGATTAATCAAATCTTTCATTTCTTGCTGAATTTGGGCAGTTTCAGCATTATTTGAAAGTTGATTCTCAAAATATTTTTTTAAGGCTTCATCAGCTTGATTTTGCTATTCTTCAAGTTTCTTAATAGCTTCCGCAATAGAACCTTGAACATCTTCATTGCTCTATTGATCATATTTATTAGACGCTTCATTTGCGCGATTAGTTGCATCAGACGCAGCTTGTTGCTATTGATTATTATTTGAAACTTGTCCAGAAAAGTTTGAAAGTTGGTCTTGACGACTTGCATCATTTCCATATTGGAATTGGCGAATTAAATTAGTCTATTCTTCAAGTTCAGATGTAGTCTTGCCAAGAGCATCTTGAGCTTTATCCCATTGATCTTTAATGTCATCAAGAGCGTCTTTTTGATCTTCGAGATCAGACTTAATATTTTCGAGATTGTCATTTTGTTTCTCGATTTCGTCAGTTTGTTCCTCAATTTTCTTTTGTTGACGTTCAAGAATCTCTTTCTGGTAATCGCGCTGGGCAGATGCAAGATTAGATTGAGCATTAGAAATCTCGGACTTATCGGTACGCAAACGCCAACCGCCACCGTTGGTAAGAACCATACGGGTTTTTTGGTTACGAGCATTGGCTAAAGCATCACGAGCTTTTTCAAGAGCAAGAAGTTTTGATTCGCTATCAGCCGCAGTATCAAGTGCATCAATTTGGTCTTGAATAGCGTCTTTTTGCTCATTAAGGAGGTCGATGTGCTCTTTGTTGCGGTCAATTACCTTATCATAAGAGTCGATTTGATTATCGAGACCATCTTGAGCAGCATCATAGTAGGCCTGAGCAGCATCATAGAGTTTGTTGAGAGAATCCTCTTGCTGTTCCGCTGCATCTTGAAGCTCATCTGCTTTGGATTTAAGTTCGTCAGCCTGCTTTTTAAGGGCATCAAGTTGGTTGTTGAAAGAGTCAATCTCGGATTGAATAGTGTCCTTAATTGCGTCATAGAAAGCTTCGATGCGAGTAGTCTAACGGTCAATCTCGTCATTGAGACGAGACTTGATTAACTCGACATAAAGTTTGTAGTTTTCTTGAAGTTGTTTATTGGTTTCTTCAAGAGCTTTCTTTTGATCCTCAAGCGCTTTCTTTTGATCCTCAAGAGCTTGCTTAGATTTTTCAAGAGCCTTTTGCTGTTCCTGGAGAGCTTTTTTCTATTTTTCAAGTGCTTCAGTAGCTTCATTAACATTATCTGCCGCTGAGCCACTTCCTCCGCTACCGCCACCCCCTTTAGAACCAGAACCCGCAGCTTTACCGTAATTTTGCCAATCTTTTTTGGCAGATTGTAATTGAGTTCTTAGATTAGCTATATAACTAGCTTTTGCCGTCGCTGCATCTGCAGCAGATTTTTGTTCCGCTGATTGACTTTTTAAACTAGAAGCATAAGCTCGAACTTCAGCAGCTAGTTCAGAGTAGGTACTAGCTGTTTTATTATTTGCCACATTGTGTTTTTTAACTGCGGGAGTGGTAGCTTCAAATTGTTCATTAACTTGCTTTTGAGCATCTGCCAATTCATCAGCACTTAAAATTACATTGCCTTGAGAATCTATTAATTCGTTATTAGCGTTAATTTCTGCCCCAGTGGCTTCAATATCCGCGGCTTTCGCTTCTAAATCAGCTGCTCGGCTAGCTAATTCAGTAGCGGCGGCCTAAGCATTTGCTGCGACAGCTTCTTGTTCAGCTTGAGCTTGAGCTAACTAAGAATCAGTTAATCCCATTAAAGAATTAGCCCAAGTCTCAGCATCTTCAGCATTAGCAAAGAACTATTCGCCTATTTGAGTCAAATTGCCAGAAGCAATCATTTCGTCGACACTCATTCCTAACGCTTCAGCAACTGATTTTAATTCATCAAGTGAAATACCAGTGTCACTTGCCAGCTATTGAATATAACTTAAATTAGTACCAAAATCAGACCAAGTTTGACTCACAGATTCCATAGAAGTAAAAGAATCTTGAGAAGCTGCGCTAAGAGATTGTAAGGAACTAATTAAAGGAGATAGAGCTGCATTAGCTTCGTCGCTAGTAGAAGCAATAGCTTGTAAAGCTAAAATAAATTGAGAAGTATTAATATCTTCGTTGTCAAAAGCAGAGAATAATTGAGACAATGTATTAGAAAGATCAGATGTATCCAGATTTTCGATAGAATCACCAATCGCTGTTTTAAGCTATTCAGTAACACTTTCTAAATCATCTGGCTTAATTTCTATATTTTTTAAAACATCGTCAAGATTGCCCTGGATTAAATCAAGAAGTGTCTTTGCAGCATCTTTTCCGCCGGCATCAAAAGCCTCAACTAGAAGATTAAGGTTTTTTTCAGACAAGTTACGAGCGTCATCTTCACTAATTATGTCATAATCAGCAAGATGAGAAAATGCATCTTGGAAATGCTATTCATAATTATTTGCGGCATTAGAGATAATCTAATCTCCAACGGAAGGATCTAATCCATCTTCTAATGCCTGCTGGTTCTTTGCATTTAAATTAACAACAAAATTGGAAATATCTTGATAAGCTTTATCCGAAAGAGAAGAATAATTTCCGAGTAAGAAATTATAAAAATCATCAAAACTTACCCCTAATTCTTCTTTTGCTTGTGCGAAAGTGTCTTGAATGGCTTGAGCCTATTCTTTTGCGACATCAGTTACTTTTCCATCTTCTCCAAAAGGACTATCTCCAAATTGAGAAATTAAAGATAGGATTTTTGACTTTTGGGTATCTGCAACCGCATCGCCGCTTGCTTCACCAGACTGAGCGAGCATATTAAAAGCGTCATCAGCAGAATAGAAATTCTAAGCAAGTTCTTTGATTTTTGCTTTATATTCTTCTTCTGTACCAGACCAGAAAGGTTCGCCCTTTGCATCAGTAAGTGTATAAGTTATTTTTTCGTCAAAATTAGCTGCTTTATAAGCATCCCAAGAAACTTTACTATTGACTTTATTATGCTGCGCGTGAGCTTCTTCTTCAGTTAATTCTTTTCCAGAATCTCTATCAACATAAGTTCTTGAAGAAGTTCTCTTAGATTTTGCAAATGGATTTTTCTAATTCCAAGCAGTCTCAAATTTGTCAGTTTCAGCTGCGCGTTCTTGTTCTCCGGTAACAGCACTTTCATATTTCTTTTGTTTAGCTAATTCTTCTTCTCTTTTAATTACGTCATCTAAAGTATTTGCTAAATCTTCATAACTACCTTGTGTAGCATTTACAATATCTTGTTCATCACTAAATTTTTCAGCAAGCTCTTTTTTAATATCAGTTAAATCTTGACCTTGTTTATATGCTTCTTTTAACTTGTCAGCATAATCAGATAAAGTCTAAGCATTTTCTTCATGCTTTTGCTGTTCCGTACTTAGGGTTTCTTGTTCTTCTTTTAATTTATCAATATTCTCTTGAATGGCTTTACTTTCTTCATTTATTGCGGTAGTATAAATTGCTACACCTGCTGTAACAGCCGCAAGAGCAACGCCAATAGTCGCAAGGACAGGATTCGCCATTGCTAGTGCGCCAATTTCTGCAATTGAGGTAGAAATAAATGAGAATAAAGAAGTAAAAGAAGCTTTTAAAGCAGAAACAATTCCTACTCCTTGAGAACCAAAATTCGCCAAAGAAACAGAACCTTTGTTTAATTCTTTAGTTATTACATCTAATTCTTTGGCTTCCGCTGCATTAGCAACTGCGGATTTTGCTTTAGTCACTAATTCTTCTGTTTCTGCTTGATTTAAACCTTTCTTTGCTGCAATTAATCTTGCATGCGCGTCTACATTCTCTAAAATTGCGGTAATTTCCGCTTGATTACCTTGAGCATCAGCAATTTTCTAAGCGTAAGATTGAGCATCAACTGCGACTTCTTGATAAGCATTTTGAATTCTCTTTTGAACCTATAAATTATGTTTGGTCATAATAAGAGTTAATGCTGTCATAACAAGAGAAATCTCTTTAATAGGACCAGGAATCTTAGCTAAAGCATCTACTGCACTAGCTAGTAAATTTACAAAAGAAGTTAAGCTACTTGAGCTATTGAAGAAAGAGGTTTTTAATGCTGTAAAATTATTATCTAAACGTTTTAAAGCAGAACTTAAATTATCACTAACTGCTGAGAATTGTTGTTCTGCCGCACCAGCAGCATCCATAGCATAAGCAAGGTTATCAATATTTGATTGATTGTTACCAACTAATGCGATAAAGTTTGAAGACTATTGAGTGCCAGCTGCCATAGTTGCAATGTACTTCTAAGTGTTAGTATCTAATGTATCCCACTTAGCAGATAATTCCATAATAACATCACCAATATTACGGAAATTACCTTCAGTATCACGAAGTGCAACATTCGCTTTCTTTAATGCTTTTTCGACGTCGTTGGCATTAACACCATCTTCAAGCAAAGATTCTGGATCTGCTTTTAATTTTTGGAAACGGGCAATGATACTCTTCATAGAGTTACCGATTGTCTCAGCACTCAAACGAGTAGTTTCTTCCATTGTAGCAATGAAAGCAGTAGTTTGCTCAAAAGTCATCCCCGCGTTCTTAGCAATAGAAGCAGTACGAGCCATAGCTGTTGCAAGTTCTTCTACGTCAGTAGCAGTTTTACCAGCCATATTTGCGAAAACGTCAACAACATTCGCAGCATCGTCTCCACTCATACCAAAAGCGTTCATGGTAGAAGTTAATTGGTCAACGGCAGTTGAAAGATCTTGCTAAGAAATTGCGGCCATCTTACCTGCGGCATTAAGACGGATTTCAGTTTCTTCTGTACTTAAACCTTGCTGATAGAACAATAACATACCGTTAGTTAAATCATCAACAGACAACGCTAATGAATTAGCATTATCAATCATTTGTGGCATATTGCCCCAAAGTGATTCTGTTGTAATTCCACTAACAGCAGAAATCGCACTTAGGTTATCGTCTAATTCTTGATAAGTTGAAACTATGTCTTGTACAGCGTTAATTGCAGCACGGACAATAGCTGTAAAAGAACCCCATTTAACAATAGAAGATTCTAATGCTGCGCTTAAATCATTAGTAGATTTAGCACCCTAATTTGCTGCGCTCTGATATTCAATTAAAGTTTTTGTTGTATCTTGTTCTAAAGCAGAAATTCTTTCTTTAGTTGCTTCAGTTGCTTGTTTTTCAGCTTCAGTAATTTTAATCTATGCTTGACGATATTCTTCAGTTGCTTGATTAGCTTCTTTTTCTGTTTTTTCTTTTGCTTTTAATGCTGCGGCTTGTTCATTAATTTCTTTAGTATGCTCAGTAGTTGCTTTTTTAATTCCAGTCATAGAATCAAGTCCGGCCGTTTGTAAGCGATCAGCTTCTTCTAAAACTTTATTTATGTCTTTCTGAGCTTCTTGGACGTCAGTTTGTGCCTAAGCTACTTCTTTTTCTTTTTTCGCATATTCGCCACAAGCTGTTGTTAAATCAGCAATTTTTTTCTTTTGATCTACGACTTGCGTAGCTATAGCGTCCTACTAAGCCTTAAATTTTTGTAAAGCACTTGAAACATTTTGATACGCCTAAGCCTAATCAAGTGGATCAAGTTGAGATAATCTTTCTTCGAGAGTATCGACAGTTTTTGTAACTTTCTATAATTCAGTCTAGTAAGAAACTAACTCATTTTTAGCTGTAGCTAAATCTTGAGATGGATCTTGTGATTTATTAGATATTTGTAACTATTTAAGATTATCTTGGAGCTATTTTAATTCCTCAATTTTGCTTGACAAAGATTTAAATAAGTCATTAAAATATTTGTCGTTTACACCAGTATATTCAGTTCCGTTAATTTTTTGCATAACGTCCTGAATTTCTTGTCCTTTTTCTTTTATAGACTTAATTAAATTTGAGCCAAAATCGTTAGTAATTGATTTATCAATTTTTATATTCTAAAGGCTTTTGTTTAATTCTGCAACAGCACTTTTAGTATCTTTAAAAATAGTATTAATTTGAAGCTATAATGCTATTGTTCCCTTTGATGCCATAATTTCACCTCAAATAAAAAAGACTGGTAAATATTTACCAGTCTTTAATATCATATATCCGCATCTATATCATCGTCAAGATAAGTTACCTAAATGGACTTTCTCTTGTAACGAGAGCCATCAGGAATAACCGCGAATTGTAGAACCGATATTAATGGGCTGGTATTCCTTCCAAAATTCAAATTAAAATTACTTTGAATTAATAATTTAGGAATTTCAATAATCCCCGTTTTACGATTGCTCGTATTTTCATCGGTATAATAAAACTTACCGACAAACTTGAGATACCCATTAAAGTCCTTGGCACCTACATTCACTGTCTAATAATCAATATCTACATCATACCAATAGGTAACAAGTACGTCTATATCTGTATCTTCTAAAATTAGAGTATCATCCTACATTATATAGTCCACAATTTCTCTTGTCTTTTTGCCTTTTGAAAGCGCCCATACCTTGAGCGGATAAGATGTATTGGGTGAATGATCAAAAGCAAAAATCCCATCAGAATCAATGTATACTTCTTGAGAATAAGGGAGAGATTTAGTGCCTTCCTCTACTGAATTAATATTTGAACGTGCGATCATTGCAAAACCATTTGGAGAAACACGTCCCATATTAATTGCGCCATACATATTACGCGCAGTTTCCCAGTTAATTAAGACTGGATTCTAATAACCACCGCGCGCAGAAATAGACTAAATATCTTCTCCAAAAGCTATCTGCTGAATGTCATCAAATTCAAGGATAATCTCATTCTCTTCATATGCTTGACCATTGACGGTAGTTTTTGTCCCTGCCAACAAATAGCCTTTATACAAATCTTTTATTCCATAATTATTATCCATAATTATTACTCCTTACTCCTAAAAGAAAAAGCCTATCCCGGCTCGGAATAGGCTTGAATGATTAAATATTAATCAAACTTCATCAGTAGCAAGCTCGCCTGCTGCGCTAACATCAACATCAGGATAAGCAGTCAAACGCATCATAACGCCATCAGAAGGACGAAGAACTTTCATAGTCATAGAGAAAGTAGAAGGATCGCCTTCGGCTTGCATGGTGATTGTCTGAGCAGGGTCCATCTTAGCCATCGGAACTTCAAACTCAAAGAACTTATCGGTACCGGTTGAATAATCACGAGCGTAAGTAGTACCAACAATACGATAAGTGCCAGGGAAGTTAGAAGCACTAATTTCAATGGTCTTTACGTTATCTCCAGCCTTTACCTTCCATTGAGCAATATACCATTCGCCTTCTTTAAAAGCGCCAGTGGTAATTTTCTCACCTTGAGGACCATAATAGGTAACGTTAGCTTTTTCATCAATACCAGTAGGCAAAGCTACACGAGTTGCAAGATCGGTACCATCAGTACCAGTACCCAAGCAACGAGCGGTACGAAGCATAAACTTCTCGCCGTCCTTTAAGCCAGTAACTTCACCTTTCTTATCAACACCAGGCAAAGAAGCAGCACCATGCATAAGAGCCATAGACTCCATAGAGAACAAAGCGTCTTCAAGAGTAATGGTGATTTCCTTACCATAGTCCCAGGTAATCAATTTAGCGTTACCTTTACCACCAGTAGCATCAGTACTAGAAGCAGTCTCTTCAATAGTAGATACTTTCAAAGTATCAAGATAAAGGACTGGGGTGTACTTGTTGTTTCCATCAATACGGTAAAATGTTACGTCAGCAACTTCCTTAATACCGTACATATCAAGAATACTAGCCATTTAATTTCCTCCTTTAAGGATTAGTCATCCAATTCTTTAACTTTATCTTTTTAGCGTCAGCACCTGCCAAGATTGCGGCATAATCTTTATCATACCTATCTTTACCAGTTACTTTTTCAAACTAATCGTAAAGCTAATAAATTGTTAAATCCCAGACATTAAGCATCGTATAACCAATGCCATAAGCACAAAGGGATGAAATAATGTCTGGCAAAGTAATTCCGTCCCCTTTTTGAGAATTTTTTTCTCGCTCTCTTTTCTTCGCTTCACGCAATTTCAATCTTGCTTTAATAAACTTCTGCTTGAGTTTTTCATTGGGCGAAATAATTTCTCGCTCTTCCTCAACATCATACATTTTATTAATCATTAAAATTACTTCTTGAAACTCATTGAAATTTGATTCGTCAAGAACAAAATTCTTATCGGGCTATTCGTCAATTATAACAATAGTGTCTCCCGATATTTCTATCGGCTTCCTTAAATAAGTAAAAAAAGCAATTTGTAACTCCAAAAAAGCAATTGGATTCCCGTTACAAGTGTCAATAGTAAAATGAAGTGGAGAGGGAACATCTCCACCTATTCTCTATTCTTCTAGGAATTTAGCTATATCTAAAATCGAAAGTGTTATGCGCGCGGTGTAACGATTGTAATTATCGAATCCTATCTATTGGATTTTATCAAGAGTAGGTTTATAAATGGCTAATCCATGAAAATCAAGAGGAGCTTTAGAGAGCAAATCTGATTTAGAATAATTAGCCATTAGCTGTCACCATAAACACCATTTGGTTATCTGTAATATCTTCATAAACTACGCTTTGCTACTCTCCGATAAACTATAAAGTACCAATACCAGTAACTCTTGAACCTTGAAGCTCCTCATAAATTTGACTCATTATTTTATATGGGCGCGGGCAAATGTCATCTATTAACCATTTATCTATTGGACAAATAACATCAATAGCAACTGTTGCATCATTAAAATCAACATTGTCGCCTGGCTCAAAATTTGGAATTGACACTACAACGAAAGCCTCGGTACATTCATTAGGATTAACTTTAGGTTTAATTCTAATGTTTTTTTCAAGTAAGGAATTGGTAATGTCATAGTCCTTGCTCTTGTCGAGAGGTGTTTCACTCATATCAGTCAATAGGCGACACAAATCTTCGTTTTTGCTTAACTTTTGCGCAATCTTATTAAGCGCACGCCCAAGGTCTTCAAATAAATATGTGGACATAATTATTTCCTCCAGGCGGTTTTAATCTTTAAATCAAGAGTACCGATTTCCTTGTCTCCTGACTTGAATTTAATTTGAGTGTCTCCGAGGTTACTCCGCGCGACCACTTTGATTTTACCATCTTTAGTTTTTACAACTGCAACTTTATCTTTATCAAATTCAAAAGTTATATTAGTGTAATCACTATTAATGGTATAATAATTAGTCCCAAAAACATCAATAACATTATTACCAATAATATAGAAATACTCTTTAATCTAATCAATTACAAAATCAAATTTCTAAGAGTAACCAGTAATATTGTCTGTTACAGTAATACTGCCATCATTACCTAGTAATTCGAATTTGTTTGTATCTTCATTATAATTAGCAAAGCCATCACTAATCTCATAAGAGAAGCTAGATTTTACGATCTAACCATCTTTGATAAGATAGAAAGCTAAATCCTCGAACTCATCATTAATAGAGATTTCTTCTCCATCTAGTCCAGCACCGTAATTAGTAATGATAGAAATTGAATCCAAACGAGCAGTTCCCGCAACTTGTTCTTTAACAGAATCTTGACTTTCATCAATACCAACTTGATTTAAGGTAGCATAGGAAACACCAGGAATACTAATTCTATCATCATCTACATATCGCCAAGTTTCTTTGCCAATAATAAAACGGCAATTAGTATCAATATCATCTGTTGTTGCCCAAATTGTATTGAGCGCGCGATTTGGTTTTTGGACTAAATTTTTATTAGAGAATTTAAAATATTCTTTTATGTCAAATGTGCCAGTGCCATTGATATAGCAAGGAATTGAATGTTCCTTACCATCCGTACCTATATATTTTAATATATAGTCTAATTCAAGTATCTTATACTTGAAATATCCATAATAAGGATGAACTTCTTGGTTCATCACAATCCAATAACGAGTCTTATCGAATCCTCTATCATGGGTTGTAATAACGGCACCTTCTGGCAAAGGAATATCTTTAGCCGCCCTCAAATAGAAAATAATTTTACTCTCCGTCTACGCAGCGCTTCGCGCTCCAGAGGAAAGGACTCCTATATAGGTTTTATCTTTATAAGTAAATTCGCACCTATCTGGACTCTTTTTCTTTAGCGCTTCAAAATCTCTCGCAGACTTATTCTCAATTACTTCCTAATCAGTTTGACCAAAAGCTAAAACCCTTGCCTTATACTGATCAAGATAAGGCATTATATAAAAATCTTATCCACTAGCTTCATACAGAGCATTACGTTTTCACGAAAATATTTATATCTCAAAAATCTTAATGAACAAGTTTTAGAATAAAGACTGTTTAAAAGTTCTCCATCAAATTCATCAAAAGTACCGAGAATCTCGGTTTCGAGTTGATTGAGTAACTTCTCATAATCCCAGCCTTTTTCGTAATCACGGAGCATTCCGTAATACTTGCCTTTTAAATACTCTCTATACTCAGCAGTCCTTTTACTCTATCTATTCATTTTATTTCCCCGCAAGTCGTGAATAATCAAAAACTTTATGATTAGGAGTGCGGCTGTAATCGCTAATCATTTTTTTGATTTCTTTATCTAAAAGCTCAGTCATTCCACTAACTTGAGCTTTTAAGTGATTGGCTTGGGAGTGAAATTCAAAATCATTTTCTGCGTATTTTTGTTCAATGACATCTGTATCATAAATAAAACGTTGATACCATTCACGCTTCATTAGATTAGCAAGAATCTGAATTTCATCTTGTCCCAAGTCTGCATCGAAAGTCTCTGTATCATCATCTTTAGATAGACTAACATGAGGAAGTCTAAACTTGGGAATAGCTGCATTTAATAAATCAATCATATCCTGTTCATTTACATCATCATCCATTACTGCGCGATCACGATCAGTAATCTTAGCTGTAAATGCTTGAAAAACATCCTCGTAGTCTGTCATAGATTATCTCTCCAAAGATCTTGCCTTTTCAATATCAATGCCACTTGCATTGGAAACTAACTTGGTCTTGTTATAAGAAATATCTTTGCAATCCATTGCAATTTGAGCAATCATTTCTTTACGCTCTTTTGAAGAAGCATTGAGCAATTCTTTGACTTCAAGGTCAGTACCCTTTTCGAGCAATTTACGAATTGCAATGTAATCTTCGGTGTGCTCTTGAACAAGATTACCGTCTTTGTCCTGCTTAACTTCCTCTTGGTCAATTAAACCAGTTTCAAGCCCAGCTTCAACATCTTCAACTTGTAACTTCTTTGCACGGACGAGATGAATAAAACCATCGTCATTAGCAAGAATATCAAAATCCTCTGCTTTAACAGGAAAATGAGCCATAGGGCGAAGCTGAGTGCGCAATCTGATAGAAGGCTCAACAACAATAATAGTATGATTGCTGATATTCTTAATATAAACTTTCTTGTTATCCATAATAAAATTACTCCTTACTCAATAAAATAATAAGGGGTGAGAATCTTATCTCACCCCTCTATTAGTTATCAAACCACAGAATCGGTGTCCAATTCAGAGTCGTGATACAAGCCCCAGTTATTATAATGGAGAATAGCAATGCCAACTTTCTGGTACATTGAGAACTCCATAGAACGATCTTTCTGCTCGTAAGTATTAGCAACAGGGCCACCCTCGAAGACGATACGAGCCAACTTATTACCATCACCAGGAATAATGTAGCAATAAGCAGGATTCATAACGACGCGTTGGTTGGTCTCATCCTCAAAGCTCTGAGGAAGAACAACAATTGGGCATCCCTTATACATCTTTAATACACCATAGGTGCGCATATCAGCAACGTCTTGCTCGCTGATACGAAGTCCCTTTGCACCAGTAGCAGTATCACTTACCGCAAGATAGTTGCAAGGAATCTTGTCAGCAAACTCATGGGTGCAAACAATGATAGGATTGCCGTAGTAACGAACGGTATTGATCAATTGATCAAAGCTAACCTGGTCGAACTTAGAAGCCTCGACAAAGGTCTTATTACCGTTAGTCATGTCACGATTAGGAACCAATTCGCCCTTAGCATCATACTTAGCAAAAGTAGAACCATCGGTAGACTGAACGCCAACAGACTTAGCAGAGTTGTTGATGGCCTTAGCAAGCATGACGTAGATTTCCTCGTCCATGCCTTCCATCAAAATATCAACCTGCTCGGCAAGATCCTCTTGGCCAGCCAAGAAGCGCTCAAAGTCAATGGCAGTAGCTCCGCCGATAGCCTCAGTCTCAATAGTGAACTCAGTGCTATCCAAACGGAAGGTCTCAAATACGCCGCCCAAGCCAACGCGAGTTACGAAAGACTTACCACGAGCGCGACCCAATTTCTTCTTAAAGGTAATCTTCTGACCATGTCCAACAGTCTGAACCTCAGCAAGAACGCCGTAGTTCTGAAGAACCTTTTGAGGAAGAACCTCTGCGTAAATTTCCTCAATCAACTCATAAAAATCGAGTTTATTGCGGCGGAACAAAGAATAATCGCCAACCAACTCTTTAACTTGGTCGCGGAAGGCATCATTAACATTCTCGCAAGAGAAGTTAGAAGTGCCATCGGTATAACCTTGACGTAAAGCAGCCTTAATACCAAGGGTCAAAGCATTTTTCTTATTAAAAGCCATTGTTTAATACCTCCCCCTTGAAATCACATTGCTACGGCGTTTTTCATAACTTTAACGCCATAGTTAAACATATCAGGCATAACCTTATACTCGACAGCGGTAAAAGGTGCGTCCTCAGTTTTCTTAGTCAACTGAAGAATACCCTCAGAACCGACAACAGTAGAAGGAATGCAAGCGAGAGGAGTTGTAGCCAAATCCTTAAATGCTTTCTTTACTGCTTCGTCATTTGCAAACTCTTCAGTGTCGTAGCAAATAGTGTTAGTGGTGAAAGTATTGCCCTGCTCAACTAAAAGAACAGCAGCCATCTTGCCACCCTTAACCTTGTATTGATTCAATCCCTGATGGAATTGGTCATAAATCTTCTCAGAGTTGTTAAGAACGCCCTTAACAGCGAGAGGGTCGGTAGCAAGAACAACCTTGCCCAAATCCTTACGGACGCCGACAATACGGCCAACCTCTGCACCATCGGGGAACTTAGTAGCATCCAACTCGCAAGCAGATTCCATATTCTCGGCATTAACACGGTTACGCTCGATAACGCCGTATCCAATATGGGCTAGTCTTTGAATAGCCATAGCTTTTACCTCCGGTAAAATTAATGTTTCATACTCTTTTTAATGAGTGCAGTGATTTCATCTTCATCAGCTTCATAAGTTGAAGTAGGAGCGAAATCATCGTGCTTAGCAAATAAAGAAGGCTTAGCCGCAAAAAGAAGGTCTTTCTCTAAATCATCAACAGTAGAGTAAGAATCCAAGCGAGACTCAAAATCTTGCTTTACAGCATCACTAATGTAACTAGTGTACTCTTGGAGTTTCGCGTCTTTCTGCGCGGCTAACTCTTTGTTCTTCTCTGCAACTAAAACATCGTAATCTGCTTTGAGGGCAGTATACAAATCTTTAAATTTATTTGCTTCTGCTTCATAAGTAGCTAATTGCTGATTTAGCTCTAAAATTTTGTTATTGAGATTTTCAAAATTTGAAGGAATTAATTCAGAATCGGCAGGTTTGTCCTCTTCTTTCTTATCTTCCTCTTGAGCTTCAGCATCTGCTTTCTTATCTTCGCAAGCAGAATCAGTAGGCTTGTCCTCTTCTTTCTTATCCTCATCAGGATTAGATTCAGAGTCAGCAGGCTTTTCTTCCTCTTTCTTATCTTCTGGCTCTTCGTCAGAAGTAGAGTCAGCTGGCTTTTCTTCATCCTTTTTGTCATCGGTAGGCTCTTCATCTTTCTTATCGTCAGTAGCAGAGTCTCCATCAGGAGTTTCGTCAGCTGTCTCGGCCGCAGATTCATTAGAAGGAGTAGAATCTGTTGTGTCTTCGGTTTGCTCAGTAGATGGATCAGATGATTCTGCAGGAGTTGCAGAAGCAGCTGCATCAATCTCTGATTCTACTTGATCAGAACCAGCGACAGGCTTAGTAATTTCTAATGCCATATCATTTCCTCCATTTGAAGTTTTAGCGGCCATAAAATCATTAAATTGACTAACAAGTTCATAGAATGCGGAGCCTTCAAAACAAGGAGTTTTGTCATCTCCAAGTACGCTTAAACCAATGAATTGCGCATCAGTATAAACAAAACCCTCTTGACCGTATTCATTTATAACTTGCCAATCGCCACGAATTGTCTTTGTATCTAACTCCATTGATTGCTGTTTGCCAGGAATCAATTTCGCGGCATCATAACGCCCCGTAAACAAATACACATCCGTGCAAGCATAAGTTCTCATTACACCATCCGAATCTAAATGGTCTTCCCAAGCAAAGTGTGGGTCTTGCGGCACCACACCATATATTTTAGCAACATTTCGGTCTTGATTGTGGCCGCCAAAATCTTTGACCAAATCATTGAATATGCCAACTACGGGAGTGTAAGGTAGAGAACTCAATAACTTTTCAGCAAATTCGTCAGTAATATATCCCTAGTTACGATTAAATCCTTTATAGAAAATTCTTAATCGTGTTTTAGATATTTCGGGAGAAACTTGTGTAAGTCCCTCGGCAATCTCACCAACGAATGTAGTAGGGATTTTCTTTTCCATAAGGACTTCCTCGCCTATTACTATTGAGCATTTATGTTTGCTATTGTCTTATCGCTCTTTTCTTCCATTGGCTTTTCAGGGCGTCCTGGTGTACCAGCAGGCTTCTTCTGAGTAGAAGTCTTATTGTCATTACCATTTCCTTCGTCTGTCTAAGTGAAAGAAGAACTCAATGGGCGCATAACCTCAGAAAGATTCAAAACTTCTTGTTCAATATAAGCATTGTCAAGGAGTGTTGATTGCTTTTTACCACTAGCAACATATGGAAGAATCCAAGAGAAGCCATACTAAGAATTCTTAATATACATATCAGCCATTTTTGATTGATTGTACCAAGTGATTGGTAGAATGGTTACTATTGGAATAATCTTACCATAGTTGAATTGACTATAACATAACATTGAAAGCCAAGTTGAATATTTGTCTATCAATTGACTCATAAAGGAAGTAGCATTATTTACGGAATACTCTAAAGTTGTGCCACCAGTAGCATAGAAAATTTCAGAGCTAAGTCCAGCATTTTCATACTTTGGAAGTAACATTTTTTGAAGATTAGTTTCACCAGAACGATTAGTGTTAGATTGAGTATCTTTTAAATCGACATTATCTGCAATGGTCGTTAAAACATCAATATTATCATGACTATTCATCATTTGAGAAACGGCTTCATGCATACCGGCCATTTCTTCCATTAAAACATCCAAATCGCCATCTTCATCAAGCTTAAATTGCTAGACAAGTAATTTTTCCAATTCTGATGAATCACGTTTTTTCTCAATGTTCTTGTAATCACCAAAATTCATAATATCAATAATACTACTGTAAATTGGCGGAGTACACTTGTTATCCATAAAGAAAGCGCAAGAAGATTCTGTTGCCAAACGCACCCAAGGAGAAATTACCTTGCCTGCATGATAAGCATTCCAATAAGAACGTACACCAGCTGGGAAATTCTTTAAAGTCTTTTCTAAATCAGCTTTATCTTGATAGCGCGCAAAATATTGAACATTAAATTCCACACAAGCTGTTCCATAAGCACTTGTATCTCTTGAGCGACAGTAATTAGGATTCAACTAAGTAATTGTAATTTTATTATCATCAAATTCATTTACATATCCAAAAAATGCACCATCAACTAATACTTTCTAAGTGATATAACCAAATATATCGCGGATATTAATTGAATCAAGAAAATCAAGAGTCTCATTATAAATCTTGAGTAAAGTATTTTTCTTTTTTGTCTACGCCGCGCGCTTAAAATCAACAACGTAATAATACTTATACAATTGCGCAAAATGATCAATCTAACGTCTATAAGAAGTACTAGTATTATAAAAATAACGACTAATTCTTCTCATTTCAACGAGGCTCAAGTTATCAAGAGCATTAGTTACATCTTCTATTGTATATTTGTAACCATGCGCTTGGATTCTTGGAAGTCCGCCAATATCTCCCCATCTGGGATAAGGACGTTCTTGAGTTTTAGAGACTTGTTTTACAATTTTATTAAAATGAGCGAGGTCGTAATTCTTAGCTTTAAATTTTTCGGCTATATCAAATTTAGTGCTAATATCCTACATTTATATAGACCTCCTTTTATTTCTTCGTAAAAAGCATAAATTTACTTAAACTTCTGTTCTTATAGCGTTTCTTACGGAAGTATTCGTCTTCGTCAGCTTTAATACGCCAAAGCGCATATTCAAAAGCAGAAAAACGGTCTTTGTTGATTTTAGAGCTAATTTGTTCAACTACAGTATTAGTTCCAGTATTTTTAACTTTTAGATTACAAATTTCTTCAAATAAACGAGTTGTTTCAATATGCGGCGCAAGACGAACCAAACGTTCAGCTGGTTTCATTTTTTGTCCTTTCTTTGTGCCTAAAAGTTTAACTTTAGCTTCCTATTCTGAAATTAAGAATCTAACTGAACCATTCGCAATTTGAGTATAACAGTTTGAGTGAATTAAACTGTTTTCAGTTGCGTTAGCTTTTAATAAATAGATTACTTTAGGTCCAGAATATTTTTTATAATCTTCGTCATTAATGCAACTTAGCGCAGGATACATAACCCCATCTTCACCAAGCTAATCAATAACCATGAAATCCATCAAGCCAACTCCAAGTCCCGTGCCATCAATGCACATTTCTTTTGGATGATAGCGTTGATATAATTTTTTAAGCTCTATTGCTTGAAGCTGAAAGTGCATATCATGGAACGTTAAAGAGTTTACAAGTTTCTTGAGGAAACGAGTTTCTTGAGGAAGCACTTTAAATATCTAAACAGAAGTATTCACGCCTTTACGAGCTACGTCTACAGATATATAGTAGTAACTCTTGTCTCCAGCTTGAAGTTTAGAGGTTTTTTCTGGATTAACTATGGTACGATATTTATCCATTTTGTCATAATTAATCCAAGAATCTGAGGAGCCTCCAGTCCAAATAGATAAATATTCACGAGCAAAAGAATCTGCTTGATATGTTCCACTTAGCTTTAATTCTTGAATAAATTTTCTATTTAAAAGTCCATGCATCATAGGGACACGATAATCACATCCCCAAACAAAAGCTGATTCAGGCGCAATAATAGATTGAATAAATGTCTCAATTAACTTTTCATAAGCATACGTGCCTTTAGTACCAGCAGATGTAATCATTACTTGTTGCTAGTTGGGTTCAGTAGGATCTACATCTCCCTAAGCGTCACGTCTATCGACATTCATTAGAGGAAGAACAATTTCGGTTAATGTAGTACCATCATGATCGCGTATCTCGTCGATGATTCCACCGTTTCTTCTTCCGCCACGAGTAGAATCAAGCGCACCAACAACATCAAATACACTACCATTTTTAAAAACAATAGTCACATAATCTTTACTAGCATTATATTTAACATATTCATTTTTAAGCATTGGGAACTTCTAAAATAATTCATCAAATTTTTCTTTAGCAATTTTTGCACCTTGTTCCTTGCCTGGCGCGCAAATAAAATATTTACTATTTGGTAAAAACATACATCGTAAATATCCTGCTAAAATTGAAATAAATGATTTTGAAAAAGCACGCGGAGCAACACAATAATGATAACGATACCTCATGCACGCGCGCAGAAAAATTCTCTAGTAGAAATACAACTAAAAATTAGAATATGATGGAGTAATCATATCAATATAAATATCCGGGTAGTTTAAAAACCATTCCATCATATCTATAATATTTTCTCGATGAGACTCCACATATTCTTCAGTTAATTTCACATTCTTAGGAATTTCTACTGACGGTTTAAATTTACCCATTTAAGCCTCCTTAATCGAAATCTGGATTAAATGCTTCTTTTGGTTCGTCGTCAATAGTAACAGCATCCACATCGTATTGATCCATTTCGCTTTCAATTATTTTATCTTCCATTGCATCCATGCGAGCTTTTGCTTGAAGAGTGTCCTCAATCTAATCACCAATAGTAGATTCACTTTGATATAATCTTCTATTGTAAGATTGAATATTTTTCATTGTATTATCTACAACATCATGAGTTTCATCATTATGAAATTTTTTCTTCCATCCAGTTTTTTCAAGATAGAGCGCAAGCTCGGAAATTGAACTAAAGTTATTAAAATCTTTCGCGTTTTCTGATGAAAATTCGCCAATATCTTGCAGCTTAGAATAAGATGAAACCAATTTATCCAATCCCACACTGCCATTGGCAATACATCTATCAATCTCTTTAGAAATTTTACACATCTTTTTAGCATTATCTTCTCTAGTCGGATCAGAAATACCAAAGCTATTTTTCATGCCGGTATATAAATCTTCTAATTGATATAATTCTTCATCAGAATAGGTACTACCCCAAGACTTTCGCAAACGATCAAGTTCTTCTTGATTAAATAAAGGATGAAGTAATTTATCTTGCCCATCTTCAATTGCTTTCTTCCATCTCTCTTGATAAGTTGCCCAATGGAGTCTTGCATATTCAGCTTGTCCAAATAGCTTTAAATACTAGGACACAGTATGCTCTGGACAAGAATCCCATACTTTTGTGAATTGCTCTGGAATAAATGGGACATCTGCCCATTCACAAATATAATCCATTGTGGCCCATTCGCCATTTACATCAACTAATTGTTCATCTAAACAATTGCCGCAAATGGTTAAATGTCCGTCGGGGAAAAATGGGGATTTAGTTTCTGGATAGGAACTCGCGCCAAGCATATTTCCGCAGCAAGGGCAAGCTCGCATTTTGAATTTAATTTTTTTCAAAATAAAATCCCTCCTTATTGACTAAGTCTCAGTCGCAAAGAGAACTCTAATCTTTCAAAAGTTGAAGTAAAGATTCATTCATTGCTTCGGGCGCAATCAAATCTTTAAAATCTCCATCTACAAAAGCCCGATTAAAAGCTGTCATAAAATCGGGGCGAACTTTTTTCTCTTGAATTTTCTTTTTAAAATTACATTTCATCTTAAATCCTTCCTATACAAAAAGTCGTCGCGCAATCAAAAGCAAAACTAAGCTCAAATTGGCAGAAATTTGATGTTCTGGTTGAAATGGACTAATTCCAACCATTCATATAGCTGTTTTGCTTTTGATTGCGCGACGATGTTCAATTTATTTTATTGGTTTGTTTTCTTCTATTTTCTTGGCTAATTTCTTCTTTCTATCACACATTTTACAACGAGAAGTAAATCCATCTTCTGAATTTTTTCGTCTTACAAATTCGCGGGCATCTTTTAATTTCCATTCGCCGCAGCAAGAACATTTTTTCCAAACTCCCGGTTCAAAACGTCTTTCCCATTTCTCTTTATGCAAACTAACTTGCGCCGCAATCTTTTTACAAATTTCTTTAGTGTAAATTGTACTAATATAGTTTTCGCTATAATTAAATCCATATTTCTCATTAAGATATTTGCGAATTTGACTATTGGGACAATGGCGTTTTTTGAGCGCGATAATATCCAGACGGTTCTGATCAAATGGAACCTAATCTATATACCAGTCCAATGTCTCAATTAGGTACTTAGCATTAATATACGGATTATCTAGCCCCCTCTCATAAAGAGACTCATAAGCTTCGACGAGAAAATAAATATGAGTAGGGTCTTCGAGATTGATTCCTTTGCGCGTGGGATCGTAAAAATCTGAGAGTTGAGATTGATTATGATCTTCTTTTGGATTGGTAAATCGAGTTAGATTACCAATTTTTAAGCCGAGAGGACCAATATTTTCGCAAAGATTGTCTACAAAAGGTTCTGGCGCAGGGCGATTATAGCTCATTAATTGAAGCGGCGGGCGCACAATTTCCTAGAGTGAATATTGTTCTTTTTTAAGCGAAATAACTAAATGTTTCAAATTATAGATACGGTCTTTGACGTCTTTTGTTTGCGGGAGCTTTTCTAAATCTTCTAACTACGATTCATATTGTGCGATGGTAGTAAGGAGAGGTTGGAGTTCAGGAAGCGAACGATCAAGTTCTGGTTTAGGGTTTTTATAAACTGAGCGATGAATGGGTTTAAGTTCAGCTTCATTGAAAGTAGGAGATTCGGTAAGTTCGTCGAGAGACTCTTCTTTCTTTTTACGATAAGATGAATATTTAGTTTGAATTTGAACTTCACCACGGTCAACTGCATTTTGTCCATTAGAGTCTTTACCAAAAAGAATATAATTGGCCATTGTTTCGAGTTGAGATTGGGTAGGTGGTTTAGTAAGTTTGGATAATTCATCTTTGACCGCGGTGGCGCGGTCTGTATCTGAGTAAATATCAAAATCTAGCATTGGTTGTTAAGCAATCTGAGTTAGCGAAGCCAAATCAAATTGTTGTTTCTCCTTGAATAATAACGAGAAGATAATTGTTAAAAAATTAACAAGTAAAATGAATATCTTCTCATCTAACTTTTCTAATTAAATTATATCAGAGTTGGAGGGAGAAGTCAAATAGATGGGTAGGAGTGGAACTCAAGGATTTGAGTTTAAATTTGGTAAAAATTGGAATTTTAATTTGAGTAATTTCTGTACGGTGATAACTAGGCCCCGCCCGTTAAAAATTTGTCAATCTGTCCGCGTCCTGAATACATACCCCGGTCACGGTCAAGTGTGCGCGGTCGGCGTACACCCCATACCGCCCGCGGTCGGTGTACACTTGACCGCACACGGCATATAGGCGACGCGCAGGTCAATCGTTCTGACCATATAGCAGAATACACAAAAACTATATAAAAAAGTTGTGCATTCTGACGAAAACAATTTTGCAAAAAAGCATTGACAGCGAGGTCAAACAAGCGTATAATAAGAGCATAGAAACAAAAAGGGGCACGACCCCAGAAAGAGGTATTCACTATGACTAACCTGACCATGCTCAAGACCATGACCGACCATTACAACGCGTTGGCGTTCACTCACAACTACATTTTTGGCTTTACGGATCGCGGTGTTGTCTATGCCGTTATCACTGATTCTAGTGTTTTGCCCTATGCACTGACCCTTGACCACGCCTCCAGCAAGAACGGCGGCGGTTACTCTGTCCGTTTCAACCCCAACAAGGCACAGAAGGAAATGCTCAAGACCGCTGGCAAACTGATTGCGGTTTGCTCTGAAGACCAGTTTAACGAAATGGTTAAGACTAGCAAGTACAACAAGGGCGAAATCTTCGAGATGTTCATGACCGAGTACTTCGGACAGACCTGGACGAAAGATAATGTTCCGTTCACTGAAGCTGGCGACATTGAAGCCGATGGAATCGCCTATCAGGTAAAATTCCAGAAAGCGACATTCTGCACCGAGAGTTCCCTGCGGAACCTCTCCAAGTGAGAGAGGGGCTGAACAGCCCACCTTTCGGGGTGGGTCGCCCTATTCCTTGTATCAATCAACTAATCAACCAATAGAAAGAGGTAACTAAAATGATGAATGAAATCAATGAAATGCTGATGGCTCTCGATGAAATGGGTTTTATCATAGAAAGAGTTATGGATGAATTTGTCCAAATCTTCGATGAAAATGAAAATTTGATTCTGACGGGCGATTTCAAATCAGTCCAGCCTTATGAAGAACTCTTGAAGCGGATTAGTAACGAGCACTAATCCGCTCTTTCTTTTTCGCCGGGTTAGACATGACTAACTATGTTGCCCGGGCAAAGTTAGTCATGCCTAACTAGTTTACCCGGGCAAGAGTTAGTCATAGCTAACTTAACAACATTATAGTTCAGTTAGTTATAACTAACTAATTATACTAACTCGCAGTTAGTCATAACTAATTAGAATACTATGATTTTATTTAAGAATCCGTTTTATGGTACTATTAAACATTGACATACGGCTTGCATAGTGCTATAATATAGACACTGAAAGAGATAAAAGCACCGAGAAAGAAAGAGGTATCTACTATGAAGATGTACAATACCAATAGCCTGTTCGATAACAAAGCATTTGCAGAGCTTTTGAACAAAAACGGCATTAAGGCTTTTGAGGTTGAAGGCGGTTTGATGTTCGATGAAATCGCACTGAAAAACCTGAGTAAAGCTGAAATGCCCCATTGGATTTATATGAATTTGAAATGGATGATTTAATTTTGATTCGTCCGAAATCATACTTAAATTAAAAAATCGAGTTTCCCGAAATGGGTGCTCGATTTTATTTTGATTCATTTGTAAATCAATAGCAAAATCTAATAATAAAATCCCAAAACTATACAAGGTATCCGCCGGGCGCAATCAAATAAAATTTGAATTCTAAAAAATTTGATTTTTACTTTTGGAATTAGTTTTCCCGAAATGATATATTATATTGTATATATGTATATATTTATATATG